>Ga0081455_10008404_pt1 | contig 10737 bp, 7 predicted proteins | sample TabmetS3T2R1_FD_70207 | JGI IMG/M metagenome (GOLD analysis project Ga0081455, IMG submission 70207) | Tabebuia heterophylla rhizosphere microbial communities from the University of Puerto Rico - S3T2R1 | ecosystem: Host-associated > Plants > Roots > Rhizosphere ... | reverse complement strand
GCCGACAATGCAAACATATGTAACGGCGACGGCGCCGTGAAAAAACAGGGATTCAACTGAATCTCCTACCCGGTCGGGCGCCGGGAAAGTTACGCCTACGAGATATGAATCCTACAGGGGTTCAGCGTAGGAATCTCCACCTATAGCCGTTAGGCTTAGGCGGAGAGGATGTCAATCTATAATCCACAGCGCCATCGCGCCATCATCTTTAATCAAAATACTCTTTCCCATCACCACTGGATGCGCGTGTGTCGCGCTATCGGCCACGGAATATTTCGCCACCTGCTCGAATCCCTTCGCGCTCTTCCTCGCCACGATCAGGTTAGCGTCGCTGGTCAGGATCAGAAGCGCTTCTTTCGCGTTGAGGATCGAGGCGCCCTCGCCTTCGCGCCCTTCCGTAATCCATAAGACTTTGCCGGTCGCGGCTTCCAGGCAGAAATATTGCCCCTTGCGCTTCGACGACATCCCGAACAAATAATCGCCTTCGAGCACGGGCGAGTTCATATACATCGCTATTTCGGGATTATGCCAGATCTGCTTCGCCGTCAATTCGGCGCCGTTCCTGGCCACCTGGACGGCCGCCGTGCCTTTGCGGGTACCGGAGAAGATCAGCGTGTTTTTGTAGAGAACGGGCGTGACGATGTTTTCGTTCCACTCGTCGGGCCATGGCATTCGCCAGAGCAGTTTGCCGGTCTTCGATTCGACGCCGATGAGCGATTTGTCGGTCATCGTGACGATTAGTCGCGCGCCTTCGACCTCGACGACGATGGGCGAAGCGTATCCCGGCCCTTCGCCAGTCCACTTCCATCGCTCCTTGCCGGTGGCCGGATCGAGCGCGAGCATCGAGCCGCCTTTGATGTCGTCGCCGGCGTAGACGATCAGGTTGCCCTGATCGACGACCGGCGAAAAGGCCGTGCCGCAAAAGAGCTTCGACGTGTCGGGCGCCCCGAATTCCTTGCGCCATTTCAGTTCTCCGCTGTTCGCGTCGAAGCAGGAGAGGATCGCTGTCACGCCCAGCGTGTAGAGCTTGCCGTTATACAAGACGGGAGTCGAAAACGGCCCCTTGCTCATCTCTTTGGCGTACTGGTTTTTGGTGAACGCGACCGGGTAGCCCTTGCTCCAAAGAATTTTGCCGGTCTTCAAGTCGAGGCAGGAGACGACCTCTTCCTCGCCCTTCCGCGCGTGAATCCATGCCCGGTCTTTCGAAACGACGGGAGATGAATAGCCCGAGCCGACCTCGGTCTTCCAGATCAACTTCAACTTTTCAGGCCATTTGGCGGGCGCGACGAAGTCTTTGACCACGCCGTCGCGGTTCGGTCCGCGCCACTGCGCCCAATCTTGCGCCGAAGCGGTGTGAATCGCGGCGACTGTGACGAACAGAATTGACAGTATTTTCCTCTGCGGCATGATCTTCTTCCCAATTCGTTATCGGAGCATGTGACATATGAAATATCTCAATAAACTCCCTCAACCACCGACCTCTGGAACCGCGAGAAGGGTCTGACGTTGCGCACGCCGTCCCAGGGGTATTTCTCGCAAGGCTGTTCGCGCTCGCATTCGTCGCGCTCCAGAAAACGGGGCATGAAGAATTCCTTCGTCAGCGTCGTCAACCGCACGCGCCCGGTTTGGCCGTAATCGACGATCTTCGACGGCTCGTCCGGGTCGACCACTTCGATCATCGCGCGCGGGCTGGGCGGATAGTAGATGATGGCGTAGTCGTCCGCCGGGTCGAAGGGTTTGTGCGTGCCCAATCCCATCAGCGTGTTGCCGTAGGTCGGGGCGAAATAGGCGCCCTCCATCAACTCTTCGACGGCGAGGCGGTGGAATTGCGGCGTCATCTCGGTCCCGCCGCAAAAGACGCCCGTGATCCCCATCTTCTTCAGCGACACCTTCTCGCACAGGGCTTCGAGTAGCTTAGGCGTGGCGAAGAGGCATTTGACGTTCGGGTGGGCTTTCAAAATCGTGGCGGCCTGATCAATGACATGCTGTTTGTAGCGCTCCATCATCTGCGTCTGACCCGCCTTGATCAGCTTGATCACCCAGCGCGGGTCGAGGTCGACGCAGAAGCTGATGCCGCCGCGATATTGGGCCAGGTGTTCGACGGCCAGCCGCAGACGGCGAGGCCCGCTCGGCCCCAGCATCAGCCAGTCGGCGCCTTTCGGGAAATATTCATCGGGCAGCGTCTCGCTGAACGCCTCGTAATCAATGCGGAAGTCCTCGGAAGCGATGCGCGACTTGGGCACGCCCGTGCTGCCCCCGGTTTCGAACACGAAGATCGGCTTGCCGTCCAGCCCCTTCGGAACCCAACGCCTGACAGGGCCTCCGCGCAGCCATTCGTCCTGGAAAAAACCGAACCTGTCCAGGTCGTCATAGGTTTGAATATCCTTCCGTGGATCGAAATCCAAACTCTTTGCCCGTTCAAGCCAGAAAGGCGTTCCGGTTTCGGGGTTGAAATGCCAGTCGACGATCTCCCGCACGTGCGCGTCGAGCTTCTCCCTGGCGGCTTTCATCTTTGCCTGCATGTCAGCGGTCGCATTTACGCTCATGTTTTTTCTGCCTTTTGGATTATGAAGCTGTGTCGGTAGCCCGACCGTGAGGGAGGGCGTGATTCCAGGCCCTCCCTCACGGTCGGGCTACCGACACGGTGTGATTCTAACTGCTAGAACGTCAGATTCCTCGATCAGGTTTCGAGCGTGAACGGGTTGAAATTAGTGTCGCGATCATAATAGTCCTCTTTCTCCGCCCTCTTCAGAAAATTGACTAACCGATAAGTGAGCGGCGTGGCAACTATCTCCACCAGGACTTTCGCGGTGTAATTGAAGAGCGCGACCTGGATGACCCGCTCAGTCGGCCAACCTTCAGCGCCGAGAAAGGCCAGTGGGTAAAAAAGTATTGAGTCGACGACTTCACCGGCAATCGTCGAACCGATGGTGCGCGTCCAGAGATGGCGCCCCTTTGTGAAGATCTTCATCTTCGCCAGCACGAACGAATTCGCGAACTCGCCGGCCCAGAACGCGAAGAGCGACGCGAAGACGATCCGAGGCGTAGATCCGAAGATAATTTCGTATGACTTCTGATGGGGCCAATCCGGGGCGGGCGGGATTTTGACTATGACCCAGCTCATAAACGCCGCGAAGATCAGGGCGCCAAAACCTGCCCAGATCACACGGCGTGAACGCGCGTAGCCGTAGACTTCAGTTAGTATGTCGCCGAACATATAGCTCAGCGGAAAAAACAGTATTGCCGTGCCGAACTGCTGGCCGAAGACTACACTTCTCTTTTGAACACCGATGATGCCCGAACAAAGCAGCACGGTGACGAAGGCGGCCATTACTAGATCGTAGTACTTATAGTCTCGGCGCGACCGGGGGGAGGCGTCGATATTTTTCAAACAGTGATCTCCTCGGTAAATCGACCATGAAGAAACTAAGAAGACCGAGGGTTGAGGATCGAGGGTCGAGAATCGCGTCACGGGCAATGACACGATTCTCGATCCTCGATCCTCGGCCCTCGACCTTCCAGGCAGGGATGTTCGAGGGAGCTAGGGATTTTCGGTTTTTTTACCGCTTCATAACTATCTTTGATGAAGCGCCTATTATTCCGATTTGGCGCCCCATCGTGAAGCGCGGGCGCGATTATCTCTAAAGTATTTTTTGGGGGGAAATAATCCCGAACCATGCCCTTCCACACTTCGTTATCCCTGGCGCGACTTCAAAATCAACCTTTCAACCAGCATTCAACCAGGAGGAACCATGAAATCCCGAAACCTCGCGGCGCTGATGATCGCCGCAATCGTCTGCCTCTGCGCTTCAATTGCGAGCGCGCAAACCAAACCCGATTTCAGCGGCGCGTGGAAAATGAATCGGGAAAAGAGCAAGTTCGCGGGCGGCGGCCCGGACAACCTCTTGATCAAAATAGACCATAAAGAGCCGACGTTCGTAGAGGATTGGTCCATGTCCACTCCGAACGGCGAACGCTCGTTCCAAGCCAAATACACCACCGACGGCAAGGAAACCGAGCAAGAAGTCATGGGCAGAACGTCGAAGACCAGCGCCAAATGGGAAGGCGCCGCGCTGATGATCGAATGGGCCTCGGAAGGCGGCTTCTTCAAACGCAAGATCACTCTCTCGGCCGACGGCAAAACGATGACGAAGGTGGTCACGCAATCAAGAGACGGCGAGCAGACGGAAGACACCGTGGTCTTCGAGAAACAATAGGATTGGGAATTGGATTGCGGATTGCGGATTGCGGATTGCGGATTTATGAATCCGTTCAACGACGGACGCGAAATCGAGATTGAAAGTTGTATAAATCCGCAATCCGCAATCCGCAATCCGCAATCCCACCCTCCAACATCCTGTCTAATTTCCAATCACCCCCGCTCAGGCCTCACACCCTCCCGAAATAAATCACTCTCTCAGCGGATTTTCCGGGCCGTAGTTATTGACCAGGCTATGTAGAATATTATATATGCAGAATACAACACTATCTGAGATCAGGGGGTAATATGGGCAAATATCTTTCATTCACCGTGGCGGTGATTCTGCAGGCGCTCGACAACGGCTATCAGTACGGGTTCGACATAATGGACATAACGGGGCTGCCGAGCGGGACTGTCTACCCGGCGCTGAGGCGGCTGGAGGAGGGGGGCTATGTCGACTCGAAGTGGGAAAAGCAGGCGATCGCGCAATCGGCGCAGCGCCCGCCGCGCAAATATTACGAATTGACTAAAGAAGGCAAGGAGGCGCTGGCCGAAGCGGTCCAGCGCTATAGCCTTCTAAAGCGGACGCAGGCGCAACCCGCGCCCAAACCGAAGCCGTCGCGCGCCCAGTGACGCTATGCAGGACCACGATCATCGCAAGGAGCTTTTTTCAAGGCCGCATCTTTGGCTGATCGCGCTCGCCGGCGTGATAGTGCCGCGCCGCTTGCGCGCCGATTGGCGGCAGGAATGGGAGGCCGAGTTGCGCTCGCGCGAGGCGCTGTTGGCCGATTGGGACAGGCTCGACTGGCGAAACAAATTCGATTTGTTGCGACGAAGCGTCGGGGCTTTTTGGGACGCGCTCTGTTTGCAGCCGCGAAGACAGGAGGACGAAATGTTCCAGGATTTACGTTACGGCTATCGAATGCTTTTGAAATATCGCGGCCTGACGGTGGTGGCCGTGATCACGTTGGGAATCGGCATCGGCGCGAATACGGCGATCTTCAGCCTGATCAACAAGGCCTTGCTGCGCCCGCTGCCCGTCGTGGCGGAACAGGAGCGCGTGTACGCGGTCAATCACACGACGAAGCGGGGCTGGGTCTTCACGACATTCTCTTATCCGAACTACCGCGATCTGCGCGACCGCAATGACGTCATGGCCGGGCTGATCGCTTACGAATTCGCGCCTGCCAATCTGAGCTACGACGGGATCAACGAGCGCGTGTGGGGCTACCTTGTTTCCGGCAATTACTTCGAGACGCTGGGCGCCCGGGCGGCGATCGGGCGACTGATCTCGCCGGAAGAAGATCGACTGCCCGACGGGCGCCCTGTCGTCGTCATCAGCCACCGTTGCTGGCAGCGGCGCTTCGGCGGCGACCCGTCCGTGGTCGGCCGCGAATTGATCGTAAACGGGCGCGGCTTTACTGTGATCGGCGTCGCGCCGCGGCAATTCATCGGCCTCGAAGTTAGCTACGCGCCGGAGGTCTGGTTCCCGCTCATGATGCGAGGCGTCATCAGGCGCAGCGCGGCAATGCCACAGGGATCGGGCAAAAGTTGGCTGGAGGATCGCGAGGGAGGAGAGCTTTTCGTCGCCGGTCGACTCAAGCCCGGCGCCAGCCCTGCTCAAGCGGAGGACGCGCTCAAGACTATCGCCGCCCAACTGGCGCGCGAGCACCCCAATGAAAACGAAGGCAAGACGATTGAGCTTTCAACGCCCGGTCTGTTCGGCGAGGTCGGGCGGAGGCCGGTGATGGGCTTCTCCGGGGTGTTGATGGGAGTAGTCGCGTTGGTGTTACTACTGGTCTGCACCAACCTGGCCAACCTGCTACTGGCCCGCGCCATGGACAGACGCAAGGAGATCGCCGTGCGCCTGGCCCTCGGGGCCAGCCGATGGCGCGTCGTACGACAGTTGTTGATCGAGAGTCTATTGCTCTTGACCGGCGCGGCCGGAGAGTTCAAAGCGCCGATGGCGCTCTCCACCGAGCTGAATATGGATTGGCGGGTGCTCGTTTTCGCCATCGCCATCACGTTTCTGACCAGCGCCGCGTTCGGGTTGCTGCCCGCGCTGCAGGCCACGCGACCCGAATTGGTCCCGGCGCTGAAGGACGAAGCGATGTCGTTAGGGTATCGTCGTTCATGGCTCCGCGGCGCGCTGGTGGTTGCGCAAGTCGCACTGTCACTCGTGTTGATGATCTCGGCCGGGCTGATGCTGCGCGGGTTGCGGCGGTCGCAATACATCAATTTGGGCTTCAACCCGCAGCATGCCGTCAAGCTGTCGGTCAATCTCGATTTGCAGGGTTACGACCGCGAACGTGGCGAGCAATTTCAGCGACAGATTCTGGACCGCGTGCGCGCCCTGCCCGGCGTCAGGGCGGCGGGCGTCGGGAACTACGTCCCGCCTGATCTGCACGTGGCGGTTCTTCAGGTCAAGATCGAAGGCCGTCCTGAGGCTCGCGGCGGAGAGGCGCCGCTCGCGGGGTCGGCCTCGGCCAGCCCCGGATATTTTCAGGCGCTGGGCGCGCGGCTGCTCGCGGGCCGCGACTTCATCGAGCAGGACGACGAACGGTCCGTGCGCGTGGCGGTCGTCAACGAAACTTTCGCGCGCAGTTTCTGGCCCGAACAGAATGCGCTCAACGCCGCCGTCGGCAAACGCTTCAGCCTGGCTGACCGCGACAATTCCCTGATCCAGGTAGTAGGGGTTGTCGAGGACGGCAAATACCGCAATCTAAGCGAGGCCTCGCGCCCCTTCGTCTTCACTCCCCTCAAGCAATCCTATAACGGGCTTAGCACAGTGGTGGCGCGGACGTCGTCCGATGAAGCGAGCGCGATTGCGGCGATTCACCGCGAATTGCGACAGCTCGACCCACATCTGCCGATCTATGACGCCAAGACCCTGACCGAGCATCTGGAACTGCCCCTGCTCCCAGCCCGCATTACCGCGTCAATGCTCGGCGCATTCGGAATACTGTCATTGTTTCTGGCGGCGGTCGGCGTCTTCGGCGTGATGTCTTACGTCGTCAGCCGGCGCGCGCACGAGATAGGCGTCCGGCTGGCGCTCGGCGCGAAGCCGGGCGCCGTTCTTGGATTGCTTTTGAGACAAGGCATGACGCCGGTCGCGCTCGGCGTCGCTTTGGGGCTGATCGGGGCGCTGGCGTTGACGCGGCTGATGTCGAGCCTGCTGTTCGGCGTAAGCCCCACCGACCTGCTGACATTCACCGGCGTGGCGCTGCTACTCGTGACCGTCGCGCTGCTGGCCTGCTACATCCCGGCGCGCCGGGCGATGAAGGCCGATCTGGCGGCCTCGCTGCGCCACGAGTGATTCGATTGAGGATTGCGGACTCGATCTGCCGCGGCGGAGCTTGGGCGCGTTCCAGGACGCGTTGCTGTTACAACCACGAAGATTGGAGGACAAGATGTTTCAAGACTTTCGATTTGGCGTGCGGATGCTGCTCAAGCAACCTGCCTTCACCTTAATCGCCACGCTCACCCTGAGCCTGGGCATTGGGGCGACCTCGGCGGTTTTCAGTCTGATTCAGGGCGTGTTGTTGACGCCGCCGCCTTATCAGCAGCCTGAGCGAATCGCGCTGATCACGATGGCGCGGACTGACGGCCAGCAGGCGGCCGGCCCTCGCGGCTGGCCGGCCGCGCAATGGCTGGAATGGCAAAAAGAGGCGAAGTCGTTCGATGCCATCGCCGCATACCAATGGACATTCACCTTTCTCGTCGTGGAGGACGGCAGTGAATCGCTCGAAGGCATGCTTGTCACCAAAGACTATTTCCGCGTGACCGGACTCCAACCCGCGCTCGGCCGCGCTTTCCAGGACTCTGACACAGCAGCAAACGCTCCGCCGGTCGTCATCATCGGTAATGACCTCTGGCGGCGCAGGTTCAACGGTGATCCCAATATCATCGGCAAGACGATCCGCCTCAGCCGGCGCGATACGCCTCCGACCGTCATCGGGGTTATGCCTCCTGGCGTACGTTTTCTTCCGGCGCCCGGCGCCGCGAAAGAACCGAACTACAACGTCAACGCGCAGGTGGATTATTGGATTCCGGGCGCGCCCAACCCGCAGATTTTGAAAGCGCCTTTTTGGAATGTGGTAGGGCGGTTGCAAAGTGGGACAACGCTCGATGCGGCGCAAGCGGAACTAGCGGTCATGACCGCAAGGCAGGCGCAAGCCGAGCGCGACTTCGCAGGCGTTACTGCCCGGACGCAATCGCTGACCGATGAAATGAATCGCGATGGGCGTCGCATCCTGCTGCCTCTGTTGGGCGCGGCTGCGCTCGTCCTGTTGATCGCATGCGGAAATGTCGCGGCGCTGTTACTGGTGCGCGGGTTGCAGCGGCAGCAGGAATACGCGGTGCGCTGCGCTCTGGGCGCGGGACGCGTGGCCCTCTTCCGGCAAGTGTCCACGGAGAGTCTGCTGTTGGCGCTCCTGGGAAGCGCGTTGGGCGTGGGACTGGCGTTAGGCGTCGTCAGGTTGTTCAAGCTCATCGGCGGTCATGCGATTCCGCGACTGGATGCTGTGACGACCGGATGGCCTGTGCTCGCCTGCGGACTTGGAGTGGCGGTGATGGCTGCGCTACTGGCCGGGCTTCTGCCCGCGCTGCGCGCCGCGCGGCTCGATCCGATGATCGCGCTCAAGGACGCAGGGCCGAAAAGCAGCGCGGGGCGCGGGGACCGCCGGCTGCTGCGCGGAGTGACGATGATTCAGACAGCCTTGACCCTGGCGCTATTGGTGGGCGCAGGACTGCTGATTCGGACGATGAATAACCTGTCGAAGGTTCAAGCCGGTTACGACACCGGAAAAATCCTGACCATGAGCGTCACGGCGTTACAGCGGGACGATCGCGAGCGCATAGCTGTTCATCGGCGAGCTCTGGAGAGTGTGTCGAAACTTCCAGGCGTGGAGAGCGCGGCTTTCGCGTGGGGCGTGCCCTTGACCGGTAACAATTGGCCCTTCGGCGTTGAAATCGAAGGGCAACCCGCCCCCAGTAAACCGAGCGATCTGCCCGTGCTGCCGGCTCGCTCGGTCACCGAGGACTACTTCAAGCTTTTGGGCCAGGCGATTGTGGTGGGACGGAACTTCCGTTCCTCCGATAACGGCGACACAACCGACAGACCCAACGTGGCCATCATCAACCAGGCGATGGCTGATCGTTACTTTCCTCAAGCCAATCCTGTCGGGAAGAAATTCTGGGGATTCGGGCGTAATAATCCGCCCACTGAAATCATCGGCGTTGTCGCCAATAGCCGCACCGACGACCTGACAAAGGCCGCTGAACCGGAGATCTATCTTTCGATGTGGCAGGCGACCCCGTTTACCAAGCATCTGCTCGTCCGCACGACGGCGGACCCGCGCACGCTAATGGCCGGCGTTCAACGCGAGTTGCGCGCGGTTGATCCCACCGTCGCCGTCGAAAACCTGAAGACGCTGGAAGAGATTCGCGGCGATTCGCTGGCCTCACGGAGCTTTGCGATGCGGCTGCTGATCGGGTTTTCGATTGTGGCGAGCGCGCTGACGCTGGTCGGCGTCTACGGCGTGCTCTCGCTGTCGGTCGCCGCGCGCCGGCGCGAACTCGCCATTCGCACGGCGATGGGCGCCGGGCGGCGGGAAATTCTGAAGTTGGTTCTGGGAGAGGGCTTGCGACTGATCGCGCTGGGCGTGGCGGCGGGGCTGGCCGCGGCCATTGCCCTGTCGCGGGTTTTGAGATCGTTCCTTTTTGAAGTCGAGCCTACCGATCCGGTCACGCTGGTCGTGGTCGGATTGTTATTCGTCGGCGTGGCGCTGTTGGCGTGTTGGGCGCCTGCCCGCCGCGCCGCGAAGGTCGATCCGTTGGAGGCCCTCCGCTACGAGTGATGCGCCGAGACTGATGGCTAACGCGACATACACAACCCGATTTCGTTTCTGGCGCTGGCTGATCAAATTCATCGGCCTGCTCGTGCCGCAACGATTACGCGCCGACTGGCGGCAGGAGTGGGAGGCGGAGTTGCGCTGCCGCGAATTGCTATTGGCCGAGTGGGACAAGCTCGATTGGCGAAGCAAACTTGATCTGCTGCGCCGCAGCCTTGGCGCGTTCCGGGACGCGTTGCTGTTACAACCACGAAGATTGGAGGACAAGATGTTTCAAGACTTTCGTTTTGGCGTGCGGATGCTGCTCAAACAACCTGCCTTCACGTTGATCGCCGTGCTCACTCTGAGCCTGGGCATCGGGGCGACCTCGGCGGTTTTCAGTCTAATCCAGGGCGTGTTGTTGACGCCGCCGCCGTACCAGCGACCGGAGCGAATCGCGCTGATCACGACGGCGCGGACGGACGGTCAGCAAACGCCGCGCCCGCGTGGTTGGCCCGCCGCGCAGTGGATGGAATGGCAAAAAGAGGCGAAGTCGTTCGAGGCCATCGCCGCATACATATGGGAATTCTCCTTTATCGTCTCGGAGGACGGCAGCGAATCGGTCGAGGGAATGATTGTCACCAAAGATTATTTCAGCGTGACCGGACTCAAGCCTTATCTCGGCCGCGCGTTCCAGGACTCCGA
>Ga0081455_10008403_pt1 | contig 10737 bp, 11 predicted proteins | sample TabmetS3T2R1_FD_70207 | JGI IMG/M metagenome (GOLD analysis project Ga0081455, IMG submission 70207) | Tabebuia heterophylla rhizosphere microbial communities from the University of Puerto Rico - S3T2R1 | ecosystem: Host-associated > Plants > Roots > Rhizosphere ... | reverse complement strand
GAACGCCCTGCGCGCGCTGGACGTCCGCCGGGGCGAGCGGGTGGCGCTCCTGCTCGACGACGAGCTGGCCTTCCCGGCGTGGTTCCTCGGAGGCATGCGGTCCGGCGTGATCCCGGTCCCGCTGTCGACGATGCTGACCCCCGCGGAGGTGGCCGCCATCGTCGCCGACGCCGAGGCGGGCGTGGCGGTGGTGTCGGCCGGCTACGACGGCCACATCGACACGATCGCCCGCGTCGCGCCCGACCTGCGGGCCGGCGTCGTGATCGCCGACGCCTCCATCACGGCCGCGGACTACAACCGCTACTTCGGGCTGGCGCCCGCGGCCCTTCCGTTGACGGTGGTGTCGTTCATGCTGCTCGACCTGCCGGCGGACATCGACGTGGCCAGCCCGGACTTCCGGCTGGTCGTGAAGGGCTACCCCACGGGCGAGGCCGACCCCGACCCCGAGGCCATCGGCGTGTTCGTGCGCGCGGGCGTCTGCGGCTCCGGGAAATGAACACCAGGGTGCTCGAGGCCACTCGACGCGGCGCGAGCCGGGCCTCGCGGCCGGCAAGCCACGCGTCGATCTCCGCGATCGGCGTGTCGGCGCGCACCGTCAGGCGGGCGAGCGCGAACCGGTCGTCGTCGACCGAGCTGAACGCGTTCTTCACCGCGCACGCCGAGTCGTATCCCTCCTCCCGCACGATCGCGCGCACCGCCGCGCTCGAGTAGCCGTGCGGATAGGCAAAGGTGCGGATCGACGGTCCGAGGCGATCCTCGAGCGTCGCCTTGCACTGCGCGATCTCCAGGCGCGCCCGCGCCGGGGGGATCGCGTCGAGCTGTGGGTGCGTGACGGTGTGCCCGCCGACCTCGACGTCGTCGGACACGGCGAGCTCGCAGAGGTCGTCCCACCCCAGCATCGGCGCGCCCCCGGGGCTGCGCCGGCCCACGAAGTCGGTCGCCGGGTACAGCGTCGCGACCATCTCGCGCTCGCGCAAGGCGGGCAGCGCCGTGGCGCCGAAGTCGGCAAAGCCGTCGTCGAACGTGATGAGCACCGGCCGTTCGGGCAACTCCGCCGCGCCGCTCAGCGCGTCGACGAACGCCGAGACCGTCAGCGTCGTGGCACCGTGGACCGCGATCAGGTCCAGGTGCCACGAGAAGGCGCCCGTCGCGACCGCGAAGCGGCGGATCCACGGGTCGGGGTCGTTGGAGACGCTGTGGTACAGGAGGATCGGGACAGGGCCGATCGGCCGACGATAGGGCGGACCGCACGCAGCGACCCATCCGGCATCGGCAAGGCCGCCATCGCCGTTTCGCAAGTGCCGATCGCTGCCATCGCGAGCGTCGAGTGCGCCGACCTCGCCCATCGCCAACTGGCTCTTACCAGCGCACTTCGCCGCGATTAGCGTCGATGGCGGCTGGCACGCGCCAGTGCAAGCGCCAAGGACGACGCCTAGGAGGATCCGGATGGGGATCCCTATGGGCCTTTCCGTTCGCGATGTCGCCGAGCGGGAAGGTCGAGATGACGCGCGCCCGCGTCACGCTGCGACGGCATCGCCGCGGGTCTCCGCGGTCATCCCGACACTCAACGAAGCGGGCAACGTCGGCTGGGTGCTCCGGCGGCTCCCGGCGATCGTCGACGAGGTGATCATCGTCGACGGCCTCTCCACCGACGGCACGATCGAGGCGGCGATCGCCGCGCGCCCCGACGCCGTCGTGGTGCGCACCGAGCAGCGCGGCAAGGGCGCCGCGCTCCAGGCCGGCTTCGCGGCGGCGCGCGGCGGCATCATCGTCATGCTCGACGCCGACTGCAGCATGGACCCGGCCGAGATCGAGCGGTTCATCGAGCGACTGCGCCCGGGCGTTGATCTCGTGAAGGGCTCGCGGTTCCTGCCGGGCGCCGCCACCACCGACATCACGCCCTTCCGCCGCCTGGGGAACGGCGCTCTGCTCGCGCTCGTCAACCGGCTGTACGGCGAGCGCTTCACCGACCTCTGCTACGGCTTCTGCGTCTTTCGCCGCGCCGCGCTCGAGGGCTTGCGCATCGACGCCGTCGGCTTCGAGGTCGAAACGCAGATCGTGGTCCGCGCCATCCTCAGGCATCTGCGGATCGAGGAGGCGCCGTCGTTGGAGTCCCCCCGCCACGACGGCGCCTCCAAGTTGCACCCGTGTCGCGACGGCATGCGGGTGCTGTGGACGATCGCCGAGGAGCACCGCCGCTCGCGCAACGGCAGCGGGCCCGCGCCGCCCCGCGGCCGGGCGACCTTCGCGCTCGCGCTCGTACCGCTCCTCGCGCTGCTCGTCTGGGCGCTCTCACTGCGGAAGGTCAACCCCGACATCATCGGCCCGACCGGCCTCGTGTCGGTCTTGCCGGCGCTGGCGTTCGTCGCGCTCGCCGCGCTCACGGTCAGCTTCTGTGTGAACCTCGGACGGTCGCGCACGCCGACCTGGTTGCTCGTCGCGCATGTCGCCGCGCTCATCGTGATGCTTTATGGCCTCGGGGCGGCCATCGAGCCCGAGCCCGCGTTCGAGCCCGCCTATCGGCACGTCGGCATCGCCGGCTACATCGCGCAGACGGGCGGCCTGAACACCTCGATCGACGCGTACTTCAACTGGCCCGGGTTCTTCATCCTCGTGGCGTTCCTCAGCCGCGTGGCGGGCCTGCACGACGCGCTGACCCTCGTGCCGTGGGCGCCGCTGGCCTACAACCTCCTCTACCTGGCGCCGCTGCTGGTCATCCTGCGGGCACTCACCGCGGATCGGCGGCTGATCTTCCTGGGCCTGTGGCTGTTCTACGCCACGAACTGGACCGCGCAGGACTACTTCTCGCCGCAGGCGGCGGCCTACCTGCTGTACCTCGTCGTCATCGCGATCCTGCTGCGCTGGTTCACGCCGCCGGTCGAACGGACGACCCCGGGCCGGCGGGCCGCGGTGCTCGCGATCGCGATCGCGGCGTGCGCGGCGATCGTCTCGATGCACCAGCTGACGCCGTTCGCCGTGCTCGCGGGCATGACCGCGCTCGTGCTCTTCGCCGGTTGCACCACCCGGCTGCTGCCGATCCTGATGGCCGCGCTCATCGGCGGCTGGGCGGCGTTCCTGGCCATCGGGTTCATGGACGGCAACCTGTCGGGCCTCGTGGGCGGCGTCGGCGCGCTGGGCGGCACGCTGCACTCCAACCTGGGCGCTCGCATCGGCGGGGACCCGGGGCACCGGCTCGTGGTCGACACCCGCCTGGCGCTCACCGGCGCGATCGCGGCGTTCGCGCTCGTGGGCTGGTGGGACCTCTGGCGCCGCGGCACCTCGGTGCGCGCGGCGACCGTCCTCGGTCTCGCGCCGTTCCCGCTGCTGGGCCTTCAGTCCTACGGCGGCGAGATCCTGATCCGCGTCTGGCTGTTCGCGCTGCCGTTCGCGGCGTACTTCGCGGCGGCGGGGATGGTCGCGATCGTCGAGCGTGTTCGCGCGGTCCGGCTCACGCCGGCGCTCGCGGGGGCGACGGCGGTCCTCCTCGCCGGGTTCCTCTTCGCGCGCTACGGCAACGACCGCATGGACGCGTTCTCGCGCGGCGACGTGGAAGGCGTCCAGGCGCTGTATCGCATCGCGCCGCCCGGCTCCGAGCTCGTTGCCGTCTCGCAGCCGCTCCCGTGGCAGTCGCGCGACTACGCCTCCTACGACTACGAGCGCCTGACGACGCTCCTGCCCGGACCGCCGCCGGCGCCCGACCGGCCGCACGTGCCCCTGACGTACCGGATCCGCGACGTCCTGCGGTCGACGGCGCCTGGGCGCGCGTTCATCATCGTGACCCGCAGCCAGATCGCCGGGGACGAGCTGGTCGGCACGGGCGGCACGCCGGCGAGCGAAGTGCAGCGGCGCCTGAGCGTGTCGCAGCTCTTCCACCCGGTGTACCGCAACCCCGACGCCGAGATCTACGCGCTGCGATCGCGCCCGGGGTCGAGCGCATGACCGCCGTACGCCCCCGCTGGTCGGTGATCGCCCTGACGTCGGCGGCGCTCGCCGTCGCCCTCGCCGTCGCGCAAGTGCACTCTCCGCTGCGCGTTCTCGTCATCCTCTGGTTCGTGCTCGTCTGCCCGGGCATGACCATCGTCCGCCGTCTGCGCATCACGGATCCCGCGGCCGAGCTCACGCTCGCGCTGGGCCTGAGCGTCGCGCTTGCCACCGCCGTCGCGTCGATCGGGCTGTACAGCGGGCTGTGGTCGCCCGGCGCGACCCTCGGGGTCCTCGTCGTGATCACGGTCGTCGCCGCGGTGCTGCCGTGATCGCCGCGATTCGCCTCACGCCGCCGGGCTACCACTCGGCATTGCCGCTGGCCGCGGCACTCGTCGTCGTCGCCTTCATCGCGGTGCTCGCCGGAGCGGAGGTCTGTGGCGCCTACGGCACGCCGGTGGCGCTGGCGTGGCGCCGGCGCTTCCAGCTCGCCGCGCTGCCGCTGCTGCTCGGCTCGGCGGCCGTCATTGCCATCCGACTGGTGCCGTTCATCCGATGACACAGCGATCGAAAGCCCGCGCGCTCGCTGCCGTGCTCCTTGTCGCAGGAGCGGTGGCAACGGGGTGCGGTGGCCAAGCCGCGGGCTCTCAGGTGGCCGCGGCCACGCAGGCGGCGGTCGCGGCCACCACCGGCACGTGCGGCGGCACCGGGCTCGCGCCGGTGCGCCATGTCGTGTGGATCGTCATGGAGAACCAGGCCTACGGGAACGTGATCGGGTCGCGGTCCGCGCCCTACGTCAACCGGCTCGCCAAGGCCTGCGGTCTCGCGACGCGGTTCAGCGCCGAGGCGCACCCGAGCCTGCCGAACTACATCGCGATGACCTCAGGGTCGACGCAGGGCATCTCCGACGACTCGCAACCCTCGGCGCACCGGCTCGGCGTCACCAGCCTGTTCTCGCAGCTGGGCACGCGCTGGCGCGCGCTGAACGAGTCGATGCCGCGGGCATGCGACCTCAAGGACGCAGGGCAGTACGCCGTGCGCCACAACCCTGCCACCTACTACACGGGGATCCGCGCGGCGTGCGCGAAGCAGGACCTGCCGCTGACCTCCAGCTCGCCGCTGACCGCGGCGTTCACCTTCGTGACCCCGAACGTCTGCCACGACATGCACTCGTGCCCGGTCTCGGCGGGCGACCGCTGGCTGTCCGGCTGGCTCCCGCGCCTGCTGCGCACGTCCGCGTACCGGGCGGGGAGCACCGCCGTCTTCATCACCTGGGACGAGGACGACGGCGCGGCGCACCAGCACGTCCCGACGCTCGTGGTCTCGCGCCACACGCGCCCGGGCACGCGCTCCGCAACCGCGTTTGACCACTACTCGCTGCTGCGGACGACGGAAGACATCCTCGGCCTGCCGAAGCTCGGCGCCGCCTCGCGGGCGGCGAGCATGCGTCAGGCCTTCGGCCTCGGGTGACACGCGTCCGGCTCACGGTCCTTGCGGCCGCAGCCGGGCTCCTGGTGTCGGGCTGCGGGGCGGCGACGAGAACGGCCTCGTCGCCGCCGCCGACACCCGCCGGGTGGCGGCGCGTCCTCGTGGACAACTTCCGCGCTCACCACCTGAACGGGCGCATCTGGACGCCGTACACCGGACAGCCCGGCGGCGATCCCGGCGGCTGGTGGGACCCGTCGCACGTCGTCGTGCGCAACGGCGTCCTGCACCTCGAAACCTTCCGGGACCGGCGCTTCGGCAACCGCTGGGTCTCCGGCGGGGTCTCGAGCGCCCGCGGGCTCGAGCAGCGCTACGGCAAGTACCTCGTCCGCTTTCGCATGGCCGCGGGCAAGGGCGTCGCCGGCATCCTGCTGCTCTGGCCGCAGGCGCCGCACTGGCCGCCGGAGATCGACTTCGCGGAGACCGGCGGCGAGCGCAGGAACCGCCCGGACATCAGCGCGACGCTGCACTACCCGCCGGGCGACCAGACGATCGCGCGCTCGACCAGAGCGAACTTCACGAGGTGGCACGTCGTCGGCGTGGAGTGGACGCCGTCACGGCTCGTCTACACACTCGACGGCCGCCGCTGGGCCACCGTGCGCAGCCCGCACGTCCCGGAGGAGCCGATGGAGTTCGACATGCAGGCGCAGGCGGGAACGTGCGGCGTGACGTACGCGCCGTGCCCGGACGCGTCGACCCCGTCGCACGTCGACCTCGACGTCGACTGGGTCGTGGCCTACGGGCGCACGGCGTGACGCACGAACCGCACCACCTCGAGGTTCGCGTTCACCCCTGAGGGATTGCGGCTGGGGAACGGTGGCGTGGCGCCGGGCCAGCCGTGATCGGTGCCCTCGAGGCGCATCACCTGGACCTGCATGCCCTCGGCGCATCCGCCGAAGTCGAAGCGGGTCACGTCGTGGCGCGGGCGCCAGCTCGACGGCTTGGTCGAACAGCCGTCGCGCCCCGCCCAATCGCTCACGTACCGCAGGACGTTGCCCTTGTAGTCGGGCGGACGGCCGTTGAACGGGACGATCTGATCGCTGCTGCCGTGGATCGCCAGGAACGACGCGCGCACGCCCGGGCAGGCATCGAGGGCGCGGTAGCCGGCCGCCACGGCGACCACGGCCGCGATCCGGTTCTGCAGGACGCAGGCCATGCGGACGGCGAAGCCTGCCCCGTTGGAGACGCCGGTGATCGAGATGCGGTTGGGGTCAAAGCAGCCGCTCGCCTGGACGCGATTGAGCAGATCGGTCACCACCTGCACGTCGGAGGAGCCGAACTTCGACGTGATCTGCCAGATCGACCCGGCGCGCCCGGTCGGATAGAGCACCGCGATCCCCTCGCGGTTCGCGGTCGCTCCGAGCTTGAGGTAGTCGTCGGTGTCCCCGTCGCCGCCGGACATGACCGCCACGAGCAGCCTGGTCGCGCCCGGCTTGGCGCCCGCGGGCATGCGCAGCTGCCCGTGGTCGAGGACGGTGAGGCCCGCCGGCGGGCAGGTGGGCTGCGGCGCCTGCACCTGCGCCGTGCGCGCCGTCGTGTGATCCACCGACGACGTGCCGGGCGCGGCCATGAGCAGGCTCACGACGACCACGAGCGCGGCGAGGAACGCAACGACGAACCGGGTGCGGGCAACCGGAAGCTTCACAGCGGAGCGGATCCGACCAGGGACGTGCGGGCGGCCGGAAGGCGGGCACTCTAGTGAACGCGGCGGTCGAATGCGCGCAATGCGATCCCAACGGCACCCTCACCGCGGGGCTACGGCCGCTTGTCGGCCAGGCCAGGCTGGTCGGGATCGTCCCGGCCATGCGAAAGTTGCACACCACCACTCTCACCACGGCCGCCGTCGTGCTGGCGATGGCCGGCGTCGCGACGGCCGCCACGTCGCCCGTCGTGTCCAAGGAGCGGACGTTCTCCGGCACGAAGGCTCCGGTCGCGATCGGAAGCGTGAAGAAGGGCGCAAAGCTCCCCTCCGGCGACAAGATCGTGCTCCGCACGGTCGCCTTCTCCAAGAAGGGTCAGACCGCGATGGTCACGCTGACCGCTCCGAAGGGCAAGTCGTTCCAGGCGCTCGCTCACTCCGGGAAGATGACGATCAAGCTCACCTCTCCGAAGAGCATCAAGGGGGCGAAGTCCGCGAAGGTGCGGGCCACTTCGACGGCCAAGGGCACCGGCACCGTCTACGCGCTGGCGCACTAGGTCCGCCGCCCTCGCCGCGCCGGCGAATAGCCGGCGCGGCCGTGGGCGCGGGCCCCGTAGGCGTAGGAGACGACGAGCGCGACGATCGCTCCCGGGATCGCCCACAGCGCTTCGCCGACGCCCGGCGGGTTGTCGCCGGGAACGCCCGGCACGGGCAGCAGGAAGCCCGAGACGAGCCCGCCGCCCGCCGCGGCGAGGAAGGCGCCGATGATGCCGCCCGCGAAGCGGTCGGGGACGAGGACGGCGAAGTGCCAGAAGGCGATGCCGACCATCGCCCAGATGAGCACGCTCATCGGGTGGACGGTGACGCGGCGGTGGAAGCGCGCCCATGGGGGCGGCTCCCCATCGTCAGGGCTCGATGAGTCCGCGGCGGATCGCGTAGCGCGTGAGCTCGACGCGGTCGCGCATGTGGAGCTTCTGGAGGATGTTCTCGCGGTGGCGTTCGACCGTGCGCTCGCTGATGACGAGCAGGTCGGCGATCTCGCGCGAGGTGTGGCCTTCGGCGATGAGCTTGACGACCTGCGACTCGCGCGCGGTGAGCGGGTCGTCGGACAGCGGTTCGCCCTGGCGCGCGCGATCGAGGTGGTCGCGGATGAGCGCCTTGATCGCGCCGGCGTAGAAGAACGGCTCGCCGCGCATCGTCGCGCGGCAGCCTTCGACCAGGTCGCGGTCGACGGCCGACTTCAGCACGTAGCCGGACGCGCCGACGCGCAGCGCCTCGAAGAAGTACTGCTCGTTGTCGTGCATCGAAAGGATCAGCACGCGCACGCCCGGGGCGGCGCGGGCGATCTCGCTCGTGGCCTGCAGGCCGGTGATGAGCGGCATCGAGACATCGACGACCGCGAGGTCGGGGGTCGTCTCGCGGGCGAGCCGGATCGCCTCGGCGCCGTCGGCCGCCTCGGCGACGACCTCCAGGTCGGGCTCGGCGTCGAGGATCAAGCGCAGCCCGCGCCGGACGATCGCGTGATCGTCGGCGAGCAGGATGCGGGTCTTCAGTGGGACGGTCATCCCGGCGCGTCGACGTCGAGCCGGATCTCCACGCCGCGCTCGGCGCCGTTGAGCACGTCGAGCTGCGCGCCGACCATCACGGCGCGCTCGCGCATGCCGCGCAGCCCGCCGCCCGGCCGTCCCTCGGTCGACAGTCCCGCGCCGTCGTCGAGGACGCGCAGGCAGAGCCCGGTGGGCGTGCGATCGAGATGCACGTTGATCTCGGTGGCGCCGGCGTGGCGGACCGCGTTGGTCAGCGCCTCCTGCGCCACGCGGTAGACGACGAGCTCGACCTCGGGCTGGAGCGGCGGCAGGGCGGCGTCGAAGTGGCGGTGCATGGGGATCCCGGTGCGCTCCGACAACCGCGTGACCAGGCTGATGAGGGCGCTGCGCAGGCCGAGGTCGTCGAGGGCCTCGGGTCGCAGCTCCGCCACGATCCGGCGCGTGTCCTCGAGGCCCGCGCGCACGGTGTCCTGCGCGGCGGCGAGCCGGGGGCGGTGCTCGGGCGGCACGTGCCGGGCGGCGTCCTCGATCTCGAGCAGCACCACGGTCAGGGCCTGCCCGACCGCGTCGTGGAGCTCCTGCGCGATGTGACGCCGCTCGGCCTCCTGCGCGGTCAGCGCGTGCCGGGCGCTCTCACGCCGCTCGTCCTCGAGGCGGGCGAGCATCGCGTTGAAGGCGGCCGCAAGCTCCGCTACCTCGGCGACGTCGTCGTCGACCGGGATCCGCTGCCCGGGGCGCAGCGGATCGGCGCGGTCCATCAGCTGGGTCAGTCGACTCAGCGGGCGCAGCGCGCGCCGCGTGAGCACCACGTCGATGGTGAGCATCGCCGCGAGGCCGCCGACGAGCAGGAGCGCCTCCTGCACGGCGACCGGCGAGCTGATGGTGACCGGCGACAGCGCGAGCACCGCCGCGGCGACGAGCAGCACGGCGGCATTCAGCGCCACCAATCGGCGGGCAAGCGGCTGGGGATGCGAGGCAGCGGCGGCGTTCACCTTTCACAGTGTGCTGCGTTCAGTGCGGCGCGCGTGCTGATGCGACGCCGACGCTGGTGCCGCCGGGGAGGGCGGCATCCAGCGCTGCGGCGTCGCGCGCACCATCGTGCGGGAAGGCCCGCTCCTCGGTATCGCTGATCCAGCGCCGCGCGGGAGACCGCAGCCCTGCGGGTGCGGCACGGATCGTGACCTTCAGCCGAGATGGCACGGGTCGATGCTCGCCCATGCCGGTGCCGGCGCCTATGGGGAGCACTCCCCATGTTTCGCGTGCGCCGGCCCATCCACGATGTCGATCGTGCTCGAGCGCCTCGCGCGACATCGCTGGCTGACGCTGTTCGTCGCGGCCCGGGTGGCCGCGATCGCGATTGCGCTGCTCCTGCTCGCTGTGCACCTCGTCACCAAGCACGACGCGCTGCTCGCGCTGCTCACGCTCGGATACGGCGTGGGGACGATCGCCGCCGTGGTGCGCTGGCCGCGGCTGCAGCGCGAGCCGGCCTGGTGGGCGCTTGACGCCGCGGCCGCCCTGGCGTTCGTGCTGGTCGGCGACGAGTGGCGCAGCCCGTTCTATCTGCTCGCGCTGACCGCGCTGATCCTGCCCGCCACGACGCTGCCGTTCGGGCGCGCGCTCGGCTTCGGGCTGCTCTTCACGGCCGCCTATTTCGCCGTCGCCGTCGCGACCGGGGTGGACTGGAGCACGCTGGACTCGACCGCACGGCTCGAGAGTTTCTCGACCCATCTCATGGTCCCGCTGCTGGTCACCGCGTCGCTGGCCTACGCCGCCGACCTGCTCGTCCGCCTGCGCGCCGAGCGCGCCCGCGCCGAACGCCTGGCCTTGGAGGCCGAGCGCCGCCGCATCGGCTGGGAGCTGCACGACTCGGCCAAGCAGCGCGTCCACGCGGCCCACCTGATCCTCAGCGCGATGGGTGCCAACGGGCCCGTGCGCCACGCGCTCGACGAGCTCGAGACCGCCGTGGCGGACATGGATCGCAGCCTGCACGACCTGCGCTCGCCGCTGCCCGCCGCCGACCTCGCCCACGCGCTGCGCATCCGCGCCGCCGAGCTCGCGCGCACCGGAAGCGTCGAGGTAACCGTCACCGGCGCGGCACCGCAGCTTGCGCCGTTCGTCTCGGTGCACGCCTACCGCGTCGCCGCC
>Ga0081455_10008402_pt1 | contig 10738 bp, 11 predicted proteins | sample TabmetS3T2R1_FD_70207 | JGI IMG/M metagenome (GOLD analysis project Ga0081455, IMG submission 70207) | Tabebuia heterophylla rhizosphere microbial communities from the University of Puerto Rico - S3T2R1 | ecosystem: Host-associated > Plants > Roots > Rhizosphere ... | reverse complement strand
GCATCGTCAATCCGCAGTTCCCGGGGCCGGGCGGCTCGCGCATGCTGATCGGCCATTACGTGCCCATGCTGGTGTTCGGCTGCCTGGGCCAGATCGTGCCCGAGCGCGTGATGGCGGCGTGCGGCTCGCCGATGTGGGGCATGAACCAGTCGGGCGTGCGGGATAGTGGCAAAGGGGGCGGCAAGCCCTACGCCAACATGTTCTTCTACAATGGCGGCATGGGCGGCAACACGCAGCGTGACGGCGTCACCTGCCTCTCCTGGCCGTCGAACGTCTCCTCGACCTCGATCGAGATCAGCGAGCACATCGCGCCCCTGCGCTTCCATCACAAGCGCCTGCGCCCTGATTCAGGTGGTGCCGGCCGCCATCGCGGCGGATTGGGACAGGAGATCCTGATCGAAAGCCGCAGCGAGTCGCCGATCGTCGTATCCTTCCTCGCCGAACGTACGGCCTTCCCGGCCTTCGGCATCGAAGGCGGCAAGGACGGCGCGCCGGGCCAACTCAGGATCAACGGCGAGACGTCCGATCCCAAGAGACAATACGTGCTGCGGAAGGGCGATACGGTCTCTCTCGGCACGCCGGGCGGCGGCGGACACGGCGATCCCGCGCAGCGCTCCAGTGCGTTGTTGCAGGCCGATCTGGCTGCGGGATATGTGCACGACCCAATCGCCTATCGCGGAGGACCAGCCAAATGAAACTCACCTATGGGGGGCCGAGCCCCTATGTACGCAAGGTCGCGGCGTGCGCCATCAAGCGCGGCATCTTCGACAAGATCGAGCAGCTGAAGCTTGGCACCACCGATCCGGCGCTGCTGCAATACAATCCGCTGTCGAAGATACCGACATTCATCACCGATGACGGCATGGCGATCTACGACAGCCCGGTGATCTGCGAATACCTCGACAGTATCGGCTCGGCGCCCAAGCTGTTTCCGGCGGCGGGGCCGGCGCGCTGGAAGGCGCTGACGCAATCGGCATTGGGCGACGGCATCCTCGACGCCAGCCAGCCGCGGCGGCGGGAGATCGCCCTGCCGCAGGACGACGGCCGCAAAGCCTATATCGAGCTGCAGCAGGGCAAGGTGAAGCGGGCGGTCGATCTCCTGGAGAAGGAAGCCGCGACGCTGGGTGATCTCACGACCATCGGCGAGATCACCATCGGTTGCGCGCTGGGCTACCTCGATTTCCGTTTTGCCAACGAGCCGTGGCGGCCAGGCCATCCGAAGCTCGAAGCCTGGTATGCAAAGGTGGTGAAGCTGCCGCCGCTCGCGGAGACAATGCCCGTGGGGTGACGGCGGGAAGGCTTTGTCCTAGAGTCGCTCAGGATTTCGCCTCGGCATAGGAGCTGCCTATGAGCGACGACGTCGTCCTGAAACCTGACACGATCGCCAAGCCCAAGATCCAGCAGCCGCGCCTCTACAAGGTCATCCTGCTGAACGACGACTACACGCCGCGCGAATTCGTGGTGCAGGTCCTGAAGGCCGTCTTCCGTACCAACGAAGACCAGGCCTATCGCATCATGATGACCGCGCACCAGAGAGGCGCCTGCGTGGTCGCGACCTTCACGCGCGACATCGCCGAGAGCAAGGCGACCGAGGCCACCGACATGGGCCGCAACAAGGGCTATCCGCTCGCTTTTTCGACCGAGCCGGAGGAGTGACCGCCGGAACGGCCTTTACCTGAGATCAGCGCAGAATTCCTGGATGCGCCGGCAGCCCTCGCGCAGGCTCTCGATGTCGGTCGCGTAGGAGATGCGGAAGTAAGGGCTCATGCCGTAGGCCGCGCCTTGCACCGTCGCCACCTGGCGTTCCTCGAGAAGCGCCGTCACGAAGTCGGTATCGGTCTCGATCTTGCGGCCTGATTTGGTGGTCTTGCCGATGCAGCCTGCGATGTTGGGGAAGACATAGAACGCGCCTTCGGGCTTGTGGCAGGTGACGCCCTTGGCCTCGCGCAGCCAGCCCACGACGAGATCGCGCCGGTTCTGGTAGTCGGCCGCGCGCTCCTTGATCAGGTCCTGCGGCCCGTCGAGCGCTGCGACGACTGCTGCCTGACCGATGGTCGAGACGCCCGCGGTCGCCTGGCCCTGCATGTTGGTCATCGCGGCGATCATCGCCTTCGGCCCACCGGCATAACCGACGCGCCAGCCGGTCATGGCATAGGCCTTGGACGCGCCGTTCACCGTGAGCGTGCGCTCCTTCAGCTTTGGCTCGACCGCGGCGATCGAGCAGAACTTCAGCCCGTCATAGAGGAGATGCTCGTAGATCTCGTCGGCCATGATCAGAACGCGCGGATGCTTCAGGAGCACATCCGCAAGCTCCTGCATCTCGGCCCGCGAGCAGACCGCGCCGGTGGGATTGTTGGGGAAGTTCAGGACCACCCATCGGGTCCGGGGCGTGATCGCCGCTTCGAGATCGGCCGCGCGCAGCCTGAAGTGGTTGTTCTCGGGGCAGGAGACGGGAACCGGCACGCCGCCCGTGAGCTTCACCTGGTCGGCATAGCTGATCCAGCCGGGCGACGGGATGATCACCTCATCGCCCGGGTTCACGCTCGCCATGGTGGCGCCGAACATGATCTGCTTGCTGCCGTTGGAGACCATGATCTCGTCGAGCGCGTAGTCGAGCCCGTTGTCGCGCTTGAACTTGCGCTGCACGGCCTCCTTCAGCGCGCGCGTGCCGTCCTGGGCTGGGTACTTGGTGTCGCCCGCAAGTGCCGCCTTGTGGGCTGCTTCGATGGCATGCTTGGGCGTCGGAAAATCGGGCTCACCCGAGGACAGGCCAACGATTTTCACGCCCTGAGCGCGCATCTCGCGCACCTTGCGGGTCATGGCCGCGGAGGCGGAAACCTTGACGTTCTTCAAACGCTCGGCGGGCTCGAACATGGATCCTTCCAGATAAGGCGCCAGACAATAGGGGAGGGATCAGCCCGACACCAATCCCGCCGCGGCGATACCCGCTATGCAGACCGCCTCGTCCTCGTCGCCGGTGCCGCCGCTGGCGCCGGCAGCGCCCAGGATGTTGCCGTCCTTGTCCTTGATCAGCACGGCGCCGGTCTGCGGCAGGAACTTGCCCTGCGCGGTGGCCGAGAGGGCGCCGTAGAAATGCGGGTTCTCCTTCGCGCGTTGCAGCAGCGTGCGGCTCGAGGCGCCCATGCCGACGGCGGCCCAGGCCTTGCCGGTGGCGACATCGTTGCGGAACATGCTGGCGCCATCCTCGCGCTGCAGCGATCTCACGTGGCCCGCCTCGTCGAGGACCGCCACGGCCAGCGGCTTCACCTTCATCTTCCGCGCCTCGGCAAAGGCTGCCTCGATGATCTTGTTGGCCTGGGCGAGCGTAAGCTTGGTCATCAGCATCCTCATACAATGGGTCTGTACGTTAGGCAGCCTCTATAGCGACTGGAACCCATGTTTGCACAGGCGCGTTGCCTTGCATGGCGTCTGACATCCGCATCGGCATCTCGGGCTGGACCTACAAGCCCTGGCGGGGGGCATTCTATCCGGCGGGCCTGGCTCAGAACCGGGAGCTCGCCCATGCGGCATCGATCTTTCGCAGCATCGAGATCAACGGCACGTTTTACGCCATGCAGCGCCCCGACAGCTTTGCGCAATGGGCCGACGACACGCCCGACAATTTCGTCTTCGCGGTAAAGGGCTCGCGCTATCTCACGCACATGCTGAAGCTGCGCGATGCAGAGGCGCCGCTTGGCAACTTCTTCGCCTCGGGCGTGCTTCGGCTTGGCGCCAAGCTCGGTCCGATCTTGTGGCAGTTCCCGCCCAGCTTTCGTTTCAATGCCGAGAAGCTCGAAGCTTTCTTCGCGCTTTTGCCGCGAGATACCGACGAGGCGGCAGAGCGCGGGCGTCGGCACGATAATCGCTTGAAGGCGCGCGCTTGGCTGCGCAGCGACAAGCGAAGACCAATCCGTCACGCCATGGAGATCCGCCACGAAAGCTTTCGTGATCCGGCTTTCATCGGGCTTTTACGCAAGCATGGCGTCGCGTTGGTCTGTGCCGACACGGTTGATTGGCCACTCCTGATGGATGTGACCTCGGACTTCATCTATGTCCGTTTGCACGGCTCGACTGAACTCTACAAAAGCGCCTACAGCCGGCCGGCGCTCAAGCGCTGGGCAGCTCGGGTCGCGGCATGGCGCGATGGCCGTCCGATGATGGACGGCCATTTCATCAGCGCGAAGCCCCCGAAGCAGCGGCCCCGCGACGTGTTTCTCTATTTCGACAACACGGACAAGCTGCAGGCGCCCAGGGATGCACTCTCCTTGATGCGCCTGCTGGGGCAGGCATGACGTGGCCAACCGAAAGGCATCAGCGACCAAGCTTGCCAAGGTGGCGACGGAGGCGAAAGGCTGCACGCGCTGCTCGCTCTACCGCAATGCCACGCAGACCGTATTCGGCGAAGGGCCTGTTGGCGCCAAGCTCATGCTGGTCGGAGAGCAGCCGGGCGATCAGGAGGATCTTGCCGGCCATCCGTTCGTCGGCCCGGCGGGCAAGCTGCTCGATCGTGCGCTGGTCGAAGCCGGGATCGATCGCACCCAGGTCTATGTCACCAACGTGGTGAAGCACTTCAAGAACGAACCGCGCGGCAAGAAGCGTTTGCACAAGAAGCCCAATCGCTACGAGGTCGAGGTGTGCAAGGTCTGGCTCGGCCGGGAAGTCTCATTGGTGAAGCCCGGCCTCGTGCTGGCAATGGGTGTGACCGCGGCCGAGGCCCTGGCCGGCCGGCACGTAACTCTTGCCCGCGAGAGGGGCAAGGAACTGGGCTTCGGCGAGAGCCAGCGCGGGATGGTGACCGTTCATCCGTCGTCGATCCTGCGCGTTCCGGATCGTGAGGCGCGCCACAAGGCCTATGCGGAACTGGTGAAGGACCTGAAATCGGCGCTGAAAGCGCTCCAAGCGGCTTGAATCATTGGTGAATTTGCCCGGGAATTCGGCCAGAACAGGGTTGACGAGGGAGCAATCGGTCCCTATTTTCCGCCCGCTTTTGGAATTCACCCCGGCGCCGCCGGGGCTTTTTGTTGAGAAGAATCATGAAGATCCGTCACTCGCTCAAGTCCGTGAAGGCCCGCCACAAGGACTGCCGCATCGTGCGTCGCAAGGGCCGCGTTTACGTGATCAACAAGACCAACCCCCGCTTCAAGGCGCGCCAGGGCTAGCTGGCGGCGGGTCGGACACGTTCCGAATACGACAAAGCGGCGGAGCCACCGGCTTCCGCCGCTTTTTCATTTGGCGTAAGGAATCGCCATGCAGATGCCGCTGCTCGACTCCGACATCCTGCGGCGCCGCGGCGAGATCGTGGCGGCGTTGCGGGCCATCGTTCCCGGCGAGGGTGTGATCGACGATCTCGACGGCATGCGTCCCTACGAGTGCGATGCCCTGTCGGCCTATCGCCAGATGCCGCTGGTGGTCGTGTTGCCCGATACCGTCGCCCAGGTGTCGGCCATCCTTCGCTACTGCCAGGATCATAAGGTGAAAGTCGTGCCGCGTGGTGCGGGGACGTCGCTCTCCGGCGGCTCGATGCCGGTGGGCGATGCGATCCTGCTGGGCCTCGGCAAGTTCAACCGCGTGCTCGAGATCGACTATGCCAATCGCTGCGCGCGCGTGCAGCCGGGAGTCACCAACCTCGGTGTCACAAAGGCGGTGGAGCACGAAGGCTTCTACTACGCGCCCGATCCCAGCTCGCAGATCGCCTGCTCGATCGGCGGCAACGTGGCGGAGAATTCAGGTGGCGTGCATTGCCTGAAGTACGGGCTCACCACCAACAACCTTTTGGGCATCGAGATGGTGCTTATGAACGGCGAGGTGGTGCGGCTGGGCGGCAAGCACCTCGACGCCGGCGGCTACGATCTTCTGGGCCTGATGACCGGCTCCGAAGGCCTGCTGGGCGTCGTGACCGAAGTGACCGTGCGGCTCCTGCGCAAACCCAGCACTGCTCGTGCCATCCTGCTGGGCTTTCCGACCGAGGCCGGTGCGGCGGATTGCGTCGCGGCGGTCATTGCTTCCGGGATCATCCCCGGCGGCATGGAGATGATGGACAAGGATGCCATCAAGTGTGCCGAGAACTATGTCGGTGCTGGTTATCCGCTCGATGCCGAGGGGCTCCTGATCGTCGAGCTGGATGGACCGGCGGTCGAGGTCGATCACCTTGTGGCGCGGGTCGAGGAGATCGCCAGGGACCGTGGCGCCACCACCTGTCGCGTGAGCCAGGATGAGCAGGAGAGGGTCCTGTTCTGGGCCGGTCGCAAGGCGGCCTTCCCGGCGGTGGGCCAGATCTCGCCGGATTATATGTGCCTCGACGGCTCCGTGCCGCGCGGGCGGCTGGTCGAGGTGCTGGCCGAGATGCGCGAGATGTCCAAGAAGCATCATCTGCGTGTCGTAAACGTCTTCCATGCCGGTGACGGCAACCTGCATCCGCTGATCCTGTTCGACGCCAACGATCCGGAGGAACTGCGCCGCGCCGAAGAATTCGGCGCCGATATCCTGCGGCTCTGCGTGCGTGTGGGCGGTGTGCTCACGGGCGAGCACGGCGTCGGTATCGAGAAGCGCGACCTGATGGGCGAACAGTTCACCGAGATCGATCTCGACCAGCAGATGCGCGTGAAGTGCGCTTTCGATCCCGACCACCTGCTCAATCCTGGCAAGGTCTTTCCTAAACTTCGTCGCTGCGCCGAACTCGGCCGCGTGGTGGTGCACCACAACAAGATGCCGTTCCCGGACATCCCACGGTTTTAGGCATTTGCAATCATGAGCGGCACGATCAAACCGCGCGACGCCAAGGAGCTGCGGCAGGCGGTGGAATGGGCGCTGAGCGAAGGCGTCACGCTCGACGTGCGCGGCTCGGCCAGCAAACTGGCGCTGGGCAAGCCGATGACATGCGATCACGTGCTCGACATGTCGGGCATCAGCGGCATCGTCGACTATGCCCCGGAGGAGCTGGTCGTCACCTTGCGCGCCGGCACGCCGCTGCGCGAGGTGGAGGCATTGCTCGCCCAGCGCAACCAGATGCTGGCTTTCGAGCCGCCTGATCTCGGGCCCTTGCTCGGACGCGAAGCCGGCGAGGGAACATTAGTTGGCGTGCTCATGGGCAATTTCGCGGGGCCGCGGCGCCTCTCGGCCGGCGCCGCGCGCGATCACTTGTTGGGCTTCAGTGGCGTCAATGGCCGTGGCGAAGCTTTCAAGTCGGGTGGCCGGGTGATGAAGAACGTCACGGGCTATGATCTTTCGAAGCTGATCGCGGGATCATGGGGAACACTGGCGGTGCTCGACGAGGTCTCCGTTAAGGTGCTGCCGGCACCCGACCAGACCCGCACGCTGATCCTGCGCGGGCTTGACGAGGCGACAGCCGTGAAAGCCATGTGCGCTGCGATGGGCAGTCCGCACGACGTCTCCGGAGCGGCGCACGCCCAGGCTCAGACCGCGTTGCGCCTCGAAGGCGTCGCGCCGTCGGTCGAAGCTCGTCTGAAAGGCTTGCGTGAGTTGCTTGCCGGTACAGCCGCCACGATGGAGGAGCTCGACACTCTCGAAAGCCGGGCCTTTTGGGCCGATGTGCGCGACGGCACTGCCTTCAATGCGGCTCGTGATGCAATTATCTGGCGGCTCTCCTGCCCACCGACGGCAGCGCCCGCGATTGTCGGCCGCATCAACGCCCAACGTCGCGAGGCGAATGTATTTTTCGATTGGTCGGGCGGGCTCGTCTGGCTTGCTCTGCCGCCCTCCGCCGATGCGGACCATCTCCTTGTGCGTAGCGCCCTGGATGCGAGTGGCGGTCATGCCACCTTGATCCGAGCGCCCGAGGTGGTGAGGGCCGCGGTGCCGGTCTTCCAGCCCCAGCCGCCTGCGCTCGCTGCCTTGACGCAGCGCGTGAAGGAAAGCTTCGACCCCAAGGGTCTCTTTAACCCGGGGCGAATGGGTTAGGGCATGCAGACCAACTTCACCCTGGCGCAACTGGCCGATCCGGAGACGGCGCGCAGCGAGCGGATCCTGCGCAAGTGTGTGCATTGCGGTTTCTGCACGGCCACCTGTCCGACCTTCGTGCTGCTGGGCGACGAGCGCGATTCACCGCGCGGACGCATCTACTTCATCAAGGCGATGCTGGAGGGCAACCGCGCACCGACGGCCCAGGAAGTACGCCATGTCGATCGCTGCCTTTCGTGCCTCTCCTGCATGACGACCTGTCCGTCAGGCGTGAACTACATGCATCTGGTCGACCACGGTCGGCACCATATCGAAGAGACGTATGTCCGCCCGTTTGCCGATCGCGCGTTACGGCGACTGTTGGGCTTCCTGATGCCCCGGCCACAGTATTTCCGCTGGGCCACCGTGTTCGCCTCGCTCATCAGGCCATTGGCGCAGGCGCTGCCGGCAACCAGCCGCGATCCCGGCGGCGCGACTTTCCTGCGGCGCATGAGGGCCATGATCGAGGCTGTGCCGCGGCGCGTGCCGACGCCATCGGCGGTCGATCGGCCCCAGACTTTTCCGGCCCTGGGCGTACGGGTGAAGCGTGTCGCGTTGATGCCGGGGTGCGGCCAGCAGGTACTGGCGCCTGAGGTGAACGAGGCGACGGTGCGGCTGCTGATCCGGCACGGTGTCGAGGTGGTGAACGTTGCGGGATCGGGTTGCTGCGGCTCCTCGGTGCAGCATATCGGCGACACCGAGCAGGCGCTGGAACTTGCCAGGCGTAACATCGTCGCCTGGTTGCGGGAGGCCGACGGCGAGGGGCTCGACGCCATTGTCATCAACGCTTCAGGCTGCGGCACGACGGTGAAGGATTACGGCGCCATGTTCGCCAACGATCCCTTGTGGCAGGCCAAGGCCGAGCGCGTGGCAGCCCTTGCCAAGGACGTGAGCGAATTCATGGTGGAGGTCGGTCTCGCAAATGTGACGCCAAGGCCGCTGACCGTCGCATACCATTCGGCCTGTTCCATGCAGCATGGCCAGAAAGTGAATGAGCAGCCCAAGAAGCTCTTGCGTGACGCGGGCTTCGTCGTGAAGGACGTGCCCGACGGCCACCTCTGCTGCGGCTGGGCGGGGACCTATCAGGTGCTGCAGCCCGAGCTGTCGCGGCGGCTGCGCGACCGCAAGGTGGCGAACATCGAGAGCCTGAAGCCTGATGTGATCGCCGCCGGCAATTTTGGCTGCATCGGGAACATCGCAGGCGGCACGGGTCTTCCCGTCGTGCACACGGTCGAGCTGCTGGACTGGGCCACGGGCGGACCCTGGCCGATGGCGATGAAATGACGGCATGAGGTTCGTTCGCGCTTGCCTGATGGCCCTGCTTGGCCTGATGCTGGCAGCAGGCGCCGACGCACAGACCGCCAACAGCGACAACGGGAGGGCCAACGTGCTCGATACCTTGTTCGCCAAGCTGCAATCCACCACGGACCCCATGGCGGCGCAGGCGCTTGAGCAGGCGATCTGGGAGCAATGGACCATGGTGCCCGACCCCGGACAACGCGAGCTCATGCTGCGTGGCATTGGGGAGATGCAGCAGCAGGAGCTGCAGACCGCTGTCGCGACCTTCAGCAAGCTGATCGAGATCGCGCCCGATCTTTCCGAGGCGTGGAACAAGCGCGCCACGGTCTACTGGCTGCTGGGCAATTTCGAGGCGTCCATTTCGGACATCTGCGAGACCGTGAAGCGCGAACCGCGCCATTTTGGGGCCTATTCCGGCCTTGGCATGATCCGGGCGCAGATGGATGAGCCGGCCCGCGCCGCCGCGGCTTTCGAGCTCGCCCGTAAGTACAATCCGCATATCGCCGGCATCGATGCCGAGATCACCCGCCTCAAGGCGGAGGCTGGGTCCGACGCGCCGGCCGACCCGCTGGGTTGCGGTGAACGCACCGCCGGAAGATAGTGCGGAGCTTTTTCAACAGGAGTTCAGGTAAATGGCGACGTTGTATGTCGGCGGCCGGTTGTTCGATGGCGAGAAGGTGCATGACGGTCAGGCGGTCCTCGAGGAGGGCGGCAAGGTCAAGCGCATCGGTCCGGCCGGCGAGTTCACGGGCTTCGCCGGCGACAAAGTCGACACGTCGCGCGGCACGCTGATCCCCGGCATGATCGATTGCCACGTCCATTCGCTCTCGGGTGCGGAGGGTAATCCTGGCGCGGCGCAGGACCGTCTGAGCGCGGCCCAGATCACAGTACGCGGCATGGAATTCATGCGCGCCACACTCGAAGGCGGCATCACCGCCGTGCGCGACTGCGGCGGCAAGGATTACATCGAGTTCGCGATCCGCGACGCTTACAACAATGGCCGCTTCCTTGGCCCGACGATGCGCTGCTCCGGCCGGATGATCTGCATGACCGGCGGTCACGGCAACCGCACCGGCCGCATCGCCGACGGGCCCGACGAAGTGGTGAAGGCGGTGCGCGAGCAAATCCATGCTGGCTCCGACCTGATCAAGATCATGGCGACGGGCGGCGTGATGACACCGGGCGTCAATCCCGAGGATGCGCACTATTCGGCCGAGGAGATGAAGGCCGGCATCACTGAGGCGCATCGCTTTCACAAATGCTGCGCTAGCCATGCCCAGGGCGCGCTCGGCATCCTGAACGCCGTGCGCGGCGGCATCGATTCGATCGAGCATGGCATCTTCATGACCGACGAGTGCGTGAACGAGATGAAGGAGCGTGGCGTGTGGCTGGTGCCGACGCTCGCCGCCGTGAAGAACATCCTGAAGGGCTATGACGATGGTGATCGCTCGATCCCCGACTACGTGATCGAGAAGGCGCGCCG
>Ga0081455_10008400_pt1 | contig 10740 bp, 12 predicted proteins | sample TabmetS3T2R1_FD_70207 | JGI IMG/M metagenome (GOLD analysis project Ga0081455, IMG submission 70207) | Tabebuia heterophylla rhizosphere microbial communities from the University of Puerto Rico - S3T2R1 | ecosystem: Host-associated > Plants > Roots > Rhizosphere ... | reverse complement strand
GCACCTGCCACAGGGCTGGGCGGATAGACGCCAGGGTCGCGGCGCCAGGACCACACGACTTCGCCGTACGCTGCAGCGTTTTCGTCTGCACGGCTTGCACCGCGCTGACGCCGCAGCGTCCATCGCAACCCGCACCACGTTCCGTGACGATCGCGCGAACGTCCCTCATGGTGGCGCGGGCTAGGTGGATTACTGCCAGTGATTTGCCCGACGAGTCAAGTGTAATTCTGATTTTCAGCTCACAAATTCGTGAAAACGGAACATCAGGATTGAGGCGCATCGGGTCAGTATGGCATAATATGCCATACTGCTCGTCGTTGAATGGTCGGAGAGGATGCCGATGCCCACCAGAAATGTCGTGCTGACGGAGCGCCAGGAAGAACTCCTTGAGACCCTCGTCAAGTCCGGCCGCTACCAGGACGCCAGCGAAGTGCTGCGTGACGGGTTGCGGCTGGTGGAGCAACGCGAGGCAGAGGATGCTGGCAAGCTGAAGGCCCTGCGGGCAGCGGCTCGCGCCGGCGTCGCAGCGTTGGATCGGGGAGACTTCAAGGAATTTGCAGATATCGAGGAGCTGCAAGCCTATTTGAATGACCTCGCAGAGAAGGTCATCTCCCGAACCGCCGAATAGAGCGCTCATGGCCGAGCGAAGATGGCGTGTTCGTCTCGGCGCTGCCGCGGAAGTCGACTTCGCCAACATTCTCAGATGGACCACGGAGAACTTTGGCCGCGACCATCTCGCGTCTACCGGGACACCCTTGTTCAGGCGATTGGCGAACTTGCGAACAGGGCTTTCTCGCAGCGCCGTCGCGGGCGTGCAGCGCAGGCTCTCGAGTACGCGCGGCAGCCTGCAACACGGTTACGCGGGCTGTTTCCGCGGAGCTACACCTTTTGGCAGGTCGGCGAGGCGCGCCCTGAGGCGTGGCACCGCGAAGTCGAGAAAGGCGCGCAATTTGGCCGGCATGAAGCGGTTCGGCGAATACACGAAGCTGACGGGTTGCGGCGGCGGCTGAAAATCCTGCAGCAGCGGCACCAGCTCCCTGGACTTTATCGATTCGGCGACGAGGTAAGAGAACGCCACGGTGATCCCGATGCCTGCGCGCGCGGCATCGCAGGCCGACTCGAGATTGCTCGCAACGAAGCGCGACCGCACGGGCACCGCATAGTCAATTTGCTCTCGCGTGAATCTCCATGTGGTTGCCGACTGCATCGGAGGATAGCTGATGCAGTCGTGCGCAGAGAGGTCGTCAGGCGATCTGGGTGTTCCGCGAGATTTCAGATAGGCCGGGCTGGCGCAGGCCAGGCGGTAGATTTCCCCGACACGCACCGCGATCAGGCTGCTGTCGGCGAGATCGCCGACGCGAAGCGCGACGTCGATGTGCTCGTCCAGGAGATTGACCGTCCGGTCCTGCAAGTTGAGCTGGACGTCCACCTCCGGGAATGTCGCCAGAAACTCCGCCAGAATCGGCTGCAGACATAGACGGCCGAGCGCCACAAGGGTTGAAACGCTCAGATCTCCGCGCGGCGTTGTGTATTCGCCGGACGCAACGCGCTCGGCTTCGCTGACATCCGCCAGGATTCGTTTTGCCGCTGCGATGTAGGAGCGCCCAGCGTCTGTGGGGACGAGCACGCGGCTCGACCGGTTGAACAGCTTGATGCGCAGGTGCGCCTCGAGCTCGGACACCTTCCGGCTCACGGTGGCCAGCGGCATTTTCTGCAGGCGGGCCGCAGCCGACAGGCTTCCTGCCTCCGCGACCGCCAGCACGATGGACATGCCTTCAAGACGATCCATTTTGTTACTTCCATTTTTTGGAAGGATGCATCTCGATTTTGCCAGATACCCATCATTTCCGGAAGGGCCTATTCATCACGGCGAGGCAACGAATTCAGCCAACCAACGGAGATGGAAATGACCCAGGCCACAGGCACTGCCCTTATTACCGGCGCATCGACCGGCATCGGCGCGATCTATGCCGACCGTCTGGCCAGGCGCGGCCACGACCTCATTCTTGTTGCGCGCAACAAGCAGCGGCTCGCATCGCTGGCGCGCCGGCTCACCAACGAGACAGGCCGGAAAGTGGAGACGGTCGAAGCCGATCTCACCTCCGCGGCAGACCTTCGGCGCGTCGAGGACATCCTCAAGACCAATGCCGGCATCTCGGTGCTGGTCAACAACGCCGGCGTCGGCGCATCAGCCCCGCTGGTCGCCTCCGACGTCGACAAGATGGAAGACATGATCCGCCTCAACGTCACCGCGCTGACGCGGCTGACCTATGCGGCGGTGCCGGGATTTGTCGCCCGCGGCAACGGCACGATCATCAACATCTCGTCGGTTGTCGCGATCGCGCCGGAAGTTCTGAACGGCGTCTACGGCGGCTCGAAAGCCTTCGTGCTCGCATTCAGCCAGTCGCTGGTTCACGAGCTCGCCGGCAAGGGCATCCGCGTGCAGGCGGTGCTGCCGGGCGCCACCGCCACCGAATTCTGGGACGTCGCCGGCACGCCGGTTCATCAGCTACCGGCGCAGATCGTGATGTCAGCTGACGACCTGGTCGATGCGGCGCTCGCCGGTCTCGACCTCGGCGAGACCGTCACCATCCCGTCGCTGCCGGACAAGAAAGAGTGGGATCGTCATGAGGCCGCGCGCCTCGCCATGTCGGACAGGCTCTCGAGCGCCATCCCGGCCCCTCGCTACAACCTGCGCAAACGCGTGAATGCGTGAGCGCCTGGCCGACGCACAACAAGTAGTCGTGCAGCCGGATATCGAATTGCAACCATGACCATGAAAACGGAGATTACCATGTCACGCATCATCACTCAGATCCCAACGCCGGTCCTCGCAAGGGGCGCCGCCGTCCCGTGGCGCGATCAAGTCGAACACCTGCTCGTCCATGCCGAGCCGATCAGCCGAGTTGGCCTCTACGTGTCGCTCGCGATCATCTACGCCTGGTTCGGCGGCATGAAGTTCACCGATTACGAGGCCCAGGGGCTGGTGCCGCTGGTGCAGAACAGCCCGCTCGTGAGCTGGTTCTATGCCCTGCTTTCGGTCCGCGGCTTCTCCACCTTCCTCGGCTTCCTCGAACTGAGTATCGGGCTTTTGATTGCCCTCAGATTGGCAAGCCCGGTCTTCTCCGCAGCCGGCGGTCTTCTCTCGGCCGGACTCTTCGTCACGACCGTCAGCTTCATGATCTCGACGCCGGGCGTCGTGGTGCCGGAGTTAGGGGCGCCCGCGATCACGGTCGCGCCGGGTCAGTTCCTCCTGAAGGATGTCGGCCTGTTTGCTGCTTCGTTCTGGGTGTTCGTCGACTCGCTCAAGGCCGTCATTCGCAAGTGAGCCGATCAGCACCTGAGCTTTCCAGACCACAACAACAGTCCCCATACGAACAAAGGAGAACACCACCATGAAAATGCGATCCATCTTCAGTGCGGCTTACGCCGCCATTGCCATCGCCACGGCAACGCCTGCGGCGGCCCATGGCGCCGGCGAAACGGTGACGCCGCACTTCCAGCAGGCGATACCCAACATTCCCGGCAAGTCGCTGGTCACCCTGATTGTCGACTATACGCCGGGCGGGGCATCGACTTCGCACATCCACGCCAAGTCGGCTTTCATCTTCGGCTACGTGCTCTCGGGCGAAATCGAGTCGCAGGTGAATGACGGACCCAGGCGGGTCTATGGCGCCGGCGAAAGCTTCTATGAGCCGCCGGGCTCCCGTCATCCCGTCAGCCGCAATGCGAGCAAGACCAAGCCGGCAAAGCTGCTCGCGGTGTTCGTCGTCGATACCGACGAGAAAGAGCTGACTACTTCCGTTCAACAGGAGTCGTCGTCAAGGAGGATAAAATGAGCAAGCGTCTCGACTACAACAGGATCGCACCGGCAGGCGTGAAAGCACTGGGCGGCGTCTACGGCTACATCATGCAGAGCAAGCTTCCCGCTACGCTGGTCGAGCTGGTCTATCTGCGGATATCCCAGATCAACAACTGCGCCTACTGCCTCGACATGCACACGCGCGACCTCTTGAAGAAGGGAGAGAAGATCGAAAAGCTCGCGCTGGTGCAGGCGTGGAGAGAGGCCGGCAATCTCTTCGACGCGCGCGAACGCGCCGCCCTTGCATGGGCCGAAACGGTGACGCGCGTCGCAGAGACCAACGTGCCGGATGAAGCGTATCAGGCCGCCCGCGCCGTGTTCGAGGAGCGGGAGCTCGTCGACCTCACGCTCGCGATCGGGTTGATGAATGCCTACAACCGCATGGCAATCAGCTTCCGGAATACACCGCAAGCTGCGATCGAGAAGCAGAACGAGCACGCGGCCTGACAAGGCCGCGAAACTCCCGGTCGCAACCGATCAAGCGTCCGGCGCGCCGCAGTCGCGTGCAGCAAACAGGAGATGGTTATGAAAATATTCGTTGCAGGCGCCACCGGCGCACTAGGCTTGCCGCTCGTCCGCGCGCTGCGGGCGCTCGGCCATCAGGTCACCGGCATGACGCGCGGCGGCCAAGGCGTCAATCGTCTTCGCGAACTCGGCGTCACGGCGGTCGCCACCGATGCCTTCGACCCGAAGGCGGTGCGGGCCGCGATCAAGGCGGCGGCGCCGGACGCGGTGATCGACCAGCTCACCTGGATTCCCGCGAACCCCGCCGAGATCGTCGACTTCATGCCCAAGGATGCTCGCCTCCATCGAGAAGGAGGCGGCAATCTGCTCGCGGCAGCCGAGGAGCTGGGTGTCCGGCGCTACATCATCCAGTCGAAGGGTTTTTATCTGAAGGCTCCAACAGGCCAACTCGCGGACGAGAGCGCCAGTCTCAGGTACGACGCACCCGGCGAGGTCGGCAGGAGCGCACGCGCCATCGGCGAGTATGAGGGTCGAGTCCTTGCATCACCATCGTTGGAGGGCGTCGTGCTGCGCTACGGCTTTTTCTATGGTCCCGGCACCTGGTACCGGCCGGACGGTGCCGTTGCGGAGCAGCTACGCAAGAGCGAAGCGGCAATTATCGGAGACGGCAATGCCGTCTGGTCATTCGTTCATATCGACGATGCGGTCGCCGCGACAATCTCAGCGCTGACGGCCGAACCGGGTGTCTATAATATTGTCGACGATGATCCGCTGCCGGTGGCGGAATGGCTGCCGGCCTTCGCCCGGTGGATCGATGCGCCGGAGCCGCCGCGGCTGAGCGTGGACAACGCGCTGAGGATGGCTGGCGAGGAAGCCGTCTACTTCCACACGCGTTTCACGGGAGTCGCCAACGCGCGGGCGAAGGCTCAGCTTGGATTCAACCCGCGCCCGCTTCTGTGGAAAGATAGTGCGGCGTTCACCCCGAAAGGAGGCTGAAATGAGCACTATCGACGCCAATCAGGTCACATTATCGAAAGGATACGCATCATGTCACAGCGGGTGAACGACGACGCGATCGATTTCTTCGAGATCAACGAGGATATCACGCTAAGACGAATGGTGCTGCGCAATCCGAAACCGAAGGGGAGCGTTCTCTTCCTGCACGGGTTTCCAGAGACCCTGCATGCTTGGACGGATATTGCGCTGGCTCTTGCGGATGACTACGAGGTCCACGCTTTCGACTGGCCGGGTTATGGTCTTTCATCGCGGCCAACAATCGACAGGTTCTCCTATGCGCCCGCAGACTACGCGCGTGTTCTGAACCAGTACATCGCGAAAGCAGGCATCGACACATCGAAGCTCACGATCTACGCAACTGACATCGGGGCCCTACCGGCGCTCCTGCTGGCCGTGGAGAAACCTGATATCGCAAGAGCAATCATCGTGGGCGATTTCGCTCCGTTCAACAGACCCCAATTCATGTACGAGAGCCTGCAAAGCCTGAAGGCGGGGCCTTCGATGGTCCAGGTGCGCGCCAACCTGAACAAGAATCGCGACGAGATCCTCGAGAACACTTTCACAAGAGGTTTGCCAAAAGAAGCGCAATTCGAAGTGCCGCGAGAATTCAAGGACGACATGTCCCGCGGATGGGGCCAGGGCGGGATGACGACGGCAGACGCTTTCTCCCACTACTATTCGCACTTTACGCGAGACCAGGATCACTTCGAATCCCGACTGGCCAGGCTCAAAACTCCAGTGAAGGTGGTTTGGGGCGAGAAAGACCTCTACATCAAGAAGGAGATGGGAGTAGAGCTCGCCGAACGGATTCACGCGGAATTCGCGCTTCTTCCCGGCATCGGCCACTATCCACACCTGCAGAATCCAAGGCTGGCCATCGATGAGGTTCGCGCCTCATTCCGATAGGCGCGCCTGGCGCTCGGGCGGCCGCATTCGCCGATCGCGGCGAGAACCGGCGGCGGCCCATGGACCAGCGCGAAGCCGAGGAATGGGAGACGACACAGGCCCATGCCATGGTCCTGCGGGGATAGGCCGCGCCCAAAGTCCCAATTCCGGTATGTTTCTTGTATGCACGTCGTGCGTACCTATCCTTTTGCATCTATTTTTTGAGCACCTGATGCGCTGTCTGGTTGTCGCGGATTTGCATTATTCATTGCCGCAGTTCGATTGGCTGCTGGCGGCTGCGCCGCAATTCGATCTGGTGATCTTTGCCGGCGATGCGCTCGACGTCGGCTCGTTCGTTGATTTCCGCGCCCAGATCGTGGTGGTGAAGAAGTATCTCGCGCTGCTGTCCGGGATCACCAAAGTGATTCTCTGCTCGGGCAATCACGATCTCGACGAGCGCAGCGCCGAGGGCGAGAAGGTCGCGCGCTGGATCGGCGAGGTGCGCGAGCTCGGCATCGCCTGCGACGGCGACAGTCTCGCCATCGGCGACACCTACTTCACGGTGTGCCCGTGGTGGGACGGGCCAAAGGTCAAGCAACGGCTGGAAGAGCAGTTGCACGAGGATTCAGCGAAGCGTGCAAGACGCTGGATCTGGGTGCATCATGCGCCGCCGGCGAATTCGCCGACCAGCTGGGGCGGCAAGCGCTTCTTCGGCGATGTCGATCTGGTGCAATGGATCGCGCGCTACCAGCCCTCGATGGTGATCTCCGGCCACGTCCATCAATCGCCGTTCATCACCGACGGCTCGTGGTACGACCGGCTCGGCGACACCTGGGTGTTCAATGCCGGCCTGCAGCCCGGAAGGCCGCCGGTCTATATCGTGCTCGATATCGACGAGGACAAAGCGTTCTGGCTGCCCGCGGGCGATGCGCGCTACATCGATCTCAAGGCACAGCTCACGCGCCCGGCGCTACCGATCACCCAACCGCCGGCCTGGCTCATATCCTTGGATCAGATTGCCGATCCGATCCTGGCGAAACCTCAGACGGCGGCAGGTTGATCATGCTCTGCAGGACTTCCCCCACCATCGCCAGATGCGTGCCGTGGCCGGCATATTGGCGCTTGAGGTCGGCGAGATAGGTGTTGGCGACATTGAGCCGCTGCGCCAGCATCCGCGCGATCAGGATGGCGGCGGCCGGCTGCTTGTGCAGGAAGGCGGCCGCGTCGTCGATCTCGTAGACGGTGGAGTCCTGCGCGGCGCGCACGGTTGCGGTGTGCGGCGTGTCAAGCAAAACCGACATTTCACCGAGCACGGCGCCGGGCTCGGCGATGCTGGCGACCACCGCATCGCCCTTGATCACCTCGAGCCGGCCCTCGATCAGGACATACATATGTCCGGTGCGGCCGCCTTCATGCAAAACCTCGGTGCCGGCGGTAACGCGCCGCTTCGCCCCGCCAATGCAGTATTCCAGGATATCGCGCATGCCTCTCCACCCAACGCCCTGAACCAGACTAGGCGGGAGCATAACGCCGGGGAAAGGGATATTGTGGCTGCCCTGCTCAAATAACCGGCATTTGAAAGAGCAATCAATGCTCAGGCCGGCGCGGAGCTCGTCGCGAGGAAATCGCCGATCACCTCGAGAAAGGTTTGCGGCGCCTGAAGCTGCGGGACATGGGCGCAGCCGGGGATGATCTTCAGCTGCGCTTGCGGCAGCAGGCCGGCGAGTTCATGCGACATCGGCGGCGGCGTGGCCTCATCGTGTTCGCCGACCAGGACCAGCACCGGCACCCTCACCTTGGCGACCTCGCCGCGCAGATCGAGCTTCGCCAACGCGTCGCAGGCGGCGCGGAACACGTCCGGGTCCGTGCGCAGAAACGCCTCGCGGCGACCCTGCATGAGATCGGGATGCTGTGCCTGAAATTCCGGCGCGAACAGTCGCCGCATCGCGACATCGGTGATCGCCGCCAGCCCCTTGGCGCTGCAGGCCGCCGCCATATTCCGAAAGGCTTCGCGGCCTCCTTCGGAGAACGCCGCTCCGCAATCGGCGAGAATGAGTTTTGTCGCAATGCCGGGATGGCGGATCGCCATCTCCAGCGCCACGAACCCGCCATAGCCGTTGCCGAGCACGATCGCGTCTTCGCCGGTGGCTGCATCACGCACCATTTGCGCCATGCGGTCTGCAACCGCGGCAAGACCGCCGGTTACGGCCTGCGATCCGCCGAACCCCGGCAGTTCCGGCACGATGACGCGGAACGAGCGCGACAAGGCCGGGACGATCGCATCGAAGCTGGCGCGATCCGACAGCAGCGAGTGGAACAGGAACAGCGGCGGCCCTTTGCCGGATTGCGCCGCATTCACCGTGCTATCAGCGAAAAGCCCATCCATCACCGCTCTCTTCCAATCTCGGCGCCCGGCCTCCGAGCGCGCACCCCGGAACATTGATAGAGCAAAATCGGCGCGATTCAAGCCATTCAGGCCTTGACGTGATATTTCACGACTGCAAGAAATAGCCTCCCGGAGACAAGGAAATTCGATGCTTTTACGGGAAAATGTCTACGAAAAGCTGCGCTCTGATATTCTTTCCTGCCGCCTTGCACCGGGCGATGATATGCGAGAGCAGGAGCTTGCCGAGCGCTACGCGGTGAGCCGCCAGCCGGTGCGCGAGGCGCTGTTGCGGCTGGCGCGCGAGCATCTCGTCACCGTGCAGCCGCGCCAGGGTTATCGCGTCAATCCGATCTCGCTGGCCGATGCGCGCGACTTGCTGCGCTTTCGCCTTGCGCTGGAGCCGGCCTGCGTCGCCGAGGCGATCGAGAACGCCAGCGATGAGACCTTGAAGGCGCTGAACAAGTTCCGCCGCTTCTCCGGCAATCATGAAAACTTCATCGCCTATAACCGCGCCTTCCACTCTGCGCTTGCGCACGCCTCCGGCAACCGGCGGATGGCGGCGGCGTTGTGCGACCTGATCGGCCAGGCCGACCGGCTGGTGCGCGTCAGCGTGGCCAATGTGAAAGGCCATAACCCGGCGCAGCTCGTCGCCGAACATGTCGCACTGATCGAGGCGATGCAGGAGCGCGACAGCCGCACCGCCGCGCGCATCATCAAGGCGCACATCACGCAGACCGAGAAGCGCGTGCTGCCCGCGCTGAAGCGCAACGCGGTCATTGTCGAGGCGGGCGACGCATGAATATTCCCTCAAAACCCCCTGCCATCGAGGTGCGCGGAAATTTCGTCGACGGCCGCGAGATCGAGGCCGGGCGCGGCGAGATGCTCGACGTGCGCAATCCCGCGACCGGCGAGGTGATCGCGCGGATTCCGAACTCGACCGCCGAGGACATCGACCGCGCGATGAAGAGCGCGCGCGCCGCCTTTGAAGGCAAGGCCTGGGGCGGCATGGATACGCGCGCCCGGGCGAAGCTGGTCAACCGACTGGCGGATGCGTTCGAAGCCAATCTGGACGCGCTGTACCGGCTCGAGACGCTCAACAACGGCCGCCCCGTCAACGAGACGCGCGCGCAACTGTCGCGCCTGCCGGACTTCTTCCGCTATTTTGCGGGCCTTGCCCTGTCACGGCGGGATTCCGTGATCCCGGTCGAGGGCTCCTACCTCAACTACACGCTGCGGACGCCGATCGGCATCGTCGCCAACTGCACGCCGTTCAACCATCCGCTGATGATCCTGTGCAAGTCGCTCGCCGCCGTGCTCGCGACCGGCTGCGTCACCGTCGTCAAGCCGTCCGAATACACGCCGCTGACGACGCTGAAGCTCGCCCAGATATTTTCTGAAGCCGGCCTGCCGCCCGGCGTGTTCAATGTCGTGCTCGGGCTCGGCCAGAGCGCCGGCAAGATGCTCGCCGCGCATGGCGACATCAACAAGCTGGTGCTGACGGGCGGCACCGAGGCCGGCCGCATCGCTGGCAGCGCCGCGGCAAAGGTCTTTGCACACCAGACCATGGAGCTTGGTGGCAAGACACCGGTGATTGTGTTCGACGACTACGACATCGACCGCGCCGTGAATTATGCCGCGTTCGGTGCCTTCATCGGCGCCGGCCAAACCTGCATCTGCGCCTCGCGGCATCTGGTGCAGGCTTCGATCTATGACGAGTTCGTCGCCAGGCTGAAAGCCAAGACCGAGACGATCCGGATCGGCGATCCCTTCGATCCTGCGACCCAGCTCGGCCCGGTGATCTCGGCACGGCAGCGCGACCGCGTGATGTCGTATTGCGAGGCCGGCCGCGACGAGGGTGCGCGGCTCGTGACCGGCGGCGTGCGCGCCAACGTTCCCGGCCACGAGAACGGCTATTTCGTCGAGCCGACCGTGTTCGCCGACGTCAAAAGCGACATGCGCATCTTCCAGGAGGAAGTGTTCGGCCCCTTCACCTCGGTGACGCCGTTCAAGGACGAGGCCGAGGCGCTGCGGCTCGCCAACGACTCGCCGTTCGGCCTCGCTGCCGCGATCCGCACCCGTGACGTGGCGCGCGCCCATCGCGTCGCGGCGTCGGTCAAATGCGGCA
>Ga0081455_10008399_pt1 | contig 10740 bp, 11 predicted proteins | sample TabmetS3T2R1_FD_70207 | JGI IMG/M metagenome (GOLD analysis project Ga0081455, IMG submission 70207) | Tabebuia heterophylla rhizosphere microbial communities from the University of Puerto Rico - S3T2R1 | ecosystem: Host-associated > Plants > Roots > Rhizosphere ... | reverse complement strand
CCTTGCGTCCTGGGAAGGCGTCGAAGACCCGCTGGTAGACGGCCTGCTGCTCCTCCAGGGTGGGCGCGTTGGGCCGGTCGAGGAACAGGAACTCGGTGCGGAACAGCCCGACGCCGTCGGCGCCCGCGGCGACGGCGGCGGCGACCTCGGAGGACCCACCGACGTTCGCCGCGACCTCGATCGTGACGCCGTCCAGGGTGGTCGCCGGCAGAGCGCTCTCGGCCCGCGCGGCGGCGAGCGCCCGTGCACGCTCCGCCGACGCCTCCTCCAACCGTTCCCGGTCTCGGGGAGGTGGGTCGATCCGTACCTCGCCGCGTTCGCCGTCGATCGCGAGCGGCGTGCCTTCCGCGACGTCGCCGAGCCGCTCACCCACGCCGACGACGGCGGGGATGCCGAGGGACCGGGCGAGGACGGCTGCGTGGGACGTCGGCCCGCCGTGTGCCGTCGCGATGCCGAGCGCCCTCGCCGGATCGAGCGTGGCGGTATCGGCGGGGGTGAGTGTCTCGGCCACGACGATGCCGGGCGCGGCGAGCCGCGGACGCGGCGGGTCCAGATCCAGCAGCCGGGCGAGCACCTGCGCGCCCACGCTCCGCAGATCGTCGGCTCGGGCTCGCAGGTACTCGTCGTCCATCGCCTCCCACTCGACGGCCATGGCCTCGATCGAACGCTGCCAGGCCTGCGCCGCGGTCCGCCGCTCGGCGTGGATCGCGCGCCGGGTGGGAGCCAGCAGCGCATCGTCGCGCAGGAACAGCAGGTGTGCGTCGAAGATCGAGGCGGTGCTCTCGCCGGCTCGCATCGCGACGTTGCGACGCTGACGGTCGATGTCGTCGGCGGTGTCGGCGAGGGCGCGCTCCAGGGCGCCCGCCTCTGCGTCCGGGTCGCTCGATCCGCCGTCCGGCACGTCGATCGGTGACACGTGGAAGCGTCGGGCGGGCCCGAACGCGATGCCCGGGACCGCGGGCACTCCCCGGAGCACGCCGTCGGTGGCGGGAGCCGAGCTGCGGTCGCGGATGGAGACCTCAACGTCCGCCCGCTCGTCGAAGTCGCGGCCGGCCAGGCCTCGGATCGCGGCGATCGCCTCGGCGGCCTGCCGACCGCTCGCGGTCACCTCGATCTCATGGCCGCTGGTGGCCCCCAGGGTCGCCACGGCGTTCAGGCTGGTGGCCGGGGCCGGCCCGCGTCCGTTCGTGAGGTCGCGCACCGTCACCTCGGCATCGAACGAGGACGCGGTCCGCACGAACCGTGCGGCAGGACGAGCGTGGAGCCCATGGGGGTTGCGAACCGTCACGCGCACGGAGACGGTCGAGGCCGTCTCCGCCGGCCCATCCGGCTCGTCCGTGGGCTCCGCGTCGTCTGCCGAAGGCAGGGAGGGCCCGAGGTGCGCGATCTTGCCCGCGAGGCCACCACGAGCCTCCTCCGCAACGACCGCGAGGGGGCCGCCCATCTTCGCCGTGACCGCAGCGGCTACGGCCCCCTCTACGAGCGGTGCCTCACACAGCAGCACGAGGTCGCGGCGAGAGCCGGGGAGCATGTCGAGCGCCATCTCGGCCGACAGCACGGCGCTGCCGAGATCCATCAGGACGAGCACGCCGTCGTCGGACCACGCGCGTTCGATCGCCTGTGCGACGAGGACCGCGTCCGTGCCGGTCGGATGGTCCGGCAGATCGAGCCCGCCGGCCGTCTCGACCGTGACGTCGGGTCCTCCCATCTCGCGCGCGAGCTCGGCGGTCCCGTCGGCGATCTCTCGGCGGTGGGAGACGATGACGATGCCGACCACGGTTCGGTCCTCAGGCCCTGGCCGCCAGCGTGAACAGCAACACGAAGCCGTACGCGATCGTGACGGCGCCGAGCACGACCAGCCCGCGAGACACGAGGCGCTTCGCGCGGGCGGACAACCCGAAGTCGTACAGGACGGACCGAAGGCCGAGCATCGCATGGACCGTGACGGCCACGAGGAACGCGGACTCGAGGACGAGGATCGCCGGGTGGGAGATGTACGAGAGCACCTGGTGATAGGTGCGGAGCCCGCCGATCTGCTCGACCACGAAGTGGTGGGCGACCATGTGCGCGGTCACCAGCACCAGCAGGCTCACGCCCGAGATCGCCGTCCACCGCCAGGTCCGCGAGCGCCTCGGTTCGGAGCCGACGTCGGGGGGTGTGGTCGTCGAGCGCATCGTCGTCCTCAGTCGCTCGTGAACACGTGGATCGCGCTGTAGATCAGGAGGATCGTGCCGAAGACGCCGAGCGACCAGAACAGGGCCTTCTGCCGGTTCGGCACGAACCCGCTCCCGACGAGGGCCACGCGCAGCCCGTTCAGCCCGTGCACGAGCAGTCCGAGCACCAGCAGCACGTCGAGGCCCAGGAACAGGGGTGTGGTGGCGAGCCCAAGGAACGAGTTCCAGGCGTCCGCGCCGCGGAGCAGGCTCGAGAGCACCGCGAGGTGCAGGTATAGGTAGAAGACCAGCCCGAGCGCGGTGATCCGGTTCATCGAGAACGCGAGCTGACCGGTCCGGCGGCGACGTACGTCGAACCACGCGACCGGCCCGGGGGCCTTGCGGGTGACCGGACCGGGTTCGCGCCGGACCCTCCGGATCTCGTCGAGGTCGCGGCGGCTCACGCTGTCCGTCCCTCACGGCGGCGCAACAGCTTCCGGAGGGCCATGATCCGCTCGGCCGGCCGGACGTCGGAGGGGCAGGCTTCGGTGCACTCGAACGCCGCGTGGCATCGCCACGCTGCGTCGTCGCCGTCGGCCCAGTCGAGCAGGGCGTCGCGCTGCTCGACGCTCGTGCCCGCCTGCTCGAGCACGCGCTGCGCGTAGGCCAGTGCGGCGGGTCCCCGGTAGGTGTCGTCCGTCGCGGCCACCGGACACGCCGACAGGCACAGTCCGCATTCGATGCAGTCCTCGAAACGGAGGTATCGATCGTGGTCGTCGGGATGCGTCGCCTGCGGCAGGAACTCGCTGTCCCGCACGATCGGGTGCGGCTGAGGGAATCGGTCGACGAACGTCGACATGTCGACGACGAGGTCGGTGAGCACGGGGAGGTTCGCGATCGGCTGGATCGAGATCGTGCCGTCGGACCGTGGATCGGCCGGGGTCACGCACGCCAACGCCTCGCGACCGTTCACGAGCATCCCGCAGGTCCCGCACGATGCGTGCAGACATGAGTGGCGCACCGCGAGCGTGGGATCGCGATGCCGCTGGATCCATCTCAGTGCGTCCAGCACCGTGGTGTGGTCGCCGACGGGGACCTCGAACTCCTCGGTCCGCGGTTCCTGGTCGTCGCGCCGGAAGCGGAAGACCCGCAGCCGGAGGGTGCGGGGGTCCGTGGCGGCGGAGGGGTCGGCCGCGGTCATGCGGCGTAGAACTCGGTGTGGGGGAGCAGGACCGTCTCGCGCGTGCGGCAGGGCGCGTCGAGGCCCAGGACCCGAACGACGGTGTCGGCGCACACCTCCGCCATGCCGCGCAGGGTGGTGGCCTTGCCGCCGGTGATCGTCACGAACCCGGCGACGCCGTCGTCGGACGCATGGTCGATCGTCTTGAACGTCCGGGAGAGCTCCCGGCCGGAGTCGGCATCGCGCGAGCCGATCAACGGCCGCGCCGCGGACCAGGCCGCCCGGAACGGAGCGTCACGGACGGCCGGGATCAGCTTCGATCCCTCCTCGATCATCCGAGCCACGTGGTCGGGGGGCACGTCGAGATCGTCGGGGTCCTCCACGACCCAGGAGCTCGTCCCCACGACCGAGAGCGCCCGCTGCGGAACGATGATGTCGCCGTCGCCCGATCCGTGGAGTCGGTTGATCACCATGTTGCAGAGCCGTCCGCGCACGGCGAGCATCACGCCGGGGGAGGGGCGGATCGGCACGTCGACGCCCGCCATACGCGCCACCTGCCCCGACCACGGCCCGGTCGCGTTGACGACCAGATCCGCCTCGACCGTGGTCTCGATCCCGGTGACGACGTCGCGGACCGTCGCATCGACGACCCGGCCGGCGCTCGTCCCCAGTTCCGTGACCGCGACGTGGTTCAAGAGCTCGGCACCGTTCGCGCGGGCGGTCGCGAAGAACCGCAGGGGCATCCGCATCGCGTCCATCGTGGCGTCGGGAACGCGCACAGCGACCTTCAGATCCGGGTTCAGCAGCGGCTCCAGGCGCAGCGCCTGCTCGGGTCCAAGCACCTGGGTCGGGATCCCGCTCGCCTCGCACCCTTCGAGGAAGGCCGGCAGGTAGTCCATGTCCTCGTCCGTGACGCCGACGAACAGGCCGTCGTTCTCCTCGAACGAGCCGGGCGCGATCCGGCGGAGGATGCGGTTCTCTTCGATGCATTCGACCGCCGAGTCGCGATCGTTCACCGCGTACCGGGCGCCGCTGTGCAGCAGGCCGTGATGCCGGCCGGTCGTGCCGGACGTGAACTCGCCTCGCTCGACGAGGGTGACGCGTAGCCCGCGCAGCGTGAGATCGTGCGCGAGCGCCCCGCCGGTGCCGCCGCCCCCGACGATCAGGACATGTGCGTCAACCGATGCCGTCGATCGCACCATGGCGGCATCTTCCCATGAGCCGGCGGGACGACTCGGGGCTCAGTCCTCGCCTTCCTGCCCGCGAGCGAAGTCTCCGCGCTGGGGACCGTGGCCCTCCTCCTCGGGGTCCTCCTCACCCTCGGCGTAGGAGCCTTTGTGGACGTCCGCAGGCTCGTGGTGCTCCTGCTCCTGGCCCTCGGCGAAGTCACCGTGTCGTCCCTCGTCCTGCGAGTGCTCCGCGGCTTGGCCCTCGGCGAAGAAGCCTTCGTGGTCGTGGTGCTCCTCGTCCTCAGCCTCGCCGTCGTGTTCGTCTCGATCCTCGTTCACGCGACCTCCAAGATCGTGGCCGTCTACACCCAATCGAACGTGCGGGTGACGGCCTTCTTCCACTGCGCGTACTCCTCGTCCCGCTCGGCCGCGTCCATCCGGGGCGTCCATTCCTTGTCCTTGCCCCAGTTGGCGCGCAGGTCCTCGACCTCCTTCCAGAACCCCACCGCCAGGCCCGCCGCGTACGCTGCACCGAGCGACGTGGTCTCGGCCACCGTCGGACGGATCACGGGGACGTCGAGCACGTCGGCCTGGAACTGCATGAGCAGCTCGTTGTGGACCATCCCGCCGTCGACCTTGAGGGACGTGAGGTCGACGCCGGAGTCGGCGTTCATCGCCTCCACGACCTCCTTGGTCTGCCAGGCCGTCGCCTCAAGCGTCGCCCTGGCGATGTGTCCCGCGTTGACGTACCGCGTGAGACCGGCGATCACACCGCGTGCATCGCTGCGCCAATACGGTGCGAACAGGCCCGAGAACGCCGGCACGAAGTACACGCCGCCGTTGTCCTCGACCGTCTTCGCCAGGTCCTCGACCGCCGGCGAGGTCTCGATCATCTTCAGGTTGTCCCGGAGCCATTGCACCAGGGCGCCCGTGATCGCGATCGAACCCTCGAGCATGTAGACGGCTGCTTGGTCACCGATCTTGTAGCCGAGGCCCGTGATCAAACCACTCTTGGACGCCACGGCCTCCGTGCCGGTGTTCAGGAGCAGGAAGTTCCCCGTCCCGTAGGTGTTCTTCGCCTCGCCGACCGCGAAGCAGGTCTGGCCGAACAGGGCTGCCTGCTGATCGCCGAGGTCCCCGGCCACGGGCACGCCGCCGGACTCCCCGTAGATCTGGCTCGACGATCGGATCTCCGGCAGCACCGAGCGAGGGACACCGATGGCATCGAGCAGCGAGTCGTCCCACTCGAGCGTCTCGAGGTTCATCAGCATCGTGCGGCTCGCGTTCGTCACGTCGGTCACGTGCGCGCCGCCGCTCGTGCCGCCGGTGAGGTTCCAGATGCACCAGGTGTCGATGTTGCCGAACGCGAGCTCACCGGCGTCCGCGCGCGCACGTGCTCCTTCGACGTTGTCCAGGATCCATCGGATCTTGGGACCGGAGAAGTACGTCGCGATCGGCAGGCCGGTCTTGTCGCGGAACCGATCCTGACCGCCGTCGGACGACAGTTCATCGCAGATCGTGTCCGTGCGCGTGTCCTGCCACACGAGCGCGTTGTGGATCGGATGCCCCGTGGCGCGATCCCACACGACCGTGGTCTCGCGCTGGTTCGTCACCCCGATCGCAGCGAGGTCCCCGGCCTGCAGGCCGGCCTTCCCGAGCGCCCCGGCCATCACCTCCTGGCTGCGCGTCCAGATCTCGTTCGCGTCGTGTTCGACCCACCCCGGCTTGGGGAAGATCTGTTCGTGCTCCTTCTGGTCGACGGCCACGACCGCACCGCCGTGGTCGAAGATCATGAAGCGCGTGCTGGTCGTGCCCTGATCGAGGGCACCGACGTGGTCCGCCATGTGGGGCCTCCTTCTCGAGGTCAGACGTCGCCGGCCCAGGTGTCGGCGGCGGTCTGCAGCAACAGGTACGAGGACGTCGCGCCGGGGTCCTGGTGTCCGGCGCTGCGTTCACCGAGGTAACTGGCCCGACCCTTGCGGGCCACGAGCGGGATCGTGGCTTCCATCCCGTCCTTCGCGGCCTCGGCGGAGCGCCGAAGCGAATCGTCGAAGCTCGCGCCGTCCCGGATCGAACGCTCGAAGGCATCCCGCCCCGGGATCAGGGCGTCGAGCATCGTCTTGTCGCCCGGCTCGGCCTTGCCGCGGGCCTGCACGCCGGTGACGGCCGCCGCCAGGGCGGCGCTCCAGTCCTCGGGCTCCACTGCGTCCTTCCCGGCGAGCGTCATGCCGAGCTGGAGGAACAGCGTCCCGTAGAGGGGCCCTCCGGCGCCGCCGACGGTCGAGACGAGGGTCATGCCCACGGTCTTCAGGAGGGCGCCGGCGTCGCCCGGAGGATGCCCCTCGATCTTGGCGACCGCGGCCTGCATCCCTCGGTCCATGTTGATGCCGTGGTCCGCGTCGCCGATCGCGGAGTCGAGCTCGGTCAGATACGACTTGTTGTCCGCGATGACCTTGGCGAACGCCTCGAGCCATCGGACGACGTCGTCGTAGGCAACGGTCACTGCGTCACCCCTCGCGGCGGTGGGGGATCACGCTCCCCACCGCAACCCTGCGGTCTTGACCGGAGCGTCCCACAACTCGATGAAGTCGTCGTTCAACTTCAACAGGGTGATGGAGCATCCCGCCATCTCGAGCGACGTGATGTAGGACCCGATCAGGTTCCTGGCGATCGTGACCCCACGTCCCTGCAGGAACCTCGTCAACTCGTGGTAGACGATGTAGAGCTCGATCAACGGCGTGCCGCCCATGCCGTTGACGAACGCCAGGACCTGGTCCCCGCTCGCGAAGGGCAGGTCGTCGACGATCGCGGTGGCCATCATCTCCACCACGCCGGCCGCCGACGTGAGCTTCATCCGTTCCCGCCCGGGCTCGCCGTGGATCCCGATGCCGATCTCCATCTCATCGTCGCCGAGCTCGAACGTCGGCTTGCCGGCCGCGGGGACGGTGCAGGAGGTCAGCGCCATCCCCATGCTGCGGCCGTTCGCATTGACCTCGCGGCAGATGTCGGCGACCTCCTTCAGGGGACGTCCGGCTTCGGCCGCGGCGCCGGCGATCTTCTCCATCAGCACCGTCGTGCCCACGCCGCGTCGTCCTGCCGTGTACAGGGAGTCCTGGACCGCGACGTCGTCGTCGACGACGACGCTCTCGACCTCGATCCCCTCCGCTCGACACAGCTCGGCGGCCATCTCGAAGTTCATCACGTCGCCGGTGTAGTTCTTGACGATGTGGATGACCCCGGCACCTCCGTCGACGGCCTTCGTCGCCGCCTCCATCTGATCGGGCGTCGGCGAGGTGAAGACCTCGCCTGGGCAGGCGGCATCGAGCATGCCCTTGCCGACGAATCCGCCATGCATGGGCTCGTGGCCCGAGCCACCTCCGGAGATGAGGGCGACCTTCCCCTGGACCGGGGCGTCGGCGCGAACGACCACGTACGGGTCGTACTGCACCCGGACGAGGTCGGGGTGCGCGGCCTCGATCCCCTGGAGCTCCTCCCGAACGACGTCCGCCGGGTCATTGATCAGCTTCTTCATGCGCTGTCCTCCGTTCGTGGTGTCCTTTCTGAGGTCGCTCCGATGCCCGAGTGACGACTAGAGATCGAACAGCGCCTTCGCGGCGAACGCCCCGACCACGCCGCCGACGATCGGACCGACGACCGGGATCCACGAGTAGGCCCAGTCGGATCCCCCCTTGCCGGGGATCGGCAGGATCGCATGCATGATCCTCGGGCCGAGATCACGCGCGGGGTTGATCGCGTAGCCGGTCGGTCCGCCGAGGGACATGCCGATGCCGAGCACCAGCAGCGCGACGAAGAACGCGCCCAGGGCGGCGAACGCCGCCGTCTTGCCGATCGCCAGAACGCCGAGCACGAGCAGGAACGTACCGATGATCTCGGTGATCAGGTTGGCCGCGGTGTTGCGGATCGCCGGCCCTGTGCAGAAGACCGCGAGCTTGAGCCCGGGATCCTCCGTCTCGGCCCAGTGCACGAGGTACGCGAGGTACACGAGCGTCGCGCCGATGAACGCGCCCACGAACTGCCCGGCGATCAGTGTCGGAACGTCGCTCCACTCGACGCCGAGGTCGGCTGCCGCCAGAGCGATCGTCACCGCAGGGTTGATGTGGCCGACGCCGTCCGTCACCGCGATGCTCGCGAGCACGCCGACGAGAACGCCCATCGCCCACGCGAACGTGATGACGACCCACCCCGAATTCTGCGCCTTCGACTTGTTGAGAAGCACACCTGCGACCACGCCGTCGCCGATCAGGACGAGCACCGCGGTGCCGACCACCTCTCCCAGAAACATCGGTGCGACCACCCCCTTACGTTCGGGCCCGGTCACGGGCCGCCATCCGTCGGGCGATAGCCAATCTCGTTTGCAGAACCCTGTCAAGTTCGCCGATATCCAGAACTTCACTTGACATCCCTAGACGATGTTCGACATCCTCGAACAGACTCAGGATGGCGGGGTCGGAGACCAAGTTGACACAGACACGACCCGAACGGATGGTGGCAGTGGTGAGCGAACCCGATCTGCCCGGCGCGACACCGCGGTTCAATGCCTCGTTCATCCGACGATGGGTGCGCGCATCCGCCGCGCAGATCGAGGCGAACCGCGACTTCCTGACGCAGCTCGACGCGGCGATCGGCGATGCCGACCACGGCGTCAACATGGACCGAGGGTTCGGCGCGAGCGTCGTGGATCTCGAGGTCGAGAGCGAGCTCGGACCGGGGGAGCTTCTGACCCGTGTCGGCACGACGCTCGTGTATCGGGTCGGTGGCGCAGCGGGGCCGCTCTACGGGACCATGTTCCGTCAGGCGGGCGCCGTCCTGTCCGAGGCGACCTTCGACGCCGAGGACCTGCTGAAGGCGTTGCGCGCCGGGCTCGATGGCATCCAGGGCCTCGGGGCGGCCGTCGAGGGGGACAAGACGATCGTCGATGCGTACCTGCCGGCGCTCCAGGCGTTCGAACGGGCGCTCCGCGCGGGCGACGACGTGGCGAGCGCCGGACGGTCGGCAGCCGAGGCCTCGCACGAGGGGATGCGGGCGACGATCCCCTTGCAGGCACGCAAGGGACGGGCCTCCTACCTCGGTCCACGGAGCGTGGGGCACCAGGATCCGGGAGCCACGTCGACGTCGTTGCTGTTCGTGGCCCTCGCCTCCGTCACGAGCGGGGCGCCGTGAGTCGCGCCCGCTCGCGTTCCACGGTGCGGTTCGGCCGCGGGAGTAGGCTCCGTGCATGTCGCGCCCTGATCCGGGGAGCACGGTCGTGAGCGCCGCCGCCGCCCGCCGCGGGACGATCCAGTCGGTCGATCGTGCCGCGCGCATCCTGAAGGAGCTCGGGTCGGGCCCGTCCCGTCTCGGCGTCACCGAACTCTCGGACCGTCTCGGCTTGGCCAAGGGCACGGTCTACGGACTCCTGCGAACGCTCGAGCGACAGGAGATGGTGGAGCAGGATCCGGAGACCGGGAAGTACCGACTCGGGCCGGCCATGCTGCAGCTGGGCAACGCGTTCCTGGACAACCACGAGCTGCGGAGCCGTTCGCTGCTGTGGGCGGATTCGCTCGCTTCCCGCGTCGGTGAGGCGGTGCGCGTCGGGGTGCTGAACGGCACGACGATGCTGATCGTGCACCACGTGTTCCGTCCTGACGACTCGGTCCAGATCTTGGAGGTCGGGGCGTCGATCCCGTGGCACGCGTGCGCGCTCGGGAAGGCAGTCGTGGCCTACGCCGACGACCATGAGCGGGCGGCCTTGATGCGCGAACCGCTCGTCGCACTCACCGGGCGGACGATCACCGACCCGCCGCGACTCGCCGGGGCCCTGGGAGCCGTCGTTGCGGAAGGCTTCGCGACGGAGGACCAGGAGGCGATCGTGGGAGAGGCGGAGATCGCCGCGGCGGTGTTCGACCACCGGTGTGATCGTCATGCCCGACGTTGCAGCGATGAGAGCCAGTCGCTCGGCGGTGTCGTCAGTCGAGCCGTTGTCAACGACCACCAGTTCGCTGGTCATTGAGGCATGCGAGCGACAGGTCGCTTCGATCGATCGGATACAAGACTCGAGCGCTTCGGCGCGGTTGCGGGTGCAGACGATGAAACTCGCCGCGGGATCACGACCGGTGGAGGGTTGCGGGGGCTTTGCGGACGGCTGCGCACGCTCCCGCAGGATTTCGGATCGCTCCCCCGCCATGCTAGGCAAGCCCCTGCAGCGACGGCACGCTTTTGGCCGGCACCGATTGTCTGT
>Ga0081455_10008398_pt1 | contig 10740 bp, 8 predicted proteins | sample TabmetS3T2R1_FD_70207 | JGI IMG/M metagenome (GOLD analysis project Ga0081455, IMG submission 70207) | Tabebuia heterophylla rhizosphere microbial communities from the University of Puerto Rico - S3T2R1 | ecosystem: Host-associated > Plants > Roots > Rhizosphere ... | reverse complement strand
CGGGTGCGGCCCGGACCCGTTGGGGCGGTGGCCGCGCCTCGGCCGGGTGTGGCTGGTGTTCGCGCACCGGGCGTCGAACGAGCCGACGAACCGGGCCGCGATCTTCCTGTCCCAGTTCGAGACCCGGGCGACCCTGCTGCAGTCCTATCAGGGGCCGGGCGGCGCGGCGGCGTTCCTGCTGGACTTCGCCCGTCCGCCCGCCGACCCGCCGACGCCCATTCCGCTCTGGAAGCCCGACTCCTGCGTCGGTCTCACGCGCTGACCCGGAACGGCCGGGAAGCGGGCTCGCCTCTGCGATACTCGCCGCCATGCGCGTACTCGTCACCGGCGGGGCCGGATTCATCGGGGCGAACTTCGTCCAACGGACGATAGCCACCCGCCCGGACGTGCACGTCACGGTGCTCGACGCGCTGACCTACGCCGGCAGCGAGGCCAACCTGGGACCGGTCGCCGACCGGATCGAGCTGGTCCAGGGCGACATCGCCGACGCCGCGGTGGTCGACAAGCTGGTCGCCGCCTCCGACCTGGTCGTCCACTTCGCGGCCGAGTCGCACAACGACAACTCGCTGCGCGATCCGTCGCCCTTCGTGCACACCAACCTCGTCGGCACGTTCACCCTGTTGGAGGCGGTGCGCCGCCACGACGTGCGCTTCCACCACATCTCCACCGACGAGGTGTACGGCGACCTGGAGCTCGACGACCCGGCGAAGTTCACCCCGCAGACGCCGTACAACCCGTCGTCGCCCTACTCGTCGACCAAGGCCGGTTCGGACCTGCTGGTGCGCGCCTGGGTCCGCTCGTTCGGGGTGCGGGCCACCATCTCGAACTGCTCCAACAACTACGGCCCGTACCAGCACATCGAGAAGTTCATCCCGCGCCAGATCACCAACGTGCTGACCGGTATCCGCCCGAAGCTCTACGGGGCCGGCGCCAACGTCCGCGACTGGATCCACGTCCACGACCACAACGACGCGGTGTGGCGCATCGTCGACGACGGCACGCTCGGCGAGACCTATCTCATCGGAGCCGACGGCGAGCAGGACAACAAGCACGTGCTCGAGCTGATCCTGCAGCTGATGGGCAAGCCGGCCGACTGGTACGACCACGTCACCGACCGACCCGGACACGACCTGCGTTACGCGATCGACGCGTCGAAGCTGCGCACCGAGCTGGGTTGGACGCCGCGGTTCACCGACATGCGCGCGGGCCTGACGGACACGATTCGCTGGTACACCGACAACGAGGCGTGGTGGCGGCCGCTGAAGGACGCGGTCGAGGCGCGCTACGCCGAGCGCGGCCAGTGAGCGACGCACGCGGAGTGAGCTCGAAGATATGAGTACCCGCTGGCTCGTCACCGGCGCCGGCGGCCAGCTCGGCACCGACCTGGTGGCTGCCCTGGCCGGCGAGGACGTTCGCGCGGTTGCCCGCGCTGAGCTCGACATCGCCGACTCGAGCTCCGTCGCGCGCATCGTCGACGAGTTCGCGCCCGACGTCGTGGTCAACGCTGCCGCCTACACCGCCGTCGACGCGGCCGAGACCGACGAGGACGCCGCCTACCGGGTGAACGCCACCGGGCCGGCGGTGCTGGCGGCGGCCCTGGGCGGCACGAAGACCCGGCTGATCCACGTCTCGACCGACTACGTCTTCGCCGGCGACGCCGGCCGGCCGTACGAGGTCGACGACGCCACCGGGCCCAAGTCGGCGTACGGGCGGACCAAGCTGGCCGGCGAGCTCGCCGTCCGGGAGCTGCTGCCGGACACCGGCTACGTGGTGCGCACGGCCTGGGTGTACGGCGCGACCGGCGCCAACTTCGTCAAGACGATGATCCGCCTGGAACGCGAGCGGGACACGGTCAGCGTCGTGGACGATCAGCGGGGCTCGCCGACCTGGTCGGCCGACCTCGCCGCCGGGCTGGTCGAGCTGGGCCGGTCCACCGCCCCGGCCGGCATCTACCACTGCACCAACAGCGGCGACACGACGTGGTTCGGGCTCACCCGGGCGATCTTCGAGGAGCTGGGCGCGAATCCCGATCGGGTGCAGCCGACGACCACCGACGCGTTCCCGCGCCCGGCGCCCCGGCCGACGTATTCGGTGCTGTCGGCCGCCGCCTGGCAGCGCGCGGGGCTGACCCCGCTGCGACCGTGGCGCGACGCCTTGCGCGCGGCGTTCTCCACGTCCGGCGAGGCGTTGCGCCCGACGCAGTCATGACGCGGATCGCGGTCATCACCGCCGACGTGCTGGGCGAGCGGATGGCCGGCCCGGCGATCCGGGCGTTTCATATTTCCGAGCAGCTGGCCGGACAGCACGATGTCACGTTGATCTCGACCGCGAGCTGCGACATCAGCGCGCCGCGCTTCGAGTGCCGGTACGTGCCGTGGTCGTCGCTGCGCGCCGCGGTCAGCGCCGCCGAGGTAGTGATCTTCCAAGGATTCGTCTCCTACCACGCGCCGTGGCTGCTGCGCTCGGACAAGATCCTCGTCGTCGACCTGTACGACCCGATGCACCTCGAGCAGCTCGAGCAGCTCAGGGACCGGGCTCCGCTCGAGCGGCGAGCCACCCACGATCTGACCATCCGGGTGCTGAACGAGCAGGTCGTGCGCGGCGACTTCTTCATGTGCGCGAGCGAGGAACAGCGGCACTTGTGGCTGGGCCAGCTCGCCGCGTTCGGCCGGGTGAGCCCGGAGAACTACGATCCGGACCCGTCGCTGCGCTCGTTGCTGGCGGTGTGTCCGTTCGGGACGCCGGACGAGCCGCCGGTGCAGAAACGGCACGCGATCAAGGACGCGGTGCCCGGCATAGCCCCGCAGGACAAGGTGATTCTCTGGGCCGGCGGCGTCTACAACTGGTTCGACCCGCTCACGCTGATCCGCGCGGTGCACCGGCTCGCCGCCGAGCACGACGACGTCCGGCTGTTCTTCCTCGGCATGAAGCACCCGAACCCCGACGTGCCGGATATGCGTATCGCGTGGGAGACCCGGCAGTTGTCCGACGAGCTCGGCCTTACCGGCAAGCACGTCTTCTTCAACGACGGCTGGGTCGACTACGACGACCGGCACAACTACCTGCTCGAAGCCGACGTCGGGGTCAGCACGCACTTCGAGCACGTAGAGACGACGTTCTCGTTCCGCACCCGCATCCTCGACTACCTCTGGGCCGGCCTGCCGGTCGTCGCGACCGGCGGCGACACCTTCGGCCGGTTGATCACGTCCGAAGAGCTGGGCGTCGCGGTCGCCGAGCAGGACGTCGTCGGCCTGGTCGACGCGCTCGCGCGCACGCTGTACGACGAGCGGTTCGCCGCGCGGTGCCGCGACAACGTCGCCAGGCTGCGGCCGGAGTTCGCCTGGCCGCGCACGCTCGCCCCCCTCGTCCAGTTCTGCGAGCACCCGACCCGGGCGGCCGACGTGGGCCACGACCCGCGGCGCTTCGTCCGCCGTCCGGTCGTGCCGGCCAGCACCATCGGCCGCGAGGCAGTGCGGGCGTCGACGCTGCTGCACCAAGGGGGCCTGCGCCTGCTCGGCTCGCGAATCACGTCACGTATCCGCCGGGTGCTGCGCGAGCGGCGCGGCGGCTGACTGACTCAGCGAGCCTGGACGCCCAGCCACATGCGGCTGAAGTCCCGTCGGGACACCGCGCTCTGCCGCCCGATCCGGCGCCGGGCCCGCAGCGCGGCCGGCAGGGCTCGTCCGAACGCGGCAGCGACTCGAAGCCGGTGCGAGAACCGGCCCGTGTGGCCGGTCCCGGGGCGGACCAAGCGCACCAGGGTCACCGCGACGTACCGCGCCAGCGCTGCGGCCACCAGCGAGAACGGTGCGTTGCGCACCAGCATCAGCAGCTGGTTTCGCTGGTTGTAGAACGCGAACGCGGCCGAGCGCTGGTCGGTGGTCGCGGAATGTTCGTGGTGCACCACCGCGTCGGGCACGTAGCGGATGCGGTGCCCGGCCGTGCCCAGACGCCAGGACAGGTCCGTGTCCTCGTAGTAGAGGAAGAAGGTCGGCTCGAATCCGCCGACCTGGCGCGCCAGGTCCGCACGCACGATCGCCGCGGCCCCGCAGAAGGCGGCGACGTCGACCGGTTTGTCGTAGGGCGGGCCGTCGGGTTCGCCGTACCCACGGTCGTAACCGGTGCCCCACCGGCTCAGTGCGCCGCCCGCGTTGTTCACCCGACCGTCGGCGGTGAGCAGGATGCGGCTAGTGGCCGCCGCGACGGGCGGCGACGTCTCCAGCTCGCCGACCAACGCCGCCAGCCAGTCCGGCTCGGCGGTGGCGTCGTTGTTCAGGAACGCCACGTAGGGAGTCGACGCGGCCGTGAGGCCGGCCTGCGCGCCCCCGGCGAACCCGGTGTTGGTCGCCAGCCGCAGCACCTCGGCCTCGGGGTAACGGGCCAGCACGTCGGGTGTGTCGTCGGTGGACGCGTTGTCCACGACCAGGACCCGGTGCGCCTGGGTCTGCCGGCGCAGCGACTCCAGGCACCGCGGAAGCAGGTGGGCGCCGTTCCAGGTGACCACGACGACGGTAACCAGGGGGCCCGGGCCTGCGGCGTTCACAGCGTGAGGGTATCGGCGACCTGCCCCGGTATAGTTGCGCGACTGATGGCAAGGCGGTCCCAGAATGTCACGGTCGCCGACAGGAGCACCCGTGGAGCGGAGCGCTCACAAGACGGTCAAGGGCAGGTTTCTGATCTCCATGGTGCAGCAGGTTCTCCCAACGTGGCGACATGCCGGACTGGTCGGTAATTTCGCGTCCCGCGAGCTCAAGAGCCGGTTCAAGGGCAGCGTCCTCGGCTGGGCCTGGTCGCTGATCAACCCGCTCGCGACGTTGGCCGTCTACTCGATCGTATTCGGCTTCTTCCTGAAGTTCCCCCCGCCGGTGGCCGGCAACGGGCATTTGAAGAACTTCAGCATCTACCTGTTCACGGCCCTGGTGATGTGGAACTTCTTCTTCGCCGTCGTCACCGGCAGCATGGGCTCTCTGATCGGGGCCGGGCCGCTGCTGCGCAAGATCTACTTCCCGCCGTGGACGCCGATTGCCGGTTCGGCGATCGCCGCGCTGACCCAGACCGGCATCGAGACGGCCCTGCTGATCGTCGTGTACATCGCGGTCGGCAACATCTCGTGGACGGTCGTGTTCGTGCCGATCCTGCTCGCGCTCCTCGCGGCTTTCTCGCTCGGCCTCGGATACATGCTCGCGCTGTTCAACGCCAAGCTGCGCGACGTGAACTACATCGTCCAGGTCGGGCTGAACCTGCTGTTCTACGCGTGCCCGATCATCTACCCGATCTCCAAGATCCAGGAGGTCGTGCACAACCACCCGTGGGCCAAGATCTACTACTGGAACCCGCTAACTCAGTTCATCGAGGCCAACCGCGACGTTCTCTACGATCTGCGGGCTCCGTCCGTCGGCCGGATGGCCTACCTCACCGTCGTGAGCGTCGGCGTCCTTATCGCAGGATGGCTGTATTTCGAACGTGGATCGCGCGACGTTAGCGAGGAGCTATGACCGACGCGCCGCGCCCGGCGATCGAGGTACGCGACGTCTCGAAGAGGTTCCGTATCTACAACGACCGCAAGACGAACCTCAAGGAAGCCGTAACCAGTCGGCGGCGGCGCACGCGTCACGAGGACTTCTATGCACTGCGGGACGTGAGCCTCGACGTCCCGGTGGGCAAGACGTTCGGCCTCATCGGTCACAACGGCTCGGGCAAATCGACGCTGCTGAAGCTGATCGCGGGCATCCACCGTCCGACGACCGGAACGGTGACCGCGAACGGGCGGGTCTCGGCGATGTTGGAGCTCGGCGCGGGCTTCCATCCCGAACTGTCGGGTCGGGACAACGTCTACCTCAACGGCGCGATTCTCGGGATGTCGCGCAAACAGGTGGCCGCGGCGATGGACTCGATCATCGAGTTCAGCGGCCTCGAAGAGTTCATCGATACGCCCGTGAAGGTCTACTCGTCGGGTATGTACGTACGGCTGGGGTTTGCGATTGCCGTCAACCTCGATCCGGAGATCCTCATCATCGACGAGGTCATCGCGGTGGGCGACGAGGAGTTCCAGCGCCGGTGCTTCGACCACCTGCACGGGCTGCGCCGCCGCGGCGTGACGATCGTTCTGGTTTCGCATAGTCTCGGCCTCGTGCAGACCTTGTGCGACGAGGTCGCCTGGCTCGATCGGGGCGAGCTGCGCGAAGTCGGGTCAGCGGGTCACGTGACTCAGGCCTACCTGCGTGAGGTGAACGAGGCCGAGCTGCAGGGCGCCCAGGACCCGGGCGACGCGATCGCCAGCGACGCCTTCGCCGAGGCGTCCCGGCAGGGTAGTCACGAGATCGTGATCACTCGGGTCGAGTTCCTGGGCCCGGACGGTCGTGAGGGCAACCGCCTGATCGCCGGCGAGAGCGCGCGTTTCCGGATCCACTACTCGGCCCGGGAGCCGATCGAGCGGCCCGTGGTCGGCATCGGGATCTACACCGAGAACGACACGTACGTCACGGGCGACCACATGCGAATGCACGACCTCGACGTCGGCACCGTCAAGGGCGACGGATACGTCGACGTCGAGTTCGACGCACTCGGACTCAACCCCGGCTCGTACCTTCTGACGACCGCGATCACCGACTGGTCGCTGGCGCACCAGTACGACCTGTGGGACCACGCGTTCGAGTTGCGGATCCGTCCCGGGTCCGCACCCGAGTACCACGGCATGGTGCGCCTGGATGCCAACTGGATTGCGAAGGTGGGGGCCAACCGATGACGTCGACCACCCCGTCGGATCTCAACGCCCGCGAAGGAGCAGACATCGAGGGGGAGCAGGACGCGAACAGCGCCGGCCGTTCGTCGGAGACGCCGGCCGGTTCGGTGTCACCGCAGAGCCCGCTGCTCTACGACGAGGGGTACTACCGCAACTACGAGGGCGGCTCGTACGAGCGCGGTGGGCACTGGACCCGGTTCTTCGGCTACATCGCCGACGAGGTCGTGGCCCGGTGGAATCCCGAGGTGACCCTCGATGCCGGCTGTGCCCTCGGCGTTTTCGTCGAGGAGCTGCGCCGGCGCGGTGTCCAGGCCTGGGGCGTCGACCTGTCGACCCACGCGATCGAGTCGGTACCGGCCGAGGTCAGCCCGTACTGCAAGCAAGGTTCGCTGGCCGACGAGCTGCCCGGCGGACTGCCCGAGCGATTCGACCTGGTCAGCTGCATCGAGGTGCTCGAGCACATGGATCGCGCCGAGGGCGACCGGGCCATTGCCCGCATGTGCGCGGTCACGGACCGGGTGCTGTTCTCGTCGACGCCGGACGGCTACGCCGAGCCGACCCACTTCGGGTGCCGTGCGCCCGAGGAATGGAGCGCGGTGTTCGCCCGCCACGGCTTCTATCGTGAGATCGACACGGACGCCAGCTTCCTGGCGCCGTGGGCCGTCGTCTACTCGCGCCGCGAGCTCACCACGTTCCAGGCGGTGCTCGAGTTCGATCGGCAGATCGCCCGCCTGAAGGCGGAGAACCTCGAGCTGCGCCGCAAGGTGATCGAGCAGGACAAGAACCTGGACGCCGCCCAGGCCGTCGACGCCGACGAGCGTGTCGCGCAATTGCGTGAGGACTTGCTCGAGGCCCGCGATCAGGCAGTGGCCGCGCTGGCCGAGCGTGCGCGCGTCGGTGCCCACATCCACGAGTTCGAACGTCAGGCGGAGGAGCGGGCGCGCGCTGTCGACTTCGCGCACGTCGATCGTGCCGTACGCCGCAGTCTGGACTGGCGGGTCGGGAACGCGGTGCTCAAGCCCGCCCGGGCGGCCCGCCGGGTCGCCGACCGGCTCGCGGCCCGTCGTAGAGGCCGGTGATCGATGAGCCCGACGTTCTCGATCGTCACGCCGGTCTACGACCCGGACCCGCAGGTATGGAACGCATGCGTGGCGTCGGTGCGGGGCCAGCTCGATCCCGACTGGGAGTGGATCGTCGTCAACGACGGCGGCCGTGACGCAGATATCCGGGCGGCGCTGACGGCACTGTCCGAGGCGGAGCCCCGCGTCCGGTTCATCGACCGGTCGGAACAGCGTGGCATCGTCGCGGCGACCAACGCCGGTCTGAAGGAAGCGCGCGGCGAGTTCGTCTGCTTCCTCGACCACGACGACGAGCTGCACCCCGAGGCCCTGCGCAGTGTGCGGCAGCACAGTCGGGGTGACGACGTCGACCTCCTCTACAGCGACGAGGTCGTGATCGACGACGACGGCGCCATCATCGACCCGCTGTACAAGCCGGGTTGGTCTCCCGAGCGGTTGCTGGCCCACAACTACGTGAACCACCTCGTCGCGGTTCGGCGCAGCCTGCTCGAGGAGATCGGGCGGTTGCGCGAGGGCTTCGACGGATCACAGGATCACGACTTGGTGCTGCGGGCCTCCGAGCGGGCCCGCACCATCGCCCACCTGCCCTATCCGCTCTACCGCTGGCGGATGTCGCGCGGCTCCGTGCTGAGCGGCGGGCTGGACTCGAAGCCCTACGCCTGGGAGAACGGTCGCCGGGCGGTGCAGGAGCACTGTGATCGCGCCGGAATCGCGGCCACCGTCGGGGAGTTGGTGATACCCGGCGTCGCGCGCTGGTATCGCGTCGATCGCCAGTTGCCAGACGACGCGAGCACAGCACTTGTAGTGCCGATCGTCGCCGGCCACGCCGAGTCCGAGCAGGCCGAACGGTTGGCCGAAGGGGTGCTCGACTCCGTCCGCGCAGCCGGCCATGAACAGCTCGAAGTCGTCGTCGCGTTCGGCGCGGACGTGCCCGACGACTTCGCCGAACGATTCAAAGCGGTCGCTGAGCACGCCACCCGAGTCGTGCGGAGCACGCGCCACTCGCGATGGGCGGCAGTCGCGAACACCGCCGCGATGCGATCGGACGCCGGGTTCTTGTTGTTCCTGGACCCGGCCGCTCGGGTCACCGACCACGGCTGGGTGGCAACGCTCGTCAGCGTCGCCGCCGGTGAACGGATCGGCGCGGTCGGGGCGCGGTTGGTGCGGCCGGGCGACATCATCGAGCAGGCGGGTTACGGCCTCGTGGGCGGCGAACCGTGGCATCTGTTGCGCGGGCTCCCCACGACTACGACCGCGTACGGCGGCGCCGCGTTGGTCCCGGGCGAACGCAGCGCGGTCACCGGCCGGTGTATGGCCGTTGCGCGGTCGCGGTTCGAGCAGGTCGGCGGGTTTTCCCCGACGTACGCCGCGGCGTACCACGACGTCGACCTGTGTCTGAAGCTGAGGATGGCCGGCTACCGCAACGTCTACGAGCCTGCCGTTTCCGCGCAGTGGCTGGACGTCGCACTGCCGGCCGGCCGCGAGGACGATCTTGCCCGGCTGCGGCAGCGCTGGGACGACGAGCTTCGAAACGACCCATACGTGAACCCTGGACTCATCGGCGCGGAGTGGCTGACCCACCGCTGAGGGTGTCATCGGCTGGTACGACTCCATGGGAGACTCGACTGGCAAACATCGACTCGAGCGCGACGATCAGAACTAGAGGGGCCCGTTTCTTGTGAGCGATGGAGTTAACTCCGTAGGTAGTGACCAGCCGTCGAACGAGGATCTGCTGGCGCGCCGGGTCGCGCTGCTGCAGCAGGCACTTGCCCGGGAGAGCACTCGACTGCGGGCCGCCGAGCAGCAGCTCGAACAGGCCGGATTAGCTCCGATCGCCGCTGAATCCGATGCCGGCCCGCGCGATGCAGTGGACCCCGATGCCCCGGCCCTGACTCCGCAGACCCGTCCTACGATGCCGCCGCCACCTCGGCAATCCACGGTCGCCGCTCCGCCGCCGGTCACCTGGCGCGCCCGCGTGCGCGCCCGAGCGGCGACGAGTTTGCCGCAGGGCAGCCGCCGGCGTGAGGCGGCCAAGGCGGGCCTGCTCACCTACCGCGAAGGCGTGGAGTTCGGTCGCCGGATGCGGGCCCATTGGCGTCACCAGGCGCAGCTCGGCGGCGTCGGCTCGGCGAGAGCGCCCCGCTACCCGGCCTGGCTGGCCGGGCACCGGGCCACCGAGACCCAGCTGGCAGCTCAAGCGACGTGGGCCGCGGGCCTGGATACCGCCGCCCGCATCCACGTGCTCGTCCTGCCGGGCACCGGTGATCTCGATCGCACCGTCTCGAGCCTGCTCGACCAGAGCTGGCCCTACTGGAGCGCCTCGGTGATGGGCCGCGCGCCGGCCGGCGACGGCGACTCGCGCATCACGCGACACCCGGACGGCAGCGACCAGGCGATCGATGCGGCAGTGACCTCGGTCGACGCAGAATTCGTTCTGGTGTGCCGATCCGGTGACGTGCTCGCTCCGGACTGCTTGTTCTCGGTGGGCAGCACGCACTACCGCGACCCGTTGGCCGATCTGATCACGTGGGACGACGACGTGGTCGACGCCGCCGGGCAGCACGCCGAACCGCAGTTCCGCCCGTCCTGGTCGCCGGAGATGCTCCTGGGGGCCGACTACATCGGGACGGCGTTCGCGCTTCGCCGCTCGAGCTGGCTCGAGGCCGGCGGGCTGTCCGGGGCGGTCGGCAGCTCGACCTGGTCACTGCTGCTGCGCTGCGACTTGCGCGCCGAACGGGTCGTGCACGTGTCGCGGGTGCTGTCCGGCGTGACCGTGCGCCCGCGCGTGCCGGACGGCACGACCGCGCGCATCGTCGACGATGCGCTGCGCCGCAGGGGCCTGGCCGCCGAGGTCCGGCCGGGCCGCACCGCCCGGGGGGGGTGGGGACTGCTCAGCCCGCCGAAGGTCACCGTCGTGAT
>Ga0081455_10008396_pt1 | contig 10740 bp, 9 predicted proteins | sample TabmetS3T2R1_FD_70207 | JGI IMG/M metagenome (GOLD analysis project Ga0081455, IMG submission 70207) | Tabebuia heterophylla rhizosphere microbial communities from the University of Puerto Rico - S3T2R1 | ecosystem: Host-associated > Plants > Roots > Rhizosphere ... | reverse complement strand
TGGCGATCGCCTGGTGCGAGGTATCCTCGCAGGCGATGTGGCAGAGCCCACAGGTGATGCATTTCTCCGGATCGATCTTCGCGACCGTCTTGTAGTTCATGTTCAGGAACTGCCAATCGGTCACGTTGGGCACCGCCTTGCCGCGGAAGTCATCGATCGTCTTGTAGCCCTTGCCATCCATCCAATTGGAAAGCCCGTCGATCATGTCGTCGACGATCTTGAAGCCGTAATGCATGGCGGCCGTGCAGACCTGCACCGTGCCGGCGCCGAGCGCCATGAACTCCGCCGCATCGCGCCAGGTGGCGATGCCGCCGATCGCCGACATCGGCAGGCCGTGCGTGTCTGGGTTGCGTGCGATCTCCGCCACCATGTGGAGCGCAATCGGCTTCACGGCCGGACCGCAATAGCCGCCATGCGTGCCCTTGCCGTCCACGGTCGGCTCCGGCGCCATATCGTCCAGGTTGATCGCGGTGATCGAGTTGATGGTGTTGATGAGTGAGACGCCATCGGCGCCGCCCTTCTTGGCGGCCCGCGCCGGCGCCAGAATGTTCGTGATGTTCGGCGTCAGCTTCACCAGCACGGGCATGCGCGTATGCGCCTTGCACCAGCGCGCCACCATCTCCACATAGTCCGGCACCTGGCCGACCGCGGCACCCATGCCGCGCTCGGACATGCCGTGCGGGCAGCCGAAATTCAGCTCGACCGCGTCGGCGTTGGTATCCTCCACTTTCTTCAGGATGCTCGCCCACGGCGCCTCCTCGCAGGGCACCATGAGCGAGACCACGAGCGCGCGATCCGGCCAGTCCCGCTTCACCTGCTTCACCTCGCGCAGGTTCACGTCGAGCGGCCGGTCGGTGATCAGCTCGATGTTGTTGAAGCCGACGATCCGGTCGTCGTTGATATGCAGCGCGCCGTAGCGCGACGACACGTTCACCACCGGCGGATCTTCGCCGAGGGTCTTCCACACCACCCCGCCCCAACCCGCCTTGAAGGCGCGGACGACGTTGTACTCCTTGTCCGTCGGCGGCGCCGAAGCCAGCCAGAACGGGTTCGGCGACTTGATGCCGACGAAGTTGGTGCTGAGATCAGCCATGTGGAGTCCTCCTCCGATAGACCCGTCGACCCCTCACCCCAACCCTCTCCCGCAGGGGGAGAGGGGGCCTTTTTCCGCGCTCCGCGCGTAAGGAGTCGAGGCCGTCTCGTTCAGCAGCGAAAAGAAACCCCCTCTCCCCTTGCGGGAGAGGGCGGGGTGAGGGGTCGACGGGTGCCTGCTCATGCAGCAACGGCCTTCTTCTCCATGACCGCGACGAAGAATCCGTCGGTGCCGTGCTTGCCTGGCGTCAACACCAAGGTGTCGCCATCACCCGGATACGGCGTTTCCAGTCCCAGTCGCGCGGTCGCTTCCGCCCAGACCTTCGGCGCGGGCACCAGCGCGAAATCCGTGTTCGCTTCGAGGAAGGCCGCGACCTGGTCGGCATTCTCTTCCTTGAACAGCGAGCAGGTCGCGTAGACGAGACGGCCGCCCGGCTTCACCAGGCGCGAGGCGCTGTCGAGAATCCGGCGCTGCAGGTCGACCAGCTCTTCGAGGTCGCTTGGCTTCAACCGCCATTTCGCATCGGGATTGCGGCGCCAGGTGCCGGCCCCCGAGCAGGGCGCGTCGATCAGCACGCGGTCATAGCCGCCAGCATGCCGCTTCACCCAGGGATCGCGCTCCGAGGAGAGATCGCGGCGCTCGACATTGTTGATGCCGGCGCGGCGGATGCGCGTGGCGGATCGCTCGATCCGACCTTTCAGCACATCCATCGCCACCAGCTTGCCCTTGTTCTCCATCATGGCCGCCAAGGCCAGAGTCTTGCCGCCGGCACCGGCGCAGAAATCGACCACGCGCTCGCCGGGCTTCGGATCGACCATCAAGGCGACGAGCTGCGAACCCTCGTCCTGGATCTCGATCAAACCGTCCTTGAACACCGTCAGCGTCGCGAGCGGCGCGCGGCCCTCGACCCGCAGGCCCCAGGGCGAGAGCGGCGTCGGCTTGGCCTCGATATCGGCCTCGCGCAAGGCGCGGATCGCCTGTGCCCGCGTGCCCTTCAACGTGTTGACCCGGATATCCGTCGTGGCTTCGGTCAGCGCCGCGCGCATCTCGGCTTCGAGATTCTTGCCGAAGGCGCGTTGCAGGCGCTCGGTCACCCATTCCGGAAACTCGTAGCGCACCCAGAGCGGCGCCTTGGGATCCTCGAGCGTCTGACCTTCCAGCGCTCTGGCGATCCGCTTCTCGGTCTGGTCGAGGGTCGGCGGCCGATACTGGCCGCCGTCGAAGGCGCCGGCGATCTTATCCGCCGACCAGCCTTCCATCACCGCCATGCGCGCGATCATCCGCGCACGCTCGAGCTCCGGCAGCGGCGCCCCTTTCAGGCAGTACGAGTCGGCCCCGGCCTCGATCATCGCCATCACGTCTTCCGTGTCCTCGGAGCCGGCGAAGGCGACGATGCGCGCCCTCGGCAGGAGCTCGCGCAGCTTCGACGTCGCCTCGATCCCGTCGACGACCGGCATGGCGACGTCCATCAGGACCACGTCGGGCTGCTCGGCGACGGCGACGGCGATCGCCTGCTCCCCGTTCTCGGCCTCTCCTACGACTTCGATCTGCGGTTGTCCGGCGAGACTGGCCTTGACGGCCTCGCGCGTCTCTCGCGAGTCGTCGCAGATCAGCAAACGAAGCATCTGTTCCTCCACAAACGCTGGCGGCTCTCGAAGCTTGCGTCGTTCTCGCCGATTGGTCTAGAGGCCGGCGGCGGCACGCGTGGAGAATCGATGAAGTTTTGGCTCAATTTCTACGCAAACCTCCACGTCGTGGGGGGTCGCAAACCCCCGATCGGGTCGCGGACACGGGACTGCGGCGAGCTGGGCGCTGGTCTAATGGGCGCGCGAGGGCGCGTTGACCGACACCACGGTAGTGATCACATGCTTCAACTACGCGGGCTATCTCCAAGAGGCCGTCGACAGCGCGCTGCAACAGGATCCCGCTCCGCACGTGATCGTCGTCGACGACGGATCGACGGAACCTGAGACGGCCGTCGCGCTCGATCGCCTGCCCGAAGAGGTCGAGGTCGTCCGACAGGAAAACCAGGGCGTCTCGGTGGCGCGCAACACCGGGCTTGCTCGCGTCACCAGCCCATTCGTCCTCGTCCTCGACGCCGATGACCGGCTTGCGCCCGGAGCGCTGGCCACTCTCCACGTTCCCCTCGAGCGGGACGGGAAACTCGGCTTCGCGTACGGCCTGAGTCGATTCTTCGGTGAGTGGGAGGGCATTCTGCGCTTCCCGCCCTACGATCCCTACCGACTCCTCTACCGACACATCATCGGGCTCTCGGCCCTCATGCGGCGCGAGGTAGTCGACAGCACAGGAGGCTTCGACCCGCGCTTCCGGCATTACGCAGACTGGGAGTTCTGGCTCAACGCTCTCGCCCACGGCTGGCGCGGCGTCCAGGTGGACGCGGTCACGCTCGACTATCGGCGGCACGACAGTTCGATGTCGCTCGGAGACCAGAACGAACGGGGTGAATACCGCGAGGTCTTCAAGAGCCTGCAAGAAAAACACGCCGAGCTGTACGCAGATCGCTCGCGTCTCGCGCGCGAGAGCGAGTTGGGGCCGGTCGGGCGACTGGTCTACAGGGGCTTCTGGGGCCCGCGGCCGATCCCGGCCGGTGTCGAGCGGAAGCTCTACTCGTTCTACTGGCGACCCCGAAAACGAGCGTAGGTCACGGTGTGAGCGATCGAACCCTCAGGGTGCTCCTCGCCGCACAGGTGGCGCCGCCGTCTCCTCTGATCGGCGCCCGTCGAGTCGCCGCGCTTGCGAAGCACCTCAGCGCCGAAGGCCTCGAGGTCGCCGTGCTCACATCGAGCATCTCCGGCGAGGGCGAGATCGTGGGGACGACCCGCGCCATCCGCACGTTCGACCTGATGGCGAGCCCACTCAACTGGCGGCGCGCGCAGTTCCGGGCGCTCGAGGGGTCGAGCGGCGGCTCGTACAGCCGCCCGAGCCGGCTGCAGTCGGTGCTAGTGCCGGATATCGCCGCGGCAACCTGGCTGCCGTTTGCGATCCCGTCGTTGCTCCGGCTCTCGCGCCGGACGCCTTTCAACTGCGTCATCACGACGGGACCGCCCCACTCCGTGCACCTGATGGGGCTCGCGTTGCAGCGCCGCGGGGCTTCCTGGATCGCCGAGTTTCGTGACGGTTGGACCTTCGAGCAGCCGACCCGGGTGTTTCCGTGGAAGCTCCAGCGCCGCCTCGACGCCTGGCTCGAGAGCTCCATCGCGGCCAAGGCCGATGCCGTCGTCGGCGTGACCGAGCCAATCGCAGAAGACCTGCGCACACGGTTCGGCCGGCCCGCCACCGTTCTTACCAACGGCTTCGACCCCGATGAGCTGACGAGCGAGAGGCACGTCGACATCCTCGATCCGAAGCGCTTCTCGATCGTCCACACCGGTCGGCTGGCCTACTCAGGTCGCAGCCCGAAACCGCTGTTCGACGCGCTCCGTCTCCTGCGACGAGAACGGCCGGAGGTCGTCACGCAGGTCGAGCTGGTCTTTGCAGGCCCGCTTACCTCAGAGGAGCAGGCTCTGTTCGACGCCGAGGACCTTCGCGGCTTGGTGCGCGCAGTCGGGACGCTCGACTGGAGAGAAGCACTCGCTCTGCAACGAGCCGCGGACGGCCTACTCGTGATCACGGACGGGATGACTCGGCCTGCGACCGGGAAGCTCTTCGAGTACCTCGCCGCCGACGCGCCGATACTCGTGCTCGGAGAGCAGACCGAGGCCGCCCGGATCGTCGGCGAAACCGCCGCCGGCTTCGCCGCCTCCGCCACCGACCCGCCGCTCATAGCAACCGCACTGGAACTCCTCGTGAGCTCGTCTGTACGTGGGCGCGACCAGAGCGCGGTCGAGGCGTACAGCTACCCGAACATCGCGCGCTCGTATGCGCGTCTCATCCGGGACGTCGTCGGTGCGCGCAGCTAGAAGGCCCGGCTCCTTGGCTCTCGAAGACGGCGGTTCGTGGAGTGGTTACGGTGCCTCAGATGACGAACCGGCGGCGCGTTCTCGTGATTGCGTACTTCTTCCCGCCGGTGGCCGGAGCCGGAGTCCAGCGGACGTTGAAGTTCGTCCGGCACCTCGTGCCCCTGGGCTGGGACGCGACCGTCATCTCGACCCGGTCACGCGTCTACTCGGTCCGGGACGAGACTCTCCTCGACGAGATCCCGGATTCGACCCGCGTGATTCGAACCGTCGCGCTTCCAGTAGCACGTTATGCCGGCATCGTTCTCCAACGCCTGGGGCTGAATCGCTTGCGCGCCTACGTGCTCTGGCCGGACAGCGGGCTGGGCTGGCTGCCGTTTGCGTTCGCCGCCGCGTTGCGTGAAACGCGGCGTAGTCGCCCCGACGTTCTCGTCTCGACCTCGGCCCCCTACGGCGGGCATCTGGCGGCTCTGTTCGTTGCCCGTCTGACCGGAGTTCCGTGGGTGGCGGACTTCCGCGACGAGTGGTCGACAAACCCACATGGCGGGGAGCAGCCCCGAGGACTGACGGCGCTGACGCTCCGGACGGAGCGCGCGATCACGAGACGGGCAAACAAGGTCGTCGTCGCAGCCGACTATTTCCACCTCGCAGGCCTCCCGGCCGGCGATCCACGTCGTGTCGAGATCATGAACGGCGTCGACGGGGACGACCTCCCAGAGACCTCTACTTCACGTTCGACCGACCGCTTCGTGCTCGCGCACGTAGGGACGCTCTACGGCATCCGAGACCCGAGTCCGGTCTTCCGTGCGCTCGCTGCGCTTGCGGGCCGCGGCGAGATCGATCGCAGGCGACTCCAGGTCCGCCTGGTTGGCAACGTCTGGTTGCCGGACTTCGAACCGCCTGCCGGACTGCGCGTCGAGACCACGGGTTACGTCGACCACGCTCGTGCGCTCGAAGAGATGCACGACGCGACGGCGCTCCTCCTCTACGTCCCACACGTCAGCCTGGCCCCGACCGGGAAGCTGTACGAGTACCTCGCCTCCGGCCGCCCACTGCTCTGCTTGACGCGAGAGGACAACCTCGCGAGTCGGCTCGTCCGCGAGTTGGACGCGGGAGTCGTCGCCGAGCCCGACGACCAGGCTGCGATCGAGCGCGCGTTCCTCGGCCTCTGGCAGCGATGGAGCGAGAAGGGACTTCCCGATCAAGAAGAGGTACGCGCGCGGACGATCGACCGCTACTCGCGCCGTGCCGCAGCTGAGCGTCTTGCGCAAGTGCTCGACGAGGCTTCCCGTGACTGATCGCCTGCGTGTACTGGTCGCTGGGTGGCTGAACTCCCCCCACGTCGTGGCGTGGGCGGACGCCGTGCTCGCGGCCGGCCACCAAGTCGAGCTCGCGGGGCGTGTGGTGCCAAACTGGCCGGAGGTCGACCTGCCGGGCCCCTCACACCCGCTTTCGACGATCTGGCCCCCGCCGTTCCAAGGCCTGCGCCTGAGCAGGGGCCTCGCTGCTCTCGCGAGGGCCTTTCGGCCAGACATCGTGCACGCGCACTACCTCGCCGAATACGGTTGGATGGCCGCGCGCGAAGGCCTGGCTCCCCTCGTCTGCTCTGCCTGGGGCTCGGACGTGCTCGTCGAGAGCTGGCTCTCGCGGCATCGCTCCCGTCGCGCACTCGACGGAGCCGCGCTCGTGTTCGCAGACTCCGCCGATCTGGCGACTCAGGCGCGCGAGCTCGCCGATCGAGAGGTCCGCGTCGAGGTGGTCCGGTGGGGGCTCGATCTCGACCGCTACTCACCCGGCGACCCAACCGTGGCGCGCCAAATCTTGGGACTCCCGCCCGAAGGGCCGCTCGTCGTGGGCGTGCGCGGGCTGAGCCCGATCTACAACCCGGAGCTCCAGCTGGAGGCGTTCGCGCTGGCGCGTGGCCGGCACCCAGAGGCGCGGCTTCTGCTCAAGCACCCGCAGACGAGCATCCCTTCGTCTGTCGACACCGCCATCGACCAGCTCGGCCTGCGCGAGGTCGTCACGGTGGTCGGCAGCGTTCCGGCGGAGCGACTACCAGATTTCTACCGTGCGGCAGATGTCGTCCTTTCCCTTCCCTCGAGCGACAGCTCCCCGCGCAGCGTCTGGGAGGCGCTCGCGTGCGGGCGACCCGTCGTCGTGTCCGACCTCCCGTGGGCCCGGCAAGAGCTCGAGCCCGGCGAGCAGGCTTTGCTGGCGCCGCTCGACGCCACGGCCGTCGCAGACTCGATAGGACAGGTCCTCGACAATCCGGCGCTCGCGAACCGACTCGGCGCGAGAGGGCGAGCGCACGCGCTGGAGAAGCTGGACCGCCACGCGTGCTCGGCCCGCATCGACACGCTGTACCGCGAGGTCGTGGGTCGTTGAACGGGCGACGGCGCCACCTTGGCGCAGGCGCCGCGCTCTCGGTGGTGGTCCAGGGTGGACCGCTCGCAGCCGCCGCCGTCCTCAGCATCGTCCTTGCGCGCACGATCGGCCCATCGGGCACCGGCCACTTCGCTCTGCTCGTGACGCTGACCGGCCTCACGGCCCTGGTCGTCTCGCTCGGGCTGACGTCCGGAATCGTCTCCGAGGTCAGCCGCGGCCGCTGGTCGGTCCGACACGCGTTTCGGACGAGCTACGTCCTTGGAGCGGTCATGGGCGTGGTCGGCTTTCTCGGCGGCCTCGCCGTCTTCCTGCTCCTGGAGGACTCGGTCTTCAACGGCATCTCCACAGGACTTGCGGTGGTCGCCTTGGCAAGCCTCCCGCCGGTGATCGCCTACCAGTTCGCCGACTCGATCCTCCTGGCACGGGAGCGTTATGAGGGCTGGGCCGCTCTCGAGCTCTCCCACGCCGTAGCGTTGTTGATCGCAGGAGCCGGCCTTGCACTCTTCTTCGGGCTGAACGGCGCCGTCGTGGGTCTGCCGGTGGCCGCGTTGGTCGGCGCCGGCGTCGGCGTGCTCTTGCTCCTGCGGGAGGCCCGAGGCAGCTCGTTCGCCGACCAGGGCGCGTCGCTCGTGCGGGCGCTGCGCTTCGGCCTGCAGAGCTGGGGCGCGAACCTCCTCCAGCAGATCAGCTACCGCTGGGACCTGCTGATCCTCGCCGCCTATGCGAACGCAAACGACGTCGGTGTGTACTCGGTCGCGTTGACCGTCACGAGCATCGCCTGGGTGCTCCCACAGGCGATTCAGACAGTGGTCTTCCCGCGGGTCGCGAGCCTGGACGAGGCGACCATGACCGGCCACGTCTCGGCTGAAGAGTCCGACGCGGCGCTGGCAAAGGCCGTCCGCCACGGCGTACTGCTCACGGCTCCAACCGCCCTCATCATCAGCCTGCTCCTGCTCGTCGCGGTGCCGCTCCTCTACGGGAGCAAGTTCCACGACACGATCTGGCTGGGCTTCATCCTCCTGCCGGGAACGCTGATGTTCGGTGTGGCCAAGATTCTCTCCTCGGGCGTGAGCGGTCGCGGCTATCCGCGGTACGCGCTATACGCGGGCGCGAGCTCCGCGGTCGCGGCGCTGGGCCTCTACTTCGGGCTGATTCCCCCGTTTCACACGTGGGGCGCCGCCGTCGCCTCTTCGCTCGCCTACGCCTTTGGCGCCGTGCTCGGCGGCTACTTCTTCCACCGGGTGACGAGGCTGGGCCTGCGCGAGTCGTTCGTTCCCCGCGCGGATGACATCGCCGATTACGGCGGCCTGCTGAGGCTCGCCGGCGCATGGCGCCCGAGCCGGTGAGCCCACGAACCGTCCTCGTCCTGCCTGCCTGGTATCCGACAGTGCGGCACCCCTTCGGCGGGCCTTTCACGCGGGACCACGTCCGCGCGGCGGCGGCGTTCGGCCACCGGATGGTCGTCTTCGTCGTCGAAGGGCCGAGCGCAGAATTGCGCAGGCCGTACGAGCTCTCGGAGGAGCGCGACGGCGAGCTTCGGGTGTTCCATTTCTCCTATCGCCCTGGCCTCGGCCACTTGACCCACCTCCCTGCCGTGCTCCGCCTCGCGCAGCGGCTGCGGCGTGAAGGAACACCCGTCGACCTCATCCACGCGCACATCCACCGGATGGCGATGCCGGCGGCGATCCTCTCGGCCCTGCTCCGGCGCCCCTTTCTGATCACGGAGAACTCGAGCGAGTGGCCGCGACACCTGATGACGCGCGGCGCACTCCGGCGGGCGCGCATCGCGTTTCCGCGCGCGGGCCTCGTCTGCCCGGTGAACGAACTGCTCCAGCGGGCGATCGAGAGCTACGGGGTCCGTGGGCGCTTCCGCGTCGTGCCGAACACCGTCGACGTCGGCGTATTCCACCCGCCGGAGGCGCAAGAAGCTCCGCCGCGGAGGATCGTCAACGTCGCGTTGCACGTCGAGGTGAAGGCGCTCGACGTGCTTCTCCGAGCGTTTGCACGCGTCGCCGCGGAGCGGCCGGAGGTCGAGCTCGAGCTGATCGGCGAAGGCCCACTGACGCCCGAGCTCAGAGCGCTCGCAGCCGAGCTGAGGCTCGGTGAGCGCGTGCGGTTCGCAGGCATCAAGACCTCCCGTGAGATCGCGGACAGGCTCCGTGATTCGCACGTGTTCGCGCTCTCGAGCCTGAGCGAGAACATGCCGCTCGCCGTGATCGAGGCTCTCTGCTGCGGGTTGCCTGTTGCTGCCACGGACGTCGGCGGCATCCCCGAAGCCGTGGTCGACGACGGCGTCCTGGCACCGCCGGCGAACCCGGAGGCGCTCGCCGCGGCGATCGGGCGCGTGCTCGACGGGCACGAGCGATTCGACCCGGCCGACATCGCGCGGCGCGCGGCCGCTCGCTGGTCGTTCGAGGCCGTCGGCGGCGTCTGGGACGAGATTTACCGTTGGCTGCGCCAGAGCCCGATGTAGTGGCTCCGGAGCGGCCACAGCGCGGCAAGACCGCGGGCGACGAGGTCATGGCCACGCGCCATTTGCGCCAGGCCGAAGTTGACAGGAGCCCGCCGAAGCAGCGCCGGCTCGCCGAAGAGACGTTTCAACTCCGTCTCATCCATTGCGACCGTGGGCGTGCCGGCTCTTGATGAGCCAGCGGGTCTCGTGTCGACCGAGAGCACCCAGGCGCCGGACACGCGCTTCATCTCACGGGCGGCGGCGAGGCGCACCTCATCGTCCACGATCGAGGACAGGCACGTGAACTGGCTGACGAGGTCGAGCTCGCCGTCGGCGAATGGCAGGTCGGTCGCGCTGCCGGCGCGCCAGGACAGGCTCGGGTAGCGCTCCCGCGCGTCCCGGATCCGGCCCTCGCTGAGGTCGATCCCGTGACAACTGCCGGCGCCGTACTCGTGGAGCCGGTGAAGGAAGTAACCGCTCCCGCAACCGACGTCGAGCACGCTCAGCCCGGCGAGCTCCACGCCAGCCGCTGCGAAGGCCCGTAGGAGCGCGCGCTCAAGGCCCTGCATGTACGTCACGTAGCCGGGGTTGTCCCACCGATACGGGCTGTCCGCCGCCGCATCGCGAGCCTCGTACTCGGCCCGGATCCGGTCGAGCTCGGAGTCGCTCACGTCGCAGAGCCTACGCATACAGCGCTCAGCCGACGAGGTCGGCGAGCTCGCCGGCGAGCGCCGCCGCGTCCCGTGTGTTGCGCGCGATCGCGACGCACGTGTCGTCGCCCGCGATCGTGCCCACGATCTTCGGGTGCTCGAGCCTGTCCAGCGCCCGCGCTACGGCCGGCGCCGAGCCGAGCTCCGACTGGACGACGACGATGTTCTGGGCCGCGATCACCC
>Ga0081455_10008395_pt1 | contig 10741 bp, 7 predicted proteins | sample TabmetS3T2R1_FD_70207 | JGI IMG/M metagenome (GOLD analysis project Ga0081455, IMG submission 70207) | Tabebuia heterophylla rhizosphere microbial communities from the University of Puerto Rico - S3T2R1 | ecosystem: Host-associated > Plants > Roots > Rhizosphere ... | reverse complement strand
ATTGTCCGTGCCGAAGGCGACGTCGACCTGCGCGGCACGCTTGGCGTTGCCGCCGACGTCCCCGTCGGCTTCAAGGAAATTCGCCTCGCCTTCGATGTCGATGCCGACGTGGACGTGGCCCAGCTCGATCAGCTCGCCGATCTCACCGACAAATATTGCGTGGTGTTCCAGACTATCCAGAGCACGCCGAAAACCAGCGTCTCGATCAAGCGGGCCAAGCACTGATTGCGGCGCGATCCCCCGCTTCCCCCGGGATCGCGGCGAGCGGAGAGCCTGATCCGGCGGCAACCGGATCGGGCTCGAAGCGCTTCGGAAGCCCCCCGCGGCATTCATCCGGATGAACGTGCGCTTTTGTTCGTGACTCGCGGCCCTCGTGCTTGCAACCTTTTGCCCTCCCTCAATGTTGGCTTTACGCCCAATTTCCAACGAAGGAGGGACGCCTATGAAAAAGACTGCACTCGTTCTGGCAACCGTCGGCACGCTCGGCGTGGGCACCGTGGCTGCCCCTACTCCGGCCGAAGCGTGGCGCGGCGGCTGGGGTTGGGGCCCAGGTCTGGCTGGAGGACTGCTCGCAGGCGCCGTGATCGGCGGCTTGGCATCGTCGGCCTACGCCTGGGGTCCTGGCTACGGCTACTACGGCTATCCCGGCTACTACGGCTACGGGCCCGCCTATTACGGCGGCTACGGCTACGATCCGTATGCGTATGGTGGCTACAGCACGACCTACTACGGCACCGGCTACGCGCCGGCCTACTACGGATACCGCTATCGTCGCGTTGTCCGCCCGGCCTACGCCTATTACGGCGGTCCTTACCCGCGGCGATATATTTATCGTCGCTGGTGAGCGGTTCGGTTCCCGGGGCGCCGCGTGGAACGCCGCCCCGGCACCGCCGCAGCAAAGTCTTGGATCAAAGCCCTGGATCAATGCGCGTCTCTATCGCGATGACACGAGAGACGTCCTTGCCGACTGCACATTGTTGGGCATTGCGTGCGCAGGGAACATGAACAATCCCTGAATTGGAAACTCCGTTTTGTGCTGCGGGTTCTAAGTCCTTGTGCTGCACACTTTGGTCGGAACGTTCCTGACACCGCCTCGTTCTCCCGACAGATCGGAAACTCGGACGAGCGCTCGCTTGAGGCCAGCGCCGTGCGCAGGGTCGAGCTTTGCAGTCCGAAAGTCCCGCGTCGAAAAAATGCGAGCAACGGAGGAGGTTCAAATGAACAGGAGAAAGAGCAGGTTCCTGCTGACCACGGCAGTGCTGCTTGCCGGCGTCAGTGTGGCGGCGGCGCAGGGCATGCGTGAAGGTGGCGGCGGCGGCGGAATGGGCGCCGGCAGCGGAATGAGCGCTGGCGGCAGCGCCGGCGGAGGAGCTGGTGGTGGGGCCGGCGCGCGTGAGAAGTCAGGCGGAATGGGCGGCGCCGGTGGCGGTGCCGCCGCGCAGGACAGATCCGGAGGTGGAATGAAGGCTGGTGGCGCAGCCGCCGAGCGTTCCGGAGCCGGCGTGACGCAAGGCCGGGCTGTTGAGCGCGCGGGCGGCGGAGCGGAAGGCCGCGCGGGAATGAGAGAGAGCGGCCGTGGCTCGGAGAAGAGCCAGATCAGCGGCGATCGCGGCCAAAAGAATCAGACCGTGGGTCAGGGCCGCGGTGAGCGCGACCAGTTGCGTCAGTCTGAAAAGGCGCAGCAAAAGGGCCAGACCATCGGCCAGGGCCGCGGCGAGCGTGACCAAACGCGTCAGTCCGAACAACAGAAGGCGCAGGAAAAGCAGAAGGACAAGCAGAAGCCGGCAACTGCCCAGACGACCCAGCAGAGCCGTGAAAAGGCCGGTGCGACAACGCAGGGCCAGAGCACGACGACCACGGGCGCCAACACGAAGGGCAGCGCCCCTGCCCAGGGCCAGAGCGCGCAGCAGGGTCAGAAGGAACAGAGCACGACCACGACCGGCGCCAACACCAGGACCAACGCCCAGGGACAGACCGGCACCCAGACGCAAACCCAGGGTACGGCCAGCCAGACCATGTCCGGAAAGACCGTGACGGCCCAGCAGCAGACAACGCTGCAGCGCTCGGTACTGAACGCGCGTAACGTAGCGCGGGTCAGCTCCAGCTCGATCAACTTCCGGGTCAACACGGGCGTGGTGGTGCCGCGGAGCATCGCCGTGGTGTCCATCGCGGCATTCCCGGCGTTCATCGATCTGTATCCGGACTACCGCGATGACAGCTTCTTCGTCGTGGACGACGAGATCATCGTCCTGGATCGCAGCCGCAGAATCGTCGACGTCGTTCCGGCCGGACCGCGGACGCGGTTCAGCCACCGGGGCGGCGGCAGCATCGGCGGTGGCAGCGTCGCCGCGCTTGACCTGAGCCCTGAGGAGATCCGCGTTGTTCAGGAGGTACTGATTGAACGCCGCCTGCTGACCGGCAGGGCAACCGGCATCCTCGATGTTCGGACGCGCCAGGCGCTGATCACCTTCCAGCGGCGGCAGGGCTTCCAGGCCTCCGGCACGATCGACACCCGCACGGTTTCCGCGCTCGGCGTGTCCAACAAGATCAGTGCCACGCAGAGCCAGACGACGACCGGCCAGGGACGTGCGGCTCAACAGCCGCCGGCGCAGCAGAACCAGCCTGGCACAACCGGTCAGGCCCGGCAGAACGAGCCGACCACGACCGGTCAGGCTGGAACGCGGCAGCCTTCGGGCCAGACCACCGGACAGGCTCCGCCGGCGCAACGCGCCAATCCGCCGAGCGACAACCAGCCGTCGCGGCAGCCCAACCAGAACAACGCCCCGGAGCCTTCGACAAAGGGCCAGTCCGACCAGGGCAGTTCAGGTCGTAAGTATTGAGACCCCTGAGCCCCGCCTCAAGCGGGGCTCTTTTTTGCCCGCGCCCGGCGCCCCGCCTCAAGCGGGGCTCTTTTTTGCCCGCGCCCGGCGACTTCCCCGCCGAGGAGCGCAAGGCCGCCGGTCAATGGTCATGCAATCCAACGCGCTCGCCTCTTCGCAAATCCGAAAAGTTAAAAACCTCCGGCAGGGCATTGCCGGAGGTTTCGGAGGTTTAGCATAAAGTTAGGTACGTCTCCCTTTAGACTGCCGGCAAAGAATTTGCCGGCTACAGCTGATAAATATACCTGAGTTACTCAGGTAATCTAGTCACATTTTTCGCGAACTCCGCTTCCGGACATATTGAGACTTTAGGGAAGGAAATCCCCGGCAGTTAGTTGCCTGCCGGGAATTTGTGCTTGAACGACCGGGATCAGAAATTGCGCTGGACGCGGACGTTCAGCGAGACGGTGTCCTGGTCCTTGAACTCGTAGGTCGCGGCCGGCTTCGGAGCAGCCGGCGAGAACGTCGAGGTACCGGCAAACTTCTGGTCGAGGTGGAAGTACTGGACTTCGGCCGAGAACGTTAGGTTCTTGACCGGGGTCCAGCGGGTGACCACGCCGATCTGCGCCACGTTGAAGTTCGGATCGCAGCTATAGGTCAGACCCTGGCCGGGGTGGCCGATGCCGAACGAGGCGCAATAGATGCCCTTCGCGGAGTTCAAATCGCCCACGGAGCCGTCGTAACGGACCGCGGAGTAGCTGCCGAACAGGCTGGTCGACCAGAAGGGATCCCAGTTGTGGTTGAACGCGCCACGAACACCCCAGGCCTTGGTCAGCTTGAGCCGGCCGTCGCTGCCCGAGCCCACCGGCGCCCAGATCGCGTCGGTCGTCGCGCCCAGACCGATGCTCTGGTAAGCACCAGGAGCGCCCGAGCCCGAGAACATCGCGAAGCTCGGCGACGCCGCCGAGGTCGAGATGACGTTCTTGGTATCGCCCCACGCGTACGACGCATCGAGCTTGATGTCGTCGCCCGGTCCGGTCGGCAGGTTCTTGACCTGCAGTGCCGCCATCACCGAACCGCCCCACTTGGTTTCGGGGTGGCCGGAGATCTCCGACAGCGTGTTCGGCGCCGCAGCAGCCAGACCCACCCCGCCGGCCGGAGCCGCAACGGTGTTCAGGACGTTGTAGGAGCCTGAGACTTCGTGCAGGGCGCCGGAGATCTGGAACAGACCCCAGGCCTGGTCGACGCGGATGTTGCCGACGATGTCGGGAGCGCGCACGCCGGCATAAGCGTTGCCGGAAAGGCCGATGCCGTTCACGGGGGTGATGCCGACGCCGGTGGCGCCGAGATTGTAGACCGAGGTGCGGTTGAACACGGTCGGCTCATCGAGACCGATGGTGGCCGACACGCCGTTACCGAACTGGGCGGTGTACTGGATGTTGTTCACGCCGGTGACGGTGTCATGCCCGCCGAGCAGGAACGAAGTGTTGTTGCCCGGAAAGCCATGCCACGGCGTGGAGTAGGCGGAAGCCGATTTGCCGAAGGTGAAGCCGGCGAACTGGATGAAGACGTACTCGACCGCAACGTAGCCTTCCCCCGGACCATTCAGCAGACCTGAGGCGGTGCCGGTGGACGGCGAGCCCGTGAAGGCGTTCGGGTTGACCGTCGCGCCGACGCCCTGCGTCGAGAACTGGAAGTCGCCCTGGCCGAAGGTGCGGACCACACCATATTCCGTGGCGGTGCGGGTATCGATCGTCAGCGCCAGACGGGAACGAGCGGCGAAATAGTCGCGATAACGGTTCCGCTGACCGAGATCGCTGTTCCAAGCCGGACCGTCGTAGATGTTGCCATTGAATGTCGTGTCTATGCGCAGATAACCACCCAGCTTGATGCAGGTGTCGGTGCCCGGGATGTAGAAGAATCCGGCACCATACAGGGAGCAGATCCTCACGTACTCGACCGCTTTGGCCTTGACGGGAAGATCAGCAGCCTGTGCCCCACTCAAGGCGAGCAGACCCGCCGCTGAGCCGAGCATAAGGCTCTTAACCATCTTCATGTTAACCTCCAAGTTGCTCTGTCGGGAACGGGCCCATCGCTGTTTCCCCAGAAGGGCCCCTTCCCCCGCCTCTTCGAAAACCGCTCAGTCGCTTCGCGTCTTCGGACACACCCGCATCAACGCGAGGGACTTAAGCGAACCACCTGCAACGGGACGATGGAGAACCCCCCTACCGTCGCGATCGAATATGCATGCGCCACTTAGTTAATCAAAATAGTTTATCTACTCATATTTCTGATTGCACGGTTCCTGTGGCATGGCGGCAACAGTGCGTCCGACTGCAACGGTCAGATCACTGACAAAATAACGTATGTTATTTCAGTGACATAGTTTGATTTCCGGCGGCTTCGTTGTCCAGAACCTGGCTTGGTGATAAGCTCGCTGGGATTGCAAGCAAGAATACATCAATGCATTGGAGGTGCGCCTCGCGTGAAAAAAGCTACAGCCGCTTCCGCGAAGAATCAGGACCTCGCCCGTCGCTTCACCTGGGAGATCGCCTCCATCAGTGTTCACCTGGAGGAACTGCGCCAGTTCTGGGCCAGGACACTTGGAGTCAGCGGTCCGCAATGGATGATCCTGATGGCGCTGGCGGACCTCGACGAGGGCGAGGGCGTGCCGGTCAACGCCGTCTCGAAAATGCTGCACGTCGACCCGTCGTTCGTCACGACCCAGTCCAAGCTTCTGGAAAAGAAGGGGTTGGTTCGCCGCAAGACCTCCACGGAGGACGCCAGAATCGTGAACATGTCGCTGAGCGACAAGACCGATAAACACCTGGCAAACCTCGCATCGCGGCAGGAAGCTCTGAATGAATTCATCTTCGCGGAATTCAGCGCCGGCGAGATCAATGAACTGACCGGCAAGCTGGCGGCGCTCAAGAAGCGGCTCGAGAAGGCCTGCATGAAAGTGGCAGTCGACTTCTGAACGGCCGGCTCTCGATCAAACCTGCCGCGGACGGACTTCTCGCAGCCTGGATGCGATCCAGTCGAAAATGAACTCGTTGGCGAGAGTCGGATTATCGAGGTGTCCCTGTGCCGCGGCTGTTTCGCGCTGCCGGAATATCTTCAGCGTCAAGTCACGATTCTCCGCCCTTATTTGATCGGTGAGTTCGATCACGCGATCGCTCTCAAGCCAGCCCTTCTCGCCCACGGTGACCAGCACCGGGCACTGGATGTTTCTGAGCAACCGGTTGGTCTCCCAGTTGAGATCCGTATCCGCCATGGACGATGCGCGCCTTCGGATGAACGCGCGCTCATGCGCATCCCATACGCCTCCGTCGCAAACGGCAGCAGCGAGGCGCGGATCGAACGCAATCCCCCGCGCGACGAATGAAGAACTCCAGTTGTCGCCGAGAATCGCGATGCGATCCGCATCGACGTCAGCGCGACCCTCCAGATAATCCACAAAGCCCTCAATCGCGGACTCCAGTCTGCGGCGCTGCAGGATCTCCTCGAACCGGACGGCAGTCCCTTCTCCGAGCAGGTCCACGGCAAGCAGGGCGATGCCGCGCTCGTGGGCGTGGCGCGCCACCTTGAACAGAAACTCCTCCTTCCGGTGACCCGGCTCGCCGATACAGATCACGGCGGGGGAGCGATCCTTTCCGGCCGGCGACGGCAGGAAATACCCTTGCAAGGGGAACTCGTGCAACCAGGGGATCGAAACCACCTCGCCGACGGGCTGGCGGTGGTGCAGGTAGTTGGTTGCACAGTCGCGCATGGCCACAACCGCGGCCTTGCGGTGATCCTGTGACAGGTCGATGGGATAGGCGGCGGCCTGATAATAGTTCATGGCACGAAGCCAATTGCGCTTGGCCGACGCCAGATGGCCGTTCGACAAAGCCGCTGCAGCGCGCATGTTGTTGGCGTCGGCGAGTGTCGTCCATTCCCGATACCAGGAATCGTCATCCGCCGGGTCGATGCGGTTTGCGGCCAGCCAGCATTCGGAAATAGTCGCCCCGCCCTCCTGCGCGCTGGCCAACAACCTGGTGAACTCCAATGAAAGATCTTCGCGGTCGGGCCAGCAAATCGCTCCGTCAAGCGTCACCTCAACCATCATGACGAAGCACACCGGCGCAGAGATAAAGAAAGCTGTGTGGTCGAAGCAACTGGCAACGACGGCCGAGAAAGACGTGCCTGGAGCGGACCAAGTTCAGCGTCCACCGGGCGCCCGGATGGAATTCTGCCCCGCCCTCTCGCCTTCGAGAACGACGCTGTTCCGCGCCGTTGCCGAAAAATGACGACCCGTTTACTGCACGTAACATTGCTGTCAGCCTTGGCCAAGGTACGCAGTCCCCCCGTACCAAGTTTCGGCACAGACGCGAGAATGTTTCGCTCAAGGCGTAGATTCTTGTAGACGACGACTGCGAGATCGATTGTGACGCCTATTTTTTGCGCTTCCCGCCTAGCCGGCGGTCTGCCGAGTTAGACCCGGTCCGCATTCGCGCTGAGCTCGGTGCAATCGGTGCGCTTGATCCGGCCCCTATGCGAGCACTTCAATCCTGAAGCCAGCTCGAAAATAAAACTGTCACAAATTTAACATGACGGAGAATCTTCCGATCAGGGGAAAATGCGTCAAGCCCCCTATTCGTAGAAATTCCGTTTTTAAGAATCACAAATCCGTGCCGCAACGCCGCCTTGTCCCCACTCGCTCCAGGAAGGGGCGTTTTCGCGGTCGTCACGCTGGCGGCATAGTGCGACGTCCGTGTTCTGAGAGGGCAAGGACGCCGTGAAAGGTAGTCGGCGGGCACTCTTGGCTCGCGCCATGGGGGACACGATCCAAGGAGATGCTCTCTCGTGGGCTCCTATCTGCCTTTTGCGTCAGATCTGGCGCACAGCCGTCCCGGGGAATCGCGCAAGCCGACGGGGCCGGCGACACCCGGCTCGGCTCGGGCTGCAATCCGCACCCGGCTTCAGCGCGCCGCGATCGACGCCGCCTCGGCTGCCGCGCGCTGCATGCTGGAGGACATCTCGCTCGTCACGGTGCTCTGCTCTTCCACCGCCGCCGCGGTCGAGGTGACATACTCGCTGACACCTTGAATCGCGCTGCGGATCGACTCGAGCGCCGAGACGACGTCGCCCGAGATGCCGTTGAGGCTTTCGATCTCCGTGGTGATCTTGTCGGTCGCCTGCTTGGCCTGGTTGGCGAGGTTCTTGACCTCGGAGGCCACGACGGCGAATCCCTTGCCCGCCTCGCCCGCCCGCGCCGACTCGATGGTTGCGTTGAGCGCGAGCAGATTGATCTGCCCGGTGATGCTGCCGATGATCTCCACGATGCCGCTCATGGCTTGCGCCGCGTCATTCAGGCGCCTGGCCTCGGAGTCGGCCTGCACGACCCGATCCACCGCCTTCATCGCCGTCTCCTTCGACTTCACCATCGCCTCGGAAATCTCGCGCACCGAAGCGTTCAATTCCTCGGAGCCGGCGGCGACCTGCTCCATCATGCCGCGAACGCGCTCGTTGCCCATCCGCACCAGCACCTGCCGCGTGACGTCGCTGGCATACTTCACGACCTTGAACGGCTTGCCGTTGAGATCGAGGATCGGGTTATAGGAGGCCTGGATCCAGACGTCCTTGCCGCCCTTGCCGACGCGCTTGAATTCACCCGACTGGAACTGGCCGCGGTTAAGCGCAGCCCAGAATTCGGCATAGGCAGCGCCGTCCCGCTCCGCCTGATCGACGAACATGCGATGATGCTGGCCCTGGATTTCAGCGAGCGAATAGCCGAGCGTCTGCAGGAAATTGCCGTTCGCCCGGATGATGGTGCCGTCGAGTTTGAATTCGATGATGGCCTGCGACTTGCCGATCGCGTCGATCTGGCCGGAGAGGTCGGCGGTCTTCAGCTTCTGCTCGGTCACGTCGGTAGCGAATTTCACCACCGCGAACGGCTTGCCCTTCTCGTCGAGAACCGGGTTATAGGAAGCCAGTATCCAGATTTCTTTGCCGCCCTTGCCGATCCGCTTGTACTCGCCGGCCTGATACTCGCCGCGGTTCAGCGCCGCCCAGAATTCGCTGTAGGCGGCGGTGTCGCGATCGCCCTGCGGCATGAACATGCTGTGGTGCCGATCCTGGATTTCGCCGAGCGAATAGCCCATGGCGCCGAGGAAGTTCTGGTTTGCCGTGATGATCGTGCCGTCGAGGTTGAATTCGATCACGGCCTGCGCGCGATTGATTGCCGTGATCTTTCCGGCGTCGGCGAGGCCGCGCATCTTCTTGTCGGTGATATCGGTCGCAAACTTGACGACCTTAACGGGCGTGCCTGCCCGGTCGCGGACCGGATTGTAGGATGCCTCGATCCAGATTTCCTTGCCGCCCTTGCCGATCCGCTTGTACTCGGCCGCCTGGTGTTCGCCTCTGCGAAGCTTTTCCCAGAACGCGCGGTATTCGGCGCTCTCGCGCTGCGCGGGGTCGACGAACATGCTGTGATGCTTGCCTTCAATCTCCGGCAGCGTGTAGCCCATGGCGCTGAGGAAATTCTGGTTTGCAGTGATGATCGTGCCGTCGAGATTGAATTCGATCACGGCCTGCGATCGGCCAATCGCATCGAGCTTCGCCGCAGCATCGGTGCCGCCCGACTTCTTCCACCCCAGCATTGTCGAAATCCCCCAATAAAAAAACACAAGTTTGCGCCCCCACGGACGCGAATCCCGGATTCGGTTATCATTGCTGGCGTTGCTTAACGCTGGGCTGCGCCGCCGAACGCCGCGCAATTCCATTCCTGCCGCTGACCTTGGGTAGAGCGTCGCTGCAGTTGCCAGCATTGCGTGACGAAAAAGCGGAATCTTGGTCGATCCCAGGCAATGATGCGTGAAATATCAAAGGGAGTTGCTTGCCGGACCCAAAATCCCCGCTAGCCTGCCGACCTACCGAACCAATCTGAAGAATGCCGACTACAACAACGCTTTTATTGCATCGATACCCGCTTTTTCGTGCGTCGAGCGCCCCGAGGTGGACTATGCGCGGCAGCAAATCGGCATGCGCGGCCTGTCGGCGACGACATTGGGAGATGTCACCGTCAACGTCGATCGAGCACAGGCCTGCACGACATCGCTGGGGCGACCGATGCGCGTGGATTGCCAACCCGGCCACGAGCGTATGACGCTGCGCATCAAGACTGCTGCGCTCGAAAAGAAGCTGGCGGCCCTCCTCGGCACCAGACCCAAGGCAGCGCTCGAATTCGAACCCTTGCTGGATATGGCCAAGCCGGCAGCACAGCAGATGAATCAATTGCTGCGTTACTTCATCGGACTGTTCGATGCGGAAATCACCGAGCCGCCGCCGCTGGTGCTGCGCGAGCTTGAACAGGCGATCATCGTCAGTTTCCTCGCGGCCAACAGGCATCCTTACAGCCGAAAGCTGACTGACCGGCCGCCGGGCGCCGCGCCGCGGCAGGTCCGGCTCGCCGAAGAATACATCGAAGCTCACTGGCGCGAGGCAATCACCATCGAGAGGCTGGTCGAAGCCACCGGCATCAGCGCGCGCGTCCTGTTCCGTTCGTTCCGGCAACATCGCGGCTGCACGCCGATGGAATTCGCAAAGCAGGTCCGGCTGCAGCGAGCGCGGCAAATGCTGTCGACCCCGGGCGCGTCCGTCACCGCGGTAACCTATGCCTGCGGATTCTTCAGCAGCGGCCACTTCGCGCGCGCCTATCGCGAGGCGTTCGGCGAGCTGCCCTCGCAGACCATCCGTCGCTCCGGCTGACGGAGCGGGTGCTGCAAATCCGACACGACGGGCAAATCAGCCGCGAAACCGTCAAGCCCCAGAATCAAAAATATTTCGCTTTACCGGAATTCTGATTTACGTTATAACTGCGCCCAGCCCGCGCCACCATGAGGGACGTTTCGCGATCGTCACGGAACGTGGTGCGGGTTGCG
>Ga0081455_10008394_pt1 | contig 10743 bp, 10 predicted proteins | sample TabmetS3T2R1_FD_70207 | JGI IMG/M metagenome (GOLD analysis project Ga0081455, IMG submission 70207) | Tabebuia heterophylla rhizosphere microbial communities from the University of Puerto Rico - S3T2R1 | ecosystem: Host-associated > Plants > Roots > Rhizosphere ... | reverse complement strand
ACTGCTAGAACAAAAAAATAAATTGATTCCTACCCTGAATTTGCTCAGCATATTTTCAAGAAGGTACATCCCAATGCCGTAAAACATTACCAAGATCCGGCTAAAAGACGATGAGGAAAAAGTCAAAGGGCTGAAGAAGTTGATGTCGAATTGTCCAAGTCATCTCTGAAGGTAATTGAAAAATCACAATATTGCTCATAAGAGTTATTAGAGCTTTTTATGATACTAGGCTCGTTGAAATGTACCCGAATGCGGTTGTAGTCATGATGACTGCAAAGCAAGCAGATCTCCTCTTGAATGTTCTGAATGTTTATTAAAAGAATGCTTTTGTTGGTTAACTGTACAATATGACAATTGAGTATGTGTCATGATTACCCAACCAAAATACACAAGTTAAAAGATAAAGCAATTGAGAAAGGAAACACTTTCATGCCTAATAACTACGGAGTCGTTTGTTCGCAGTTTTACATATTCGCATGAAATTGCTCAAAACTATGGGAATAGATTTCAATTATATTTCCAAACGGATCCGAGCAAAAAACCAGCTTGTAGGGTTTATTCGGATTGAGTTCCCAAATCTTAGTAAGTTGTCTGCCACCAGTTTCAGTCACTTTTTTAACAAGTCCCTCGATATTTCTTTCGGTAACAGCTATATGAATTACTCCGCCGCTCCAGTATTCAATTTGTCTATTTTCGGTTACTTGTTTGGGTTCAATAAACTGAAATATCTCAAATCCTACATTATTGGCTGAAGACATCCATACAATTCGTATTTTCTTAAATTTTGATCCAAAAATATTCTCGAGTGCGTTACCTATTTGACTATCATCTGCAGATAGTTCAGTAGGGCCCCTTATTATTGTGAAACCCATCACTTCTTGATACCATTTTAGTGCTCTCTCTAAATCCGGGACACTGATTGCAATATGATTAATTGTCTTGGGAGAATGAATTGGATCCATTGACAAAAACTACTTTATTTTGATGTCGAGCTCAGAGTTGGGCACCATCAATGAGAACCGAAAGCGAAAAGGTACGACACCTTTTAGATAAGTATCATATTTTGTTAAGCCGGTACCTACAGGAATTAAGTTATTCTTATTGCCCATATTCCCTTTTAATCTTCCTAGATTGGCAGAGTCTGAAACATCTCTATCTGTCGACAAATATACATATAAAGCTGATCCATTAGTTGCTTTTAAATTCTCCAATCTTAGAAAAGTTTTACCATCTTCAAGATCGAGTACTTAGCGACTCCCTCAACTTTATGAAAACCATCGCTTGAACCTTTAAAGTTTCCCAATTAATGATTTTGAATTATTTGTGCCCATCCGATCAGAGATATTTCATCAAGGGCAGTATTAAATTTCGAATAATGGTTCATTAAAAACTCTTTTCCTCTTGAGCCATATTTTTGGCAACCTGAACCCTATCACCTTCTGGCAACCTGAACCCTATCACCTTCAGCCATCTTCATGAAGTTAAATTAAAATGCATCAGGTGAGGTTATTGGTGGCATATTAGTAATTAGGATGACAGAGTAGGCTGGGCTCCCTTAAGCACCAAACCAACCCGTGTTCTAGCGAGATTTTTCAAATTCATTTTCATTCAAATGAACTTGCATTACTTTGAAAAGGATTAATCCAAATTTTTTCCAATTTTAATCCAAGAATAAGAAGGAAGGATTTTTTTTTTCCTTTAAATTGGTTGATATCTAGCGTGGGTTAAACAACGTTAATCAGAGTTTTGGACGGCTTATAGAATAGGCTCAATTAACGCTATAGCTTGCTTGCAGTATTGGTATCGCATCTTTTTTATTTTATTAATGCTTATTGTGACTTTACAATGAGGTTAATTGTTCTAGCATACTTCCTTTTAATAGGTATTATGCTCATTTTTTCAAACAACAATCTATATGCACACAATTTTTATCAAAATCAAGACTCAAAATTTTTTACATTAATAAAACAATTTGAAGTTGAAAACAATCTAGCATCGTCCGATCTTACTATAAACAAATCAAATGCGTTCACACATTCCAAAAAAGCAGACATGTTATTCAACCGGATTGTTTTTTTCAAAAGTGACACACATAAAAATTCTAATTCTATTGATAAATACACTGCCATTCTCACAGATCTTAACTTAACTACAAAGGCACTAATTGCGGCCAATCTTGCAGATGAAAGTCTTAGGGAATATGGACTATCACACGGGCTTGACTCCAAACAGGCTTCTAATCTGTTAAATATGAGCATTGGCATGATTATGAAAATGAACAAATTACCCATAACGAACATGACAGAAGATACTTCTAGACCGGGTCCTGATAAGATTCCTTCAATCTCCGCTAACCATTCGTTTAATGATTTGTTATCGCGAAATTATAAAGACGTTAAAATTAAAGCGAATTACGAAACTTCGACGATGCTTGCGAAATCATTGAAAATGTTATTCTCAAAGGAGCTGCAAAATGCCAACTTGCAAAATTCCTCTGGTTTAATGCCAATTCCAACAATTATGAAAATTAAGGCTTTAAAGGATTTGGGAGAAGGGATAGATAAGCTCAATTTCGCAGTAAATAGGAATTCATCGTTGGAAGAAGTGTACAACATTGTTCATGGGCAAATTCATCCTAATCTATTTTTAGCGTTTAATTTGAAACTTAAGTCAGAATGAATTGATATGGACCAGAAGTGTCGTGAGGTATATTAATCACAGATGCCGCGAAGCATCATAACATTTAACGTAGGATTTACATAAAGTGGAAATAAGTGAGTTAAGTTAGACTCCTAGACAAAATCAACTAACTTCAGAAAGTTTGTAAAATAGTCTCTAAATTGAAATCGTAATTGATAGAAGAGTTATCACACTATGGATACGACGCATTGTTAGGAATTGTCGTATCGAATTATAAAATCCTTGTACTTTCCCGTATATTGTCCGTAGTCCATTTTTACTTCGTAAACTCTCGCATTCTCAGGGCCGATCTTACTCCACTGTACAACCTGATTAACATCTTCTTTGTTTCCTTCAAGCAATGCTTCCACGTTTCCATCTGGCAAATTTCTTACCCATCCTACAACAGAATTTTTCACCGCGACTTGCCGCATGTTAAATCTAAAATATACTCCTTGAACCTTCCCCCTAACTATCAGTCGAGCAGATATTGATTCTTTGTCAGCTGGTATTGAATTTTTAGAGCGCCTGAAAATCACATTATTTTTCTGTGTAGCGCTATATTAAATATATTCAATTAATAATTGTGTCAAAAGATTGCGTAGGTACTATTAGATTTGAGATTAGGCTATTGCCCCATATCATCCAAACCTTTTATACCTATATGATATGCATAATTCCAGTACAAAATGAGGACCAAATTTGGCTTTACCCAAGGATTAAATATCGCAAGGCTAGGTCTGGATGAAATACAAATAATGACAGCTTGTCAAATTGCGGATAGGATTGATTTTGATTCAATCTGGTCAATGGATCATTCAAACGTACCACAATGGAAAAATGCAGTTGTTAATGATGCATGGTTATTACTTGCGGCAATTGGCGCAGTTACCAGAAATGTTGAATTAGGTACGTGCGTGACTGATGCAATAAGAAGACATCCTTCAACTATTGCACTTTCATCAATTACCTTGGATAGGCTAACTAATGGTAGAGCAATATTAGGCATCGGTGCAGGAGAAGCCCAAAATGTAGTCGATTTTGGAATAGAATTCAAAAAGCCAGTAACTAAATTTAGAGAGCAATTGGAAGTTATAGAAACTTTATTTGATTCCGATCCTGATAATAGGGTAAACTATAATGGAGAATATTATAAACTCGTTAATGCATGTTTGCAGGCAAAGAGCATTAGAAAGCCAAGGCCACCAGTTTATATCGCAGCAGGAGCACCAAAAACGTTAGAGCTATGCGCTATCTACGGAGATGGTTGGATACCAATAGGATATACTCCTGCATTGTTTAAACATCATGCAGACATTATTAAAGATCATGCAAAAAGAATAGGTAGGGATATTAGCAATTTTCAATTCGCAAATGATGTAGATGTTTATTTTACTGATGATGGCGAAGAGGCATGGAACAAGATGAAGAACGCAGTCAAGGTCAGTTTATACAAGCCAGAATTATTGAAGGTTCACAATATCCAACAGGATTCAGAATTTGATTTCCGAAGATATTTTACAGAATATGCAATGAATAAACCAGAATTGATGGAACAAATGAAAAGAGCAGCTATGCAAATCCCCGATGATGTGGCAAGGAGTGCAATAGGGGTTGGTAGGCCTGATGACGTGATAGAAATGTTAGAACGTTTTATTGAAGGAGGAACAAACCACTTTATAATTAGGTTCTGGGGTGACGGATATTTCAAGAACATAGAGTTATTTGGTAAAAAAGTAATTCCATATTTTAGAGAACAGGAAAAATAATTTACGGATGTCATTTGTAAAGCTGAACTGGAGACTTGTCTCTTGAATTTAGCATATTCAAGAATTAGATTTATTAAAAAAGGCGTCAAGATTCACGTAAGTTTTAATTCTATTTCCTTTGGCATATACAAGTGGATTTGCATCAAAACCCAATAAGCGCAAGCTATCCGCAAAACTTTCAGCAAACCCATGAAAAGTATAAATTTTCTCAGGGTTGCATTTCTTGACCACTGTTATTAAATCATCATAATCACAGTGGTCGCTTAGAGGAAAACAATAATCTAGCCCCAATGCATATTTGTAATATGGCTTCACAGCCCATCCACTGAATCCGATAGATAAAGCGCCATATTTTTTCTTGATGTAATTGAGAAATCCATTCTTGCATGAGGCCAGCGGAGCGATCAGTAACCATGGCTGGTGAGAAGACAGGATATTGTTATTTTCTGCTTCTGAGAAAGTAACATAATTGTCCATACTGATTCCAAATTCAGAATAAAGTTTGTTCATCTCATCTATTGAATCGTGTATGATTAATGGTTTCCAATGTCTAAAAACATTTGTAAGAATTTGTGCTTTCCCCAGAGTGTATCCTAACAAAATAACTGGTATCCCTTGATGATACATTTCTGAAATTATTAAATTTGCTTTGTGTATAGTGGTTTCAAATTTTGGAAAAATGTAGTCAGGATAGCCAAATGTAGATTCTATTATGAGAATTCTCGCCTTGGGTATAATTGCCGGATTCATAAACGCTCTTTTTGTTATTGAAATATCTCCAGTGTAATACAATTCATCTTCTATAAGGAGTCCATTTGAACCAAGAATATGTCCTGAATCCAGTAATCTGAAATCATGTTCTTGATACATATCACCATATTTGTACCCACGTTGGATTGCAATTTTATGAGTTATTTTTGAAGTGATAATCTTATTCCCGTTCCCGTTCTCTTTAACACACCTGTATAAATGATCACTATGAGCATGTGAAACAAAAATGAAATCAGAATTAGGTTGTTTATTTGGATCAAGGGAAATTTTTTTACTTTTGTTATCCACTGTTATGCCGCAATTGTCTACCGAAACATGAAGCATCAGTTTCTTTGAATTTTCGACAGTATATTAATATTAGTATAACGATTTATGTCAAGAACATATTTTGAATTCTACTGATAATCTCAACTCCTCATTGACCTAGCGTTTGAAGTAAAATTTAATTTATGTTAAATTTCTAGTTTTGAGTAATGATTCTGAGCCGATATTGGTTTATATTTTCTATTATCAATATGATTTCTTTTATTACATGTCTTGAATTCTTTATTTTGCATGAGTACAATAATTTTGATTCATACGTATATGGACAAACTGCTTTTACTAATTCGTCTGGTTTAGTTGACAAATCAACAAATGCATCTTTTAATGCTGAAGGAACAATTAACACTATTTTGTTTTCTCAAGATACGTCCAACAATACAAAACCTTTAGTCAAAGATATCAATACAAATCAATCTTCGAAATATCTTCTAGGTGGAAAATGGAGGCTGGACGTCTTGAATGATAATGTAACCTATTTCAAAAGCAACTTTACAATGATAGATACCCGGGGACACGATATCCACTTTCACACAATTGTTTATAAGCCAGGTTCAACTCTACCAGTCACTCTAGACCAACAAGGAAAACCGGGGATTTTGTTTAAATATAAAAATAATAATACCTCAGGTTTTAATAGTTATGTCGATATCTATACCAACGGCGTTTTGGAATGGGAAGACGTTCCTATAAAAGTAACTCTCATGAATGAAAAAGTGATTTTAATGGATATCGAAGATAAAAAGACTGAAGAGCACTTTTTGAAAAACCCCATATATGGCTTGATAAATTCTGTCGATCTGATCCATAAATAACCTTTGTTCTTCACTTATCATATTGTGACTCATTCACCAAACTAAGTGAGTACTACCTCTAATTTTCTATTTTTGAGGGCATTTTTTATTTCCAGTGCAATTCTTCTACCCATACTCATGCCATTTTGGAATAAGAAATCAGAGTATTGTGATCCAGAAACATATAGATTTGTTCCAGCAACAATTCTTGCAGAAAATTCAAAAGTAATGAATCTTGCATCCTTAGTATAGACTCCTTCCAGACAAAAAGGTCCAGGAATTCCAGGAGGGACTAGTTTTTCGGAAGCCTGTACAAAATTTTCCCCCATTTCGTATACGCCTTCAAGAAGTGATTCTCTGAGAACTAGAGGAATATTCCCTACTACGTTGTATGTAGGTTCTATAGGAACATTAAGTTGATGTTTTGATGGGATGCGAGAAATACCATCAATATCAGATTCATACCTCCTATCAACTCCCATGAACTCGATCTCACCCGAGATTGGAGAATAAAAGAAATGAAGGTAGACAGGAACTCCTCTTACATATTCCTGAATATACAGCGAATTTTCATCAGTAACAATGTTATCTTTTAAGAGCTTGTTGTAACCTTCGTCAAAACCCTTCTGATCAGACGTGAGAAAATATCCTTTGCCACCAGCAGCTCCGTGTAACTTTACGATACAAAGATCATTTATTTCTCTTTTAGATTTTATCGTTCTTGGTATTTGTAATTTTGATTCTAACATCAGTTTTTGTTTAAGATTTCTATCTGCTTCCCATCTTAATATAAATTTATTACCAAAAAAAGGTACATTAATACTTTCTATTTCTTCAGAACTTAAAGAAGAAATTAGAGTACCGTGAGGTATAAGAATACAATTCAATTTGTTCAATCTCTTTTGAATATCTGACTCTAAAATATCCCGAAATTTGTCAACTAATATCACATGATCAATAAAACCAAATCTATTGTACACATGATACCTCTTTTTTTCCGTTATCAGTAGAGTCTCAAATCCTTCATCCTTTGCTCCTTTTAAAACCTGAAGAGAACAGTGAGACCCGAGAGTTCCTATAATTTTTCGCAAATTGTATATCGTGAAGCACTACTACACCTAGGAAATTAATATTATTCGAAATTCAGTTTATCCGTATAAGAGAATCCAGTTATTTCTTTGCAAATGTCAGAAATTCTGCTATCAATTTAATGACAAAGCCTATTCCACCCACGATACCAATGCCCAACAGTACCAATCTGAGGTGGGTCATATAGTCATCTCTGCTGGTTTTTTTTGCGAGCTTTAATACTTGAATTATTTCCGACACTTTTTGTTGTACAATAGACAAAAATTTACATTTTTATCCATTATTGAACTATTTGAATCTATCGTTATTGAAGTATCCCTATTGGACAGAAAATGTGCTGAACAAGGTCTGGTTATGACAATACACTTTCTATGGCCAAAAAACAAAAATTACCAACCCAAATCTGCGTTTGAAATTTGTATATCGACATAGTTACAAGATGTCTAAGTTGTCTTCGTTATTTCCACTATTGCCTTCTGACTAGAGTCATTACAAAGTGTTTTAATAGTCTAGAAACAAAAATTTGTTACGAGGAAATTTGGAAGTAACTTTAATGTATTACTTCGTTATGGTATAAGATATCCTTTTTTAAAGAGCAGATTTTCTGTAAATCTCAGCTCATGATTGGTTAAATTACTTAGTAAAAATACGCTCCTTCTCTGTCCTTTGCATCTCTACAAACGTTTCAGTATTTTGGACTCCTTCAATTTTTCCAATTTGTTTTATAACAACATTGTGAAGTTCCTCGAGGGTAGTAGCACTGATAGTCACCAAGATATCGAACCTACCAGTCACTTCAGAAATAGATATTATTTGAAATATCTTCAATAATGCAGCGTGAATTTCCTCTTTTAATTTTGGGTCCCTATTTATCCCAACTACGGCCTTGACATTAATCCCTAAAAGAGGCTCATTCACAATTATCGTAGATTTTTGGATCAAATTTCTTTTGTAAAGTCGCTTAATCCTACTGTACAAAACTGATGAATTTGTAGATAATAATTTACTCAATCGAGGTACTGAAATATTAGCATTCTTACATAGTTCTGACAATATTTTCATATCTAGATCGTCGAATTTTTGCAATATCTAGTCAATAATTCATGAGTATTAATAAATGTAGTTTTTAATTTAAATGGTGTATGATTACATATTCCCTCCAAGTAACGTGACTACAATAATGACAATCAGTTCCAAAATTGTATGTGTATCATCGAAATCTGATGACAAACTTTTAGTTAAATAATATTAATACAAAAAATCCCAGGTAATACATCCTAGCTTTCTACCAAGCTAAAAAAAACTATATATATTTAAGAAGCCATATTTAGGCTCACCTAATGCTACTCCCATCAGAAATTGAATCCAAATTATTAATTCCTGCAGTAAGAGCAATATTATCAAAGGAGCTGGTAACTGAAAAGGGGTTGAAGGAAGAGGAGGTAGCTAGAATGCTAGGAATTACTCAGGCAGCAGTAAGCAACTACCTAAGGGGTACGCGTGGTGATAATGAATTAATATCAAAACTTGTGTCACTAAGTGAAATCATGAGTATGATAAAAGAAATAAGTGATGATTTATCTACCAACAGAGCATACACCGCAAAAACATTATCAAAATTTATCGCACTCTGCAATTATATGCGTTACTCGCTTATCATATGTGATGCTCATCATAGCCTTGAAAGAAATATTGATGAAAAAGTATGCGAACAATGCAAGGTTACCTTGACTGGAGCCCAACAGTAATTAGGCATAAAACTAGATTTCTATTTGTTCTATTGTTTACGGGCCATATTCAATACAATAGAAATTACTTCTGATCCTTTCAGTGTTCCTATCGATCCTTTATTTCCCCATGATTCCGTAAAGCGTTGACTTTCATCACTTTTGATACCATTGCCTGATACCAACAATGGAATTGGATCATCTGTATGTGACTTTCTTATACAAGGAGTAGAGTGATCCCCTGAAATAACCACTATATGTTGTTTGGTTACGCATTTCAAAAACATACCAAAGAAATTTTCATCTATCAATTCAATATTAGATTTTTTACCCAATGCATCGCCATCGTGTCCATATTCATCAGGTCCTTTTATGTGAACATATACAAGATTATACGAGTTAAGAATTTCCGCAACCTCTTTTCCTTTTTGTTCATAATCATCAATTTTTTGTGAACGAAATATATCCATCCCAAGTATTTTAGCTATACCAATTTCTACAGGCATATCTACTAGACAGGAAGTAGAAATTCCATACTTCTCATTAATTGGTTGAAGGGAGGGAACAGAATTCCCAGCGTCGCGCAACAATATTACGCTCATTGGTTTCTTATTATTTGAAATCCGATTTAGATTTACTTGATGCTCCTTCAACAAGGAAATACATTTACGAGTAAATTCATTGACAATTTTTGCTGACAAGATAGATGATTCAGAATTGTCTTCTGATTGAGACTCCTGAACAACCATAGCTTCAACATCAGTTTTGGCAATACCTATACCATTTAATTTACCATATGCAGGATCGGTATTAGTTATTTTATCAGAGAGATATTTTTTGTTATGTCTAAATTTAATAATTACTCGGTGAGAGATAGTCGGCGTTATTTTAACTAAGACGTTTGGATCTTCAAATTTCAAATTGTCTTCCAGAAATGTACAGATACTAGTTGCTTCTTTCTTGACAATATCACGACCCGCCCGCCTGTCGATTATTGTATTACTATTATCCACCGTTGCAAAATTCCCTCTTAATGCTAGGTCTCCATCACAGAAATCTACACCGGAGCCAATTATTTCTATTATTCCCCTTCCAGGATATTTTTTTCCTTGAAAATTATAACCGAGCATATTGAATACAGCGATATCTGATTGAGGGGATATACCCTTGCCTACGCTTATAACTTGACCCATTTTCCCTTTTCTTGCCAATGAATCAATATTAGGAGTTTTGGAGGCCTCCAGTGGAGTTTGGCCATTCAAGCTTGGATTTGGAAGATCACCAATTCCATCAAGTAGAACGTACAATATTCTTAAACCTTGATTACCAACCAATGTTCAAAGTGATAAAAAACCATGATTTATCTGTAATGTCAAGGCAGCTTGAATGTCCTTTTATGGAGATTGTTATACAAAGAATTAAAAAGAACTTTTGGATTAAGTTTTTAAGACAAATTGAGAATAATGGTTGTTGGAAGTAGAATTTTTGTAACAAGCTTTCAACTTGCCGGTGTTGAAGGTATTAAGGTGGAGTCAGCGTCCGAAGCTCTTGAGCATATCAACAATTTAGATAAGGTCAGCGATGTAGGTCTTG
>Ga0081455_10008393_pt1 | contig 10744 bp, 14 predicted proteins | sample TabmetS3T2R1_FD_70207 | JGI IMG/M metagenome (GOLD analysis project Ga0081455, IMG submission 70207) | Tabebuia heterophylla rhizosphere microbial communities from the University of Puerto Rico - S3T2R1 | ecosystem: Host-associated > Plants > Roots > Rhizosphere ... | reverse complement strand
GATTGCGCTCCTTCCTGCTCGGCGGGCTCGTCGGGGCCTCCGCGGCGCTGTCCGTCGCCCGCCGACGTCGTCGGCGGCGACGTCGGCGTCCGGCCGGGCTCGCCGCCTTCGAGGGCGCCCCGTGCTACCAGGAGACGCTCGAGCACCGCGATCGGCGCGCCTGAGCCGACAACGGCCCAGGCTATCCTTCCTCGAGGGATGCCGATCTACGAGTACAAGTGCCCCGACGGGCACGTCTTCGAGTCGTTTCACGGCATCTCCGAGGAGCCGCCCGAGGCTTGCCCCGTCTGCGGGAAGGGCCCGCTGACGAGGGTCCTGCACCCGGTCGCCGTCCATTTCAAGGGCTCGGGCTTCTACTCAACCGACTACGGTCGCGGCGGCCGGAAGTCGGCGCGAGACGGCGACAAGCCCGACAAGAGCGATTCCGGCACCGAGACCAAGAAGGAACCGGAGAAGAAGGCCTCGACCGAGGCGTAGCCGCCCCTCAGGGCTTGCCCGCCACATCGAGCACCGCGACATAGCCGGCGCGGTCGTCGACGAACCGGCTCACGGACCAACCGGTCCCCGGCACCAGCTCCGTCACCTCCTCGCGCGACGCCCACAGGACGTCGTACCACGGGGTCGCGTACTGCCGATATCGGATGCGTAGCCGCTCAACGCCGCCCATCCGCCCGCGCTCACGATTCCGTTCGTGGTAGCGGCGGGCAACCTCAGATGCTCCGTCAGCGGGGACACGTCGATGCCCACCACCTCGTGTCCACGGCTCTGCACGTGGAGACCGACGCGTCCAGCACCACAGCCGAGGTCGAGCACCCGCCCCCGGACGGACCGCATCGCGCGTCGCTCCTGCGACCACCAGGCTCGAACCGGCGCGAAATAGAAGGCCGGGTCGCCCGTGAACACACACCCATCGTCACGCTCTACGACCTCGACGACGTGACGACCGGCGAGATGGTCCCTCAGGGCATGACCGAAGGCATCCTGATCGTCCGTCAGCGGCGCGCGCAACACGCGCGCTCAGCCCGGGAGAACGACCGAACCGTCGTCGGTCAGCGTCCAACGCGGGTTGTGCGCGACCTCCCACGGATGGCCGTCGGGATCGACGAACACGCCTGAGTAGCCGCCCCAGAACGTCTCGGCGCCCTCCCGCGCGATCCGCGCGCCGGCTTCGCGCGCCTGCTCGATGACGGCGTCGACCTCGGCGGGCGAGCGGACGTTGTGGGCGAATGTCACGCCGCCCCAGCCGCCGCTGTCCTCGACTCCGGAGTCCTCTTCGAGGTGCTGACGGCTCCAGAGCGCGACGACCATGCCGCCTGCCTGGAAGAACACGACGTCGTCTTCCGGCTCGGCGCGCGTCACCCAGCCGAGCCCTTCGTAGAACCGGCGGGAACGCGGCAGATCGGCGACGCCGAGCGTGACGAGGCTGAGGCGCTGCTCCACTGGGCCGCATGGTTCCAGATCGAAGCCGCGCGCCTGGGTTGCGGAGCCAGGCGCGCGGCGATCGACTGCGCGTCGGCGGTCACGGCCGCTGGACGGCTGCCCGTGCCGGGCGGCGCCGCAGCAGCGCCGGCCTCGCACGTTCGGCCGCCGCCTGCTCGGCTTTCGCCATTCGACGCGCGTCGCGGGCCAGTTCGTCCACATGCTCACGGATGATCTGGCGGCGGGCGTTCACGTCGTAGAGCTGCATGGTTCCTCCTTCGAAACTCCGGCTCGATGACATCGGTCGGCGCGTCGGGGCTCGCGGGGGCCGGACCCGAGGCCCGCGCCGGACGGGTTCTCTTCACAGCGACCTCCTTTCGACGAGTTTCAGGCAGAGGTGGGACAGAACCACTCGCAAATTCGGAGTGGAAATACGGTGAGAATTCAAGCGATGATTTCTCGCGGGATCGTTCGATCTAGGTGAAGCCGGGTGCCTTTCTGACGATCTCCTCCTGCTGTCGTATTGGCTCCAGAAACGCCGAGAGCGACCCGATGGGTCGCCCTCGCGTGAAGCTGCTATCTCGCTAGTTTCCTAGCCTGCGCACCTCCAAGCGAAGGTTCCCATCGGCCCGACCTCGCCGGCGAACGAACGCGCCGTCGGCCAGCACTCGAGGCCCGTGAGGGCAGCGAGGCCGGTGGCGCCCGTACGGGCGACAAGCCGGACCTGTCGGTAGTTGGCCATGTAGATCATCTGAACCAGAGATCGTAGCGGGATCCAATCGACGATGCAAGGGTCGATTTGCGAGAAAGACGATCGAATTTCTGCGGGGGAATTTCCGGCGCTACGAGAGCGGCGTGCCCCGGAGGCAGCCGGCGCCTGAGGTCGGGCTGGGCGGCTGAATCGCCGACCGGTCGCTGAACATGAGCAGGACGGCGGCGTTGTCGTCGCCGTCGCCGCTGACCCCGAGCCGGCAGTAGATCGTGCTGTCCTTGGAGGCTCGGAAGCGAAGCCAGCCGAGCTGGAAGATCTGCGGCGTCGTCAGGTCGGTTGCCAGCGGGCTGACGAGCTCGTCGCCGATGAACGGCAGCCGGAAGAAGGTGCCGACGCCGACCATCTTCCCGAGCGTCGCCTGGAGAACCTGTTGCTGGCGGCCCGTCCGGTTGAGGTCATCCTCGCCGGGATTGAGGTCGTTCTTGCGGATCCGCGCGTAGATCCGCGCGCGCTTCCCGTCCATGTGCTGGATTCCGCGGCCAAAGCGCCAACCCGTCCACCGCTGGCATTGCGCCGCGCTCGGGTAGGGGCAGTCGTGCTTCGTCACGGCCGGTGACCGGACGTCCACCTCGATTCCGCCCAGCGCGTCGATCACGTCTTTGAAGGACGTCATGTCGAGCAGGATGATGTGGTTGACGTCGAAGCCGAAGGCCTCGCGAATCGTCCTGATCATCAGCGACGGACCGCCGATCGGGAGCGCCGAGTTCACCTTCTCGTGCCCGACACCTGGGATGTCCACCAGCAGGTCGCGCGGGATCGACAGGTAGGCCATGCGGTGGTGCTCGGGGTCGGTCCGGATGAGCATGATCGAGTCGGCGAGCCGATTCCCGCGCCTCGTGGGATGGGTGGAGTGGTCGCTGCCGACGACGAGGATCGTGCTCGGCGTCGAGATCATCAGCCCGTCCTGCGGGGTCAGCTGCGCCTTCGCCCGCTCGCCGAGCCGATCGTTCGCCTGCTGGACGCCGCTCCGGACTGCCAGATAGCCCGCAATCGTCCATCCGATCAGGAGCAGGATCGTCAGGATCGCGGCGACGAGCACGATTCGACCCGCGCCCCAGCGGCGCTCGCGCTTGACGGGGCCGGGGCCGCGATACTGGTCCGCCGGACGGCCGTCGGTGGTCGGTCTCGGAGCAGGTCGCGGGCGTCTGGTGAGTGTTGGAACGCCGCCCGTGGCCCGGCCTCCCCTGTAGACGCGATAGGGCTTGTCTTCCCGGGCCATTCGGCGGGGTATCGTAGCCGCCGCTCGTGATGCCCCAACGCGCACTCGGGGTCGACGTCGGCGGTACGAAGATCCTCGCGGGGGTCGTCGATCGCGAGGGCAGCGTGGAGCGGCGCGAGGGGCGGCAGACGCCGAAAACGTCGCAGGAGGACCTGCTCGCCGAGCTCGACGACGTCGTGGAGTCGCTCCTCGGCGACGACGTCGCCGCCCTCGGATTCGGCCTTCCGTCGACGATCGATCAGCGGGTCGGCCGCGCCGTCGCCTCGGTGCACATCCCGCTCCAGGAGCTGGACTTTCGCGACCGGATGGCCGAGCGCTTCGGCCTGCCGGTCGGGATCGACAACGACGCCAACGCGGCGGCGATCGCGGAGTGGCGGCTCGGCGCGGGCAGAGGCGCCTCCTACCTCGTCATGCTCACGCTGGGAACCGGAATCGGCGGTGGGCTGATCCTGGGGGGTAAGCCGTACCGAGGCTGGACCGGAGCGGCGGCCGAGCTCGGCCACATCGTCCTCGACTACGGGGGCCCGCCGTGCGGCGAGGGCTGCCGGGGCCACGGCCATTTCGAGGCGCTGGCCGCCGGGAAGGTGGCGGACGAGGCCGCTCGGCGACGATTCGGCGCGGACGCCGATGCGAGGCGGCTGGTCGCCGAGGCGCGGGCGGGGAACGAGGGCGCCCGCGACGACCTCGCCGAGATCGGCCGGCGGCTCGGGGCGGGGCTCGGCTCGCTCGTCAACGTCTTCGACCCCGAGGTGATCGTGCTCGGCGGCGGCTTTGCCGAAGCCGACGAGCTCGTGCTCGGCCCCGCCCGCGAGACACTCGCGACGGAAGCGCTCGCACCCGGCCGGGATCACGTCCGAGTCGAGTGGGCCGAGCTGGGCCCGGATGCCGGGATGATCGGGTCGGCGCTGGTCGGGTTCGAGGCGCTCGACGCGGAGAGCTAAGTTGCCCCTGGCGGTCTGCGCCACGCCGATCGGAAACCTCGACGACGTGACGTTGCGAGTACTGGCCCAGCTACGCGAGGCGGACGTCGTCCTCTGCGAGGACACGCGGCACACCCGGAAGCTGCTCGAGCGCCACGGCATCTCCGCGCGTCTCCAGAGCTACCACGAGCACAACGAGGCGAAACGAACGGAAGAAGTCATGCCTCGGCTGCAGGCGGGCGAGCGCGTGGCGCTCGTCAGCGACGCGGGCATGCCGGCGGTGAGCGATCCCGGAGGGCACCTGATCGCCGCCGCAGTGGAGGCCGGTGTGGACGTCACCGTGCTGCCGGGACCGTCGGCGATCGAGACCGCGCTCGTTGTGAGCGGATTCGGCACAGATCGGTTTCAGTTTCTTGGCTATCTGCCCCGGGCGGATGGGGAGCGGAACACGCTTTGGGATGAGCTGGCGCGGTGGCCGCACGCCGCCGTGGCGTTCGAGTCGCCGCAGCGGATCGGCGCTGCCCTCGGGAGTCTCGCCAAGGCGATGCCGGACCGGCGCGTGGCCGTCTGCCGGGAGCTGACGAAGCGGTTCGAGGAAGTCGTACGTGGGCCCGTGAACGAGGTCGTCGAGCGGTTCTCGGGTGACGTGAAAGGCGAGATCACGATCGTGATCGGCCCCGCCGAGGTGAGTGCGGAGCTCGACGAGGAGGCGGCAGCCGCGGCCGTGACCGAGCTCGTCGCCGCCGGATCGTCACGGCGGAACGCCGCCGATGTCGTCTCCCGGTTGACCGGCGTGGCGCGCAACCGCCTCTACCGTCGCTCACTGTAGCCATCTTTGACAACAGCCGAACCGCCTGCTACCGTCGCCGGCGATGTTGACGAAGATGACAACGAGCATCGTCCTGCTCGCATGCGCAGTGGTACTCGCACCGGCATCGGCCTGCGCGTGGTCCTGGCCGTCCGACGGGAGCGTGCTCCGCGGTTTCGACTTCGGCGGTCCCGAGTACAGGGAGCACGGCCATACGGGGATCGACATCGACGGCGCCGCTGGAGCCGCCGTCCTCGCGCCGGCCGGCGGACGAGTGTCGTTCGCGGGGCGGCTGCCCACGCATGGCCAGACGGTGACGATCAGGACACCCGACGGCTACGCCGTCACGCTGCTCCATCTGGGCTCGATCCTGGTCAGCGCCGACGACGGCGTCGCCGAAGGCGAGCGGGTCGGGACGATCGGGCCGTCCGGGGACCCGGAGCACGGTGCGCCGTACGTCCACCTCGGCGTCAGGCTGGCCGACGATCCGAAGGGGTACCTCGATCCGCTCACGCTGCTGCCGGAGCGCCGCGATCCGGCACCTCCTGCGACGGCTCCGGCGCCGCCCTCGCCCGTTCGGGCGGCGCAGGATGCTCTGCCGACACCGATGGCCTCGGAGGCAGCCTCGCCCGCCCGGGAGGCGCTCACCGCGGAGCGACGGCCGGCGGCCGCGGCGCCGATTGGCTCGTCCGCCGGTTCGGCTCGGCGAACGAGCGAGAAGCGCCCGAAAGCGACGCAACCGGCCCTGTTGGCGGCTCCGTCCAGGGCCGCTAACCCACGGGCTCGCGCGCGGCCTGCGGGCCGTGCGAGGCCTGTCGCGACCGCGCCCTCGGCCCGACCTCCGCGCCGTCAGAAGCCACGGGCGTCGCACGCGAACGCTGCGGCTCCGGCGGCGACCGTCCGCATGCCAGTCGCTGCGGACGCCCATCCGCCGGCCGAACCGACCGTCGAGCGTGTCCATCCGATCGACGAGCCCACGGACAGGTTCCCGTGGCAGCTCGCGGCCGCCGCGTTGCTCGCACTCGCCGGGACCGCGGTCCTCGCGGCGCGAACTGTGGGCCGAGGGCAGCCACCTATCATGGCCGCAAATGACCTACTACCTGACGACACCGATCTACTACGTGAACTCGACCCCGCACATCGGGCATGCGTACACGACGCTCGCGGGGGACATCCTCGTGCGCCATCACCGCCAGCGAGGCGAGGACACGTTCTTCCTCACCGGCACGGACGAGCATGCGTCGAAGGTGTACCGAGTCGCCGAAGCGGAAGGTCTCGATCCCTACGACTACGTCAACCAGATCGCCGAAAAGTGGCGCGAGCTCCCTGACCGAATCGGCGCCGAGATCGACTTCTTCATCCGCACCACCGACGAGGGCCACAAGCAATTCGTCCAGGAGTTCGTCCAGCGGATCTACGACAACGGCGACATCTACGAAGACACGTACGCGGGCCTCTACTGCGTGGGCTGCGAAGCGTTCAAGACGGAGGACGAGCTCGTCGACGGGAAGTGTCCCGACCACGACATCGTTCCCGAGTGGATCGAGGAGAAGAACTACTTCTTCCGGCTCTCGGCGTACCAGGACCGGTTGCTCGCCCTCTACGACGAGCGGCCCGACTTCGTACAGCCCGGGTTCCGACGCAACGAGGCGCGCAGCTTCATCGAAGGCGGCCTCCAGGACTTCAGCCTCAGTCGCGCGGGCCAGCCCTGGGGCGTTCCCATCCCATGGGATCCCGAGCAGGTCGTCTACGTCTGGGTCGACGCGCTGATCAACTACCTCAGCGCCCTCACGTACGCCCGGCCGGGTGAGGATCTGCGCGACCGGTACTGGCCGCACGTTCGGCACCTGATCGGCAAGGACATTCTTCGCTTCCACTGCGTGTACTGGCCCGCACTGCTGCTCGCGGCGGGCTACGAGGTCCCGCGCCGGATCTTCGTCCACGGCTTCCTCCTCCTCGACGAGCGAAAGATCGGCAAGTCGCTCGGAAACGTCATCGATCCGCTCGAGCTGGTCGGCGTGTACGGCTCCGATGCCGTCCGTTACTGGGCAACCCGGTCGGTGCAGTTCGGGCAGGACGGCTCCGTCTCGATCGACAGTCTCCACGAGCGCTACGAGCGCGAGCTCGGGAACGATCTCGGCAACCTCGTCTCGCGCACGACCGCGATGATCGCGAGGTACCGCGACGGGCGGATCCCGATCGCGCCCGGGCTCGGCGACACGGCCGCCTTTGAGCAGATCGCCACCGAGGTGCCGCGCAGACTCGACGACTTCGATCTCACCGGCGCCCTCGATCTCCTCTGGGACTTCGTGCGCGGCCTGAACAAGTTCGTCAGCGACGCAAAGCCGTGGGAGCTCGCGAAGGACGAGGCCAACGACGAGCAACTCGATCGCGTGCTGTACGCGCTCGCGGACGGTGTTCGGGCCGTCGCGGTCGCCCTGCATGCGTACCTCCCGGAGACGACGCCGCGGATCCTTCGTGCGCTCGGCCAGCCCGAGGACTTCAGCTGGTCGCGAGTCGCTGCGGGGCAGACGGTAGGAGCAGAGGGGATCGAGCCCGCGACGCCCCTCTTCCCTCGGGTCGAAGCGCCAGCCGCGGCTGCGTGATCGACACGCACGCGCACCTTCATGCGGGGGCGGATCCGCCCCTCGAGCTCGTCGAGCGCGCACGGGCAGCAGGCGTCGACCGCGTGCTGGAGGTCGGAGCCTGGCCGGCGTCGTGGCAGGAGGTGGCCGACTTCTGCGCCGATACGGACGGCGTCTTCCCGATCCTCGGCGTGCATCCGCACGAAGCCGGCGACACCGACGCCGGGGCACTCGCGTCGCTGGGGCGGCTCGACCCGATCGCGGTCGGCGAGACCGGCCTCGACTACTACCGCGACTACGCGCCGCGCGACCTCCAGCGGCAGCTCTTCCAGGCGCACCTCGCAGTCGCCGAGGAGCTGGCGAAGCCTGTCGTCATCCACTGTCGCGCCGCCGACGGCGATGTCTCGCGCGCGCTCGCCGACTTCGGCGGGACTGTCGTCCTCCACTGCTTCTCGTCGCCGGGGCTGCTCCAGCCGGCGCTCGATCGCGGCTACTACGTCTCGTTCGCCGGCAACGTCACGTACCCGAACGCCTACGACGTTCGCGCCGCCGCCCGCGCGATCCCGGCCGACCGGATCCTTGCGGAGACCGACACTCCGTACCTGTCGCCGCAGCCGCGGCGCGGGCGGCCGAACGAGCCGGCCAACGTCGTCCACACCGTCGCCTCGCTCGCGGAGACACGGGGCGAGGACCCAGACGAGCTCGCGGCGCAAATCGACGCCAACGCCTCACGCGCCTTCGGCCTGTCGTGACGCCGATCGCCCCGAGCAAGGAGCTCGGCCAGCACTTCCTCGTCGACGAGAACATCCTCGGCGTCATCGGTCGGCTCGCCGAGCTCGGCACGGACGACGTCGTGCTCGAAGTCGGGCCCGGCCTAGGCGGGCTCACCGAGTACCTCGCCGACCGAGTCCGGCACGTTCACGCCGTCGAGCTCGACCGGCGCCTCGAGCCCCACCTCGCAGACCGCTTCGGCGGGCGGGCGAACGTCGACGTCCGGTTCACGGATGCCGTCACCCTCAACGCCGGCCAGCTCGATCCGCCGCCGACGAAGCTCGTTTCGAACCTGCCGTACAACGTCGCGACTCCGATCGTCGTCGAGAGCATCGACCGCTTCCCGACGATCGAGCACTGGACGGTGATGGTCCAGCGCGAGGTCGCCGAGCGGTTCTTCGCCGCGCCGCGGACGAAGGCGTACGGCGCCGTCTCGGTCCTCGTCCAGTTGGCCGCCGAGCGGACCGGCTTCCACACGGTGTCGCGGACGGTCTTCTGGCCGCGGCCGAACGTCGACTCAGCCCTCGTAGCGTTCCGGCGCCGCCCGGAGCCGACCGCTGTCGGCTGGCGCGAGCTCAAGCGCGTGGTGGAGGCTGCCTTCGCCCATCGGCGGAAACGGCTTCCGAACTCACTCGAGCTGGCGGGCCTCGCCGATCGCGAACGAGCGGCCGCCGCCCTCGAGACCATCGGCCGGACCGGCCAGGTTCGCGCCGAGGAGCTGGAGCCCGAGGAGTTCGTCCGGCTCGCCGCCGCGCTCCGGTGACCGAGCTCCTCGCTCCCGCGAAGATCAACCTCGCGCTCGTCGTCGGGCCGCGGCTGCCGGACGGCCGTCACGAGGTCGCAACGGTGCTCCAGCGGATCTCGCTTGCAGACCGCATCGCGCTCGAGCCGGCGGATGCCCTTGTCGTCGAAGGCTTCGCCGAGGACACGCTCGTCAGGAGAGCGCTCGAGGCCCTCGCCGCCGCGGCCGGAACGACGCCCGGCTGGCGCGTGACAATCGAGAAGCAGATTCCGGTCGCTGCCGGCCTCGGTGGGGGGAGCTCCGATGCCGCCGCCGCCCTCCGGCTCGCGAACTGGGCCCTCCGCCGGCCGCTGGCAGACCCTGCGCTTCACGAGCTCGCGGCGGGGCTCGGAGCAGACGTCCCGTTCTTCCTCACGACCGGACCGCACCTCGGGGAGGGAGACGGCACGGTCCTCACTCCGCTCGCCCTTCCACACGACTACTGGGTCCTGCTCTTGCTTCCGCACGGCGAGCGCAAGGAGTCCACAGCCGCGGTCTACGACGCGTTCAGCGGCGACGAGGGCTTCGCCGAGCGCCGCGCCGCGCTTCAGCGCGCGCTCGCGCTGGGCGACCTAGCGGCGTTGCCGCCCAACGACCTGGTTTCCTCGCCGCTCGCCGAGAAAATGCGGGCTCGCGGCGCCCTCCGGGCGGATGTCTCCGGGGCTGGGCCCGCCGTTTACGGACTGTTCGCTGAGCAGGAAGAGGCCCTGAATGCGCACGCTGAACTCTCCGGCGAGGGCGCCACCTGGGTCGCGGCACCTGCCTGGTAGCGTGATTCGAGTGATGCTCGAGCAACCAGTTCTGGAGCATGGGACCTCTCCGTCCGAGCGCTGGGTCCGACGCTATCGGACGCGGATCGCCGTCTGGATCGCCGTCGCAGAGGGGATCCTCCTGGTCTTCGGCTTCGTCAACCGCTGGGGCGTGCTGCTCGTCGCCGTGGCGGCCATCGTCGCCTACTTCGCGTTCATCCGTCACCTGCGTTCGCGCCTCTTTCGGGACGTCGGCTGGATCGCCGCGGTCTCGCAAGCGCTCGTCGCCCTCATCCCGATCCTCGTCATCCTCGTCGGGACGCTCGCGCTGATCGCGGTCGCTGCGCTGGCGGTCGTCGCACTGGTCTTCCTCATCGGCGACCGCCGATAAACTCGTAGTTGTCCGTACCTTTTGATCTTTTGGGGCGTAGCCAAGTGGTAAGGCAGCGGGTTTTGGTCCCGTGATCCCAGGTTCGAATCCTGGCGCCCCAGCCATTCGGAAGCTCCAATGACCAGACCGGGAGTCGCAGCCGTCGTCCTCGCCGCAGGCCTCGGCACGCGCATGCACTCCCACACGCCGAAGCACCTGCACCCGCTGCTCGGACGGCGGCTCGTCGACTGGGTGATCGCAGCAGCGGACGCCGTCGAGCCCGAGACGCTCGTCGTCGTAACCGGGCCGGAGCATGCCGACGCCTTTGAGGGGCTCACCGTCGCGGTGCA
>Ga0081455_10008392_pt1 | contig 10744 bp, 13 predicted proteins | sample TabmetS3T2R1_FD_70207 | JGI IMG/M metagenome (GOLD analysis project Ga0081455, IMG submission 70207) | Tabebuia heterophylla rhizosphere microbial communities from the University of Puerto Rico - S3T2R1 | ecosystem: Host-associated > Plants > Roots > Rhizosphere ... | reverse complement strand
GGCAGCCGGCGCGTTCCGGTTGAGCGTCGCTCAGGCGGCTGCGCCGAAGCGCTTCTCGGCCCGCGCCCGCGCCTTCGCCGCCTCGACCTCGCGGTTCCGCGGCGTCGCCGTCGTGACGAGCTCGGAGAGCAGCCGCAGCGAGACGGCGGCCACCTCGTCGACCGCGCGCCCGAAGGCCGCCTCGTTCGCCTGGGAGGGCTTCGCCGAGCCGCTGATCTTGCGCACGTACTGGAGAGCGGCGGCGCGGACCTCCTCCTCGGTCGCGGGAGGATCGAAGTTGTGGAGCGTCTTGATGTTCCTGCACATGCCGCGAGCGTACCTGGCTGCGGCGGAGCCGTAGAGTCCCGGCGTGGTCACTCCCGAGGCGTTGCTCGGCGTGCTCCGCCGCCACCCGGCCGGCGTCTGCGTCGTCACGGTCGACGCGCAGGGTCAGCGGGTCGGCCTGACCGTCGCCACGCTCGTCTCGCTCTCGCTCGAGCCGCCCCTCGTCGGCGTCGCCGTCGCGCGGCAGGCGGCGCTCCACGAGCTGCTGCGCGAGACGAGGACGTTCGCGGTCTCGCTGCTCGCCGCCGACCAGGAGTGGCTCGCCGAGCACTTCGCCCGCGGCGTGCCGCCGATCGTGATGTGGAAGGGCGTCGCCGCGACCGACGGCGTGCTCGGCGCGCCGCTCTTCGACGGGGCGCTCGGCTGGCTCGAATGCCGCCTCGTCGACGAGGTCGCCACCGGGACGCACACGCTCTTCGTGGGGGACGTGGTCGCGGCGACCGAGGGCGAGGCCGGCGTCCCGCTCGTCCGGCTGGACGTCGAGCAAATGCGCCGCGTCATCATCAACCTCGTGGACAACGCGATCGAGGCGATGGATCGGCGCGGATCGATTCTGGTGGAAACGCAGCGCGACGAGACCAACAGCCTCGCGCGCGTGATCGTGGCCGACGACGACGTCCTGCTTCGCGCGGGCCTGACGACCGTGCTCGCGGGGGCAGGCTTCGAGGTGGTCGGTCAGGCCGGCGACGGCGCCGAGCTCGTGGAGCTGGTTCGCGAGCTCCGGCCGGATCTGGCGATCGTCGACATCCGGATGCCTCCAGGCTATTCGACGGAGGGTCTCGAGGCTGCGGGCGCGATCCGCGAGGAGCTTCCGGACACGGCGATCCTCATCCTCTCCGCCCACGTCGAGGTCGCCCACGCGATGACGCTGCTCGCCAGTGGGCACCGGAGCGGATACGTGCTGAAGAGTCGCGTCACGGACCTCGACGAGTTCCTCGAGACGGTCGATCGTGTGTGCCGTGGCGCGTCGGTCGTCGACCCGTCTCTCGTTCAGGAGCTCGTCGCAGCCCAGTCCCTCAACGATCCGCTCGACGTGCTCACGCCTCGGGAGCGCGAGGTGCTCGCCTTGATGGCCGAGGGCCGCTCGAATGCCGGCATCGGACGCCGTTTGTGGGTCACGGAGGGGACCGTCGAGAAGCACGTGCACAGCATCCTCGCGAAGCTCCGACTTCCCGAAGCGGACGACGACCACCGCCGCGTTCTCGCGGTGGTGACGTTCCTCGACGCCCGGCAGACGGTCTAGCCGCCGGACGCGTCGGGCCCGTCGAAGGCCGCGAGCAGCCTCTGGATCGATCTCGAGGAGAGACCTGTCTTGGCGAGAAACCCGATCGCCGGGCTCGCTTCGATGAGATCGGCGAACTCGCGCTCGTCGTGTGTCGAGATCAAGATGACGTTCGGAGCGGTCCGACTGCCTCCGTCTGCCAGACGGCGGGCGACGTCGAAGCCGCTTTCGCCACCGAGGTCGATGTCGACGAGCGCCACGTCCGGGCGCAGCTCCTCGACCCTCTGCACGGCCTCGGCACTGGACGCCGCGACGCCGACGACCACGACGCCCTGCCCCTCGAGCAGGCTGCGCGCCACGTCACCGAACTCGGGGTTGTCGTCGACGATGAGACAGCGCAGAGCCATGCCAAACCAGGATCGCACGAGTTCGCACCGTTGACATTGGCGCTACCTGGAAGACGGAGCGCCGGCGGCGGCAAGGGTGTTGGGAGCCCGCCCGAGCGGCTCAATGGGATCCGCGGCGGCGGCGGGGCCCGATGCACAAGTCGTCTCGAGCCGCGAACGTCAGCACCTGGATCAGGTCGGGCCCTGCGGTGCGGCCGAAAGCGGTTTCGAGCGCGTCGCGCTGGGGAAGACGGTAAGCGGCTGACCCTGTCGAGGACTGAACCGCAAAGGAGGTGCAGCCCGGCGTACGGAGGCTCCATGTCGGATTCCACCCCGACAGTGCTGAGAATCCTGTAGCCGACCGCCCGCTGATCGCCGCGCCCCAGCCCGAGCAGATTCGGGGAAGGGAGAGATCGATGGAAACAACTCGACATCCTGACCGTTCGATGAGCCGTCGCTCCTTCATGATCGGCGGAGCCGCGGTAGGAGCAGGCGCTGTCGGCGCGGGGAGGCTTCTAGGCGATCCGCCACTGGCAGGTGCGGCGCAGAGTGGCGTCACGAAGGGAGACGTGGCGATCCTCCGATTTCTGGCCGCAGCCGAGCTCGTCGAGGCCGATCTGTGGGCCCAGTACAACGAGCTGGGAGGCGTCCAGGACCACGAGGTTCCTGGCGGGAGCGGAAACGCACCGTACACGGCCGCTCTCGCCGTCGTGGACGAGGACATGGACCAGTACATCCACGACAACGCCGACGACGAGCAAAGCCACGCGAACTTCATCAACGCGTACCTGGAGGCGCACGGCGCAGACCCGATCAACCTCGACGCGTTCCGCACCCTTCAGAGCAGCGAAGCGACAGGCGCGCAGCAGATCGGGCGTCTGACCAATCTCATGCAGCTCACCGTGGACACAAGCTGGTGGACGCGCTACCGAAGCGACTCGAAAAACCCCGACTTGGGGGACGACCTGCCACATGCCGTCCCCGACCTGGCCGTCGGCCAGCATCCGGCCATCCCCCGGAGCGACGACGACCTCAGCCCAGCCGACCATCTGCAGGCGATCGCCAATACTGCCGCCTTCCACTTCGGTTTCATCGAGCAGGGCGGTACCAGCCTGTACGCCGCCCTCGCGCAGCGAGTCCACGATCCCGAGGCTTTGCGCATCCTGCTCAGCATCGGCCCGACCGAGACGATGCACTTCCAGACCTGGCAGGACAAGGCCGGGCAGGCGCCGCCGTTGACCGACCCCACGACCGGGTTGACCTTCCCCGACCTCAACGCCGACGGGGAACTGCTGCAGCCCAATTTGATCATGCCCGAGCCGACTGTCTTCCTCGACCGCAAATTTCCCATCTGCTCGATCATCCGTCCCACTCAGACGAACGGCGCTGCTCTGGGCGCGGCGCAAGCCCTGACCGCCAACGGACTGTTCACCGGCCAATCGCCGGACTTCTTCACCGCACTCAAAGGCCTGGCCCAGGCCGCAGACGACGCCGGTCGAGGGCACTGAGCGTGAACGACGGGCCCGAGCGGCCCGGGAGGGGTTGCCTCGGCATTCGTCCGGGGCTGTAGAGAGGACAGACGGAAAGCGCGACGCGCTGCGCCGCGATCCGGGGCGGGAGTCCGCTTCCGCACGGTCCACCCTTCCGGCCAGCGGGAGCGGCGAGATCGTGGCTAGCGCCAATGCCGGTTGGACGGTGGCGGTGACGACAGCGATGGGCGGATCGGCGATGCTCGAACGGCTCACCGAGCCAACAGGAGTCCACCGATGTGCCCAGCAGGCCCGCCACCGAATCCAGCCCCCTCGCCGACGCACGTTGCGGCCCCCGGGGACGGAGCGGGCAACCGCTGCAGCGAAAGGAGACACCATGGCCAGTTTCCTGTCAGTCGTCGACGATCGAGAGAGGGGTAGCCGCCCCGTGAGACCTCGGAACGGCGGCCCGACACCCGAGGACCTCGAGATGATGGAGCGCACTCGCGCCGCGCGAGACCTGCTCTCGTCGAAGTGGAAGGTCGACCTGCTGTACCTGCTCGCCCGCGGCGTCCACCGCTACAGCCGGCTCTACGACCACCTCAGAGGCGCGTCGAAGAAGATGCTCACGGACTCGCTGCGGGGTCTCGAGCGCGACGGCTTCGTCGAGCGCAACGTCTACGCGGAGGTCCCGGTTCGCGTCGAATACTCGCTGACGACGCTCGGCTGGGCGGCCACGGAGCTCCTGATGTCCCTGGCCGACTGGGCAGACGAGCACCTCGCCGATGTCGAGCAGGCACGGCAGCGCTACAGGCAGCCGGTGGCTCCTCAGGCGCGCTACGACGGCCTCGAGGCCGCGTGAGTCGACCGGGCGGGCCGCGGCCGGCAGCTGTGCCGAACGAGAGCAGAAGCGCGTCCGGGCCGAGCCGCGCGGGAACAACGGCGTCGGCTGCGTCGTTCTAGGTGATGCGGGCGCCCCGAGACCGGGGCGCCATCCTATGAAGGAGGACCTGTGACACAGCATCCGACGCTGCACGTCGTCGACGTTCGGTGCTCGTCGTGCGGTGCATCGTTCGCCATCCGGTCGACCGCCGAGGCGATCGCCGCCGACGTCTGCTCCAACTGCCATCCCGCCTACACCGGACGCGCGCGCCCGGCCGCGAGCGGGAGTCGTATCGCGCGCTTCGAGCGGCGCCGCGCGCGCGCGACGGCGTCGTAGCGCCCGTCGCCCCAAGGCGGCCGCGGGCGGCGCACCCACGGACCCGAGCAGCCGGAGGAACTGCGCCGGACACTGGGAACGCGGCGGATCCCGACCTGCACGGGGCCGGTGGCACGGTAGGGCCAATGACGCGAATCGCCGTCATCTACTACAGCGCGACCGGCAACGTCCACGCGCTCGCCCGCGCGGTCGCGGAAGGTGCGGCCGCAGAGGGCGCCGAGGTTCGGCTCCGCCACGTCGCCGAACTGCCACAGGAGATGCTGATCTCCTTTTCGCAGCACTGGGGCCGTCATCGCTCCGAGCTCGAGGATCAGCCCGAGGCCGGACTCGAGGATCTCGAGTGGGCGGACGGGATCGCCTTCGGCACGCCGACCCGCTTCGGCAACGTCGCCGCCCAGCTGAAGGTGTTCCTCGACCTCGCGGGCGAGCTCTGGGAGGAAGGCAGGTTGATCGACAAGGTCGCCACCGCGTTCACGTCCGCCCAGACCGTGCACGGCGGCCACGAGTCGACGATCCTCGCCCTCAACAACACCCTCTACCACTGGGGCGCAATCGTGCTCCCGCTCGGCTACACGGTGCACGAGGCGTTCAACGGCGGTGGGAACCCCTACGGCACGTCGTTCACGAGCGACCACCACGTCGATGGACCGGACGACACGACGCTGCTGGTGGCACGGGCGCAGGGCGCGCGGCTCGCACGCGTGGCGAGCGTCGTCGGCCCAGCGCGGGCGAGCGGCATCCTGAAGGGAGAGGCGCGCGCAGTGACGACCTCACCCAATCGAAAGGGATAGGAGATACACGACGATGCCCGACGAGCAGCCCGTGCAGCCCGTGCAGCCGATGCACTCGACGGAGCCGATGCAGACGACCACGCAGGGTGGCTCCGACGAGAGGATGGCCGAGGAGGAGCCCGAAGCCCCGTCGATCCCGTCGCTGATGACCGCCCTCCGGCTGCACGAGCCGGGCGGGGTGGCGGGGCTGGCCCTCGAGCAGCTCGAGACTCCCCGGCCGGGACCGGGGGAGGCGCTCGTCCGTGTCCACGCCGCCGCCATCACCCGGCAGGAGCTCGACTGGCGGGTCGATCGTCTTCCGGCGACGCCCTCCTCCGAGTTCGCCGGCGTCGTCGCCTCGGTCGGACCGGGTGTCGACGGCGTGGCGATCGGAGAGCCCGTCTACGCGCTCGGCGACTTCACCCACGACGGGGCAGCAGCCGACTATGCCGTCGTCCCGGCCGACCTCCTCGCCCCGAAGCCGCGTACGCTCGGGTTCGTCGAGAGCGCCGCCGTCCCGCTCGCCGCACTCACCGCCTGGCAGGCGCTCTTCGACCACGGAAACCTGAGGGAGGGCGAGCGCGTGCTGATCCACGGCGCGGCCGGGGGCGTCGGCGGCTTCGCCGTCCAGCTGGCGCACGGCCGTGGCGCCTACGTCATCGGAACGGCGTCGGGCGGCAACGTCGCGACCGCACGTTCCCTCGGCGCCGACCAGGTCATCGATCACACGACCACGCGCTTCGAGGACGTCGTCGAGGAGGTCGACCTGGTGTTCGACACCGTCGGCGGAGATCGGCTCGAGCGCTCGCCTGCCGTGGTGCGGCGGGGTGGCAGGCTCGTGTCGGTCGCAACCGACCCTCCACAGGAGCGCGCCGCCGCACGTGGGATCGCGGCGCTCTACTTCATCGTCGAGCCGAGCCGCGAGCAGCTGGTCGAGCTCGCACGGCTCGTGGACGACGGCGACCTGCGGGTGACGATCGACGAGGTCTTCGCCCTCGCCGATGCCCGTGCGGCGTTCGAGCGCAGCCTGGGCGAGCACGGCGGCGGCAAGATCGTGCTCCGGGTCGCAGAATGAGGGGACCCTCGGCAGGAAGAGACCTCGGCCCGCGACCACACGGTGCGTGGTCTCTGCGGACAGAAGGGCGCGACGCGATGACCGATGGAGGTCCCGCCACCGAAGCCGCCGAGACGGCGGCGAGAGGCGCTGCAGAGCGGGACGACGCTGTCCGGCAGCTGGCCGGGGCGCTGCGGGCCGCTCAACGCGCGCACCGCGCGTACCTCGCCGAGCTGCGCCAAGGTGACGTCGAGCCGCTGATGGATTGGTCGATGTGGTACGCCGACTACCTCCTGGGACCGGGCTGATGGGGAGGGCGGAATAGTGGATCCCGAACGCGCACGCATGCTGCTCGCCGCCGAGCGGCGAGAGATCGAGCACGCGCTCAGCCGTCGCGGGCACCAGGACGACGGCGACGACGCCGGTTGGCTGGAGCCTGGGAACCTGGCCGCAAATCTCTACCTGGACGAGCTCGACGAAGGTTTGGCCGACGAGCTTCGCGAGCGGCTCGCCTCACTGGAGCGCGCCGAGCAACGTCTCGCTGCCGGGACCTACGGCCTCTCGGTCGAGAGCGGCAAGCCGATCCCGGACGAGCGTCTCGAAGCCGTGCCCACCGCCGAGCTGACAGTGGAGGAGGAACGCGCCCTCACCGAGGGCCGCGGCGGCTGACTCGAGCTCGGGTCGCGGCGGGAGCACCGCCCCGTCTCGGACGTCGCAGCTCCCGAACCCGTCACTCGACGGCTCGCAACGCCGGGAACCGCCACGTGCGCTGGTCTCGTGCGACGCGCAAATCGTCCGATCACGTTCCCGAGGCCGGGCTGCGACGAGCGTACGGTCGACTCGGAACGAGGGGCACCTCGTGCAGTCACGTCCAGCTATCAGGGAGGTACGACCGAATGTCAGCCCTCAACGCGCTCATGGGCCGCGGGATCATCCCGCCGGTGGTCCACGGAGTGCTCGACTACCCGCTCGCGGCGATCCTGATCGTCGGGCCGCTCGTGCTGAGCTTCGACGACAGCGCCGCAAAGTGGATCGCGTTCGTGTTCGGCATCGGCGCCGCCGTGCTCGCAGTGGGAACAGCGTGGCCGACCGGGATCGTGCGGGTCATCCCGCCGCTGCTCCACGGCTACGCGGACATCATCGTCACGGTGGCGCTGATCGTGCTGCCGTTCGTCATCGGATTCTCGGACCACACGACCGCGCTCGTCTTCTACCTCGTCGTCGGCGTGGGCGGCCTGGGCGCGACGCTCGCCACGCGTTTCGAGCCGCAAGCGACGGGCGAGCGCGACATGATGCTGCGGATGGCCGCATAGCGCGAGCCGGGCCGTGCCGCGACGCGCCCGCCCGCAGCGGCACGGCCCAGTCGGTCGAGGGGCGGGGTTCGAGCGAACGGTTTCGGACGATCGTCGGCGTTCTCGGTCCCCTTTCACGTCAGGCGCGAAGCCCTAGCGAGCGCAGCCTTCCGCGCTTTGGGTGGCGGTCATCGACACGCACCGGGACTGCTGACGGAGCTTGCCGAGGGCGGGTGCGCCTGCGACGAGGAGCACGGCCAGCACGCCCAGGAGGGCCACCGCCAGGAGGACGACGCCGACGTTGTTGGGTGCCGGAGGCTCCTCGCGCCTCTTGTCGGCTGATGGACCGCGCACATAGAGAGAGTCGCCGGCCGCAGGCATGCGCGGAGCATTGCTGACGTTTGTCACCCTCGCCTGCCCCGGCCGAGGGAACCAGTCGAGGGACGTTTCGGACCGCCGCGTGCACAGACCCTTCCTCCTCGAGCCGCACGACCTCGCGGCGAAGCGGAGGCCCTACGATCTCCCTCTCATGGAAGACCTCCTGCTCGCCTGGTTCCGCCGCGAAGGACGAGATCTGCCCTGGAGACACACCGCCGACCCCTACGCGATCCTCGTCAGCGAGGTGATGCTCCAGCAGACCCAGGTCGAGCGCGTCGTGCCCCGCTACGAGCGCTGGCTGTGCCGGTGGCCGACCGCGGCAGCGCTCGCCGCCGCGAGCCGCGCTGACGTGATCGTCGAGTGGCAGGGGCTCGGATACAACCGGCGCGCGCTTCACCTCCACGCCGCGGCCTCGTACGTGGCCGAGAAGGGCTGGCCGGCCGACCTCACCCTGCTCCCGGGCGTCGGCCCCTACACGGCGGACGCGCTCGCGAACTTCGCCTTCGGGGCTGACGTGCTGCCGCGCGACGTGAACGTCGAACGCGTCGAGCGACGCACCCGGCAGACGTTCACGAGTCGTGCGGCGCAGGCGCTGATGGACCTCGGGGCTACCGTCTGTCTCGCCCGCGTACCGCGCTGCGCACGCTGTCCGCTCGCCGCCGCCTGCCCGTCGCGTGACACGCGAGACGAGCCGCTCCGGCGGCAGTCACGGTTCGAGGGCTCCTTCAGACAACGGCGCGCGGCTGCGCTCCGGCTCGTCGCGGAGGGGACACACGAGGCACGTGAGCTCGATGCGGACGCCATTCGCTCGCTCGAGCGCGACGGGCTCGTCGTCGTCGTCGACGGTCGCGTTTCGCTGCCTGCGTAGCAGGGGGCGTTCAGCGACCGTCGGCGTAGCCGGGTCGCGCTTCCTCGTAGCGCGGCAGGCCGTCGTCGGGCAGGTCCTCCCAGCACGCGGCATAGGCGACGTATTGCCGGCTCTCAGGTCGCACACCGGGATCGCCGTCGATTGCCCCGAGGCGGACGCCGGTGTAGTCCTGCGACCCGGGATCGCAGCTGAAGAGCGCCGAGCCGCATTCGACGCAGAAGACCTTCTCGCGCCCGCCCTCGGGCGCCCAGCCCCGAAGCGCGTCGGCACCCGCGACGATCCGCACCGAGCCGGGCTCGGCCCGCGCGGTCGCCGCCGCCCCCGAGCCGGTCCTCCGCTGGCACCGCGTGCAATGGCAGTACGAGGCCGAGAGCAGGGGACGGCCGATCTCGAACCGCACCGTCCCGCAACCGCACCCACCGGTGATCGCCATGGTCCCGAGCCTAGTCGACTGCGTCCGGGCTATCGCGGCAGCGCCTGCTCGAGGCTCTCGAGTGTCTGGCGAAGCGCTCTCTCGACACCTCGGCGCACGACCAGCCGATCGTAGAGGCCCTTCAGGCCCGGTCTCGGCTCGTACTCGACCACGAGGCGGTAGCGGAAGCCGTTCCCGACGGACTCGAAGTGCCGCTCGTGCCGCGCGTCGGGGAGCCCGTCCTGAACGCTGTCGTACTCGACCAGCCGATCCGCCTCGAGCCGTCGCAGCGTCATGCGCAGCTCGACCTCGCGGCCCAGGAGCTCGATTGCGAGTCGCGCCTCGTCGCCCGGAGAGGCCCAGCGGGAGCCGGGCTCGACGCGCACGATGCCCGGCCAGTAGGACGTCCAGTTCGCCGGGTCCGTGATGTATGCGAAGCCCGCCGAGACGGGCACGTCGAACACGTGCTCACGCTCGATCTGCATGGTCACCTCGTCGGGATGGGAGACGGCCCCGAGGCGCCTGGAATGCCCGTCGGCGCCCTCGGGGCCGGAGGAGCCTCCGTGTCGCGCGCCGTGCGCCGCGATCCCGGAACGCTCCGGTGTCTCGCTGTCGACCGCGGACGGGCGCCGCGGCCCGCGCACCCACCCGTCCGTCGACGGATGGTGCGCTCGAGCGCTAGTCCGGTGGACTCAACTCCAACGTCAACCCCTTCCTTCGTGAAAGGGAGGTTCGTCTACGACGATAGCGCGACAGGCGGACCTGCGCGAAGGTTCGGCGTCCGATGCGATACTCGTGACCGTGTCCGGCCGCGTTCTGGCGATCGGAGGCTTCTCGCTCGGGACGCGGTTCGACGACCTCGTGCTCGACCTCGCGCGTGGCCCGCGCATCCTCTTCGTCCCGACCGCGGCGGGCGACGCCGAGCGCATCTCCGCCTCGTTCTACGAGTCGTTCGGGCCCCGGGCCGAGCCGACGCACCTCTCGTTCAACCCCTGGCCGCCGGACGACCTCCGGGACGTCGTGCTCGCCCACGACGTCGTGTACGTCTCCGGCGGGAACACTGCGAACGCGCTCGCAATCTGGCGCGTCCACGGGTTCGACGCGGTGCTGCGGGAGGCGTGGGAGCAGGGTGCGCTCCTCTGCGGCTGGAGCGCCGGGATGATCTGCTGGTTCGAGGCGAGCGTGACCGACTCCTTCGGCCCGCAGCTCTCCGGCATGCGCGACGGACTCGGGTTCCTCCCCGGCAGCGCCTGCCCGCACTACGACGGCGAAGTGCGGCGTCGCCCCGTCTACACGAGACTCGTTCGCGACGGGTTCCCGCCCGGCGTCGCGTGCGACGACGCAGCGGCC
>Ga0081455_10008391_pt1 | contig 10745 bp, 11 predicted proteins | sample TabmetS3T2R1_FD_70207 | JGI IMG/M metagenome (GOLD analysis project Ga0081455, IMG submission 70207) | Tabebuia heterophylla rhizosphere microbial communities from the University of Puerto Rico - S3T2R1 | ecosystem: Host-associated > Plants > Roots > Rhizosphere ... | reverse complement strand
GATGATCAGGATCTGCTCGATCAGCACACCCAGGCCGACGAACCGGGTCAAGGCACCGACGATCAGCAGTACGCCGCCAACGAGCTCGAAGATGATCGAGCCCCATGCCGCGACCTCGGCGTACGGGGTCCGGAACTGGGTGAGGTAGTTGATCTGTTCTTGAACCCCGGCGTTCCAGCGAATCCAGCCGTGCATCAACAAAATGGCGCCAAGTCCCAGCCGGGCGAGAAGCAGGCCGAGATTTTGCAGGAAGCGAAGGAAGCTAGCCATGGATTGCTTCTCCTAGCAGGTTGGCGGGAACCACGCTACGCAGCCGTTCCCAGCTATCCAGCACACCACGCCGTCCCAATTACGGAGCCACGAAGATGCAAAAAGGGTGCCCTGCAGGGTCGGCAAAGACGTACAGCGGCTCCTGCTCATCTTCGGATCGGTCGAAGAGCAGGCGCGCTCCGAGCGCAAGAACGCGGTCATGCTGAGTGTGCAAGTCCTCCAGGGTTGGAACCGTGGTATCGAGGTGTAACATCTGCGGTCTGGGTCCCTCCGGCCACGTCGGCTCGGGCAGATACGGCACCTGCTGGAACGCCAGGCTGGAGGCGCCCGTGGCGTCGCGTAGCACCAGCCAGTTTTTGCCCCCGATGTCGGGCGTTCCGTCTGTAGGTGGCTCGTCACCTGGACGGTAGTGAAAGCCCAGCAACTGCCGGTAGAACTCGGCAAGGGCCCGTGCGTCTTCGCAATCGAGCACCACCTCGCGAAGAGTCGGTGTGTTCGCCGCAGAGGACGCATTCATATCTGCATGCTCGCAGACTGGCAGGAAGCAACCGGGGGCATCATCACGTCACCCGGCTTGCCAGGCCCTCGTAGTCGACGACGAAGCCTTCGTCGTCAACGGACAGTTCGAAGGCGCCATGTGTCGGATCGCTGTACTGCCAGCGGTCTGGGGCAAGTCGGCGGTAAGTCTGCTCGACCCTGGTCACCTGCAGAGTTGGCACGTCCACCCATGCGACTGGCAACGTGCGCTGTTCGGCTACGGCGAGTGACTCGAGTCTCCTGATGGGAAAGGTATTGGTCAGCGGTGCGGCAGCGACATCGATATCGACGCATCCTTTGAGGTCAGGAACCGGGTGGCCGTCACGCCACCAGTCCTGCGCCTCATCAGTCCTGAGCGAGAGACGTTTGTGGCCTTCTCGGGACACCGCGTTGACCTCGACTTCGCGAGTCGCCCAGCGTTGATCGAGCCGAACGGCGAAGCTGCACGCGCTCATCTCTTGAGGTTCAATCAATACCTCGGCGGCGTAGCAGAGCCAGCCAGTTTCCAGGCGCTCGACACGGGCCATGCTGTGACCGCGGCCCTCGTCGATGCGTCGCCAACCGAGCATCCAGACATCCGAAGCCATGACTTAGCAGCTTATGACCGTATGGTGTGCCTCACTCGGGACGGTGGCACAGCTCGCTTAGACCCAGGCGCCTGGTATTGGCCGGCGTCATTTTCTGTATCCGGGAGCAGAATTAAGGCATGACAGCCGCTACCACGGGCCATGTAGTTCCGACCTTCGATATCGACAGTCATTCAAGTCGGTGGGCAAAGCGCAACCTCACCAGACAGCTGCGCGATCGTGACGCCGCCAGTGCCCGGCTCGCCGAGCTCCACAATCTCGCCGACATCCTCAATCAGGCCGCGGACCTGATCAGTGCCGGCTGGCTGCAGCACAGCTGGTTCGCCTACCAGGACGACAACGGACGGACCAGGACCGTGACCGCCTACAACGTCACTGAGATGGCCGGTCGTCCGGTGGTCGGGGCGTGCCTGGTCGGTGCGATCGTGGAAGCCGGCGGTGGCCTCTCGAACGTGCGGACTCAACCTGTCCAACGCGCCATAGACCTCACCTGGTACACACTGTTCGAGGCCGCACCCCGCCCGAACCATTGGACGCCGGCGCCGGAGGTGCGCACACAGCACGTACGGGACCTCACGCGGTGGAACGACCAGCCTCGCCGAACTGCACCTCAGGCTGAGGCACTCTTGCGCCGCAGCGCCGCAGCTGCAGTGTCGGAGGCCGCAAACATCTCCAGCCGCGCAAGCGACGTCTTCTAACGCGACCGCACCCCCTGCCACGCTGACCGCACCTGCGTCTTGCGTCCCGGCTGGCCGCTGAGGGACGCACATCGGGGACGGCCCGGCCAGTGAGTGGCTGATTGACTCTCCGGCAGGTCAGCCGCTGGCTGAAGGAGGTTCGTCGCCTCGTAATGTGGTGTTCGCAGAGCGAGGTGCGGGGCACAAACAAGGGAGAACGGGTATGGCCGCGTTGGTGGTTGGTGTGCCGAAGGAAATCAAGGACAAGGAAGGTCGGGTGTCGGTGCAGCCCGACGGCGTTGCCGAGCTGGCCTATCACGGGCGGGAGGTCGTGGTGCAGTCTGGCGCTGGGTCAGGCTCAGGGTTTGCCGACGATGAGTATGTCGCGGCAGGCGCTCGGGTTGTGGGTACGGCAGACGAGGTATTCGAGGCTGCGGATCTGATCGTCAAAGTCAAGGAGCCCATCGCTGAGGAATATGACCGATTCCGCGCTGGACAGCAGCTGTTCACCTATCTGCACCTGGCGGCCGACAGACCGCTCACCGAGTTCCTCCTCGACCGGCGCATCGACTCGATCGCGTATGAGACGGTGCAGACGCCGGATGGGCGGCTGCCGCTGCTCACGCCAATGAGCGAGGTTGCGGGACGCATGTCCGTCCAGGCCGCCGCCTACCATCTGCAAAGCACCTCCGGCGGGGCCGGGTTGCTCCTGGGCGGAGTCCCCGGCACGCCAGCCGCGAAGGTGACCATTATCGGTGGTGGCGTCGCCGGAACTGAGGCCGCCAAGATGGCTCTCGGGTTGCGGGCAATTGTGCGGGTGTTGGACGTCAATGCGGGGCGGCTGTCCTACTTGTCCGACGTATTCGGCGGCCGGCTCGATCTGGTAGTTCCAAACCGGGCGCGCACTGCCGCATATGTAGCCGAATCCGATGTGGTGATCGGCGCCGTTCTGGTTGCCGGCGCGAAGGCGCCCAAGTTGGTTACTCGCGAGATGATCAAGAGCATGCGGCCCGGCAGTGTCGTAGTCGACATTGCCATCGACCAGGGCGGCTGCTTCGAGACCAGCCGGCCGACTACGCACTCCGAACCGATCTACATCGAAGAGGGCGTCGTGCACTACTGCGTGGCCAACATTCCCGGCGCCGTGGCACGCACTTCGACCCTCGCGCTCACCAGTGCCACTTTGCCGTACTTAATCCGCGTCGCGACGCACGGCGTGGCTGACGCAGCCGCCCGTGATCCGGTTCTGGCGAAGGGCCTGACGACGCTCGGCGGCAAGCTGGTCTCCCGGCCGGTAGCCGAGGCCCACGGCCTGCCCTACCAAGATCCCGCCACCCTGCTGCCAACAGATCCGGGCGCCAGCGCCGCCGCCTAGGTCAACAGTGACTCCAGATTTGGGAACAATCAGAGCTCTGGCATAGTTGAGCCTAGTGCGCTCAAGTACTAAGTTGAGTGACAGAGACTCAATGACATCCCAATACTTCCATCTGGAGGAAACACATCATGGCTCGTGCAGTCGGCATTGACCTCGGAACAACCAACTCCGTCATCGCCGTACTCGAAGGTGGAGAGCCCACCGTCATCCCGAACGCCGAGGGCTCCCGCACCACCCCGTCGGTGGTCGCGTTCGCGAAAGGCGGCGAGGTCTTGGTGGGCGAGGTCGCCAAGCGCCAGGCCGTCACGAACGTCGAGCGCACCATCCGCTCGATCAAGCGTCACATGGGCACGGACTGGAAGGTCCGGATCGACGACAAGGACTATCGCCCCCAGCAGATCAGCGCGTTCGTTCTCCAGAAGCTGAAGAGGGACGCAGAGGCCTACCTGGGCGAGCAGGTCACTCATGCGGTGATTACGACACCGGCTTATTTCTCGGACGCGCAGCGCCAGGCGACCAAGGAGGCCGGAGAAATTGCTGGCCTCATTGTCGACAGGATCATCAACGAGCCGACCGCCGCGGCGCTCGCGTACGGTCTCGATAAGACTGATCAGGACCAGACGATCTTGGTCTTCGACCTTGGCGGCGGCACCTTCGATGTGTCTTTGCTGGAGATTGGCGACGGCGTATTCGAGGTGAAGGCCACCAACGGTGACAACCGGCTCGGTGGCGACGACTGGGACTCCCGCATCGTCGACTGGCTGGTGAAGCAGTTCAAGAACAAGAACGGTACGGACCTCAGCCAGGACAAGATCGCTCGCCAGCGGCTCCAGGAGGCCGCTGAGAAGGCCAAGATCGAACTCTCTTCGACCAGTGAGACCCAGATCAACCTGCCCTACATCACGCTTGGTCAGGCTGGCCCGCTGCACCTTGAGGAGAAGCTGTCTCGCTCCGAGTTTCAGCGGATGACCTCGGACCTGCTCGACCGCTGCCGCGCCCCGTTCCACTCGGTGATCGACGACGCCAAGATCAGCGTCGGCTCGATCAACCACGTGATCTTGGTTGGCGGCTCGACCCGGATGCCTGCCGTCGTCGAGCTGGTCAAGGAGCTGACTGGTGGCAAGGAGCCGCACAAGGGCGTCAACCCCGACGAGGTCGTAGCTCTCGGTGCCAGCCTGCAGGCCGGCGTACTGAAGGGCGAGGTCAAGGACGTGCTGCTGCTCGACGTGACTCCGCTGAGCCTCGGCATCGAGACCAAGGGCGGCGTCTTCACCAAGATCATCGAGCGGAACACCACGATCCCGACCAAGCGCTCCGAGGTATTCACCACAGCCGATGACAATCAGCCGTCAGTGATGATCCAGGTCTATCAAGGCGAGCGCGACTTCGCGAAGGACAACAAGTCGCTGGGCAACTTCGAGCTGACCGGCCTGCCGCCGGCGCCGCGCGGGGTGCCCCAGATTGAGGTCGCCTTCGACATCGACGCCAACGGCATCGTGCACGTGAATGCCAAGGACTTGGCTACCGGCAAAGAGCAGTCCATGCAGATCACCGGCGGTTCCGCACTCGGCAAGGACGACATCGACCGGATGGTCAAGGAGGCCGAGGCGCACGCCGAGGAGGACCGCAAGCGGCGCGAGGCAGTCGAGCTCCGCAACGAGGCAGACAACCTGGTCTTCCGCACCGAGAAGCTGCTCAGCGAGAACGCCGACAAGATCACCGACGACGTGAAACAGCCGGTGGAGGAGGCGATCGCCGAGCTGAAGACCGCTCTCGAAGGCGAAGACAACGACAAGGTCAAGGCCGCTGTCGAGAAGTTGAACACGACGAGTGCTCAGCTGGGTCAGGCCATGTACGCCGCGGCGCAGGCCGCGCAGCAGGCTCCGTCGGAGGCCGGTGAGCCCAGCGCTCACGCCGAGTCCAATGGCGAGAGCAGCGGCGCTGACGAGGACGTCGTCGATGCCGAGATCGTGGACGACGACCAGGCCTCGAGTGAGTCCCGGTGAGCGCACCCGAACCCGATCGGCGCAACGCCGAGACCGAGTTCGAGCAGCGAGGTCCCACCGTACGGGATCGGCGTCGCATCGATCCGGAAACCTATGAAGTACGGGAGCCGCAGGAAACTGCGGCTCCTCCCGCAGCGGCCCCGGAAGAAGCCGCTGACCAAGAATCGAATGCCGAGGCAGAGGTGATTGAGCTCAAAGCCGCGCTTGCGGAGCGGACGTCTGATCTTCAGCGACTCCAAGCCGAGTATGTGAACTACAAACGGCGCGTCGACCGGGATCGTGATCTTGCTCGCAAGGTGACGATTGAGGGTGTGCTGAAGGATTTTCTCTCGGTGCTTGACGACGTGCGCTCGGCTCGCGAGCACGACGAGCTCAACGGCGGGTTCAAGGCTGTCGCTGAGGAGATCGAGCGAGTCACCTCCAAGTACGGTCTGGAGCGCTTCGGCGAGGCGGGAGACCCTTTCAACCCGCACATCCACGAGGCGCTGCTGCACGCCCACGCTGAGGGCATCGAGGGCCCGACCTGCGTGGAAATCCTGCAGCCGGGCTACCGGATCGGGGATCGCATTCTGCGACCTGCCCGAGTCGCGGTGGCCGAGCCGGATCCCAATGCTCCAGGTGCCACGGCGGAACCCGCCGAGGCCGAGGTGGCGACCGGCCCGGGATCCCACTCTGAACCCGAGCCACCGACGCGCTCTGTCGAGGAGCCATCGACACGCTCAAATCCCAGTGCCACTGATGAGACCGCTCGCGACGACAGCCAATCGTGATTTCGTCAGGAACGTCCGCCTAGCATCGATAGTTGATCATCTCGAAGGGAGGTGTCGGTGAGTACCAAGGACTGGATCGAGAAGGATTACTACAAGGTCCTGGGTGTCTCCAAGGACGCCACTCCGGAGGAGATCAAGAAGGCCTATCGCAAGCTGGCGCGTAACAACCATCCCGATCAGAATCCTGGCAATGCGGCTGCCGAACAGCGCTTCAAGGAAATCTCCGAAGCCAACGACGTACTGTCGAATCAGGCCAAGCGCAAGGAGTACGACGAAGCCCGCCGGTTGTTTGGCAGCGGTGGTTTCCGCTTCCCGCGAAGTGGTGCCAGACCGGGTGGCCCATCGGTTGACGACCTGTTCCGCAATGCCGGAGGCGGGCTCGGCGACATTTTCGGTGGCTTGTTCAACGGTGGTCCCACCGCGACCCAGACGACGCGGTACAGCACGTCTCGGGGCCCGCGTCGCGGCAGCGACGTCGAGGGCGAGGCCACAGTGGACTTCATTCAGGCGATCGAGGGTGTGACGGTCGCGATGCAGATGGTGTCGGATGCCGCCTGCGAAGCCTGCCGCGGCACAGGTGCTCGGGCAGGGACCATTCCGCGTGTCTGTCCCACATGTGAAGGCAGTGGCATGCAGACCTCGACCTCCGGCGGAGTCTTCGCTGTGACGGAGCCGTGCCGTGACTGTCGGGGTCGGGGAATGGTCGTCGATGACCCGTGTCCGGTGTGTCACGGCTCAGGGCGCGGCAAGTCCACTAAGAGCATGCAGGTCCGGATTCCAGCAGGCGTCACGGACGGTCAGCGGATCCGGCTCAAGGGCCGCGGGGGAGCCGGAGAAAACGGCGGTGCGCCGGGCGACCTTTACGTGACCGTGCACGTCCGCGCGCATCCGATCTTCGGACGTAAGGGCGACAACTTGACGCTCACCGCGCCGGTCACCTTCCAGGAGGCTGCTCTGGGTGCGGAGATCGAAGTACCGACGCTAGGTGGCCAGCCGGTCAAGTTGCGGTTGTCACCCGGAACGCCCAACGGGCGCATCCTGCGGGTACGCGGCAAGGGCGTGAGCAAGCGCGACGGCGCCAAGGGCGATCTGTTGGTCACTGTGGAAGTCCTCGTGCCGTCGGCGCTCAACGACCAGGCTCGTGCGGCCCTGAACTCGTACGCGGAGGCGGTCGGCACAGTGAACCCGAGGGCGAAGCTCTTCGCCGCAGGATGAGGTGACACGTGCCGACCTCCGAGCTGCCCCAGCGAATTGATCATGACGCGCCGGTCTTCGTCATCTCCGTGGCAGCCCACCTTGCGGGGATGCACCCACAGACGCTGCGAACCTACGATCGGATGGGCCTCGTCTCGCCGCGGCGTACGCCCAAGCGGGGCCGTCGCTACTCGGCTCGCGACATTGCGCGGCTGCGACTGATCCAGCGGCTCTCCCAAGACGAGGGCATCAACCTGGAGGGCATCCGGCGCATCCTGATCATGCAGGACGACATCGACGAGCTGCGAGCGAGGGTTGATCAGCTGACCGCGCTGCTTGCCGCATTTCAGGAGTCTTCTGGATCACGAGTCTTCACCGCTGATCCGCTCGGCGGAGTGCATCTGGGCCGGCGTGGCAGGCGGCCACTCGCTCTGCCCGGGCGACCTTTGCCGTGAGTGATCCGCCTCCGCCCTGAAAACGCATCACCAGTGAGCTGAAAGTTCCGAATTGGGGCACTTCGAGTTCACTGGTGATGCAAAAACATGGCGCCGAGAGGTAGTGCTCAAGCGGCACTACGCGGTTGTGATCCCGGCGGCCTCAGAGGGCTTCTCCAGATTGGCCTCGAAGGCGTCGGCAGCTGCTTTCGGGCCTCCGGCCGCGGCGAATGCCGCAGCCACCCGCTTGGCGCCATCGGCTCGTGCCATGGCTTCGTGCACCGCGCGCCGCAGACGGTCAGGCCGCAGTCGGCTCGCCAATAGTCGGGTCCCAGCTTGCGATACCTCGACCCGGCGGGCGACCTCCAGCTGATCACGACCGAACGGGACGGCACAGACTGGCACACCATGGGCCAATGCCTTCTGCGTGGCGCCCATGCCGGCGTGCGTAATCGCGCACGCCGCTCGCTCCAGGATCGGCGCATGCGGAATGAATGAGAAGACCCTGGCATTTGGCGGCGCAGTCATGCCAGTCGTGTCCTGGGCAGGCAATGTCGCGACGACGTAGACCTCTTCATCCCGGAAGGCCTCCAGTGCGCACCGTACGAGCCTGCCGTCATCTTGGAACTCCGATGAAGTCGTGACGAGCAATATGGGCTGCTGGACGTCGTCAAGCCACGGCGGCGGATCGGCCGGAGGATCCCAGTCGCACGGTCCGACCATTCGGATGTTGGCTGGCCAATCGGAGCGCGCGTACTCAAACGGCTCCGCGGTTAGATAGAGCAGCAGCGGCGGCCTCGCGAACATGTCGGCCGCATCCTTGACCGGGCTCACGCCGAGATGTTGCCGCATCTCATTGATCCGCGGAGTCACGATCCGCTCCAGAGAACCGAAGAAGATCGGTCGCAGGATGGCGTCGCGCATCCGTCCGAGCGATCCCGATGCTGGGCGCAAGCCCGGGCCGAACGGTGGCGCGTCACGAGACGGCACGGGCAACGGATAGGGACACCAGGAAGCCCACGGTCCGCCCCACCTCTCGGCGGCAGTCAGCGCGCCCCAAGCGTTGAAGTCCACAAGAAGTGCATCCGGGTTGAGCTGATCAATTGCCTTTTGGAGATCGACCGCATCGACCTTGGCGCGGTCGCAGAACGCTCGCACCGATCGCTTCTCTGCCCCAAGCGGCGAACGCGCGAGGTAATCATCGATGGCGATTTCTTCAATCGCCGGGTCGACCGGCGCGACGTCGAACCCGCGGTCCTGCATGAGCGGCACCTGACAGGCGAGGGTGCGTAGCGCGATCTGGTGACCCCGCCGGTGAAGTTCGTCGAGGATCGGTGTGACGGGAAACAGGTGGCCCCGAGCGGGAGTCGTGTAGGCGAGGATTCGGCTCATCGGTCCTCCTTGACCAGTGGTTCGAGCAATTCAATGAGGGCAAGCTCGGTCTGAGGACGGCTGAGGCCCGCATCCTGACGCAACAGCTTCCACACATAGACGTCGCAGATCGCGACGATTTGAGCCAGGCGACGCCGGTGATCGTCTGGTGCTAGCCCGTTCAGGCCGCGCGAGAACACCCGAGCGCACCATTCACTGTGGTATTCCCGGCCCTGATCGGCGATCTTCCGCAGTCCCGGAATGCGATCCTCCTCCGCTAGGAGCTTGAGCACTCGATCGCCAAGCCCTTCGTAGTGGTCCATGAGCACCTTCACCGCACCTGCGACATCTCCTACGGGCGCTTGGTCGCGCTGCGAGCGCACTCGAGCCGATTCGCGATGCGCCGCTGCCGCGAGAAGGCCCTCCTTGCTCCCGAAGCGTCGGATCACGGTTTGCACCGAAACGTCTGCTCCGCTGGCCACGTCTTCCAGCGGGATCTGGTCGGTCGGGCGCTGCCAGAACAGCTCGATAGCTGCATCCAAGATTCGCTCCCCGGTGGTCTCGGCCGCCTGAGCGCGGGCAACCATGCGGTACGGCCTCCGGTCCCGGATATTCACGTTAATATAATTAACATTAAAATGGTGCGGGCGCAAGTGCATGTCGGTCGGCGTCGGCGGCGGTCGCCGGTTGGCCCGGCGGTCGTCCATTACCCTGACTCATCAGGCCCGCATGACTCCTGGAGGAAGCCGTCGGACGGTGAGGTTAGCGTCGTGCTGTGGCTGACTTCTTTCGTGCCGATCTTCGAAGCTCCCGGTTCGAGACATTCCTGGCGTGCCGCGGGACCGCAATGCGCAACCGTCACTCGACGAGGTGCTTGAGCTGCGACGCGATCGAATGTCCACTGTGCGCCAGGTCGTCAACGGGCTGACCGACGAGTCGCTGGACGGCCACACCGAGGCTGTCGAGGCGCCCGGCTGGCCCGAGCCCCGCAGCTACACGGTGCGTGAGTGCCTGCTGGTCGTACTAAACGAGGAGTGGGAGCACCGGCTATACGCCGAACGGGACCTGGCTGCCGTGGGGGCGCAAAGTTCATAGCAGGTGCTCCGGTCTCCTCCCGCGCTGGGTCGGCTAGCTCTCCTGACGCAGGCCTGCGAAGAACGCTCGTACGTCCGCCACCAGCAGGTCGGGTGTTTCGAGTGCGGCAAAATGGCCGCCGGCATCGATGTCACTCCAATGGACGACGTTGTTGCTCTGCTCGGCATACCTTCGTATGGCGATGTCCTCGGCGAAAGCCGCAACTCCGGTCGGAACCTGCGAGGGTGTCGGCCAGTCGTGCCCGTGCACCGACTCGTAGTACATGTTCGCCGCCGATCCAGCCGTCTGGGTGAACCAATAGACGGAGACATTGGTGAGGATGGTGTCGAGTCCGACGGCCTCCTCGGGCAGATCGTGGTCGGATCCGGTCCACTCCTTGAACTTCTCGATGATCCACGCCAGCTGTCCGGCCGGTGAGTCGGTAAGTGC
>Ga0081455_10008390_pt1 | contig 10745 bp, 12 predicted proteins | sample TabmetS3T2R1_FD_70207 | JGI IMG/M metagenome (GOLD analysis project Ga0081455, IMG submission 70207) | Tabebuia heterophylla rhizosphere microbial communities from the University of Puerto Rico - S3T2R1 | ecosystem: Host-associated > Plants > Roots > Rhizosphere ... | reverse complement strand
ATCCCGGCCACACCGCCATCGTTCACGGCAAATCGCGAACGTCTTACGCGGATTTCTACGCGCGAAGCCGCAAACTGGCCTCCGCGCTTGCCGCGCGGGGCATAGGACTCGGCGACACGGTCTCGGTGATGCTCGCCAACACCCCCGCCATGCTCGAAGCCCATTACGGCGTGCCCATGACCGGCGCCGTGCTTCACGCCATCAACACCCGGCTCGATGCATCAGCCGTCGCCTTCATGCTCGACCACGCCAACACCAAGGTGCTGATCGGCGACACCGAATTCGGCCCCGTGCTCGCCGAAGCGCTGAAGCAGGTCAAGGTGAAGCCGCTTTTGATCGACTATCGCGACCTCGAATGCGGGGTCGAGGGGACGCGGCTCGGCACGCTCGACTATGAAGAGTTCATCGCGCAGGGCGATCCCGAGTTCGCCTGGGCCATGCCGGACGATGAGTGGAACGCGCTTTCCCTCAACTATACCAGCGGCACGACCGGGAACCCCAAGGGCGTCGTCTATCATCATCGCGGCGCGGCGCTGATGTGCTACGCCAACGCGCTCGCCACGGGCATGGGCCAGCACCCGGTCTATCTGTGGACGCTGCCGATGTTCCACTGCAACGGCTGGTGCTTTCCCTGGTCGATCTCGCTCCTCTCCGGCACCCATGTGTGCTTGCGCGCGGTGCGGGCAAAGCCGATCTACGACGCCATTGCCGACAACAAGGTGACGCATCTCTCGGGCGCGCCCTTCGTCATGTCGGCGCTCCTCAATGCGACCGACGACGAGCGGCGTCTCTTTCCTCAGCGCGTGGCCTTCAGCCATGCCGCGGCCCCGCCTCCGGCCGCCGTTCTCGCCCGGATGGACGAGGCCGGCTTCGAGCTGACCCATCTCTACGGCCTGACCGAGACCTACGGCCCGGCCACGCTGAACGAATGGCACGCCGCCTGGGACGAGCTTCCGCCCGAACAGCGCCTCGACAAGCGCATCCGTCAGGGCGTGCGCTATCACGCGCTCGAAGGTCTCGCCGTGATGGACCCCGAGACCATGCAAGACGTCGAGCCCGACGGCGAGACGCTGGGCGAGGTCATGTTCCGCGGCAACATCGTCATGAAGGGCTATCTCAAGAACAAGCAGGCGACCGAAGGGGCGTTCGCCGGCGGCTGGTTCCATTCCGGCGATCTCGGCGTGATGCACCCCGACGGCTACATCCAGCTCAAGGACCGGTCGAAGGACATCATCATCTCGGGCGGCGAGAATATTTCATCGATCGAAGTCGAGGACGTGCTCTACAAGCACCCGGCTGTCGCCGCTGCCGCGGTTGTCGCCAAGCCCGACGCGAAATGGGGCGAGACGCCGTGTGCTTTCGTCGAGACCAAGGCGGGCGCGAAGGTGACGGCCGAAGAGATCATCGCCTGGTGCAAAGACAAGCTCGCGCGCTACAAGTGCCCGCGCCACGTCGTTTTCATCGAACTGCCCAAAACCTCGACCGGCAAGATCCAGAAATTCAAGCTGCGCGACATGGCGAAGGCGGTGTGAGCAGGCGAATTGGGGCTTGCGCGGCGCGCCGGCTTTAGCCCAATCTCATCTTCATTGGGGGGATCAAAGCCATTCCACTCGAAGAACGATTCAGCGAGATCGCGAGCTATATCGCGCTTCTGATCGAGGCGGGCGCCGTCCTCGTCGTGGCGTTCGGCGCCTCCCAGGCGCTCATGTCGCTCTTGGCCGCGATTATCGGGCGAGCGGCCGACGAAATGCGCGGCCGCGAAATTTGGATCAAATTTGCAACTTGGATTTTGCTCGCGCTCGAATTCGCTCTCGCCGCCGATCTTGTACGCACGGCGGTCGCGCCCACCTGGGACGACATCTCCAAGCTCGCGGTGATCGCGACCATCCGCACGATGCTCAACTATTTCCTGGCCAAGGACATCGCCGAGTTTGAGCAGGCGCGCCAAGCGGGCGGAAATCAGCCCTTGGACAAGCCCGCCCCCTAATCGATTGGACCGACAGGGGATAATGTGTTTGAGTGAATCGGGGCCCCCGCAAAGGGACCAAACCGCCGGTTTTTGGGCGGATTCGGCATCGCGCGGGGCAGAAATCGTCACGGGTTCAATTGAGGGATGATGGCCAAGACCGGCACGAGCGGCCCGCGCTTTCAGCTCATTCTCATCAAGCCGTCACATTACGACAATGACGGCTATGTCGTGCAGTGGCTGCGGTCGACCATGCCGTCGAACTCGCTTGCCGCCGTCTATAGCCTCGCGCTCGGCGCAGCCGAACGCAAGCTGCTCGGCCCGGATCTTCCGATCGACGTCATGGCCATGGACGAGACCAACACCCGCGTGCGCCCGCGCGAGCTCGCGCGGCGGATCGCCGAGAACGGCGGTCTCGGCCTTGTCGGCATTGTCGGCGTGCAGTCGAACGAATTCCCCCCCGCCGTCGATATCGCACGGCCCCTGCGCGCGGCGGGCGTGCAGGTCATGATCGGCGGCTTCCATGTCTCGGGCTGCCTCGCCATGCTGAAGGAGCTCCCCGAGGACATCAAGGAGGCGCAAGCGCTCGGCGTCTCAATCTATGCCGGCGAGGCCGAGGAGGGCTTCGACGAAGCGATCCTCGACGCCGCAGGCGGCAAGTTGCGACCCATCTACGACCATATGAAGCATCTGCCGGATATCGGCGATGTCGCCTCCCCGCCCTTCCTCCCCGTCGATTTCGTCCGCCGCACCATCGGCAATGTCACGAGCTTCGACGCCGGCCGCGGCTGCCCCTTCCAGTGCTCCTTCTGCACCATCATCAATGTCCAGGGGCGGAAGTCGCGCTATCGCTCGCCCGACAGCGTCGAGCAGATCATCCGCATGAACTACAATCAGGGGGTCAATCGCTTCTTCATCACCGACGACAATTTCGCCCGCAACAAGGATTGGGAAGCGATCTACGACCGCATCATCAAGTTGCGTGAGGAAGACGGGCTCGACATTCGCTTCTGCATCCAGGTGGACACGCTCTGCCACCGCATTCCGAACTTCATCGACAAGTCGCGCCGCGCCGGCGTCACGCGCGTGTTCATCGGGCTCGAGAACATCAACCCCGCCAATTTGATCGCGGCCAAGAAGCGGCAGAACAAGATCACCGAGTACCGCAAGATGCTGCTCGAATGGAAACGCGTCGGCATCATCACCTATGCGGGTTACATTCTCGGCTTCCCCAACGACACGCCCGAGACGATCCGGCACGACCTCGAAATCATCAAGAAAGAACTGCCGCTCGACATGCTCGAGTTTTTCATCCTGACGCCGCTGCCGGGCTCGGAAGACCACAAGGTGCTGTGGGAAAAGGGCGTGTGGATGGATCCCGACATGAACAAATACGACGTCGAGCACGTCGTCACGGCCCATCCCAAGATGAGCGCAGCGGAGTGGAAAGAGGCTTATCGCGCCGCCTGGGACCACTACTATACCGACGATCACCTCGAGACGATCGTCCGCCGCGCCTATGCGAGCGGCATCAATATTCGCTCGCTGATGCCGGTGCTGTTCTGGTTCTCGAGCGCGGTCCCGGTCGAGAATCTGCACCCGCTGCAATGGGGCATCTTCCGCGTCAAATACCGCCACGACCGGCGCTCGGGCCTGCCGCTTGAATCCCCGCTTCTATTCTATGGCCGCTACGCCGCCGACATCGCCCGGAAGCTCGTGGTCGTGGCGCGGCGCTGGCGGCATTTGAAGCGCATCGTGCGCAAAGTGGAAGCGGACCCGCAAGCCAAGCTCTATCGCGACGAGGCGCTGACCCCGGTCACCGAGGAAGATTCCGAGCATATGGAGCTCTACACGCAGAACGAGGCCGCGCGCAGCGCGGTTGAGCGCGAGCTTCGCGTGGCGGGGAAGAGCGCCAACGGCCATGGCCACAAGGCCGAGACCGCCTCGGGCCGCGCCGGCAATGGGCACGAGGCAAACGGCCGCGACGCCGCTCACGCACCGCTAGAGCCTCACAGCGATCACAGCGAGCCGATTTCGCCGATCGTGTGAGCGGCCGCGATGGCGGTGACCGAAGGCTTCAAGGACTTGGTCAGGGACCTGCTCGCCGAATTCGGACCGGTCACCATCCGCAACATGTTCGGGGGCGCCGGCATCTATGCCGGCGGCGTCATGTTCGCCATCCTCGACGACGACGTGTTGTATCTGAAGACCGACGAGACGTCGGCGCGCGCCTTCCGGGAAGAAGGGATGGAGCCCTTCACCTATGTAATGGAGGGCAAGGGCCCGGTCGCCATGTGCTATTTCGAGGTGCCGCCGCGGCTCCTCGAGGCGCCCGAGGAACTCGTCGCCTGGACGCATGAGGCCTATCGTATCGCTTGCGCAAGCAAGACGAAGCGACCGCGCAAGCGGCGGTGATTTAGCATTTCACAAGCCGAAGGAATGCCGCGTTGGCTTACAGGCCGCCGAGCGCGCGACTGATCATGTCGGCGAAACCGTCGCCCTGCCGCTCCAGCCAGTTCGGGTGTTCGCGCGGCTCTTCGCCATACATGGCCTCGACGCCGGGAGGGCCCGGCGGGCGGGCGGGCGCAAGCAAATGCGCCTGCATCCAGCCGGTCGCGGCGCTCTGCGGATCGGTGACCTCGACCCAGCCTTCATAGCGCGACACGACCCGAAGGACGCGGCCGTAGGGGAAGGCGAACAGCATGGGCGCATCGTCCGTAGCCGCGCCATGCATGCCGGCGCCTGACACCAGAACCTGCACCCATTCTCGCGGCTCTTCCGTAGGCAAGCCATTGGGGTCGACCTCTTCGGGAAGCCCAGCCTGAGGATCGTTGGGATCGTAGGGCTCGTCATAGGCGCCGGGCGGGGGCGGCATCGGCGCGTCCGCCTCGGCTTCCATTCCGGGAGGCGCACTGGACGGGCTCGGGCGCTGCCAGGGAAGAGCATTGGGATCGCTCGGCTCGTCCTCGCCTGGCGGCAATGCCGCCATCTCTGTTTCCGTTCCGCCTTGCGCCTCGGCCGGAGCGCCGGTTGCGGGCTCGGGCGGAAGTGGCGCTTGCGCGGCTTGAGCGGGCGCAGAAGCTGCTGGAGCGGAAGCTGCCGGAACGGGCGCTGCTGGAGCCGCAGCGGGCGCCTCCGGGGCGACTTCCTTGGTCTCCTCGGCGGTGCGCGCGATTTTCTCCTGGTAGGCAAGCGTCCGCGTCTGCGGTCCGCTCTCCGCCCGTTTGATCCCAGGCGCAGGCGGGCTGACCACCATGTAGAGGGCCACGCACACGATGGCGCTCAGGACCAAAAGCGAAATGATGAGCTTGTTAATCGGCGGATCTCCCCGTCCCTCGCCCGCTATTAGCCCCGAAAACGCGGCAACAGCGTGTCAAACGCGGCCCATTATCCATCGATTAAGGCTAATTTTCCGTGAACCGTCACGGGGGCAACGCAGTTTCGGAAAAGCGAGCCGTCGCAAGAGGTAAGCACTAGCGACCCCATGCTGAGCTACAAAGAATACGACAACGTTCAGGCGGTCGAGATCGAACTCAAGGGGCGGCTTTCGACGGAGGAGTTCGATGCCGTGGCCAAGCGGCTCGAAGCCTTCATCATCCGCCATGGCAAGGTGCGCGTGCTCGAGATCGTCAAGGACTTCGAGGGCATGGACGCAACCGCCTTCTGGCACGACCTCAAGTTCAGCCTGCGGCACCTCAAGGACTTCAGCCGTTGCGCCATCGTCGCCAACCCGGACATGCACCATCTCTGGTCGAGCCTGGTCGCGCCCTTCATGTCCTGCGAGGTGGAGCATTTTGCGCCGGGCGAGGAGGCCGCCGCCCGCGACTGGCTGATGTGGCCCGAGGGCGCGGCCGACGTCTGACGCACGCCGCTCCGCCTACTGCGGCTCACCGGCAGGAGCGGCAGGCTTCTCCTGAATCGATTCGAGGTAGTCGATGATCGCCGCGACGTCCTGCGGGCTGAACACGAAGATCGGCATGTCGGGATGGCCCGACACGATTCCTTCGGCGAGCGATTCGGCAAGATCGGAGACCGGGTATTTGGCGGAGAGGGTCCGGAACGGCGGCGCCTCCTTGTGCGGACTAATCCCCTCCGTGCCGATCGCGTGGCAGCGCGCGCAATTCTTCTCGACGAGGGCCTGGCCTTTATCGGTCATGTCTTTCTCGGCGGCGAGAGCCGGGAACGCGAGCCAAAGGAGGGCGAGGCAAGCGCCAAAGAGCGGTTGATAGGATCGATCGCTTCGCATGTCGCGGCTCCCTCCCTCATTCTGATTCGCAGGAAATTCCAAAAAATGAAAGGCCGCCTCGGCGCAAGCGAAACTTGCGCCCCCGCGGCCTCATCGAAACTCCTAAACGCGAGCCCTAGTGGCTCATTTGGTGCTTGAGACGCTCTATCTCATCCTTCAGACGCAATTTTTGGCGCTTCCATTCCGCGATCTTCAGGTCGTCCGCGGTTGGGCGGCCCAACTCTTCTTCGATTTTTCGATCTAGTGCACGATGCTTTTCGGACAACTCCTCAAGGCGTGCGTCTAGCGCCATATCGGACCTCCTTGCTGTTGGTCTCGTTTCGCCCATTGTGCCAAATCAGCAGTGATTTGTCACCTTCGGCGGGTCGTTCGCATCGCTTAACCTCTTGGCAAAACGCGCCAAGCCCTTGCGCCGCCGCTGGTTCGCCGCGATACTTTCGGCCGTCCCGAAGAGAGGCAAGGAGCAGGGGACGTCCGATGGAGAGCGAGGAGATTCGCGAGCTCCGGGCGACGCTGCTCAGGCTCAAGCAAGAGCATCGCGACCTCGACAGCGCCATCAACGCCTTGGAAGAATCGGGCCGCGCCGACGCCCTCCAGCTCAAACGCCTCAAGAAGAAGAAACTCGCCCTCAAGGACGAGATTGCCCGCATCGAGGACCAGCTCCTGCCCGACATCATCGCCTGACGGTTGCGACAACGTGCCTTGCCAACAAGGGTTCCGCCCCTATAATCCCGCGCTTTCCGCCGCCTGGCCGCCTGCCTCCCGAGAGATCAGCGCATGAGCGATGATAAGCCCGTCGTCGGCATCATCATGGGGAGCCGCTCCGACTGGCCGACGCTGAAGGAAGCGGCCGCCGTGCTCGATGCGCTGAAAGTGCCCTACGAGAGCAAGGTGGTCTCGGCGCATCGCACGCCCAAACGGCTCTATGCCTACGCCTCGAGCGCGAGCGAGCGCGGGCTGAAAGTCATCATCGCCGGCGCCGGCGGCGCCGCTCACCTTCCCGGCATGACCGCCTCGATGACCGAACTGCCGGTGCTCGGGGTTCCGATCGAGAGCCGCGCGCTCAAGGGCCTCGACAGTCTTCTCTCGATCGCGCAGATGCCGGCGGGCGTGCCGGTCGGGACACTTGCCATCGGCGCGGCTGGCGCCGCCAATGCCGGCCTGCTCGCGGCGCAAATCCTGGCGCTCAGCGATCGGCGTCTCGCCGCCCGCGTCATGGCCTGGCGCGCCGCGCAGACCGATGCCGTTGCCGAGGCGGTCGAGGATAATGCCTGACGGCCCGCTGCCGCCCGGCAGCACGATCGGCATCCTCGGCGGCGGCCAGCTCGGCCGCATGCTGGCCATGGCGGCTTCACGTCTCGGTCTCAAGACGCATGTCTTTTCCGACGAAGCGGACGCGCCCGCTTTCGACGTCGCCGCGGTGCGATCGGTCGGCTCTTATGCCGACGGCGAGGCCATCGCGCGCTTTGCGGGTAGCGTCGACGTGGTGACCTGCGAGTTCGAGAACGTGCCAGCCGCGACGCTTGAAGCCGCTTCGCGCGTTGTTTCGGTCTTTCCACCGGTAAATGCGTTTGCCGTCGCCCAAGACCGTCGCGCCGAGAAGGATTTCGTGACGGCGCTCGGCATTCCGGTCGCTCCTTACGCCCCGGTCGATTCGCTCGACGATCTCTTGAGCGCGCTCCCGCGCGTCGGCCTCCCTGCCCTCATCAAGACGCGACGCCTCGGCTATGACGGCAAGGGGCAAGTCCCGATCCGCGCCGCCGCGGACGCCGCCGCCGTGCTCGCAAGCCTCGGCAAGGTGCCGGCGCTGGTGGAAGGAATGGTGCCGTTCGAACGCGAGATTTCGGTGATTACCGTGCGCGGGCAGGACGGCGAGATGCGATTCTACGATGCGGTCGAGAACGTGCATGAGGGCGGCATCCTCGCCAGGAGCCGCGTGCCTGCCGGCATTGCGCCGGCCTTGAGCGTCGAGGCGAAAACCATCGCCGGCAAGATCGCCGAGGCGCTTTCCTATGTCGGCGTGCTCTGCGTCGAGATGTTCGCCCGCGGAGGCGAGCGGCCGGATCTCCTCGTCAACGAATTCGCGCCGCGGGTGCACAATTCGGGGCACTGGACGCTCGATGCCTGCCTCATAAGCCAGTTCGAGAACCATATCCGTGCGATCGCGGGCTGGCCGCTCGGCGAGACCGCGCGCCACAGCGATGCGGTGATGACCAATCTGATCGGCGCCGACGTCGAGACATGGCGCGAGGCCGCTGCGGAGCCCGATATGGCCGTCCATCTCTACGGCAAGACGGAAGCGCGCAAGGGCCGCAAGATGGGCCACGTCACGCGGCTCTACCCCAAGACTTGAAGCTTTCCCCGTCTGGACAAGCTACCGCCCTTCTGTTAGAGCACGTCGCGGATGCGGGACCCTGACCGGTCATGGCCGGGGCTGATTGGCCTCCCGCTCCCATCCCGACAGTCACTAGGCCAAACGGAGAGAGAGAAGCTCGTGCAAGTCGTCGTTCGCGATAACAATGTCGATCAGGCCTTGAGGGCCTTGAAGAAAAAGATGCAGCGCGAAGGCATCTTCCGCGAGATGAAGCTCCGGAACTATTACGAAAAGCCGTCCGAGAAGCGCGCCCGCGAGAAGGCCGAGGCCATCCGCCGGGCGCGGAAGCTCGCCCGCAAGAAGGCGCAGCGCGAGGGCGGCGGAGGCGGCGGTCCGGCGCCGAAGCCGCGCGGTCCGCGCCGCTAGCAACCAGTCAATTTCATACGAGAGATGCCGTCATGGCCGGGCCCCTGCCCCGGCCATTGGTTTTTCAAGCGCTAGCGGGCCTCGCCGCTTGCCGCGGCCGCGATCTCGACCCGGCGCCCGCCTCTTGCCCTGACCTTGTGGACCACAGGGACGGGGCGGAGAGCATCGAGGAAGCCGCGCACGCGCTCCCACGCGCCGCGGTCGAACAGGTCGTTGTGGCCGGCCTGCGGCACGACCGCCATCGTCTTCGGCTCGCTCGCGGCGCGGAACACGCGCCGCGCCAGATCGAGCGGAATGATCGCGTCGCGCCCGCCATGAATGATGAGGAGCGGTGCCTTGACCGCGCCGATCCGCTCGATGGTGCGGTACTGGTCGGCCATGATCAGGCTGAGCGGGAACCCCTTCCACATCAGCCTGCCGACATCGACGATCGAAGTGAAGGACGCTTCGAGCACAAGCGCCTCGACATGGCGCTGGAGCGACAGTCGCGTCGCGACCGCGGTGCCGAGCGACTCGCCATAGGCGACGATATCGTGCGGAGCGACACCGAGCCCGCGCAAATAGTCGTAGGCGCTGACGGCGTCCGCCGCGATCCTCGGCTCGCTCGGCCAACCCTCGGAGCCGCCATAGCGGCGGTAGTTGAGCATGAACACGCCGTAACCGTCGGCGGCGATCGTCTTGATCTTGCCGGCGCGGCTCGCGGTGTTGCCGCTATTGCCGGTGAAGTAGAGAAGCGTCGGCTTCGCTCCGCGCGCCGGGCGATACCAAGCGATGAGCTTGGTGCCGTCGGCGGCCTTGAACACCACTTCCTCGACGTCCTGAAGTCCGGCGTTCTTGGGATCGACGCGGGTGCGGTCGGGCAGATAGACGAAATAGCGGTGCAGCAATCTGCCGATGACGACGATCAGCGCGAAAATACCAACAAGCGCAAGCACGAGATTCAGCATGGTTCAGACAATACCTTTCAACGATGACACTGTCATATAGGCTCAAATTCCGGGAAGTCAGGCTGCGGGCTTTTCGCTGCGTTCCATCATGAACCGGAGGGCGGAATTCGCCACCCTCATAGACGTCGCATGCTTAAAAAAGGTTCACGATCCAGGCGCTTCACAGATTTTCGGGGTGGGTTTTGCGGGGCGGTATGGCGCCGCTTTCGGGAACGGCTCTAGGCGTCGAATGGAGCCGCAATTGGGCGATTCTTAGATTGTATTGCGGCGATGCGGCGCAGGTCCCGGATTATAAGGACTTGGCGATTTCCTCGGTCATCTTTTTCGCGTCGCCGAGCACCATCATGGTGTTGTCGCGATAGAACAGCGGATTGTCGATACCGGCATAACCGGACGCGAGCGACCGCTTGTTGAACAGCACGGTTCCCGCCTTCCACACTTCGAGCACTGGCATGCCGTAGATCGGCGAGGTCGGATCGTCCTCGGCGGAAGGATTGGTCACGTCGTTGGCGCCGATCACATAGACGACGTCGGCTTGCGGAAATTCGGAGTTGATGTCTTCGAGCTCGAACACCTCATCGTAAGGAACGTTGGCCTCGGCGAGCAGCACGTTCATGTGGCCGGGCATGCGGCCCGCGACCGGGTGAACGGCATATTTCACTTCGACGCCCGCCTTCTTCAGCCCGTCGGCCATCTCGCGCAACGCATGCTGCGCTTGCGCCACTGCCATGCCGTAGCCCGGCACCACGATCACCCGCCCTGCGTTCTTCATTAGGAAGGCCGCGTCCTCGGCCGAGCCGAGCTTCACCGGCTTCTGCTCCGAGCCCGCGGCCGGCCCCGCCACTT
>Ga0081455_10008389_pt1 | contig 10745 bp, 10 predicted proteins | sample TabmetS3T2R1_FD_70207 | JGI IMG/M metagenome (GOLD analysis project Ga0081455, IMG submission 70207) | Tabebuia heterophylla rhizosphere microbial communities from the University of Puerto Rico - S3T2R1 | ecosystem: Host-associated > Plants > Roots > Rhizosphere ... | reverse complement strand
CCCTGCTGCCACGTGCGGTACTCGGTGTTCTTCTCGATCCCGGTGTGGAGGTAGCCGACGATCGGCTCGCACGCCAGCACGGTCTCGCCGTCGAGCTCCAACAGGAGCCTGAGCACCCCGTGCGTCGAGGGATGCTGGGGCCCCATGTTGATGACCATCGTCTCCTGACGGATCTCGCGCGTGGAGGCCGCCGAGAGCTCGTCCATGTCGGTCACCGGCAGGTCTTCGGTCCCGATCGCGTCGCCTCGGGCGCGCTCGACCGTCACGACGTCCTCCGGTCGACGGGGGGGATGAACGCGCCGTGGAATCGCGTGTCGACCCCGCCCAGCTCCTCCGTCTTGCGGAGCGGCCACCCGTCCCAGCCATCGGGGAGCAGGATCCGGCGCAGGTTCGGGTGCCCCTCGAACACCACGCCGAAGAAGTCGTAGGTCTCGCGCTCGTGCCAGTTCGCGGTCGGGAACAGCCCGGTCACCGAGGGCACCCGAACATCGTTCTCCGAAAGCCCCACCTTCACGCGCAGCCGGTGGTGGCGTTCGGTGGACGAGAGCTCGTAGGCGACGCGGAAGCGCGGATCGCGGCCGGGCCAGTCGGTCGCGGTGACGCTTGACAGGAAGTCCAGCCGGAGCTCCTCGTCGTCGCGGAACGTCTGCAGCGCCTCGAGCAGCCCGTCCCGGTCGACCAGGACCGTGGCCTCGCCACGGGCGACCACGACATCGGGGCACAGCCGCCGGACGCGTTCGGCGAGCTCGGTGACGATCACGCCCCGGGGCCCGTCCTCACTTGATCCGGCCCTCCGTGCGGACCTTCTCGTGTAGCCGGAGGATCCCGTACATCAGCATCTCGGGCTTGGGCGGGCAGCCGGGCACGTAGATGTCCACTGGGACGATCGTGTCGACCCCTTGGACCACCGCGTAGTTCGTGAACATCCCACCGGCCGATGCGCACACGCCCATCGAGATCACCCACTTGGGCTCGGGCATCTGGTCGTAGATCGTGCGCAGGACCGGCGCCATCTTCTGGCTCACGCGGCCGGCGACGATCATGAGGTCGGCCTGGCGCGGCGAGGCGCGGAACAGCTCCATCCCCCACCGCGACAGGTCGTAGTCGCCGGCCCCGGTCGCCATCATCTCGATCGCGCAGCACGCCAGGCCGAACGTCACCGGCCACATCGATTGCTTGCGGGCCCAGCTCACCGCCTTGTCGAGCGTGGTCATCAGCAGGCCGCGCTCGAACTCCTCCCGGCTGTCCTCGGCGGTCTTGCCGGTCCGGAAGCCCTCGAGGCGCTCAACCGGCACGCGCGAGCTCCTTCCTCGGCTCCTCGGCGTCTCGCTCGGCCGTCGCGGCGGTCGGGGCCTCGGCGCCCGCCCAGTCCAGGCCGCCGCGCTTCCATACGTAGACGTACGCGACGAACACGAGCCCGATGAAGATGGCCATCTCCCCGAGCCCGAAGAGGCCGAGCTGGCGGAACCCGACGGCCCACGGGAACAGGAAGATCGTCTCGATGTCGAAGATGATGAACAGCATCGCGACGACGTAGAAGCTCACGCTGAACCGCTCGCCCTTGGGGAGGCGCTCGGGCTCGATCCCGCACTCGTACGGCGCGAGCTTGGCCGGCGTGGGGCGGTTCGGGCGCAGGAGCGACGAGACGGCCAGCGACAGCACGCCGAACAGCAGCCCGAGCACGGCCAGGATCAGGACCGGCAGGTACTCGGAGAGCTCGGCCGCCAGGATCATCTCGACACCGGCATCATCCGCTCGAGCGCGTACATCAGCTTGTCGCGGCCGTCACCCTTGCGGCCGTCGGTGAGGTTGCCCATGAGCCTCAGCATGAAGCGCATGAGCCACTCCTGCGGCAGCGCGTACTCGGTGAGCGCGTGCATCACCGGCGGATGGCCGATCGCGCGCACGAAGTTGGTCCCGATCCGGTAGTAGCGCGCATAGCGATCGCGAAGGATCGCGGGGTACAGGTGGGCGATCCCGGGCCGGTCGTTCACCAACGCGTCGTGGATCAACTCCGCGGCGAGCTCCCCGGCCTCCATCGCGTAGGCGATGCCCTCCCCGTTGAACGGGTTCACCATGCCCGCGGCGTCGCCCACGACCAGCATCCCGGGGACGGCGGTGGGAGTGCGCGAGAACCCCATCGGCAGCGGCCCCGAGAGGACGCGTCCCTCGGCCGAGCCCTCGTCCACGTTCCACTCGGCGGGCAGCATCCGCCAGAACGCGTCGAAGACCCGCTGCGCCGACACGTCCTTGAAGTCGCGGAACGTGTTGAGCACGCCGGCGCCGAGGTTGACCGACCCATCGGCCAGGGCGAAGAGCCAGCCGTAGCCGGGCAGGATCGTGTCCTCCTCCCACAGGTCCATCCAGACCTCGAGCCAGGGCCCCGGGTGGCGCTGGATGCGGTAGTAGCGGCGGGCGGCGATCCCGAGTGGCTTGGCCGCGTCGCGCCGGACCCCCGCCTGCGACGCGAACCGCGACGCGGCGCCGTCCGCGGCGATCACGAACCGGGCTCGCACGGTCGACTCGGGTCCGTCCTCGCCGCGACGGATCGTGGCGCCCGTGACCCAGCCGTCGTCCTGTACGGGCGCGAGCGCCTCGGTGTGCTCCATCAGGCGCGCGCCCGCCTTCTCGGCGTGCCGAACGAGCAACTCGTCGAACTCGGCGCGCGTCATGACCAGCCCGAACCCGGGGAAGTCCTCGAGGTCGGGCCACGGGAGCTCGAGCGTGACGCGCCGAGAGTAGATCCGCAGGCCCTGGTGCCGCTCGAAGCGCGGGTCGTCGACGTCGATCCCCAGCCGACGGAGCTGTACCACGGCGCGGGGGGTCAGGCCGTCCCCGCACACCTTCTCGCGGGGGAACGAGGCCTTCTCGACCATCAGCACGTTCAGGCCGTGACGGGCCAGGTGGTAGGCGGCCGTGGAGCCGCCGGGGCCGGCACCGACGATCAGCGCGTCGACGTCTAGCTGCTCGTTCGTCGGGCTCGGCACGGGACCTCCAAGCGCTTGTGAAAACTTTCACAAGTGATGCTATCCACTTGTGAAGCCGCGCACAAACCCTATGCCCGAGCCTTCGGGGGCGGCAAGGCGGCCTATCCCCACGTGCGTCACTCGGCGCCATGGGCCACTCGACCGGGGTGAGTCCTCGCTCTGGGGGTCGTCGCGACCGCTTACGCGGGAGCGACTCGCCGCCGGCGGCTGAGCGAGCCTCAGCGCCCCCGGGCGTGGTCCCAGGCGACGACCCGATCGGGCACGACCCGGACGAACCCGAGCCCGGCGATCTCCTCGGCGAACCGCGAGAACCCGTCCCCCGCCAGCAGTGGCCGGTACTTCTCGTGCCACGCGGAGATCGGCCGGCGCATCGAGGCGTGTTCGGCCGGCAGGGGTTCGGCGCGGCCGCGGATCTCGATCCCCGCGATCTCGACCCACGAGCGGCCCAGGTCGATCGTGACGGCGACGCGGGGGTCGCGCTCGACGTTGGCCCACGTTCGACCGTCGCGGCGCGTCGACAGGTAGATCGCCTCCTCAGGCCACACGAACCAGAGCGGCACGACGTGCGGTGAGCCGTCCGCGTCGACCGTCGCCACCGCCGCCGAGGACAGGCTCGCGAACATCCGGCGGGCCGCCGAAACGTCCGCGTTCGAGACGCGCATCAACCGGCCGCCTCCATCCGAAGCGCATCCGCGATCGCGATGAGCGCGCCGGCGCCCTCGGGACGCAGCGGCGCGCCCTCGAGCGCCGTCGCCGCCCTCGAGAGCAGGTCGTCGATCTCGGTCCCGGTGGCCGCGTCCGGAGCCTCATCCAGGGCGTCGTCGCGCAGCTGGAACGCCTGCCCCAGCAGACGCCCGAACACCCCGAGCGTCCCCTCAGCCGCGGGCTCCGCCCCGGCGAGGACCGCTCCGACCAGGACCGGTCCCTCGGCGGTGTAGGAGGCCGTCTTGAGGGCGCGCACCCGCTCGGGTCGCTCGGAACCGGCGACGTCGAGGAACTGCCCGGCCGCCATCTCCACGCGCATCCGGTCGAACCGCGTCATCGCCGCCTCGAGGCGCTCGCCCTCGAACCCGCAGGTCCGCATCAGGCGTTCGGACAGCACCAGGGCGAGATCGCCGACCAGCACGGCCGCCGCGGTCCCGAACCCGTCCGGGTCGACGCCCCCCGGCGCCTCCTTGGCGAACCGCACGTGGGTGGCCGGTTCCCCGCGGCGCTCGACGTCACGGTCCATCACGTCGTCGTGCACGAGCGCCGAGGTGTGCAGCAGCTCGATCGCCGCCCCGGCGCGCAGGATCCGCTCGTCGACGTCCGCCCCGTCGACCGCGCGGAACGCCCAGACGCATAGGGCCGGGCGGATGCGCTTGCCGCCGGCCCGCACGACCCGAACGATCTCGTCCGCCAGCTGCGCCGCGTCGGGGTCCATGCCGGCGAGCTCTGCCCGCCGGTCCGCGAGGAACCGCTCGAGAACCTCGTCGACCGCTCGTCGGACACGGTCCAGAGCCTCGGCGTGCTCGCGCTCGGACACGACCGCAGTATCCCAACGCCCGGGCCGGCCGTTCACGCGAGGACGGACTGCTATCGTTCGAACGGCCCGACCCGAACGATGACGCGCTTCCAGAAGCTCTCGATCGCGACCACCGCCTCAACCGTCCTGCTCGTCGCGGCCGGGGCACTGGTTCGGGCGACGGGCTCGGGCCTGGGGTGTCCAGGCTGGCCGACGTGCTTCGGCCGCTGGATCCCACCGCTGGAGACCCACGCGATCATCGAGTACTCCCATCGGCTGCTCGCGACCATCGCGGTGGTCCTGATCGTCCTGCAGGCGATCGTCGCGTGGCGCGAGTACCGCACCGTCAAGCAGATCCTCCGCCCGAGCATGGCCGCGGTGATCCTGGTCTTCGTCCAGGCCGGACTCGGTGGGATCGTCGTCAGGGGGGAGCTCGAGGCGACGCTGGTGACGCTGCATTTCGCGACCGCGATGGCGCTGCTCGGGGTGCTCGTCAACATCACCGCGGACGCGTTCTGCTTCGTCAAGCTCCCGCTCAAGGGCCCGGCGATCGGCGGGTCCGACCCGGCGTTCGCCCGGCTGACGCTGTGGGCCGCGGGGGCGTCCTTCGTCCTGCTGATCGTCGGGACCTACGTCCGGGCCGAGGGCGCCGGGCTCGCGTTCCGCGACTGGCCGCTGATGGACGGGCGCCTGGTGCCCACACTCGGCGGCGTGGCCACGCTGATGTTCCTGCACCGCCTGCTCGCCGCGGCCGTGCTGCTGCTCGTGATCTGGCTCGCGATCCGCGCCCGGACGATGGCGAACCGTTCGCGCGACCTGACGGTCCTGTCCACGATCGCGCTTGCGCTGTACGTCGCGCAGATCCTGGTCGGGGCCGCGAACGTGTGGTCCCGGCTCTCGGCGGCCGCCGTCACCGCGCACGTCGTGCTGGCCGCGCTCATCTGGGGCGTGCTGGTGGCGCTGGCCACGGTCAGCCGTCGGTTCGCGGCGCGGCGCCCGCGGGGGGCGGAGGAAGGCGACGCCGGATCCAACGGCAAGCACTCGGACGTGCGCGAGACGAGCGCCGCGTACTTTCGGCTCACCAAGCCGCGCATCGTCGTGCTCCTGCTCATCACCACGGTCCCGGCCATGATGCTCGCGCAGCGCGGGATGCCCTCGATCGGCCTGATCCTGGCGACGCTCGTCGGCGGCGCGATCGCGGCGGGCTCGGCCAACGCGATCAACTGCTACCTGGACCGCGACATCGACGAGGTCATGCGGCGCACCCGCAACCGGCCGCTCCCGGCGCATCAGATCGAGCCCGCGAGCGCGCTCGCGTTCGGCTACGTGTTGGGCGCGTTCTCCTTCTTCTTCCTGTCGGTCACGGTGAACGTGCTGGCGGCGTGCCTCGCGCTGTCGGCCATCGCCTTCTACGTGTTCGTGTACACGATGTGGCTCAAGCGCACGAGCGTGCAGAACATCGTGATCGGCGGCGCGGCAGGCGCCGTTCCGGCACTGGTCGGATGGGCCGCCGTCACGGGTTCGGTCGGGCTGGCCGCCTGGGTGCTGTTCGCGATCGTCTTCGTATGGACGCCGCCGCACTTCTGGGCGCTCGCGATGCGCTACAGCGGCGACTACCGCGCTGCGGGGATCCCGATGCTGCCCGTCGTCCGCGGCCCGGCGGAGACGCGCAAGCAGATCCTCCTGTACTCGCTCGTGCTGTTCGGGACCTCGCTGCTGCTGGTGCCGGCGGCGTCGATGGGCGCGATCTACCTGGCCGCGGCGGTCGTCCTCGGCGGATGGTTCGTCTGGCGCGCGCTCCGGCTGTGGCGCGGCGGCTCCCCCGCCGATTCGATGCGGCTGTTCCGCTACTCGATCTTGTACCTCGCGCTGCTGTTCGCGGCCGTGGCCGTGGACGCGGTCGTCCTCGGCTAGCGCCAGCGCTCACTCGGAGCCCCCGGCGCGGCGCCTCCACGGCACCACGCCCTCCAGCTCGATCTCGAGCGAGAAGCTGAGGAACGTCCGCACCAGCACGATGATGCCCAGCGTGACCGCGCTCTGGATCGTCGTGTCGATCGTGATCGTCCGCACGATGTCGGCGATGATGAGGATCTCCAGGCCGAGCAGGATCGCCCGGCCGACGCCCATCCGCACGTTCTCGTAGGCCGTGTCCCGGCGGCCGCCGGCAACGTCCATCACGAGGCGGACGAACGCCCAGACCGACCCGATCACCAGGACCGCGACGCCGGCGACCTCGAACCCTCGGACGACCTTGGCCATCGCGTCGGCGAAGGTCACCATCGCGAGCACCACGTCACCTCCACGAGCACCCGAAGGTGAACGCTAGCGCGCTACAGGTACGCCTGCTTGCGGAGCCAGCGCATCGCGAACCCGCCCCAGATCGGGGGCAGGTAGAAGGTCAGCAGCCGGTACGTCAGCGCGATCGCCGCGGCGGTGGCGCTCGGGATCCCGATCGCGGTGAGACAGAAGGCCAGCGCCGCCTCGCTCACGCCGATCCCTCCCGGCACGGGCATCACGCCGGCGAACAGGCTGACGAGCGTGTTGGTCAGCAACAGCTCGGCCATCGTGGCCGACTGCCCGAACGCCCGGACGGTCAGACCCAGGATGATCGCCAGCAGGAACTGGGCCGTGAAGTTCCCGCCCAGCAGGCCGGCGAGCTTGGTAGGCGACCGGATGACACGCAGAGCCGGCCTGGCCTCGGCGACGCGCGCGCGGATCGGGTTGCGGATCTTCGGGATCGTCAGCGCGATCACGACCAGGACGAGCAGCAGGATGCCGGCAAGGACCAGCAGCTTCCCGTTCGGATCGATGTTCAGGCCGTCGAGGCTGAGGTCCAGCGTCACCAGGCCCGACAGCAGGATCGTGATCAGGATCAGGACCTGGACGATGAAGCCGAAGACGCTGTCGATCAGGCCGATCGTGAGCGCCTGGGCGGCGGGGGCGCCCTCCTTCTGGAAGAAGCGCACGTTCATCGCCACGCGGGCGGCGGAGCTCGGCACGGCGAGCGCGATGAACTGCACGGCGTACTCGAGCGCGACCACCGGCCCGAGCCGAAGGGGCAGCGTCGACGCGCCCATCGTGCCGAACGCCTGGGCGACGGGCACCACCGGGACGACGACCAGCGCCGCCCAGATCCACGCGGCCTCGGCCTGCCCGAGCTGCTGCGCGATCTGGTCGATGCCCACGTCGGAGATCGCGCTGAAGACGAAGTAGGCGGCGAGCAGGAGCACCGCGATCGTGAGCAACGAACCGGCCGTCACGCGGCGCAGCGGCTCGAGCTTGGGCGGTTCGATCCCCGCGGCCTTCGCGGCCCGGTCGCGGATCGCGTCGAGGTCGCGCTCGGCGTCCTTCAACGAGCGCCGGGTGGACCGGGTCAGGGCCGCGGGTTGCACGTAGGGCAGCACCTCGGTGAGCCCGTCCACGCCGATCTCGTGCACGGCCGCCGCGACCGCGCGCTCGTCGCCGGCGAGCAGCGCGGTGGTCACCAGGAGCTGCGCGCGGTCCGCGAGCACGGCCTGCGGTGTGGCGCTGGCGGCCGCCGTCTCGAAGTCCGCGATCCTCGGCGACCCGTCGGCCCCGATCGCGACGTGGAGCGCATCGAGGGCCCCGTGCGCGATCCCGTTCTCATGCATCGCCGAGACGGCGTCCCACAGCTCCTCGATCAGGCGATCCGTCACCTCCTCGGGACCGGCCTGACCCAGCAGCCGCCCCTCGGCCTGGATCACGAGGACGCCGTCGCGCGCGCCCGCGACGCCGGCGGCGATCACCGGCAGCACCGGGACGCCGGAGCGCTCGGCGAGCAGCGTGACGAACGCCTCGTGCTCGACCTGTTGGCGCCGGCTCAGCGTCACCGACGGCGACTCGTCGCGGTACCACAGGTACGACCACGTGGAGGTCAGCAGCTGCCCGTCCCAAGCGTCGCGCCCGTACACCTTGACGAGCAACGGGAGCCCATCGGAGCGATCGGCGCGGAGGAGCGCGACGCCCCTGGGCTGGAGCTCGGCCGCGCGGAGGTTCGTCACCTCGACCCCGAGCTCCGCCAGCGCGGCGCGGACCTGGTTCGGCGAGGGCAGGCCTCCCGGCGAGCCGAACGCCAGATGCACGAGCGCGGCCGAGCCGAACCCGATCGCGAGCCCGGAGAACACGCCCAGGGGCAGCGCGACGCCCAGCGCGATCCCCGCCATCGACCCGAGGACGATCACCCATCGCCCGAACCGGCGGACGGGCCGCCCCAGGTGCGGGGCCGTCGTGACGATCAGCGCCGTCGCCAGGGCGACGCGCACCGCGGGATACACCACCGGCGGCTCGGAGCCGGTCAGGCCGTCCACCATCGTCGACCATCCGCCCGCGAACAGGGTCGTCACGCCCAGGGCGAACAGCCCACCGAGCAGCTGGTCGCGGAGCAGGAACAGGCGCCGCGTGGCGACGACCGAGGATACGAGCAGGACGAGCGGCCACGCGATGAGCAGGTCGTGCGCGATCTCCCAGAACCAGCCCAGCAGGCCGGGCAGGTCCTTGACGATCTTCGAGATCGTGCCGTCCGCGGCCGTCGGGTCGGGCGCGAACAACGACACGAGCACCAGCGCGACCGCCGATCCGGCGAACAGGATGACGTCGGTGGGTCTCCTGGCCCGGTCGGCGTCGGTGGCCGAGGAGAAGAAGCGGATGCTGAGGTCCGGCTTGGTGCGCGCGATCCACGAGCGAGGGCCGCGGGCGCCCTCCGCGGCGGCCTCATCGGCCGGGGGCCGGTCGTCCCGCCGCCTCGTGTGCCTCATCCGCTCGCGCCCATCATGAGGAAACGCGAAGGCCGCCGCACCCGGGTCTTCGAGGGGCGGCGGCCTCCGGAGCTCGTTCGCAGGCGAGCTAGACCTGCATCATCGCCTGCTTCTTCATCGACTCGTACTCCTCGGCGGTGATCTTGCCCTCGTCGCGGAGCTTGGCGAGCTTGGCCACCTCGTCGGCGGCCGAGTAGCCGGTCATCCGGCGCTCGCGCTCCTGCGCGGCCGCCCGCGCGTGGCGCTCACCGTCGTCGCGCTCTCCGGGGTGCTGCTGGCGGTGCTTCCCCGCACTTACGAGGTGCAGACCACCTTGCAGGTGCAGCGGGCGGACGTCATCGCCGCTCTCTCCGGCGGCACCGTTCCCGGTCAGCCGGACGTGCCCACGGCCCGGGCTGCCGACACCATCCTCAGCAGCGACAACCTGGTCGCCCTGGTCACCCAGAGCGGGATGCTGGAGCGGTGGCCAAAGACCCGCGCGCCCATCCTCCGGCTCAAGGACCGGATCTGGGCCCGGCTCTTCCCAAAGCCCACGGACGAGGACCGGATCGACGGCTTCGTGGGCTTCCTCGAGCGGGCGATGTGGGTGAACACCACGGAGAGCACGGTCAGCATCGGCGTGCACGCCCCGGATCCCGACCTGGCGTTTCGCCTGGTGGAGTCGGCCTCGGAGAACTTCATCGAGGCTCGACACGCGGCGGAGATCTCCGCCATCGCCGACGCCATCGCCATCCTCGACAAGCGCGCCGGAAAGGTCCGCGAGGAGCTGGATCGGGCGCTGGCGCAGCTCGATGAGAAGCGCACCGAGCGCTCCGCTCGCCTCGGCAACCGGGTCCGGTCCCGTCCGCAGCCGCAGCTGGTGGTACGGGCCCCCAGCGAGGAGGGAGCGCGGCTCACGGTGCAGATCGAGGCGAAGCGCCGGGCGATCGCGGACCTCGAAGAGTTTCGCCGCAAGCGGATTCTGGAGCTCGAGACCCGGCTCCAGGAACTGCGGGGCCTGTACGCGGACGGCCATCCTGCGGTGCAGGACCTGAAGCAGAGCATCGAGGGGCTCCGGGGAAGGTCTCCGCTGGTCATCTCCCTGGAGCGAGACCTGGGGGACCTCGAGGCGGAACGGAAGCAGCGGGGATTGCTGGCGGAGGTGCCTCTGGGGAGCTCCCGGGCGAAGGACGCCTCGGTCACCGCCGCGGCACTGGAGGTCGACGACCCGCGCGAGGTCGAGGATCCGGACGTCGAGTACGCCAAGACACAGGTGCGGCACGTCATTACCCGGTACAACAACCTGCTGGACCGGGTGGAGGCCGCGCGGCTCGAGCAGGACAGCGCCCAGGCCGCGTACAAGTATCGCTACAGCGTGCTCCGGCCGGCCCAGCATCCGCGCGGGCCGATCAAGCCCAAGCCTGCTCTGGTCCTCCCCTCCAGCATCGTGGCAGGGTTGCTGCTCGCGCTCCTCGCCACGACCCTCCTCGACCTCGGCTC
>Ga0081455_10004553_pt1 | contig 10745 bp, 12 predicted proteins | sample TabmetS3T2R1_FD_70207 | JGI IMG/M metagenome (GOLD analysis project Ga0081455, IMG submission 70207) | Tabebuia heterophylla rhizosphere microbial communities from the University of Puerto Rico - S3T2R1 | ecosystem: Host-associated > Plants > Roots > Rhizosphere ... | reverse complement strand
GCCCGAACGATACCATCCCGGTGTAGCCGATCAGGATATCGGACGACATGGCGAGCAGGCCCCAGATCAGGATCTCCGTCAAGAAGCGGCGCCAGAACTCCGGCAGCACCAGCGGCGCCACGATCAGCAGCGCCAGAATGATGCAGAATCCCGTCCAGTAGACGGTCGTGGAGCGCTTGCTCATTTTGGGGTCGGTACGAACAGGCCGGTGGGACGGAACAGCAAGGTCAGGATGAGAACCACGAAAGACACGATCACCGCCTGCGCCGGGCTCACCCAGATCGAGGCATAGGCCTCCAGCAGGCTGATGAAGATGGACGCGGCGATGGAGCCTCCGAGATTGCCCATGCCGCCGACCACGACGACGATGAACGCCTTCAACACCCAGTCGAGACCCATGGCGTGGTTGACGCCGACCAGCGGGCCGAACAGCACGCCGCTGGCGGCGGCCATGCCGGCGCCGATGGCGAACACCGCGGTGTGAACCCACGCCACCGGGATGCCCATGGCCTCCGCCATCACGCGGTCCTGCGTGGTGGCGCGGATCCAGATGCCGTAGGTGCCGAATTTGAGGAACAGCCAGAAGGCGCCGATGATGGCCGCCGAGAGGGCGGCGATCACCAGCCGGTACCACGGATATTGCAGATAGAAGAGGGTGAAGTGGCCGGTGAAGGGCTCGTGGATCTTGCGCGCTACCGGGCCGAATTGCCAGAGCGCGTAGTTCTGCATCACCAGCGAGATGCCGAAGGTGGCGAGGATCGTGGTCAAGGGATCGCGGCCGAGCAGCGGGCGCAGGGTCGTGATCTGCAGCGCCGCGCCGATCAGCGCCACGATCAGCGTGGCGAGCAACAGCGCGAGCCAGAAGCTGCCGCTCGTCGCCAGGACGACGACGCCGAGATAGGCGCCGAACATGAACAGCTCGCCGTGGGCGAAGTTGACCACGTCCATGATGCCGAAGATCAGGGTGAGCCCGGAGGCGATCAGCGCCAGGATCATGCCGGTGACGATGCCGTTCACCGTCTGGATCAGCAGCTGGTCGTAGGGAATGGCCTGCAGGAACTCGACGACGGTGTCCATGCTACACCCCCAGATACTGCGCGATGACCGCGTCGTTCACCTTGATCTCGGACGCCGCGGCGTGGTGCCGGACGGCGCCCTTCTCCATGATGTAGACGCGCTGGCTGGCCTCGAGCGTGAGCGGCACGTTCTGCTCCACCAGCAGGATCGCCACGCCCTCCCGGTGCAGCACCTCGATGATCGCGCGGATCTGCGACACCATGCGCGGCATCAGGCCTTCCGTGGGCTCGTCCAGCAGGATGATCTTGGGCTCGAGCATCATCGCCCGGGCGATGGCGAGCATCTGCTGTTCGCCGCCGGAGAGCGTGCCGCCGGCCTGGCCGCGCCGCTCCGCCAGCACGGGGAAATAGGCGAAGACCTTGTCGAGCAGCTCCTGCTTGCGCGCCGCGGTCACGCCGTGGCGGTCGAGACCGGTGCGGAGATTCTCCATCACCGTCAACAGGCGGAAAATTCGCCGATCCTCGGGGACATAGCCGATGCCGAGCCGCGCCAATTTGTGCGCGGGCAGGCCGGTGATGGGCTTGCCGGCGAACAGCACCTTGCCGCGATTGGGGTGCACGAGGCCCATGATGGACTTGAGCGTGGTGCTCTTGCCCACGCCGTTGCGGCCGAGCAGGCCCACGACCTCCCCTCGGTCCACGTGCAGCGTGACCCCGTGCAAGATGTGACTCTTGCCGTAGTAGGTGTGCAGGTCCTCGACCGCGACGAGCGGCTCGCTGGAAGTCAGGTCCGCGCTCATGTCTTGAGATAGACCTCGAGCACCCGGGGGTTCTGCTGGATTTCCGCCGGCGTTCCCTCCGCCAGCACTTCGCCGTAGTGCAGGACGGTGATGCGCTGGGCCAGCGCCATGACCACCTGCATGTCGTGCTCGACGATGAGGATGGTCAGGTTCTTGGCGATGCTGCGCACCAGGGCCATGGTGTCATGGGTTTCGGCTGCGCTCATGCCCGCCGTCGGTTCGTCAAGGCAAAGGAGCCGCGGCTCGGTGGCGAGCGCGATTCCGATTTCGAGGTTGCGCTGCTCGCCGTGGGACAGATTGGCAGCCAGCTCGTCCGCCTTGCCGAGCAGCCTGACCGATTCCAGCACGGATTGGGCCCGTTCGTTGATGTCGCGAAAATCGCTGTGGTGCTTCACCATGTTCCAGGCGTGCCGGCGCGACTGGGCGGCGATGCGGACGTTCTCCAGCGTGCTGGCGTTCGGCAGGATATTGGTGATCTGGTAGGAGCGCGCGATACCCTTCTGAGAGATGCGGTCGGGGGAAAGTCCGGTGATATCCTCGCCATCGAACAGGACTCGCCCGGATGTCGGACGCAAGACACCGGTGAGGCAATTGAAGAAGGTGCTCTTCCCCGCGCCGTTCGGGCCGATGATCGCGCGTATCTCCTCCCGGCCGACTTCGAGGTTGATCCGGTTGAGCGCGCTCAGGCCTCCAAAGCGGATGGAGAGGTCCTCGATGCGCAGAATCGGGACCCCTGCGCCTCCTCGACCTGCGGCGGTCGAGGAGGCGAGGTCGGGTGACGTGTCGGCTTTCACCTAAACGAACTTGCAGTCCGGCGGGAACAGGGTCTTTTCTTTCGGGACCACGTCTACGATGCGGTGCTTGCCGTCCTTGATGTCGAAGATGAACTCGCGGATGAAGGCCTGGTGGTCCTCCTTGCGGAGCACCTTGTCGCCCTGCGGGAAATCGTCACCCTCCTTCATTTCGAGTCCTTCCAAAGCCTCGATCAGCTTCATCGTATCTTCGCGCCCGCGGAAGCCGGACTTCTCGATGCCGAGCTTCAAGGCATTCATGGCCTCGTAGTTCGACTGCACATAGCGGTCGGGCAGGGGACCGGACGGGTCGATCTGCTTGAGCCGGGCGACGGCGTCGTCGAAGAACTTCTTGTGCGCCGGAGTATTGAGCACCCCGTCGAAAACGGGGATGTAGCGGTTGATGCCGACAAAGCCTTCGATCTTGTTGCCGAGCGCCGGCATGTTGGTGGATTCGGCGATCGCACCGTCGCCTGCCCACTTGTACTTCTTGGTCAGGCCGAGGTCGAAGGCTTGGTTGCCGATGGTCACCCCGTCCTTGCCGAAGAAGATGCCGAAGAAACCGTCGAAATTGCCTGTCACCTTGGACAGGAACGGAGTCATGTCGGCAACGCCGAGCGGGATGCCGGTGGTGCCGACGACCTCGCCGCCCGCCTTCTTGATTTGCTGCACATACGCATCGCGCGTCGACTGGCCCCAGGCGTAGTCGGCATACGCGATGTGCCACCGCTTGCCCATCTTGTTGACGAGATAGGGTGCGAACGCCACCGCCTGCGCCGGCGCGTAGTCGAACGGCCGGAACGTGTAGCGGCTGCATTTGCTGGTCGTGAGCGTGGTGTCGAGGCACACCCCGATCATGTTGACGATCTTGTTCTCGTCGAAAACCGGCTGGCAGGCGAGACAAACATTGGAGAGGAAGCCGCCCTGGTGGGCGTCGATCTTGTCCTCGACCACGAGCTTTTCGGCCTTGCGCCGGCCCACGTCGGGCTTGGACTCGTAGTCGGCGACGATCAGCTCGATTGGCCGGCCATTGATGCCGCCCGACTTGTTGATGCGGTCGACCGCCATCTGGGTGCCGACCAGGGCAGTCTTGCCGCCGGCGGCGCCCGCGCCCGAGAGCGGCTGCAGCGTGCCGATCTTGTAGGGTTTGGCCTGGCCGAAAGCCGCCTGCCACGGCGCCGGCACCAGCATGGTCGCTCCCAGGGCGCCCGCGCTCGCCGCGCCATATCCGATCAACCGTCGCCGCGTCACCTTGCCGCGGTACCAGAACTCCTCACTCCAATCGTGTCGCTTGTTGTCGTCAGCCATCTTGGCTCTCCCAGATTTGAAACCGACCCTTTCTATCGTCGGGTTCTTGCTTGTCCGTGATCCTTAGCAAACGCGATCCCGCGCGCATATTCAACCGATTTTCCCGCGCCGGGGTGGTGATAAGATAGCCAGAGCATAGTCCGGCGACGCCCGCGGTGGACATGATGCAAGGGCGGGGAGGCGGTGCGCCGCGGTCGTAGCCAGCCATACGAGAGGCGTCATGAACGTTGCCACCATTGCCCGCGAAGGCGTCCCGCAGACCGGTCGCGCCGCGCGGCTCGCCGCTCGCGCCGGCGGGTTCACGGGCCAGACCGCCAGTGTCGCGCCCGGCTACGTGCAGGGCAATCTCGCGATCTTGCCGGAGGATCTCGCCGGCCATTTCCTGCGTTTCTGCCACCTCAATCCGAAGCCCTGCCCGCTGTTGGCGGCCTCGGCGCCCGGCGACTTTCGGCTGCCGACGCTGGCGGAGGATCTCGATATCCGCACCGACCTGCCGCGTTACCGCGTGTTTCGGCGTGGCGAGCTGGTCGAGGAACCCGCCGACATCCGCGGGCATTGGCGCGACGATCTTGTCGCCTTCGTGCTGGGCTGCTCGTTTTCATTCGAGGAAGCGCTGGTCGATGGCGGCATCGAGCTGCGCCATATCACCTGCAACGCCACCGTGCCGATGTATCGTACCTCGATCGCAACTGCGCCGTCCGGCCCGTTCCACGGGCCCATGGTCGTGTCCATGCGGCCGATGAAGCCGGCGGACGCGATCCGCGCCATCCAGATCACCACGCGCTTTCCGGCCGTGCACGGGGCGCCGGTGCATATCGGCAAGCCCGAGCTCATCGGCATCGCCGATCTGGCAAAGCCCGACTACGGCGACCCGGTTCCGGTCAACGACGACGAGATCCCGGTGTTCTGGGCCTGCGGCGTCACCCCGCAATCGGTGGTGGCGACGGTGAAGCCGGAATTCTGCATCACCCACTATCCCGGCAGCATGCTGGTGACCGACCGGCGCAACACCGAGTTCGCGATCCTGTGAGCTGGTTTAGCTACTAATAGGCCCCTGAAGCACCCTCACGCCTTCGGCTCGGCGTCGAGCCGCACCACCCAGCCCTCGAGGCCGGGTTTGGCCGCGGGGTAGTGCGCGAGCACCAGGGGATCGTGTCCGGGCACGACGTGCGCCGGCGACGAGGCGAGCCGCCCGAGTCGCTCGTAGCCCTCGACCACCTCGGCCACGTTGTAGGTAATCGGAAAGATTCGGCCGGAGGTGAGATGCGCGTAGAGGTGCGCGGCATCGGCGGCGAGCACGACGTGGCCGCGCCGCGTCTTCACCCGCACGCTCTGCAGCCCCTTGGAGTGACCGCCGATATGGTGGACGGTGACGCCGGGTACGATCTCGTCCTCGCCGTCGTGAAAGGCCACGCGGCCGGCAAAGACCTTGCGCACCATTGCCACCACGTCATCGGGCTCGAACGGCGCCCGCAGCGCCGCGTGGCACATGCAGCGTCCGGTGGCGTAGGCCATCTCGCAATCCTGCAGGTGATAGCGCGCGCGCGGAAACAGCTCGTAATTGCCGATGTGATCGTAATGCATGTGGCTCACGATCACGGTCTCGACCGCGGCGGCATCGATGCCGATCGCCTTCAATCCGTCGCCGACCGGCTTGATCAGCTCGCGCTGGCGCTTCTTGCCCATCGCCGCGTCGAAGCCGGTGTCGAGGACGATGGCTTGCGTCGGCCCGACGATCGCCCAGACGTAGAAGTCGAGCGGCTGGAGCACGTCGTGGGGATCGCCACCGATGAAGTTCTCCGACGCGTTGCGATCGTGATGTCCGTAGCGGATCGCATAGATCTCGTGGACGTCGGTCATGGTCTTTCTCCCTCAGGCGTGTCATTTCCCGAGCGGGCCGCCCTCGCGTGGCGCGCGCACTTCGACGCCGGCGCGGCGTTCGACCGGCTGCACCACGGTGGTGAGGTCCTTGTCCGGTCCGTTCTCATCGCAGGCGGTCTGCAGCATGTGGGCGACGGTTTCCGCCACCTCCATCGGCACGCCCAGCGCCTTGCCCTCGGCCAGGCAGAGCTTGAGGTCCTTGTTCATCAGTCCCACGGTGAAGCCGAGGTTGAAGGCGCGAGGGAGTACGACGCGCCCGAACTTGTCCTCGGTCGCGGTGTTGCGGCCGGTGCCGGCATTGATCACGTCGAGCATGATGCGCGGATCGAGCCCGGCCTTGACGCCCATCACCATCGCTTCCGAGGTCGCGGTCATGGCCGCGGCGGACAGGAAATTGTTGCACAGCTTCATGGTCTGCCCGGCGCCCGGGCGCTCGCTGATGAAGAAGGTCTTGCCGATGGCAGGCAGCAGCGGCTCGATCGCCCTGACCTCCTCGCGCGGGCCGGAGACCATCAGCGCCAGCGTGCCCTTGGCCGCGCCGGTGACGCCGCCGCTCACGGGGCAGTCGATCTGCACAATGTTCTTCGCCGCGAGCGCCGCGAAGATGCGCTTGGCCATGACCGCGCCCGTGGTGGAGAGGTCGACGAATCGTCGCACGCGCCGGCCCTCGATCACGCCGTCGGGACCGGTGGCGACCGCGAGCACGATATCGGGCGTTGGCAGGCTCGCCATCACGGTCTCGACCTCCTCGGCCATCGCGCGCGGCGAAGCGGCAGCCTGCGCGCCCAGCGCGGTGAGACGGTCGATCGCCTCCGACCTGACGTCGAAAACCATTACGCGGTGGCCGGCCTCGACCAACCGCCGCGCCATGTGGAAGCCCATCTGGCCGAGCCCGATGAAACCCATATCCATGTCCGCCTCTCCCTCGCTCCGTCGTTCTTGCGCAGATGCAATCTAGCACGAAGGACGCTACTCGCGGCTCATGTTCACCTGCGGCTTACGCTTCCGTCGCTACGATCTTCTCCAGCAACGCGAGCAACGCCTGCGGGGCGGTGATGTGCGGATTGTGGCTGGCGTCGATCTCGAAACACCGCCAGCCGTCTTCGCGCAGAGCGCGCTCGGCGAACTGGCGGAAGACATCCGCCGGCCCGATGCGCTGGCAATAAATGTAGCTGCGCGGCGGCGGCGGGCCCTTGCCGGTGAGACGCAAGGGTTGTTCGAACGCCTTGATCGGATGCGGCAGCCGGCGCCCGGCGGCCCAGGCAACGTCGGCTGCGGGCGTGTCGGCCGGCATCGGGTTCGGCGGGAGGCGCCAGCCCTCGCCCGCAGTACGCGCAAGCTCTCGCATGCGCTCGCGCACCTCGGCGGGCTGCAGATCGAACACGCTCTGGCCGTTCTCGGGCACGAAGGCGTCGAGGTAGACAAGCTGCGCGATGCGCTCGCGCGCGCGATCGGCAACGCCGGTCGCCACCATGCCGCCGTAGCTGTGCCCGATCAGCACGACGTCGCGCAGGTCCTCCATCTCGAGCGCGCCAATGACATCGGCAATATGAGTGTCGAGATCGATCGCGGGGCTGGCGAGATGGGCGCGTTCGCCCAGCCCGGTGTACGTCGGCGTCCACACTTCATGCCCGGCGGCGCGCAGCAGCGGGCGCATCTTCTTCCAGGCCCAGGCCGCCGACCAGGCGCCATGGGCAACGACGAACACAGCCACGATCGCGCTCCTTCCCGTTTCGTTGCAATCCGCATATGGGAGCCTGCCCACGGCGTGCACGGTTGGTGCCGTTGAAAAGGCCGGTCAAGCTGATAGCCTTCTGCGCCTGCGAACGAACAATCAACAACAATAAGACATCACCGGGAGGAACGTCGATGACGATCACTCGTCTCACTGCGCTCGCGCTTGCGGCGTCGACCATTGCCCTGCTGTCCGGCCGCCCGTCGTCGGCTGCCGAACTGGTCTATGGTAGCTGGACTCCGGCGCAGGAATACCAGAACCGGGTCGCCATGCCGGAACTGTTCAAGAACGTCGAGAAGGACACCGGTGGCGCCATCAAATGGAAATTGATCGCGGGCGGGCAGATTGCCGACGCCAAGGCCACCTTTACGGCGGTGAAAGACGGCTTGATGCAGGGTGGGCTCGGCATCGTCACCTACGTGCCCAACGCGATCCCGTCGGTCTACGCGATCTACAGCACGAGCATCTTCGGTGAGAACGATCCGGTGGCCGCATCCGGCGCCGCGTTGGAGACGATGTATCTCCACTGCCCGTCGTGCCTCGAAGAGCTGCGCAAGCAGAATTCGGTAAATCTGGCCGGCTGGACCACGTCGGCTTACGTGCTCACCTGCCGCGAGCCGCTGCGGACCATGGCCGACCTCAAGGGCAAGCGCGTGCGCGCCACCGGCGGCAATGCCGACATGCTCAAGATCGCCGGCATGGTGCCGGTCGGCGCCACCCTGGTCGAGGCCGTAGGCCTGCTGCAGCGCGGGGGGCTGGATTGCCAGCACGGCATCATCGATTGGGTGCGCACCTTCGGTTACGGCGACGTTGCGAAATACATCATGGACTATCCGCTCGGGCTTTCCGGCCCCGCCCTCGGCATCCTGATGAACCGCGATAGCTGGAAGAGCTTTACGCCCGAGCAGAAGAAGGTCCATCTCAAATACGGCGCCTGGCTGAGCGCCAAGATGGCGATCGGCAACTTCATCATTTCGAACGAGGAAGCGCTCAACACCGTGATGCGCGACAAGGGCGTGCAGCTGGTCAAGGTCGGCAACGAATTCGCCGCGATCCCCGAGAACTACAAGAAGGTCCAGCGCGAGACCAATATCGCCACTGCAAAAGGCTTCGGCGTGCAGGACCCGGCCGTCATCATCGACTACTACGAGCAGGCGGTCGAGCGCTGGCGGCCGGTGTCGAAGGGGATCGGACGCGACATCGACAAGTTCACGGATACGCTGACCCGCGAGGTGTTTTCCAAGATCGATCCGGAGAAACTGTGAACCGCCCGCATGGACCGCCTGCTCACATGGCTGCAGCGGCCGATCGATCTTCTGCTCTGGCTTGGCCTCGTCGCGGGCTTCCTGATGATGGCGCACGTCACCGTAGACGTGGCCGGCCGCTACCTGCTCAACCGCCCCCTGGAGGGCACCACCGAGGTCGTCGCCGCCTACTACATGGTGGCCGTGGCCTATTGCCCCTGGGCCTTCATCGCCAGCCGCGACCGTCACATCGTCGCCGGCATGTTCCAGCACATCGGCACGCCGCGCTTCGATTTCTGGCTCGACATCGCGGTCAAGCTTTTCACCGCGGTGTGCGTGGCGGTGTTCACCTATCAGACTTTCCTGGCCGCGCTGCGGCAGACGCGGGCGGGCGAGGTGTGGCTCGCGGGCACCATGTACCTGCCGGTCTGGCCCAGCCGGTGGGTCTTGCCGGTGTCCGGCTTCTTCATGGCTCTCTATCTCGTTCTGCGCGTGATCGCGCAGGTGGTTGCCGCGGCGCGGCGCTGACCGCCCGCAGCGGCGGTCGGGGAGGGGCGGAGCAATGGACGCGCTCACGCTGTCGCTCGTCAGCCTCGGCGGCATGCTGGTGCTGATCGCGCTGCGCGTGCCGATCGGGATCGCGATGGGCGCGGTCGCGTTCCTCGGCTTCTGGTACTTGCGCAATTTCAACGTCGCGCTCAGCGCGCTCAGCGACACGCCGTTCGTCTTCGCCGCCAGCTGGGACCTGTCCGCGATCCCGATGTTCCTGCTGATGGGCGCCATCGCCGGCAATTCCGGGATCGGCACCGCACTGTTCCGCGCGGCGCATGCCTGGTTCGGCGCGCTGCCGGGCGGGCTCGCGGTCGCGACCAACTGGGCCTGCGCCGGTTTCGGCGCTGCCTCGGGCTCGAGCGTGGCCGCCGCGGCGGTGATGGCGCGCCTCGCCGTGCCGGAAATGCTCAAGCAAAAATACGACAAGGGGCTCGCCACCGGGGTCTGCGCCAGTGGCGGCACCCTCGACGCGCTGATACCGCCGAGTATCACCTTCGTGATCTACGGGGTGTTTGCCGAGGTCTCGGTGCCTAAGCTGCTGATCGCCGGCATCCTTCCCGGCCTGCTCACCGCCGCGGTCTACATGATCATGATCATGGCCCGCTGCTCCATCAATCCGTCGCTGGCCCCGCCCGTTACGTTCGCGGATCGCGCCGCGCTCTGGCGCGAGCGCCGCGATTCGCTCGCCGGCATATGGCCGATCCTGGTGCTCATCGTCGGTGTCATCGGGGGACTCTATGGCGGCGTCATCACCCCGACCGAAGGCGGCGCCGTCGGCGCCACCCTTGCCGCCATCATCGGTATCGCCCAGCGCAAGCTCACACTCGCGGGATTTCTCGACGCGCTCGAGGATGCCATGGCGACCACCGCGCAGCTGTTCTTCGTGGGCATCGGCGCGATCCTGTACACGAAATTCCTCGCGCTCGCCGGCACCGCCGACATGTTCAAGCAGTTGATCGGCCAATGGGCCCTCGATCCCCTGCTGCTGGTCATCGCGGTATCGGTCGTCTACATCATCCTCGGCACGTTCATGGACCCGCTCGGAATGATCCTGCTCACCATTCCCGTGTTCGTGCCGATGTTCGCCTCGCTCGATCTCGATCTCGTCTGGTTCGGCGTGCTGGTGGTAAAATACATCGGCATCAGCCTGCTGACGCCGCCGGTCGGGTTCAACATCTACGTGGTGGCGAGCGCGACCGACAATTCCATACCGCTGCAGACGATTTACCGCGGCTGCTACTGGTTCCTCGGCTGCGAGGTCGTGATCATGGCCTTGCTGATCGCTTTTCCACAAATCTCGTTGTTCCTGCCGAACCTGATGAATTGAGGCGGAAGCCCGCGCTTTCGAGCCGGCCCCATGCGCCGAAGCGGCTTGAGATGACCGGCTTGCGAGCGCATCATGGGCGGGTGGGGAGAAG
>Ga0081455_10008388_pt1 | contig 10747 bp, 7 predicted proteins | sample TabmetS3T2R1_FD_70207 | JGI IMG/M metagenome (GOLD analysis project Ga0081455, IMG submission 70207) | Tabebuia heterophylla rhizosphere microbial communities from the University of Puerto Rico - S3T2R1 | ecosystem: Host-associated > Plants > Roots > Rhizosphere ... | reverse complement strand
TGATCCCGGCGCTCGTCTCCGAGAATCGCTACACGCTGCAGGACAACTTCCATGATTGGCCCAAGTACATCCGCGACCACATGTTAGTTCCGGAAACGCTCATCCAACCCGATGAGACGCATCTGACTGAACCGGCCGGTACCGACGTGATGTTCGCGTTGACGATCCCGCATCTGTGTTACGTGCCGTGACGCGCTCGGCGTGCACGCAGCGTGCGGATTCGCCACGCGACTCCGATCGCGAGCGCCGCGAGCAGCAGCACCATCAGCGCCGTGTAGCCGAGGACGCCGAAGGCAAACACGTCGATGAGCTTTTCGAACGTCGAGGGCTCGTCGATCTGAACGTCGTCGATGTCTGCAGCGGGCTGGGGTGTGAACGACCGGGCGACGACGCGTGCCCCACGCGGCGCAGTCGACACCAACACCGGTGCGTCGCGCGATCCCGCCGGCGCTGCTGAAGCGCTTTCGTCGTCCGCGCTCGGCTGATCTGCGGGTGGCTGAGATTCCGGCTCCTCGCGCGCATCGCCGGACTGCGGCGCCGCAGTCGGCTGCTGGTCGTCGGGCGCTGTAGGTTGCTCCGCAGGCGTGCCGCTCGGTGCAGCCGGCTGCTCGGCGGGATTGCCGTTCGCCGCTGCCGGCGGCGCGCCGCCCCTCAACGCGGGCGGCGGCGGGCGCCCTCGGCCGCCACCTCGTCGAGCAGCTCCCACGTCGACTCGGCGAGCGCCGCCCAGTCCAAGGCGTCGCGCCGCCCTGCCAGCGCCGCCCGGGCGGGCGCCAGCACGTCGTCGTGGAGCGCCTCGAGGGTGTCGGCGAGGTCGGCGGCCGTGCGCCCGTAGGGGATGCCGGCGTCGCCGAGCGCCTCGCGCAGGTAGGGCCACGGCGACACCAGCGCCGGGATGCCGCATCCGACGGCGTCGGCGACCTGGCCGGTGGTGAGGTAGGTGCCGCCATCGAGCGGGAGCACAAGCACGTCGATGGCGGCCAGGCGTCGGTCGTACACCGGGCGCGGGACCTCCTCGTAGGCCAGCGCGGTGATGCGCGGGTCGTCCGGCAGGTGCTCGCCGTCGTGGCAGAGCACCAGCAACTGCAGGTCGTCGCGACCGCAGGCCGCGAACCCGTCCAGCAGGAGCTGCGTGTCCTTGCCCGGCCGTGGCGCGCCCACGAGCCCGAGCCGGAGGGAGCAGGGCGACAGCCCGAGCTCGGCCTCGGCCGCTCGGCGGAGGGCCGGCCGGTCGACGCCGGCGGCGCCCATCAGCGGGCCCCAGTGCCCATGCGGGATCACACGATGGATCGCATCCTGCTGGAACCGGTAGCGGGCGGTGATTGCGCCCTGGCCCCACTGGCTGTGGTGGATGACGCCCGCCGCCAGCTCTGCCCACGGCTGGTACAGGGTGCTGTCGTCGGGCGCGGCGTGCGGCGCGAGGTTGTGTTGCGTCCAGACCACGGGCAGGCCGGAATCGGCCAGGGTCGCCGCCACGCGGCGCGAGCGGTCGGCGTCGACGCCGACGAGCCACTCGGGCCAGTGGAGGTGGAAGACGTCGACGTCCGCCAGCGCCCCGGCCAGCCGGTCCGCCCGATCGAGCAGGTGGTAGGGGACGGGACGCGTGTCGATCCGGTCGCCCAGCGAACGGTAGAGGCACTCGTGGTACCAGTGATGGGCGGCGGTGGACATGACGCGCAGCTTGGGGGTGACGGACCAGCGGAACCGCACCTGCGTAGCCGGCGCCAGCTCGACCTGGTGGACGGCGCGCAGTTCCCCGTTGACGCTGCGCCACTCGGCGAGGCCGTCGACGTCCACGGTCGCCACGCGCCGGACGGCGTCCCCCTCGGCGTCGACATGAACCGGGTGCGAGGCCGTCTCCGGGACGAGGACCGCCAGCGCCCCGGGTGGGCGCTCGAAGGCGAGGTCCTCCTCGACTGAGAGCGTGCGTCCCTCGACGCGGTAGCGGGCGCTCCGGCGGGCGGCGAGCGTCTCGGGATCCACGCCGAGCTCCCGGGCGGACCCGAGGAACCGGTCGTGCACGACGTCGAGGGCGCCGGGTCGGTGATCGACCCGCGTGGCGGCGCCACCGGGCGCGAACCTCTCCCCGCCGCGCCAAGCCACCGGCACGAAGCACACGAGCGGCTGGTCGGTGGGGACGTCGAAGCGGCCCGGGTGCCGGGGCGCCGGCGCGTAGTCCGCACCCGGCCCGCCGACGACGGGGAGGGCGAAACCCAAGCGGGGATCCCGCCGCGCCCACACACCCAGGCCGTCGCCGAAGCCGATCCACTCGTCCCGGGCCGCAAAGACCGCCGCCGGTGGTGCCGCCACGAGGCTCGCCCCGTCGCCGGTCTCGTGGCGGGACCGTGCGCGCAGGTCGAGGGCGGCGGACGCGAGCTTGCCGGTGCAGTCGAGGGTCATCTGCAGGCGGCGCTGCGGCCCGCGGTAGCGGAAGGGAGCACGCCGCTTGTGCGCGACGACCAGCCCGCCCGAGAACCACCCCGGGGCGGCGTCGGCGGCGGTGCGAGCGAGTCCGAGCCAACGGTCGGCGTCGACGTCGATGCCGCGGCGCAGCAGCACACCCGCGAGCTCGGCGGTGTGGCACACGGCCAGCGCCCCGATCGAGCGGCCCCAGGGCAGGGCGGTGCCGTCGGGCGACGCCACCGTCTCGACGAGGCGGGCGGCCGAGCGGACGCCCCGCTCCCACACGCCGCCGAGCCGGTCGGCGAACGGTTCCGCGAACAGATAGGCGTCGACCGTGTACATGTCGATCTGCCCGTGGCCGGCCTGCGAGTCGTCGAGCCAGCCCTCGGGGTGCTCGCCGAACAGGGCCCTGACCCGTCCGAACAGGTCCTCCAGCACGCCAGCGTCGACGTCCAGCCCGAGCCGGGCCCGTGCCGCCTCGCAGCGGGCCAGGACCACGGCGTAGTTGCGGGGCAGGATGGCCTGGTCGAGCAGCGGGATCCACTCGGTGCTGTCGACCGCCTCGGCCACGGTCTGCCGGGTGGCGGCGTCCAGGGCCTCGAGGCCACCGAGCCGTCCGACCGTCTCGGCGATCCGGTAGGAGAAGAAGGTGTGGGTGCGCCGGCCGTCTGTCGCCGCCAGCCGGCCCAGCAGGGTCGGCACGACCGGCAACCCGGCCACCTCGTCGATGTCCGCCTGGTGGAGCAGGCCCAGCGTGAAGCACAGGTCGGCGTGGGCGTCGGCGTCGACCCGGTGGCCCGCCACGGTGTCGGGCAGCACCAGGCCGGGCGCGATGTCTTGCGCCAGCTCCTCCAGCACCCGCACGGCGGTGGCGACGAGGTCGTCGGCGATGGTCGCGGGGCCGTCCACGCCCGCGGACGATAGGCCGACCGGGCCCGGCTCTAATGTCCGTGAATCATGCTGAGCACGGCCGGCGCCGACGGCGGGGTGGACGACATCGTCCAGATCCGCACGCTGCGGACGCCGGACGCCATGCGGGCCCGGCTCCGCCACCTCGGCCTGCCGCTGGCGCTCGACCCCGAGGTCGACCCGGGCGGTCCGTTGTCCCAGCCGACCGAGGTGGCCGGCCGCCTAGTCGCGAACCGCTTCTGCGTGCTGCCGATGGAGGGGTGGGATGCCGAGCCCGACGGCCGGCCGTCCGACCTCGTGCGCCGGCGCTGGCGGCGGTTCGGCGCGTCCGGGGCGGGGATCGTGTGGGCGGAGGCGACCGCCGTGCGTGCCGACGGTCGGGCGAACCCGCGCCAGCTCGTGGTCGGCGCCACCACGGTCGACGACCTGGCCGCCCTGCGGGCCGAGCTCGTGGCCGCGCACGAGAAGGCGGGCGGGCGGGCCGGCGGCCCCCTGGTCGGGCTCCAGCTGACGCACTCGGGCCGCTGGAGCCGACCCGACGGCGAGCCGCGTCCCCGGATCGCTTATCGGCACCCGTTGCTCGACGACCGCGTGGACGCAGGTGACGCCGACGTCCTGTCCGACGCCGAGATCGACGGGCTGGTGGCGGCGTTCGTGCGCGCCGCCGCGCTGGCACAGCGGGCCGGGTTCGACTTCGTCGACGTCAAGCACTGCCACGGCTACCTGGCCCACGAGCTGCTGTCGGCGGTCGACCGGCCGGGGCCGTACGGCGGCGACCTCGATGGCCGCACCCGGTTCCTGCGTGCGGTCGTGGAGGGCGTGCGGGCCGAGGCGCCGGGTCTCGGGCTGGCAGTGCGCCTGTCGGCCTTCGACCTGGTCCCGTACGTGGCCGGAGCGGACGGCCGAGGTAAGCCCGCCCTCTCGGTGTCCGACGGCACGTATGCGTACGCGTTCGGCGGCGACCGGTCGGGGCTGGCGCTCGACGTCGGCGAGGCGCACGAGGTGGTCCGGCGGTGCGCGGCGTGGGGCGTATCGCTGGTCTCGGTCACCGCCGGCAGCCCCTACTACACACCGCACATCCAGCGTCCGGCCTACTTCCCGCCGTCGGATGGCTACCAGCCGCCGCGCGACCCGCTCTTCGAGGTCTCGCGCCTCGCGGCGGTCACCGCCGAGCTGGCGGCGGCGCATCCCGGCGTCGCGATCGTGGCGTCGGGCCTGAGCTACCTGCAGCAGTGGCTGCCCCACGCAGGACAGGCGCTGGTGCGCTCCGGGGGCGCGGCGTTCGTCGGCTTCGGGCGGATGGCGCTGAGCTACCCGGACATGCCCTCGGACGTCCTGGCCGGCCGCCCTCTCGACACGAAGCGCATCTGCCGCACCCTCAGCGACTGCACCACGGCTCCCCGCAATGGCTTCGTGTCGGGGTGCTATCCCTACGACCCGTTCTACAAGGGCCTTCCCGAGCGCCGGCTCCTCGCCGCCGCGAAGCAGTCCGTCCGCCCACCCCGGCGACGTCGGGCGTCATCATGAGCGAGCGTCCGTCGATGCGAGAGAGCGAGCGTGGCCCGAGCGGCCCGGCCGGAGGCCAAGAGCGGGAAGCAACGAGCGAGCGTCCCAAGATTGCGCTGTCGATGTATCCGGGCCTCGAGCGCCATGCGCTGCGCCCACAGCACCTCGACGCCCTGGCCGAAATCGGCGACCTGCTCGACCCGGCGGCGATCGACGGGTTGCCCCCGGGGCGGGCCGACGAGGTGTTGGCGGCGGCCGACGTGCTGCTCGGCCACTGGGGCTGCAGCCGCGTCGACGAGGCGTTCCTCGATCGCGCCCCCGGGCTGCGGATGGTCGCGTACGCCGCCGGGACGATGCGCGACGTCGTCACCCCGGCCACGTTCGCACGGGTGCCGCGGATCACCTCGGGGGCCGCCGCCAACGCCGTGCCGGTCGCCGAGTTCACCGTCGCCGCCATCGTGTGGGCCAACAAGGGTGCGTTCCTGGAACGCGAGCGGCTGCGGGGAGCCGAGGTCCCGCCAGTCGACCGCCGCCACCCGGTCGGGAACTGGGACAAGCGCATCGGCCTGGTGGGCGCCTCGCACGTCGGCCGGGCCGTGGTGTCGCTGCTCCGGCCGTACCGGTGCGAGGTGGTCGTGGCCGACCCCTACCTCGACGGCGCCCGGGCCGAGCGGCTCGGGGTGCGCCGCGTCGACCTCGATTCCCTGCTCGCCACCAGCGACGTGGTGAGCCTGCACGCACCGGCGCTGCCGTCGACGGAGCGGATGATCGGTGCGGCCGAGCTGGCCAGCATGATGAACGGGGCCACCCTCATCAACACCGCCCGGGGCGTCCTCGTCGACCATGAGGCGCTGACCGCCGAGCTGCGCACCGGCCGGATCTCGGCCGTGCTCGACGTCACCGATCCGGAGCCACTGCCCGCCGGCCATCCGCTGCTGGCCCTGCCCAACTGCGTGGTGACGCCGCACCTTGCCGGCTCGCAGGGGTCCGAACTCGGGCGCCTGGCCGACCTGGTGATCGAGGAGATCCGCCGCTTCGCCGCCGGGCAGCCGCCCCTCCATCCCATCGGGGCCGACGACATGGCGCGCGTGGCGTGAGCGGCATGACTGGCATGAGTGGCCGTGGGGACACCGCTGACGGTGGCCCCATCGACGGGCTGCCGCCGCTGCGACCGCGGCGTCGCGTCACGGGCATGTCCGCCGTTCTCCTGCCCTTCGACGCAGACGGATCGATCGCGTGGGATGCCTTTGCCGCCGGGATCGCCCGCACGGCCGCCGCTGGCCTCGTGCCTGCGGTCAACATGGACACGTCCTACGGACCGAACCTCGATCCGGCGACCCGCCGGCGCGTCCTCGCCGTCACGGCCGAGGCGGTCGGCGATCGACAGCCCGTCGCGGGCTGGCGCTTCGTCGGCGGCGTCCACGTCGACGGCGGGCGACCGGGGCTCGACCTGGCGGGCTACAAGGCCGCGTGCGTCGAGGTGGCGGACGCGGGCGGCGTGCCCATCGTGTTCCCGTCTGCGGGCCTGGCCGCCCTGGCCGACGGCGAGGTGGCGCCCGCCCACGCCGAGATCGCCGGGGCGGTCGACAGGATCCTCGGGTTCGAGCTGGGCGTGCAGTTCCACCCGGACGGGCGCATCTGGACGCTGGAGACCTACGCCGAGGTGCTCCAGGTCCCCGGGGTCGTGGGGGCAAAGCACTCGTCGCTCCGGCGCGAGCCAGAATGGGCGCGCCTGGCCCTGCGCGACGCCCGCCGTCCCGACTTCCTGGTGCTGACCGGCAACGACCTGGCGATCGACATGGTGCGCTGGGGCAGCGACTACCTGCTCGGGCTGTCGGCGTTCGCCCCCGCGGCGTTCGCCCTCCGGGACCGGCTGTGGGCGGCGGGCGACCGCCGAGCCCTGGAGCTCGACGACGCCCTCCAGGCGCTGGGCGCGCTGGCATTCCGCGACCCCGTGCCGGCCTATCGCCACGACGCCGCCCTCGTCTGGCACCGCCGGGGCTGGGCGCCGTCCGCGCTGGTCCACGCCACGAGCCCGATTCGGCCTCCGGGAGAGGCGGAGCTGCTCGCGACGCTGCTGGACCGCCTCGACGCCCTCATCGCGGAGACGGAGTCGGGGCCCGCGTGACCGCCCCAGAGGGCGAGGCCGCGTCCCGGCCGCTGCACGTCGCCGCCGGTGACGGCGGGTGGACCTATGTCTGGGACCATCCCCGCAAGCCCCACCTGCACCCGATCGCCACCCCGGCGGGGCTCGTGCTCACCCGGGTGCAGCCCCCCGACCACCCGTGGCAGCGGGGGGTCTGGTTCGTGGTCAAGTTCGTCGATGGCGACAACTTCTGGGAGGAGGGGGGCGCGGACGGGTGGGGCGTGCAGCGCCACGAGCGGCGGCCGCAGCTGGCGGACGGCGTGGTCGAGGGGGAGCTGGTCTGGATCCGTCCCGACCGCACCACGGTGGCGATCCGGGAGCGGCGTCGGCTCCGGCACGTCGCCCTGGCCGCCGATGCCTATGCCGTCGACTGGGACGTCACCCTCCGGGCGCCGCGGGACGCCGTCCTCGACCGCTCGCCCTACACCGGGCAATGGGGTGGCTACTCGGGGCTGGCCTTCCGCGGGCGCGACGACTGGCGCGACACGCGCCTGCTGCTCGACGACGGCGAGCCACGGGACCGCGTCGCACCCCGGCGCTCCCGGTGGTGCGACCTGTCCGGGCCGGTCGGCGACGGCGGCGGCGCCCCGGCGGGCGGCGCATGCGTGCTCGACCATCCCGACAACCCGTCACACCCCGTGCCGTTCTATGCGACCTGCCGTGCGGGAGCCGGCTACGGCGAGGGCTGGGCCAACACCCTCTACCCGGCGTTCCTGTGGGACGGCCCCATCCGGCTGGCTGCCGGTGAAGCGCTGCGGTTCCGCTACCGCATGGTCGTCCACGACGGCGTGTGGGACGCGGGGCGATGCGCGGCGGCCTGGGAGGCGTTCGCGGAGGCTCCGTGAGCAGGGTCGACGGTGCTACGAGGCTGGCTGTATCGAGCGGCGCGCCAGGGCGAACCGCGTGTAGCTCCAGCAGGCGCTGGCGAGCATGCCGAGCTTGGTGACGAAGCCGACCACCGGGTTGGACAGCTTCTCCTCCTTGGTGCGGTGCCAGAGGCCGGGAAGCACCTGGTCGTGGCGGCGCAGGCCCCGCTGGGCGACGAGGCTGTTGAGCGCGGCCTCGACCCGGTAGCCCCGCAGGTCGCGCAGGTCGAGCTGCTCGAACAGCTCGCGGCGCAACGCCCGCTGGCCGGTGAGCACCGGGAGTCCCTCGAGGAAGATCGGGTTGGCGACGGGGCCTCGATCGAACAGGCCGCAGGCCATGTCGGTGTCTTCCGAAACCACGCTGGCCACGAGCCCATCGACGTGGTGGGGCCGGAGGCCGACCAGGTCGGCGTCGAGGAACACGATGACGTCGGCGTCGGAGGCGGCGACGCCCGTCCGCATCGCTTCGCCCTTGCCGGCGGTGGGCTCGTGCACGACGCGGGCGCCGTGGGCGGCGGCGACCCGGGCGGTGGCATCGGAGGAGGCGTTGTCGACGACGATCACCTCGTCGGTGAGCCGGGCGTCGAGCGCCGCGTAGACGACCGCGCCCACGGTCGCGGCCTCGTTCCAGGCGGGAATGATGGCGGCGGTGCGGATCGCGTTTGAACACGCACCGTGGTCGGAGGCTGACATACGGTGCATCACTCTACAGATCCCCAGGCAGCGAATGTAGGACCGGGGACCGATCGGCGCGCCCGTTGACCTGCCGCTAGTCTGACGCCGCGTCATAACTGAAACACGTTCTCAATCGCCGCCGGCGGCAACGTCGAAGGGCCAGCGCCGAGCGTCGACACAAGGGGGGACAGCCGTGCGTCTTACCTGGTTGCGGGCCTTCGCCGCACTTGCCGTGCTGGCCGTCGTCACCGCCGCATGCAGCTCCGACCGTGGTGACGACCCGACCGCGACCGCCGACGGCGACGATGCGGGTGGCAGCGACACCACCGCCGCCGAGAACGGCGAGGGCGGCGACACCGCGATGTTCGGCGACCTCGAGTCGCCGTGCGGCGAGGCCGAGGACGGTGCCGGAGCGGCCAGCGGCACGGAGCAGGGTGTCACCGACTCGCAGATCGTGATCGGCTACGGCGACGACGCCGGATATCAGGTGTCGCCCGGGCTGAGCCACGAGACGTCCGACGCCATCGAGGCGATGATCGACTGGTGCAACGACCAGGGGGGCATCAACGGCCGCGAGATCGTCGGCAACTACTACGACGCCGCCATCACCGACGTCGTCAACGCCATGACGCAGGCCTGCGGCGAGGTCTTCATGCTCGTGGGCAACGCGTGGGCGCTCGACTCCGCGCAGGAGGAGACCCGGCTGGGCTGCGGGCTGCCCTCGGTCCCCACCTATTCGGTGAGCCCGGTGTTCGGCAACGCGCCGCTCATGTACCAGGCGGTGCCCAACCCCGCCGACATCTACCCGGCCGGCTGGGCCGAGCAGGTCGCCGAGCTGTACCCGGACGAAGTCAAGAGCTCGACAGTCATGTTCGGCAACTTCGCCGCCACCATCGACACCAAGGACAAGGTGCTGCAGACGTTCGACGACTTCGGCTTCGAGTTCCTCGACTGCCCCATCGAGTACAACATCGCCGGCGAACCCGACTGGAGGCCGTTCGTCCAACGGATGTCCGACTGCGGGGCCGAGGTCGTCTACTACGCCGGCCAGCCGTACCCCAACATGCAGAACCTGCTCGACGCCGCCGGCGTTGTCGGCTACGACCCGATCTGGCTCACCGACTCCAACGCCTACCTCCAGTCGTTCGCCGACTGGAACGCCTCGGGCAACGGGGACCGCGTGTACGTCCGCACGGCGTTCACGCCGTTCGAGCAGGCCGACTCGAACCCGGCAACCCAGCAGTACCTCGACATCGTGACCGAGCACGGCGGCGACGTCAGCCAGCTCGGCGAGCAGGCCACGTCGTCGTTCCTGCTGTGGGCGACGGCGGCGAAGGAGTGCGGTGCCGACCTGACGCGGCAGTGCGTGCTCGACGAGCTGTCCAAGATCACCAGCTGGACCGGCGGCGGGCTGCACGCGGAGTCGAACCCGGGGGGGAACATGCCCCCGGAGTGCGCGATGCTCCTCAAGCTCGACGGCACGACGTGGGTGCAGGCGGCCCCCGAGGAGCAGGGCGAGTTCGACTGCAACCCCGACGGCGCGATCGAGTTGACGGGCCGCGTGGTGGACCAGGCCGAGCTCGACGAGAACCGCGTCTCCACCAAGTTCCAGCCGCAGCAGTAGGAGCGGTCGAAGGCCGGTGCAAACGTTCCTGCAGTACACGATCCTCGGGTTGGTGACCGGTGGCGTGTACGGCATCGCGGCGTCGGGCCTCGTGGTCACCTACACGACGTCGGGCATCTTCAACTTCGCCCACGGCGCGGTCGCCATGCTGGCCGCCTTCGCCTACTGGCAGGTGCGCTTCGACTGGGGTTGGCCGGCCCCGCTGGCCCTGCTCGCCGTGCTCGGCGTCGCTGCCCCGGTCCTGGGGGCACTGATCTACGGCGTGATCATGCGGGGGTTGCGGGGGACGTCGGAGGTCACCCGGATCGTCGTGCCGGTCAGCGTGATGCTCGGCTTCCTCGCACTGGCCACCTGGATCTGGGACCCGACCCCCCGGACGCCCCGGCTGTTCCTGCTGTTCTTCGGCGCCGACAAGACCGTGAGCATCGGCGGGGTCAACCTCACCTGGCACGAGCTGCTGGCCCTGGTGATGGCCGCCGTCATCGCGCTGGCGCTGCGCTTCTTCTTCTTCCGCACCCGCAACGGCGTGGCCATGCGCGCGGTGGTCGACGACCCCGACCTGCTCGAGCTCAACGCCGGGCGTCCCGAGCGGCTGGCCATGCTGTCATGGGCGCTGGG
>Ga0081455_10008387_pt1 | contig 10747 bp, 4 predicted proteins | sample TabmetS3T2R1_FD_70207 | JGI IMG/M metagenome (GOLD analysis project Ga0081455, IMG submission 70207) | Tabebuia heterophylla rhizosphere microbial communities from the University of Puerto Rico - S3T2R1 | ecosystem: Host-associated > Plants > Roots > Rhizosphere ... | reverse complement strand
GCGCTGGTAGTGATCCAGATCGCGGTCTCGCTGGTGTCGCTCCTTTGCGCCGGGCTGTTCATTCGCAGTCTTGCCGAGCAGCGGAAAGCGAACTTGGGCTTCGACCCTGACCGCGCGTTGCTGGTCTCGATGGAGCTGTTCCCGAACGGTTATGACGAAAAACGCGGCGCGGAATTTTATCGTCAGCTCGTCGCGCGGGTCGCGGCGCTCCCCGGCGTGGAGACCGTCAGCTTGTCGAATCAGGTTCCACCCCTATTGGTGGGCAGCAAATGGTCGGCCAGCTTCGAAATCGAAGGTTATGCGCCGCGCGCCGACGAGACGATAAGCGTTGAGGGCGAGAGCGTCGCGCCTCGCTATTTTCAAACGATGCGGATTCCACTGGTCGAAGGGCGCGAATTCACCGAGGCGGATCATGCCCAGTCGGCGTCCGTAGTCATCGTCAACGAAACGATGGCGCGGCGTTATTGGGCCGGGCAGAGCCCCTTGGGCAGGCGGCTGCGTAGAGGCATTGGTACCAACTTGTGGGGCACTGTCATCGGCGTGGCGCACGATGTCAAATACCTCGGGCCTACGGAGCCTGCGCGGCCCTGGATTTACTACCCGAACACTCAGGATTACTGGTCGGCGATGACCTTGGTGGCGCGCACGACGGGCGATCCGTTGCAGGCGCTCCCCGGCGTGCGCGACGCCGTGCGCTCTCTGGACGCGACGCTGCCTGTGTTTGATGAAAAGACGCTTCAGACGCACAGCGACGCGACGCTTTTTCTGGATCACATCCTGGTTACCTTCCTGAGCGGCTTCGGCCTGCTGGCGCTGACGCTGGCGGCCGTCGGTCTTTATGGTGTGATGGCCTACTCGGTCACCGCGCGCACGCGCGAGATCGGCATTCGGATGGCGTTGGGAGCGCAAATGAGCGACGTGCTCAAACAGGTGATCAAGCAAGGGATGGTCCTGGCGCTGATCGGAGTGGGGATCGGACTAGCGACTGCGTATGCGTTGACGCGGTTGATGGCGAGCTTGCTCTACCGCGTGAGCGCGACCGACGCGTTGACCTTCACCCTCGCGTCATTGTTATTGGTCGCTGTCGCATTGCTGGCTTGTTATGTCCCGGCGCGGCGGGCGACGAAGGTGGATCCGATGATTGCGCTGCGGTACGAATGAGCCTGAAATCAGTTTTAATAGGAGGTATCGACTATGAAGCACAAACATGTTGCCGCCATGGTTTTACTCGGTTGCGCCGCCGTCGGCCTGTTCTTCTTGCCGATCAGCTATGCGAGTGGGCCGGATGCGCCGGCCAAAGTGGTCACGTTCAACAAAGACGTCGCGCCAATTTTTCACGCCAAATGCGCCGAGTGCCATCATCCGGGCGAGGCCGCGCCGTTTTCGACATTGACCTACAAAGATGTGCGCCCGTGGGCCAAGTCCATCAAAGAGAAGGTCATCAACCGCGAGATGCCTCCCTGGCACGCCGACCCGCAGGTTGGCGAGTGGGCGAACGACCGCCGGCTGACGCCGCAACAGATTGAAACGGTCGTCGCCTGGGTGGATCAGGGGGCGAAGGAGGGCGACCTGAAAGCCCTGCCGCCCGCGCCACAATTCACTGACGGCTGGTCAATCGGCAAGCCTGACGTCGTCATCTCGATGACTGAAGATTTCACGCTCGATGCGAATGGGCCGGACGAATATCAGTACTTCGACATCCCGTCCAACTTTACCGAAGACAAATACGTTGTGATGGCCGAAGCGCGCCCCGGCAATCGTAAGATCGTGCATCACATCATTGCCTTCGTCGTGCCGCCGGGGCAGCCGAACACGGCCAAAATGACCAAAGAGCAACGCGACAAGGCCTTGGAAATGGCGCTCAAGAATTCGCCGATGTACCGCGACGGTTTCCTGATACGCATGAAACCCGATCAGCCGGTCTTCGACGATTTATGCGCCGCGCCGGTGGAGAAGCGCCGGGACGCTATTGATAACGGTACCTTTGTGGCGGGCTACGCGCCGGGACGCAACGTGGATCGCTGGGAGCCGGGCCTGGCGAAAAAGATCCCGGCGGGTTCGATTATACGGCTGCAAGTGCATTACTCGAAGGTGGCCGGTTCGGCGCAAAAGGATCGCTCAATAGTCGGCCTGGTCTTCGCCAAGGAGCCGCCGCAACGGCAAGTGTTTACGGCCTCGGTTCAGAACTCTTGGTTCCAGATTCCGCCCAACGCCGAGCGCCACAAAGTCACTTCCTGCTGGGTACCGAAGGAGAATTGGAAGATCTTCGCCCTTGCGCCGCATATGCACTATCGAGGCGCGGCGATGGAATACAAAGTCACATATCCCGACGGACGCGAACAGACGCTGCTCAATGTGCCGAAGTACGACTTTGCCTGGCAGACCAACTACGTGCTCAAACAGCCGTTAGTTATACCAAGGAACAGCAAGCTGACGGTGACGGCCTACTTCGATAACTCAGCGAAGAACAAATACAACCCCGATCCGTCAAAACCGGTGCGGCACGGCGAGCCGACTTACGACGAGATGATGATGGGCTTCTTCGACTACACGGTCGAAAAACCGCCGGTGGCCAAAGTCGATCCCAAGATTTTCGACGCCTATGTGGGACGTTACGACCTTGGCAATAACCGTGTCTTCATCGTGACCAGGGAAGGCGACAAGCTGATGAGCCAGATACCTGGCAACCCGCCTGTTGAGTTATTTCCTGAAACAGAGACGCAATTCTTCTGGCAAATCACCCGAGGGCGCTTAATCTTTGTCAAGGATGAAAAAGGCGAGGTGAATGAAATCATGTTCGATCAAGGCATCACGCCAGGACGAGCCAAGCGGATCAAATCCGAATAACCCGAACTCAAGTATGGAGGCGCTATGCGAACACTCTGGCAGGATCTGCGCTACGGCGCGCGAATGTTATGGAAGAACCCTGGCTTCACTTTAATCGCCGCACTGACGCTCAGCCTTGGGATCGGCGCGAATACAGCGATCTTCAGCTTGATTGACGCGATGCTGCTGAGGATGCTGCCGGTCAAGAATCCTGAGCGACTGGCGCTCTTCGGTTCGGGGGAGTCCCAGGGCATTTCAATAGGGTTCCCCGACCAGAGAACGGAACTCTTTTCCTATCCCTTTTACCGTGACGTGCGCCATCGCAATCAGGTTTTTACCGATGTGGCCGCTATCCAGAGCCTGCCGAACAATGTTTATGGCGTGGTGAGCGGATCAGAAGGCGACCCTGAGATGATCAACGCCCGGCTTGTCTCCGGTTCCTATTTTTCAGTGTTGGGAGTCGAGGCCGTCCTCGGTCGCGCCTTCACGGACGCAGACGATAAGATTCCTGGAGGCCATCCCGTGGCTGTAGCCAATCACGCCTGGTGGGAACGCCGCCTCGGGGCCGATCCAGCGGCTGTCGGCAGAACCATCACTATCGGCTCGACCGTCTACACGCTTATCGGCGTGGCGCCAAGAGAATTCTTCGGCACGGAGGTCGGCGAGTCGCCGGACATCTGGGTCCCGCTGGCGATGGAGGAACAGATTCCGCCCGGCTGGAAAGGGCGTGAAAACAATTTGTTTCAATCGCTTTACCTCATAGCCAGGATGAAGCCCGGCGTGAGAATTGAACGGGCCGGCGTCGAAATGAACCAGCTCTTCGACCAGGCGCTACACCAGTACGCCGGATCGCAGCCTTCGCCTGAACGACTGCGGGACATTCAGCATGCGAGCATCGAACTGACGCCCGCCGGACGCGGACTGTCACAACTCCGTTTCTTCTTCTCCAAGCCACTGCAGGCGCTGATGGCGGTGGTCGGGCTGGTGTTGCTTATAGCTTGCGCAAACGTCGCCAATCTGCTTCTGACGCGCGGCGCCGCGCGCCGGAAAGAATTTGCAGTGCGCCTGGCCCTCGGCGCTGGACGCCTCCGCCTGATCCGCCAACTTGGCGCCGAGAGTGCGTTGCTGGCGGCGCTCGGCGGCGTGGTCGGCGTAATCATCGCCTGGTGGGGCAGTCAGGCGCTGGTTTGGATGGCCTCGACCGGCCCGCAACAGCTACCCATAGATGTGACGCCCGACGCGCGTATCCTTGGCTTTACTCTTCTCGCTTCGCTGCTCTCGGCGATCATCTTCGGAACGGCCCCGGCTATTCGCGCAACGAGGATTGAACTCAACCCGGCGCTGAAGGACGGCAGAGGAGACGCCGCAATGACACGAAGCCTGCTCAGCAAAGGGATCGTGGTCGCGCAGGTCGGGCTCTCGCTCGTGGTCCTGGTCGGCGCGGGCTTGTTCGTACGCAGCCTGATCAATCTGCGAAACGTCGACACCGGGTTCAATCAACAGAACCTCCTCCTCTTCCAACCCGCGACTGATTCGGTCGGGTACAAAGATGATGATCCACGCCTGGCAATTCTTTACCGCGATGTCGAGGAAAAGGTGAGCGCGATTCCAGGCGTGCGCGCCGCATCGTTTTCGCTCTTCAGCTTTAATCAAGGGGCGTGGACCAATCCCATCACGGTCCAGGGCGGCGTGGCGCCATTGGGGGGAAACCCGGTCATCTCGAACAACGTGGTCGGTCCCAACTTCTTCACGGCAATGAATCTGCCGCTAATTCTCGGACGGCCGTTTAGCCCTCAAGATACGAAGACTTCGCCCAAAGTGGCGGTGATTAGCGAGGAGATGGCGCGCCGCTTCTTTCCTCAAACATCGCCGGTCGGCAAGCGTTATCGTATGGGCACATCCGGAACGGGAGAGGAGATCGAAGTCATCGGCGTCGTGAAAGACGCCAAATACCGCAGCCTCAGCGAGAGGCCTCAACCGATGGCCTACTATCCCTATTCGCAACGAGACTGGTATCTCGGAAACTTCGAGGTCAGTTTCTCCGGGGAACCGGGCGCGATAGTCTCGGCGGTCCGTCAGGCCATCAAGGAAGTCAATCGCAACCTGCCCATCGCGGAAGTGTCGACATTTTCCGAGCACGTAGACCGGTCGCTAGTCCAGCAGAAGCTGATCGCGCGGCTGTCGAGTTTCTTCGGCCTGTTGGCGCTGTTGCTTGCCGCCATCGGCCTCTACGGCGTCATCTCTTATTCAGTAACTCAGCGGACGCGCGAGATCGGCATTCGCATGGCGCTCGGCGCCGAGCGCCGCAATGTGTTGAGGCTGGTGATAGGACAGGGAGCGAAGTTGGCGCTCATCGGTGTGCTGGCCGGCTTGGGCGCATCGTGGGCGCTGACGCGATGGATAGAGAGCTTGCTCTTCGGCGTGAGCCCAACCGATCGGATGACGTTCGTGATCATCGCGTTGTTGCTGATAGCCGTCGCATTGCTTGCATGCTACATCCCTGCGCGGCGTGCGACAAAAGTGGATCCGATGGTCGCGCTCCGATGCGAATGAAGTTTCCTCCACGAAGCCACACGAAGGTTCACGAAGAGGCGGAATTACCTTTGTGATTCTTCGCGTGACTTTGTGGAGGAATCTGTGTGGAGGAATTATGCAAACTCTATGGCAAGACTTGCGCTACGGCGCGCTGATGTTGTGGAAGCAACCGGGCTTTACGTTGATCATCGCGTTGACGCTCAGCCTGGGCATTGGGGCCAATGGAGTGATTTTCAGTCTGGTCAATACGCTGCTGTTGCGTCCGCTGCCCGTGGAAAAGCCGGAAGAACTCGCGGCGGTATACACCAGCGATTTCAGCAGTGGCGATTTTGGAGCGACGTCTTATCCCGACTATGTTGATTTCCGCGATCGCAACCTGGTCTTTGCGGGGTTGGTGGCTTATCAACCGCCGCAACCGCTCAGCTTGAATATTGACGGGACAAACGAGCGCATGTTCGGCGAGATTGTCAGCGGGAACTACTTTTCCGCGCTCGGTCTCAAACCTGCGCTCGGACGCGGCTTTTTGCCGGAAGAGGATCGGACGCCCGGAGAGCGCGCCGTCGCAGTCATCAGTCACAAGCTCTGGCAAACGCGCTTCGGCGGCGATCCGGCGACCGTAGGCCGCAGCGTCAAAATCAATGGTCATCCCTTCACCATCGTCGGCGTCGCGCCGGAAAAATACGTGGGGTTATTGCGCGGTTTCGCCTCGGACTGGTGGATTCCGGCGATGATGATGAGGCAGGCTGCGCCCGGTAGCGACAACCTGACCGAGCGCGGGAACCGTTCGTTTCTGGTGATGGGGCGCATGAAGCGCGGCGTCACGTTCCAGCAGGCGCAAGCCGATTTCAACTCTATCGCGGCCCAGCTTTACAAAGAATGGCCGCAGCAATGGGAGAACATCCGCCGTCAGTCGCGCGGCGTTACGCTGACGCCGGAAAGCGAATCGCGCCTGCTGCCGGATATGCGCATGCCGATAATGATTTTTATGGCGCTGCTGATGTCGGTGGCCTGGCTGGTGTTGCTGATCGCCTGCGCCAACATCGCCAATTTGCTGCTTTCCCGCGCGACTGCGCGGCGCAGAGAGATAGCCATACGGCTCGCCCTGGGCGCGGGACGATGGCGGTTGATTCGGCAATTGCTGACCGAAAGCGTCTTGCTGGCAATGATCGGGGGCGGAGCCGGGTCGCTGCTGGCCGGGCGGGGCGCGGATTTGCTGACGACCTTCAAACCGCCCTTGCCCTTTCCAATCGAACTCGATTTGCAGGGCGATTGGCGCGTGTTCGGCTTCATGTTCGGATTGTCGCTGCTGACCGGGATTGTCTTCGGCCTGACGCCGGCGCTCGCCGCTTCGCGCACCGATGTGATCGGATCGCTCAAGGACGAGTCCGGCGCGGCCAATACAGGAGGCCAGCGCGGACGATTGCGTGGCGCGCTGGTAGTCACCCAGGTTGCGCTGTCGTTGCTGCTCCTGATCTGCGCCGGACTCTTTTTGCGCAGCCTGCGCAACGCCAGCTCGATTGATCCCGGCTTTGACGCCGACAACCTGCTGGCTCTGTCGATGGATTTGCAGTTGCAGGGTTACGACGAAACAAAGGGGCGAAATTTTACCGATCAGTTGCTGGATCGTGTACGTTCCTTGCCCGGCGTCGTCTCGGCGAGTCTGACAGACCAACTGCCGCTCGGCCTCGGCGGCGCCCGGCGTGGCATGACCATCGAAGGTTACACGGCGCAACCGGGCGAAAGCTCGGAGATCAATTCCAGCTTCGTCTCGCCGGGATATTTTGAAACGCTGCGCATTCCGTTGCTGCAGGGCCGCACATTCCAAAACCAGGATAACGCGAATGCGCCCGGCGTGGCGCTGATCAACGAAGTCTTCGCGCGCCGCTACTGGCCGGGGCAGCAACCCCTGGGCAAACGCATTCAAATGGGAGCTGTCCGCAGCGGCGTCAACGACGCGCCCTATATGACAGTCGTAGGCGTGGTGAAAGACGGCAAGTACTCCACGCTGGGCGAAGAAGCCACTCCCTTTATCTATTTGAATCTGGCGCAAAACTATGGCCCCTCGCCGACGCTGATTGCCCGCACGCGGGGCAATCCGCTCGATTCGCTACCGGCGGTGCGCGGCGAAGCGGCGGCGCTCGATAAAAACCTGCCGTTATATGACGTGAAGACGATGCGCCAGCATCTGGGACTGGCGTTGTTGCCTGCCCGTCTGGCGGGCAGTGTGTTGGGCGTCTTCGGTCTGGTGGCGTTGACCCTGGCGGCGGCGGGAATCTACGGCGTGATGGCGTACTCGGTTGCGCAGCGCACGCGCGAAATCGGGATTCGCATGGCGCTCGGCGCAAACGCCCGCGACGTCCTACGGCTGATTGCGCGGCAAGGGATGACGCTAGTCTTGATCGGGATGGCGATTGGCCTTACCGCCGCGCTCGCCATAACGCAATTGCTGAAGAGCCTGCTGTTCGGCGTGAGCGCGACCGACCCGCTGACGTTCGGCGCCATTGCGTTATTGTTGGCGGCTGTCGCGCTGCTGGCTTGCTGGATTCCGGCGCGGCGGGCGACGAAGGTGGATCCGATGGTCGCTCTCAGAACCGAATAGATGTCAGATGTCAGATGTCAGATGTCAGTAGAAGCGTGGCGACCAAGCTCTCTCTGACATCTGACATCTGACATCTGGCATCTTCTTTTGGAGAAAATATGCAGACACTATGGCAAGACCTGCGCTACGGCGCGCGAATGTTGATGAAGAAACCTGGCTTCACGGTGATCGCCATTCTCATGCTGGCGCTCGGCATCGGCGCGAACACGGCGATCTTTACGGTCGTTGACGCGGCTTTGCTGCGCAGTCTTCCGTACAAAGAGCCTGAAAGGCTTTACCACCTCTGGGAGGCCACGCCGCAGAAAGAGTTTGCGCAGCGCGAGTTTTCTTACCCGGATTTTCAAGACTATCAGCAAAACCGAGTTTTCGAAGAGATCGCCGCGTACAGGGGCGGCGCCTCGCTTCTGACCGGACGGGGCGAACCGGAACTAGTCATGACTCCGGCGGCGTCGGCGAATTTCTTTTCGATGATGGGAGTCGAGCCGGTCATCGGCCGCGCGTTTCGACCCGGCGAAGACACGCCGGGAGCGGAACGAGTGACCGTTCTGACCTACGGATTTTGGTGGCGTATGTTCGGCGGCGACGCAGGGATCATCGGGCAGGCGCTGACAATCGACGGCGCCAGTTATACAGTTGTCGGAGTATTGCCGGCGAACTTTCAATTTGCCCTTATGCCCGCCGACCTCTGGCTGCCTTATCAGCCGACTGAAGCGCAATTGACGCGTCGTTTCCTGCACGGAACCAATCTCATAGGGCGGCTCAAATCGAGCGTCAGCGTCGAACAGGCGCAAGCGGAAATGAGCGCCATCGCCAGTCGCATCGAGCGCGATCATAATCAGTCGCACGCCGGAACGGGCGTCAGGATCCTCCCGCTGCGCGAACAACTCGTCGGCGCAGTCAAACCGGTACTGATGGTTTTGCTTGGCGCGGTCGGGTTTGTCTTGCTGATCGCCTGCGCCAACGTCGCCAGTCTGCTCCTGACGCGATCACTCGCCAGGCAGAAAGAGGTCGCCCTTCGGGTCGCGCTAGGCGCCAACCGATGGCGCGTGATCCGGCAATTGTTGACCGAATCGGCGATGCTCGCGCTCCTCGGAGGAGCGGCGGGCTTGCTGGTCGCCTCCTGGGGCGTAGATGCGCTCGTGGCCGCGCTGCCGGAAGGCCAGCTTAATTCGCTGCCGTTCCTCAAGTCATTGCGATTAGACGCGGGCATCCTGGCTTTCGCTTTCTGGCTCTCGCTGTTGACGGGGATAGTGTTCGGCCTGGCGCCGGCCCTGCAAGCGACTGCCGCCAACTTGTATGAATCGCTCAAGGAAGGCGGTCGCGCCGCATCAGGCGGAGCGCGGCGCCGACTTCGCAGCGCGCTGGTCGTTACGGAGATCGCGCTGGCCGTCGTGTTGCTCATTGGGGCGGGGTTGATGATGAAAAGTCTGTTGCGGTTGCTGCAGGTCGACGTCGGATTCGACCCGCACAACTTGCAGACGATGACCGTCTTGCTGCCAGCGAGTAAATACGGCGATTCCAACAGACAGGTGAATTTTTACGAGCAATTGATTGCGCGACTCGAAGCGCTGCCCGGCGTGAGCGGCGCGGGCACGGTGGACATTCTGCCGCTCATTGGCGGAAACACGACGCGTTTCAATGTCGTAGGCGATCCGATTCCACCGCCCGGACAGGAGGTTGAAGCCAACATCCGCGTCGTCAATGAGAGCTATTTTCAGACTCTCGGCGCGCCGCTGATCAAAGGACGCCTGTTCGATGAACACGACAAGGCTGACGCTCCCGGCGTCGTCATTATCAACAAAAGCCTTGCCGACAGACTCTTCGTGGGCCGCGATCCGATCGGGCGCCGGTTGAGTTATTCGGGAACCGATTCCAATTCTGACCTGGTAATAGGCGTGGTCGGAGATGTGAAGATCACCGGACTGGATCAGGCGATCAAACCGGTTCTCTACTACCCCTATCGGCAAAGCGCTTCGCTGGACAACAGCCTGGTCGTTCGCACAAGCGTGGACCCGGCCACACTGGTCGGCGCAATTCGCAACGAATGCCGCGCGCTCGAACCGGACATCGCTATCTTCAACGCGCGCACGATGGAAGAGATGATCTCCGATTCGCCGGCGTCGTTCATGCGGCGGTTTCCGGCCCTGCTGATCGGCGTCTTTGCGGGGGTGGCGCTGCTGTTGGCGTCGGTCGGCCTTTACGGCGTCATGTCGTATTCCGTCGGCCAGCGGACGCACGAGATCGGTGTGCGGATGGCGTTGGGCGCGCGCGCTCCGGACATTTTGAGGATGGTATTGAAACAGGGGATGGCGCTGGCCTGCGCAGGGTTGGCCGTCGGCGCCGCGGCGGCGTTGGCGCTGACCTGGCTGCTCGGCGCGATGCTTTACGAAGTGAGCGCGAGCGATCCGGGAACATTCGCGCTGGTCTCGGTCGCGCTTGGCGTCGCGGCGTCGCTGGCATGCTACATCCCTGCTCGACGGGCGACTAAGGTGGATCCGATGGAGGCGCTTCGCTGTGAGTAACGAAACCTCGTCCCATTACCTGCACGGAACGCAGCCGGATGAGCAAAGGCGGTTGTCCTTGCTGAACGATTTGCTCAACGCCGGTTCGCTGCGCGAAATGCGTTTACAGGGCGCCGAACGCGTCCTCGATGTGGGCAGCGGGCTGGGGCAGTTGTCGCGGGCAATGGCGCGCACGGCGGGCGCGCGCGTGATCGGCGTCGAACGCAGCGCCGAACAGATCGCCGAAGCCGAACGGCAGGCCGCGCAGGCGGGAGAAGCCGGCCTG
>Ga0081455_10008386_pt1 | contig 10747 bp, 5 predicted proteins | sample TabmetS3T2R1_FD_70207 | JGI IMG/M metagenome (GOLD analysis project Ga0081455, IMG submission 70207) | Tabebuia heterophylla rhizosphere microbial communities from the University of Puerto Rico - S3T2R1 | ecosystem: Host-associated > Plants > Roots > Rhizosphere ... | reverse complement strand
GTTCACCCGCCGTTCCAGATCGACGGCAACTTCGGCGGCGCCGCGGGCGTCGCCGAGATGCTGTTGCAAAGCCACGCGGGAGAGGTTCACCTGCTGCCCGCATTGCCCTCGGCCTGGGCCGGCGGACGCGTCAAAGGGCTGCGCGCGCGCGGCGGTTTTGAAGTCGATATGAGATGGAGGGGTGGGAAGCTCGAGTCGGCGGAAATTCACTCCCTCGCTGGTCTGCGCTGTCGCGTGCGCGCCAGACTTCCAGTCATGGTCAAATCCGGCGGCAAAGTGGTAAAAATTGAACAGCCGGAACCGGGCGTGGCCGTCTTTGAGACCGAGGCCGGTAAGAGTTACACCGTTGAACCGTATAACGCCGCTGATCGGCAATGATCAGCAGATCACGAAACAGGGAATGAAGCATTTTCCATTTTTCATATTACATTTGTCATCTGTCATTGGAGGAGATTTGCTACGGCAATGACAGATGACAAATGTAATATGGAAAATGGAAAATAGAATAAGCCGGCAGACGGCGATAAAAACCGAGAGTGAAATAACATGGAAACCAAGGTCTTCGTGGCCAGACTCAGGCCGGAGCGCAAGGAAGAATACATCGAGGCGCACAACAGCTTTTCATCAGAGCTGAGGGCGAGATACCGCGCGGCGGGCATTCACCAGATCAGGCTGTTCCTGCTCGGCGAGCAGCTTTTCATGTACGTCGAGGCCGATAATTACGAGTTGGCGCGCGCCGCGCTGGACGAAGACCCCCTCGACCGGATATGGCAGGAGCGCGTCGGGCCGATGAAATCTCCTGATTTTCAGCCGCTCGCGGAAATTTTCAGGCTTGATTGAGACGCCGCACGCTGAGACAATCGGGCCATGCCAACGACACTTGCCGACATCGCTCGCGAACTGGGTGTCTCTAAAATGACCGTCTCGCGGGCCATCAACAATCATCCCGAGGTTAATGCCGAGACGCGGGAGCGCGTACTGGCTGTCGCGCGCCGGATGAAATACCAACCGAACCAGCATGCGCGCGCGCTGATCACCAACCGTTCTCACCTGCTCGGCATGGTGGCGCCGGACCTCATGCATTCGTATTTCGCCGAGATCCTTCGCGGCATCGAATCGGTCGCGCGCCCGGCCAAACTCCGGATCCTGGTCTGCAACACCTACGAAGACGCCGACAACGAGATCGCCGAGGTCGAGGCGCTGCGCCAGCGCACCGACGGCCTGATCGTCGCCTCTTCACTCTCGCCGGAACAAGGGCTGGCCTACCGCAAGTTGATCAAAGACGGGTTGAAGCTCGTCCTTGTAGACCGCCTGCTGGAAAACCTGCGCTGCCCGGCTGTGAGCACTGACGACGTGATGGTCGGCATGATCGCCACGGAGCACCTGATCAGCCTCGGCCATCGCCGCATCGGCCACCTCCGAGGCGCGTCCGCCTCGGTGGCCGGAATGCGACTGGAGGGATACAGGCAGGCGCTCGCGAAACACAAACTGCGGTTCGATAAGTCCCTCGTGCGCGAATGCGGATTTATCGAAGACCAGGGCTATGACGCGATGCGCGCCTGGATCGCCGAAGGCGACCTGCCCGAAGCCGTCTTCGCGGTCAACGACCCGGTGGCCATCGGCGCAATGCACGCCCTGACGGAGGCCGGCTACCGCGTCGGGAGCGACATCGCCGTCGTCGGCGCGGGCAACATCCATTACGGCGACATGTTGAGCGTCCCGCTGACCACCGTCGCCTGGCCCACCGCCGAGATCGGACAACAGGCGGCCCGGCTGCTGATCGAAATGATCGAGGGAGACGCCTCGTCCCGCGCGCCGCAGAGCATCGTCGTCCCGCCTTACCTCATCGCGCGCCACTCTTCCGGCGCCGACAACCTGATGACCACAACCGCCAGAGCGCGGACTTCCAAATAGCTTTTCCCGCCGATCGCCGGATCACATGACGCGGGGCCGAACGAAATTGCGCGGATCGGAAAAATTTTGTTATCGGTAACAAATAGCTTTGTTACCGGTAACGGAATGACGTATAATGCGCCCGCCTAGCGGCTCGTCATTGAGAGATCGCGGTCCGGACAGACATAAGCCGTCGTCTGGTCTTTAGTCCTTGCCATTATCCGGTCTTTGCACGGAAAGCGCATTTTCTTTGTCGCGTAGCGACGGCGTGAATTCAGCCGCGCGTTTTAACGTGCGGAAAGCCCGTAAAAACACGCCCGCGTCGCGTAGCGACGATTGAGCCTGAGCGGTCGATTCTTGGGCTCACGCTTGTCCTCGTGGAGAGAAATCTCAATCGTCGCTACGCGACGCGGGGACAATCACGCGCAACCATGGGTTGAAACCAACGGCTAAATTCACGCCGTCGCTACGCGGCGAAGAAGGGCCATTCGCGCAGAGATTTGGGTATGGACAACAGCGTTAGTCCGGGCAATGCGACCGCCCATCGAGCCAATCCATCAACAAATTAAAGAGAGGGGACCCTATGGAAAGAAACATTAGCCTTCGCCGGGCGCTGACGCTCGGCATAATGTGCTTTGTGTGCGCCGCCCTGTGTTCAATAAATTCGAGCGCTCAGGTCACGGTCACGGCCGACGGGCCGGGCAACACGTACGAGCTTCTCGAATCGAGGGGCTTCGGCCTCGAGACGCCTGATTGCGGCCATCCCGTGCGGCACGTCCGCGAAATATTTGACAGCGCGCTCGGCAAAAATGTGTTCGCCTTTGACAGTCACCGCGACCTGGACAACGACCGATGCACGAACTTCGACCGCCAGCGCATGGAGGTCAAGACCGCTCCCGGCGACGCGAATCAGAGCACCCTGCAGCACGCCAACGGGGAGACGGCGTATTACCGCTGGAAGTTCAAGCTGCCTTCGGGCTTCCAGGCCTCTTCGAACTTCACGCACATCTTTCAGATCAAGGCGCAGGCGGGAGATGACGCGGGCGCGCCCCTCGTCACAATCACTCCCCGAGCCGGCAGTCCGGACACCCTGCAGATCATCTGGACGCCGCCTTCCGGCCAATCGGGCGGAGGCGTCAAGGCGCAGGCCGACCTCTCGCTTTTCCGCAACGTGTGGGTCGAAGCTTTCGTGCAATACAAGAGCGCGGACTCCGGAAACGTCAATCTCTCAATCAAGAGGCTGAGCGACGGCGCCACGCTGGTTTCCTGGAACAGCGGCACGGTCGACACGTGGAGAGACGGTAACAACTACAACCGGGGCAAGTGGGGCATTTACCGCAGCCTGAACAGCATCTCGCAGTTGCGCGACGAGACCGTCCTGTTCGCCGACTGGTGCGTCTCGGAAACCAGCGCCAGCCAGTGCCCGAGCGCGATCGGAGCCGGCGGCCCGATCCGGATCGAAGCCGAGAACATGACTAAGACCAATTACGAAACCAACAACTTCGAGGGCGAAGACTGCGCCCGCGCGACCTCGAACACGCTCGGCAACGTCCGGACCAACTACACCGGCTCCTCAGGGACACACGACATCATTGTCCGTTACCACGACGAAAACGACGGCCAGGCGACCTTCACCCTTCGCGTGGCCGGCGCCGTGATCGGCTCGTGGACGGCGAACGTAGATGATCATACCTGGAAGACCCGAACCTTCAACGGCGTCTTCGTCGCCAACGGCGCCGAGATCCGTGTGGAGGCCGCTCGTAACCAAGGAGAGCACGCTCGGGTTGATTACGTCGAGATTCGCTGAGGACCGGACGTTTGCTTTTCCAGCCTATCTTACGCCAGGACAGTTGAAGTTGGGCAAAATGTGGTCTCTGGGGTCGGCGGCGGTTGTCGTTCCTTACTCATCATAAGGAGAGCCGTCGCTTGACCCCATTTTTTTTCAGAGCGTGTTTTAGAGCGGTTTGCGATTGCGTGTGTGGTGTGGGGCGATTTGTTTAATCGCCCTGTCTGTGGCTTTGTCAGACCAGGAAACATGTTCGAGTAAACAACTCGCGCCCCAGTTCCGTACATGCAATCGCAACCCGCTCTAGTGCGGTTTACGATTGCGTGTACGGAACGTGGCGTGTTCTCTCACGACGGCAGTGGCCCCGCGTATGTCTTCGTCGCAGACACGAGTTTACCCTCTTTATCGAAAACGACCTCACCCTGGAAGGCGTTTTCCCGATGCACGCTGCACGACCAGCCATTCTCGGTTCTGGTCACGGTGACTTCCTTAGCGGCGACGATCCCCGGGCCGACGCGGTCATCAGAGCTGTACATCGATAATATAGCGGCCGCGCAGATTTTGGCGTCCTCGTCGGTTGCGACCCGCATCATTCCCAGATTGTAATCCTCCTCCTCGTGAAGAGGCGTCATATTTCCCCGCTCGTCAATTCTCATGGTGAGGGAGATGAACTCCTTCTGATACACATCCATCTTTCGTTGATGCTCTTCGATGAGCTCTTGCAGGGGAGCGCCGGGAGGCAGCGGAGGACTAGAAAATACGTAGTAAAACCGCGCATTCCCGAACGCCTTGCGAATCTCCTCACTGTCCATACGCGCCGGACCGGTTTGCCATTTTTTCCCCGGCTTATTCTCCTCGAGGTAGCTTTGAAATTTTGCGAGGTCCGCTGTGGTTTGCGCATCCTGGGCGTTCTTGCCAGCCGTACGTGTGGCGATACCGAAGTCGAGCATGAGGGCTATTACGCATGCGACGCCAAATAAACCGAGTTTCATAATTGATCCTGCTCCTTTCCTTAGCTAAAGCAGTCAGGTGAATATTCTGAGACGATTATATTTTCAATTGTTCATATCACATTTGCCGTTTGGCATTGCAGGAATTGCGACTCTCCCGCAATGCCAGATGAAAAATGTACCACGAACAATGGAAATTGCGGAGCCTCTATTTTGCCGCTCATCGGCAGACGCTCATCACTTTATTAAGGGCCGTGGGGCCCTTCACCGCCGGGTCGCCGTTCTGGCTATGCGGCACGCTAACTTCGAAATCGACCCGCGTGACAGCGCCGCCGCTGTCCCTCAACAGTAGAGTAACGGTGTAGACGCGGCCGTCTCCTGTCCCGGCCCGCTCCGCGCGCAGTTGAACTGACCGGCAGTCAGCGCCGATGACGATGTCGCCGCTTGTATCGCCATCGCCGAGATCGTCGTCCGGTTCATCGCTCGTCACCACCTCGATCACCACATCGTCTATGCTGATGGGGCAATTGTCGCGGACGCTCTGGACCATCTGGGCCACAGTCACGGTATGGTACCCATGATTGGGCGGCCCGAGCGTGATCGGCGCATTGAGCGTGATCATCGGCGGCGGATTTGAGACAGTGGTTGTTGTTGTCGCCGTGTTGTTACCCTGCTCAGGTTCGAAGGTTGCTGTGCTGACCGTCGCCGTGTTGCTGACGATCCGGCCATTGCCGAGTGAGCACTTCACATTGACGACCAGGGTAATGGCGCCGGACGCTCCGGGCGCGAGTGAGGCGAAAGTAACGGAGCGGTTATTGTCTGCGCCACTGCAAACGCCGCCGCCTGTGGCGTCGCAGGAGACGAAAATAGTGGCCTCCGGCAGGATGTCGGTGACTGTCACGGGCTCAGCGGCGTCAGGTCCGTTGTTAGTAATCGTAATGGTGTATGTGAGGTTACTCCCGGCAATTACCGGATTTGGCGCCGCAGTCTTGCTGATTGCCAGATCGGCCGTCAGCCGCGCGAGATCTCTGAGGTTCGTTATTGTCCACGCGCCGCGGCCCAGGGTGCCGACCACCAACACGTCGTCCGACGTATCATAGTGGAGATCCCAGGCCGGCGCGCTGGGTAGACCGGTTCCCAACTTGTTCCAACTCGTGAAGCCACTGTTACTGAACGACACAAAGACGCCCGCATTCGTGCCGACCAGGAGCGAGTCTTTAGGGGCGCCGGCGATGAACTCGTTCGTGCGGAAGTCACCGGCCCCGAGTTCCACCAGGTTGCCGGTAATGTCAGTCCAACTGGCGCCGGCGTCGGTCGTCCTGAACACCTGGTTGCTGTCGATGACATATGCGCTCCTCCAGTCGTCCGGGTCGAGCACAACATCGCGGACAGTGCCACCGCCGGGCGGGAGCGGCGCCGTGGGAGCCAAATCGGCGCCGACAGTGGTTCGCAAAAACACCGCAGCGCCGGAGCCGACATAAATGACATCCTGGTTGTCTACCCCACCCGACCTGCCGCCATAGGCCATCGCATTCGAATTGGCGCCGGGGCCGTTGATCTCGGTAATCGTGTTCCCCTGGTTGAATGATTCATAGACAGAGTTCGCTCCGCCGAGGATCAGGCGGGTCGGATTGATCGCGTTTAGTTCCACCGGCGTAACGAACTGCGGCTGAAATGGGGCCCCGCCACCCACAACGGTCCGAGGGGGGAATGCCCTGCTGATGAGATTGTTATTCGCGTCGTAGGTCTCCCGGCGGAAACTGCCCAGGTTCTGGAAACTTGTATAACGGATGGACCGATTCATTGCTGCCAGGCTGATGTTATCGACCGCGACGTCGCCGCCGTCGGCCGTCGAGACGCTGCGCCAGGTTGTAGAGCCCGGAGTGATCTGCACCGGAGACCCGGTGTCCTGGGCTCCGCCTATGAGAATGGTGTTTGAGATAGTGTCATAGGCAATGTCGTGGAACTCGGTCGTTTGGATGTCGCCGTTTATCGAGAACCAGTCGCCGGTGTTGTCTCGCGGGCTGGTGCGCCGATAGATGCCGCCGTCATTTACATTGATGAGGTCGCCGTTAGCGTCTAAGACCAAATCGCGCGAGTCCGCATGCGGCGAGCTACCGCTCGCCGTGCCGCCTCCCGGTATCTGCGTGATCGAATTCAAGTTCGTCAGGTGTTTCCACTGTGGCGACGGGACCGCGCCCGTGGGCGCAACTCTCGTATCACCGCGGAACAGCCGTCCCGAGAAGTCACGCGATCCGATGAAGTTCGGAAAGGGAGAGTCCTGACGATCGCCGGCCACATATACTGTATTCGGGTCGGTCCGATCGACCGCAATCGAAAGATGAATGCTTCCCTGTCCGCCAGGGTGGAGTCCCTCGACTTCTCCATTAGACTCCAGAGTCTGCGGTAGATCCATGGCGGTCCACGTAGGGGAGGCCGCAGCCGGGTTGTCGCTGAATCCGATGTATTGAGCCCGCCCGCTGACTACGACAATGACGTATAGCCGACCGTTACTGGCGACCTCCATCTCGGCGTTGGTGTTTTGGGCATTGGTGATAGACCCATTCAGGGTAGGATCACCGCTAGAGATATTGGTCCAGGTCGCTCCGCCGTCATCACTACGGAAGATGCCGATTCTCTGGACCGACACATAGAAACGGTTGAGATTATCCGGGACTCCGACGAGATCAAAGATGCCGCCGGTTGGTAAGCCATTGCTACCAGATACCTGGACCCAGTTAATACCGCCGTCAATGCTACGGAAGAGCCCACCGGTGATGCCGACAAAGGCTGTGTTTGCCGAGGCCAGCAGTGTATCTCCGCGCGCGGCGACACCTGAAATATTCTGATTGACCACGAGCGGATGCCTTATTTGCGCCCAATTATCGCCTCCATCGGTGGTACGAAGTATTCCTGTCAGGGGGCCTCCACTTCGGCTAAAGCTGCTAAACCGACCGATACCGGCAACGAGCGTCCGGTGGGTTACGTCAGTGGGGTCGAACTCCAATGCGCCGATCGAGAGCGACGGGAAATTATCGATCAATGGCGTCCAGTGAGGACTTCCGGCCGTCGCATTATTCGTCCTCCAGATACCACCGTTGACTCCCCCGGCATAAAGGATGTTCGGGTCAGTCGGATGCGGCGCCGCGGTTTGGATCGCTCCAACCACCTCGTTATTGGGGGTTATGTTTTCGACCTGCCCATTCCGGTTCGGACCAGGACCCTGGGCCGTCCACTTCCCTCCAAGAACGCTGGTAATAGCAGAGAATTGGCGGAGCGAAGGCGCCCCCAGGTATGCGGCCTTACTTACTTCCTCTAAAATTGCCTCGCCTGCAGCTTCAGCTTCAGTTTCAGCTTCAGCTTCAGCTTCAGACGATAAAGTGTTTGGGTCGGAATGAGCCTCTCTGTCATTGACCACCCGGCCGTGTACGCGCCGCGTCGCACTGATCACTCCTAAATCAGAGCAACCTGGATTGGTACAGTTGTGAGGCCGCGTGGAGGTAGGCGGCGGCGTGAGGGAGGGCGTGGACGCAGCGCCTGCGCCCTCTCTCACGGCGCCGCCTACCTCCACTGTGTCCCGATGTTGGTTGCGCTGATATAGCGCTGCCAGGCTTATCAGACCAACTAGGCTTATCAGACCAACAAGCAATATCTTGGATTTTTTCACTGCACCTCCTATTGGTGGCTGCTGCAGGGTTTCTCTTGCGCCATCCTCGCCGGTTTACACAGACTGGAGCGAGAAGTCGGGCTACTCTTGCGCTTTTATTTTCAAGTATTACTGCGTTGGGGCTTTAAACGGCTGGCAGACTATTTGGGAGGAAAGGATCTCCCATCACGGAAATCAGTTCATCAGAAAACTTCAAAGGATACCCCATCCCATATACTATGCGCTGTAGTAATTCAGCGCAGCGGCGGACTATATTGCAAAGCGGTAAGTGGAGTCAATTAAGATCTGGAAAATGTTTCTGTGAACGATCAGATCATATGCCGCTACCGCGGCAGGAAGACCTGAGCAGTTACGGATTCTCAGGCAAAACTTTTCAGGCAAAACACTAAATCTCATAGTTAACAGTGTATTCAGCGACATACGCGAAAGAGCGCGAAAGAGAAAGATAACATCACGCGTGTGCGGGCTTTCTTTTATGGCGAGCCTTCGAATCTCGCCGAGCAAACCACCGGCGCGGACCCGGCGCTTGAAACCCCTCACTGAGTATTTATTTCCCATCTTCCTCAGCGTCCCTTTCAGCCTTGACATCGTTACCGATACCGCCTATAAACTGCCGTTATCGGTAACGAACTGTCAGACATCCGACGATAATAGGCGCGGAGGTCGTGTTACGGAGCTTGCTTTGCTGGGATTCAAGATCGGCTCCCGGGACTTCTATTGGGGCCGGGGGCCTTCATTATCACTTATCCAACATTCGATTTGACCACATCCAGCAAGGAGGTATCCATGTATCCAGAGGGGTTTCTATTTAAAGCGAGAGCGGCGCTGCTCTTGGCTGCTCTGATGTCGCTGAGCTTGACGGTCTTCGGCCAGACATCGTCGGGCGAGGTGAACGGCGCCATCGTCGATCAGACAGGCGCGGCCATCTCAGCCGCGACCGTCAAACTCATCAACCAGGCTACCGGAATCGAGACGCAGGCGTCGCTCAATAAGGACGGGCGCTTCACGTTCGTCAACGTCAAGCCGGGAATCTACGTCCTGCGCGTGGAGGCGCAGGGGTTCAAGAAGGCGCAGACGCAGGCTTTCAACGTCGCCGTCAACCAGACGGTGACGAAAGACTTTGAGCTGACCGTCGGCGACGTCAGCCAGACGGTGGAAGTGAGCGCCGGCGGGGAGTTGGTCGAGCGCTCCTCGGTCGAACTAGGCGCCGTGATTTCGGAAAGATCGGTGCAGGAACTGCCTTTGAACGGCAGGAACTTCACGCAGTTATTGACCCTTACACCGGGAGTCACCCCGGTCTCCACTTCTCAGAACAAGAGTATCGGCGGAGTCGAGGGTAATGTAGGAATCCCCGGTTCGGGCTTCTCCGACCCCTCAATCCATGGGCAGCAGAATCGGTCGAAGCTTTATTTTTATGACGGCATCATCAATACCAACATCCGCGGACCTTCATACATCGTGATCCCGAACATCGACGCGATTCAGGAGTTCAAAGTGGTTGGGCACGACGCCAAGGCCGAGTTCGGCGGCGCCACGGGCGGCGTGATGAACATGGTCTCAAAGTCCGGCGGCAATGGCATCCATGGCTCCGCGTTCGAATTCGTGCGCAACGACGCCTTCGACGCGCGCAACAGCTTCGACGTCTGCACATCGGCCAGGTGCCAACCCGGTCAAGGCGTGCCCGACAGCCCGCTGCCATTCCGCCAGAATCAGTTCGGCGGGGTCGTCAGCGGCCCCATCATCAAGAACCGCACTTTCTTCTCCGTCAGCTACGACGGTTACCGCTACAGTCAGGCCGGCCTGGGTTTGTCCTACGTGCCGACGGCCGCCGAACTGGCCGGAGACTTTAGCAAGACGCCTTTCGGTCGGGATATATTCAATCCTTACTCGACCAGGACGGTCAACGGCGTCAGCATGCGGGACCCCTTCCGATGCGACGCGACTGGCGCCCCTCTGCCCGTCGATGCGCAAAACCAGCAGGACCAGACCATCGGGACGCCCTGCCGCAAGATCCCCCAGGCGCTGATATTCACGCCGATGCAGCAGTTCTTCCAAACGTATTCGGCGACGTCCAACCTTTTTGGGGACCCGAGGAACAATTTTGCGCAGAACCGCCCCCAGACCAACAGCTCCAATAGCTATCAGGTGCGAGTGGATCACCGCTTCAGCGACTCCGACAACGCCTTCTTCCGCTATACCGAACAACGAGTGTCGGTCTTTACTCCGATCGGGCAGGCCGGCTCGACCGCCGGCAGTTCGGCGGGCAGGAACTACGGCGGAGGCTATACCCACACCTTCGGCCCGAGGCTCATCCTGGACGTGCGCGCCGGTTATGCGGGCCGTCCCGGAGTGGACTCCGGTCAATCGAATCAGCACGCGGCCGGGACTGACCCGATGAAGCAGTCCGGGTTCGTGGACGTTGACAAATACGGCGGCCTGCTCGTCCGGCTC
>Ga0081455_10008385_pt1 | contig 10748 bp, 8 predicted proteins | sample TabmetS3T2R1_FD_70207 | JGI IMG/M metagenome (GOLD analysis project Ga0081455, IMG submission 70207) | Tabebuia heterophylla rhizosphere microbial communities from the University of Puerto Rico - S3T2R1 | ecosystem: Host-associated > Plants > Roots > Rhizosphere ... | reverse complement strand
TGATGACGTCGCCGGGCCGCAGCCCGAAAAGCTCTGCAGGGCCGTTGATATGTAGTTCCCTCACCTCCACGCCCCATTTCTTTGTGCCGGGGATGGTGCGGCGAAAAGAATCGAGTATTCCGAGGAAGCCCTGATCGCGCGGGTCAATTTTAGGTTGAGGCGGCGGGAAGGCGCGGTCGGCGAGCTTGATTCGCGAGCTTACCGTCGCCCCGTCGCGATAGACCTTCAACGGGACTTCCTGGCCGGTCTCCAATGATTTAAGAACCTGCGACAGTTCACTGTTGTTGCGCACTTGCTGATTGTTCAATTCCGTCAACAGGTCACCCGCCTGAATTTTGGCCAGGGCGGCGGGGCTGTCGTCGCTCATCAGGTTGTTGATAAAAATTCCCTGGACGCCCGGGAACTCCGTGGCCGAGTAGTCGCCCTGCTTAAAGCCCAGCGCGTTCTGAACCGTTATTTCGTATTCGCGGCGGGTTACTTCGTCGTTTATTTCGTCTCGCGCTCGGGCCGCTTCAGCCGCTTCGCGCAAATCAGGCGCCCGGCGACGGCTTACGCCTCTACCAATTCCTATCCCCAGGACGACGAATGTGAACAGCATCAGAGCGAGCAGCGCCCAAACGATCTTCTGTCTAAGCAGCGCCTTGACGAGCATCGCAGTCTCGCGCAACGGAGATGAAGATTGGGGAGCGACGTAGGCGGAGTACTTAGGGGCGTATAGAGGGTTGGTAGGATCAGGCGTCCCTGGCGCCGATGCCGGGAGCGGGGCGGAAGGATTGAAGCGCCGAGTGTCATCAAATTCCGCGACCACTGGCGCGACCGGGGCGCCGCAGTTCCGGCAGTAACGATCCGACCCGATAATCTCGCTTGAACACGCGCGACATATTGCCATAAAGCCTCCTCAAAGGGTTTCGGTGAATGTCATGTCATTTTTCCCAATTACGAAGCCGGCGTCATAATTGTTCGATTCCGATAAAAATACTTGGATCGCGGGATATTGGCGCGGCGCTCGCGTAAGCAAGCGGTCGCCCCCGCGCGCAATGATAGCGGCGAAATCTAATTGAGCAGGCGGCGGGGCGACGCTATACTGCCCACAGTTCAATCAGTGTTTATCGGCGGCGGCGCTTACCTGTTCTCTGGAGGTCAAATGAAAAGCATCCTGATGATTACCGCACTGCTCGTGAGCGTGTTTGCTTTTGGACAGGAAAAACAACCCCCTGAGCCTATCCCGAACGCGCTTACTAGCGTCGAAGCCGGATGCTTAGTAATGCCTGCGAAAGAGGCGATAGTTCTACAATGTCAAAAGTGTATAAAAGCTAGAACGAAGTGGGCTAAATCAATGCGGTAAACGCGGGACTGTACTGCTCGCCATTCCATTGTCTAACAGTGGAGGTTCGATGATGAAACCCGGAAGGAAGTATTTTCTTGGCCTTGTCCTTGGCCTTGTTCTTACGATCTTGCTTTATATGTTAGCGAATACGTCGTCTGCGCTGGGTATTCGAATGCGTTTATCCGGCGCTCTCATGGCCAACAGTGTCGGCCAGCAATCTTTCTATGGGACGCCTATTCGACTGTTAACTGTGGCGGGGGACCGTTGGGTGTCATGGGACGAGACGAAACCCGCCGCCGCGTATTACGCCCTTGTTCTTCTCCCTACGGCGTCAGCTTGTAACATTGAAAGTGGAGGCGGAGGCAACGGCTTTTTGCACATTGGCGCCTGGAGATGGCTGGCGCGCAAGGACAAGGGTGATCAAGGACAAGAGCTGCGGCTTGAAGCGACTTATCATCCATCGAGACGAACTCTCACAATTGACTCTCGTTCATATTTTCTGGCCGACGGCAATCTATTTGTTATTCGCTTTGACGGCGGCATGAAGCCGGTAGTGACACAGCTAGACGCCACAATTAACGAGAATGTCGACAATGATTTGATATTTAATCTCTTCAAGTCATTATTGCGCGGCGATGAAGCGGCGCAGAAGCTCATTAACGCGAGAGACGATTCCGTGACAAGCGACTGCGAACGCCGCCGTACCGTTCGCTTACGCGCACAATGATGGCGGCGAAATCTGATTGAGCGAGCGGCGGAGCGGGACTATACGGCTCGCGGCTCGGGAGATAATATGCCAGGGATCCAAATCTCTAAAAATAAGAAATTAAGGCGATGGAGCGCGTTGCTTCTACTTTTATTCATCCTGCCTGTAAATGCGGGTGAGGCTATGGCGGATGGACCTCAGCGGCTCGCCTTGCTCATTATCGCTCCTTGGGAAGGTGAGACGGCGATGCATAACGATCTCACGGCAATGTACAACGCGCTGCGTCTACGCGGATTTTCGGCGGATGAAATATTGTCATTGGAAGGCCAGCTCAATCGCAGATCATTCATGTCATTTCTTCAAAAAGCCCGGCGGCGAATGGCTCGCTGGCGCGAGGGCGAAATTTTTTTCTATTTCGGTGGACATGGCATTTTCACTGGAACTAAGGTTTCTGAAGCCAGGCCGGGATTGTGGTTGAAGGATGATCCGAGTGTTCAGTACACGGTGTTCTGGGACGAGGTATTCGCCACTCTGAACACGCCGGCGAATGTCAAAGTCATCCTTTTGCCGGATAATTGACACACCAACCTGCTCGCCGGCCGGGCGCCGGCTAACGTTGTCGCAATGGTCATGAAATCTCAACCTGGCGCCGAATTGTCGTGCCGAGCGCATAATTACCGTTTTGATCACAACGGCGTTCAACTCGAACGCGGCGTCGTCTCCTACTATGCGGCTCAAACGCTGCCTAAGGCTACTACGGTAGAATCATGGCTAGGGTTAATAAACGAATCATCCAATTCTGATCTACGTCAAGGTCGCCTGAAGCCAGTTTACCGACCATTGCTGCAGATTCTGGGAGATCAAACGATCATAGCGCCAGGTAAACCAGTTAGTGGTGATTTAAAGCGAGAATGATAAAGAAGGCGAATAACGCTCGGTCATTCATTGCGCCGGAGGCGCAAAGAATTGTGTAGATACTTTAAAGTTAGGCGACGGCATTCAACCATGGGAAACAACTTGAAAGAGCGCAATTTTCAACTGATCGAAACGAACGGCGTCCGGCTGCGCTCCGTGGTCGAAGGCAAAGGCCCATTGGTCATTCTCCTGCACGGCTTCCCGCAGGGCTGGTATCTCTGGCGACATCAGATTGACCCTCTTGTTGAAGCCGGGTTCCGGGTCGCCGCGCCAGACCAGCGCGGCTACGGGGGCAGCGACCGCCCCGCGGAGATCGAAGCCTACAACATCATCGAGTTAACGAACGACGTCGTCGGATTGGCGGACGCGCTCGGTCATGAGCGGTTCATCGTCGTTGGCCACGATTGGGGCGCGCCGGTCGCTTGGCATACGGCGCTTTTGCATCCGCGGCGCGTGCGCGCGGTAGTCGGCCTGAGCGCGCCTTACGCCCGTTGGCGAGCCGGGACGATGACGCGGCAAGAGAATTTCGGCGACAATTTCTGGTACATGGTCTACTTCCAACAGCCTGGCGTGGCGGAGGCCGAACTCGAAGCCGACGTTAGGAGATCGCTGCGAACGATTTATTTCATGGGCTCCGGCGACGTCACTGCGGAAATGCTGCCCGCCAGAAAACCCGCCACGGCAAAGTATCTCGACGGCATGACCAACCCGGAGCGATTCCCATTGTGGATGACTGAAGAAGACCTCGATTACTACGTCGCGCAATACCAGCAGAGCGGCTTTCGCGGGCCGTTAAACTGGTACCGGAACATTGACCGCAACATCGAAATAACGCCGCAGCTTGAGACCGCGAAGATCGAACAACCCTCTTTTTTCATCGCCGGAAAGAAAGACCGCGTGCCCCACTTCGGAGCAGCTTTCGGAGGAGGCAGTTGGCTAAGCCAAATGGGCGACTGGGTAACCGACTTGCGCGGCAAGGTGTTCATCGAAGGCGCCGGCCACTGGGTACAGATGGAGCGATCGGCGGAGGTCAACGAAGCGCTTCTCGGTTTTCTGAGGACGGTGTCCTGAAGGGTTGAACGATGATCTTGACGGGGACTGTGCGGAATGGAGAAAACAATTTCTCGTATTGGCTCTCAAAGTTGGAGCCCTACTACACGGCGAAGACAGGAATGAAGCTTTTCCCCGGAACCTTGAACGTTCATTTGAACCGGGCCTATGAACTACCTTCAGATACGCTCTGCTTGAGAAAAGAAGAGTACGGCGGCGAAGTCTCGGTAAAAATAATGCCTTGTCGCATCCTTGGCAGGAAAGCTTTCATACTGAGACCTTACCGTGACAATGTTGAGAACAATTACGACAAGCGGGTTCTGGAGATCGCCACAGACATAAAACTACGGGACGCTTATCACCTTGAGGACGGAGATTTAGTGCAAATAGAAGTCCTGGATTGAATGACTGCGCACAGTGGCTCACTTTCATTTATCTCCAGACGACGTGACGGTGGTTGGTCCGTTCACCGTAGACAATCTGACCACCGGATTCGGACCGCCGAATTCGATCAGGCGCCACCTGTCCCAGGTCCGCACAGATTCCTTGCACTGCGCGGCGCGACATACGACCGGAGAATGTTTTGAAGTATCCACCCGCACCGCCGACTGGTAATCAGGCGGCAACGACAACACTATCGGGCCATTTTGCGTGCTCCCCTCCAACTCGCCGCTCTCCCACCGGCCGCCGGTCAGTTCGACTGTGAGCGGGCCGTTCTCCACTTTCAAGCGGTGCTCTCCTCGATTGCCGGAGATGGTGATTGGGCCGTTCTGCACATCCGCGCGAACCTGGCCATCAACATCGCGCAGCGTCAACGGGCCGTTCTGGTTCCTCGCTTCTATGTTGGCTGAGATGGAACTGACTCCGATCGGCGAGTTCTCCGCTTCCAGTTCCATCGCCGCGCCATTCGGAGCCTGGATGATCAGATAGCCCATCCAACTTTCGCCGCCTGGCCCGGTCACAGTCACCCGCCCGTCCTGCACAGACAGCGCAAGCTGCGCCAACAATCTCTGCGCCTCCTCGCCGCTCTCTCCGGCGGCGCCCAGGCAGGCTTTGATCGAGTATTGATCGCGATCCCATCCACTCACCTGAATGCCTCCGTGAAGGGCCGCCTGAACCTGTAGCGAAGAGACAGCCGACCTGGGCAGCGCCCGCTCTTGTTCGGAGCGGACAACCTGCAGGTCATCCACTCGCATGGTGATCTGTCCGCAGTTGGTGATTGTCTTATCGCGCCCGGTGTTGATCGAAAAGCCGCGATTACCTTTCCGCTGGGCGACGCTATTCACACAGTTTAAACACAGACTCGCGAGCGTAAGCGCGAGCAAAAGGAGAAGACTTTTTTTCATGGTTACACTCCAACTGAAAAAAAAGAAGAGAAGATGTCAGATGTCAGATGCCAGATGCCAGTGAAGAGCTCTCTCGCATCACTCAACTGACATCTGGCATCTGACATCTGACATCTATTCGCATCTGAGCGCGACCATCGGATCCACCTTCGCCGCTCGCCGCGCTGGAATGTAGCAAGCCAGCAGCGCAAACATCACCAACAACACAGCCACTCCCACGAATGTCACCGGATCTGTCGGGCTCACGCCGAAGATCAGACTGGCTATCAATCGCGTCACGCCCAGCGCGGCCAGCAACCCGACGGCTGTTCCGAGCATGATCAGCTTCACTCCCTGCCCAACCACCAGTTTCACCATGTCGCCTGCGCTGGCTCCGAGCGCGATGCGGATGCCGATCTCGCGCTGGCGCTCACTGACCGTGTAGGCCATTACGCCATACAGCCCGGTCGCCGCGAGAAACAGCGCCACCATTCCGAACAATCCGAGCAGCATGCTGCCCGTCCGCTGAGCGATCAGGGCCGCGCCGGTCGAAGCTTCAAGCGTGCGTATGGCAAAGACTGGCAAGCTTGGATCAATGCTCCTGAGCGTCTCCTGCACTGACGACCTGAGCTCCGTCGGGGCGCCGGACGTGCGCACGAGAAAGGTCATGTCGGGACGATGGGCTTGATAAACCGGCAGGAATAAGTACGGCGACGGCCTCTCATCGAGTTGTTTGTATTTGAAATCGCGCGCCACGCCGATGATCGTGATCCAGTCGGCGCCAGCCCTGATCCGTCTACCGACGGCGTTTTGATTCGGCAGGTAACGGTTGACGAAGGTTTGGTTCACGACGGCGACTTTCATTGCGTCGCGCCCGTCGTGCGCGGTGAACTCGCGCCCACTCACCAAGGGAACTTCCAGCGCGCGGAAATAATCGGGCCCAACGCTGTTGTAAAACGCCCATGCCTCCTCTCCTTTCGGCGGTTGGTAACCTTCGATTTCCAAGTTCCAGTCGCTTACGCCTTCGATCCCGAGCGGAACGCGGCGGGCTAATGAAACCGATTGCGCTCCGGGAATCGCCGCCAGCCTGGCGAGCGCCTGTCTGAAGAAGTTTTCGCCGCTTTCCGCGCTGTAGCCGTTCGGGAATAGATCAACCGATGCGAGCAGTACATTCTGCGAATTGAACCCGGGGTTGACCGACTGCGCTTTCTGAACGCCGCGCATAAAAAGCCCGGCGCAAAGCAACAGCAGCAGCGCCATCGCCGTCTGCGCGACGACCAGACTGCCGCGCAACGGCGCCCGCCGCCGGGCGCCGCCCGCCGTTTCATCTTTAAGAGTGGAGACCAGATCGAGTCGAGAACTCTGGATGGCCGGAACCAGTCCGAAGACGACCGTCGTGACAAGCGACAGCAGGAAGGTGAAGCCGAGTACCTGCGCGTCCGGCGCAAGGTCAATCAGCTTCCCGTCCACAGGCGGAAACAACGCTTTGAGCAATCCCGTCGACCATAACGCCACGAGAAATCCGCAAGCCCCGCCTGCGAGCGCCAGCAGTAAGCTTTCCGTCAACAACTGCCGCACAATCCGCGCCCGCCCGGCGCCAATCGCCAACCGCACGCCGATCTCTTTACGACGCCCCGCCGCCCGCGCCAGCAGCAGGTTCGCCACGTTCGCACAGACGATCAGCAGCAGCACACCAACCAGCGCCATCACAATGGAAAGCACCGGCGTCAGAAATTGTCCCGCGCCCAATCTCGACAGCGGCTGCAGCCGTAGGATTTTGTCTTTATTAGTGTCCGGGTATTCACGCTCCAGTTGCGCCGAGATGGTCTCAAGTTCAGCCCTCGCCTGGGCGGGCGAGACTCCCGGTTTGACGCGCGCGATCCCGTCCAGCCAATGATTGCCGCGGTTCTCGAACATGGCTCGCGAAAGACCGGGCCTGATGCGTTCGTACATCATCATAGGAACCCACGCCTCGGTAACCAGTCCGGTCATCGTACCGTTGAATTCCGGCGGGGCGACGCCGACTACGGTAAACGGCATTTTGTTGAGCGTCACTGTTCGGCCGATGATCCCCGGGTCGCCGCCAAAGCTGCGCCGCCAAAGCTCGTGGCTGATGACGACGACCTGATGCGCGCCAGGCGTCTGATCCTCTTCAGGTAAAAAACCGCGCCCATATGCCATCTTCACGCCCAGCACGTCGAAGTAATTTCCCGACACGATCATCCCTGTTACGCGTTCAGGCTCGTCTTTTGCGCCGACGCTGAGCGCCTGCAAATCGCCGCAGGCCAGCCCGGCAAGCGTCGTCGCGCGTTCGCGAAAATCCCGGTAATCGGGATACGACACGGAGGCGCCGCCCTCGCCCTCGAAAATCATCAGCCGCGACGTGTCCGCCGCGCCAGGGATGGGATTGAGCGCCACGGCTTTGAGCCAGGTAAAGATCGTCGCATTTGCGCCGATGCCGAGCGCCAACGTGAGAACGGCAATCAACGTGAAGCCAGGTTTCTTTGCCAACATTCGCGCGCCGAAGCGCAAATCTTGTAGCAGTGTTTGCATAATTCCTCCCGAGGAAGTTTTCAGTTTTCAGTTTTCAGTTTCCAACTCGACGTCTGGAAACTGAAAACTGAAAACTGAAAACTGAAAACTGAAAACTGAAAACTGAAAACTGAAAACTGAAAACTATTCGCATCTGAGCGCGACCATCGGGTCTACTTTCGTCGCCCGCCGCGCCGGAATCCAGCAGGCAAGCAAGGCGACGACCGTCAGCAGTGACGTGATCGAGCCGAAGGTGAGCGGGTCGGTCGCGCTCACGCCGAAGAGCAGGCTCTTCATCAACCGAGTCAGCCCCAGCGCGCCGAGCAGCCCCAGCCCCGCGCCGATCAGAGTCAGTTTCAGTCCCTGCCGGATGACCAACAGCTTCAATATGTCGCCGGCTTGCGCGCCGATCGCCATCCGAACGCCTATCTCCTGCGTTCGCTGCGCCACGGTGTAAGACATCACGCCGTATATGCCGACGGCGGCCAGCGCCATCCCGAGCGCGGCGAACAGTCCGAGCAGCGTCATGTTGAATCGCTCCATTGCGACGGAACTCGATATCACCTGTTCCATCGTCCGCAGCTCCGTGACCGGCAGCGTCGCATCCAGCGCGCGCATTTGCTTCCGGACGGCTTCGACAGCAAGCAGCGGGTCGGCGGTAGTGCGCAGGACGAACTTCACCGACAGGAAACGACGCATCAACAGCGTCAGGTTGTCTGGCGACTGCGGGGCCGGGATGTACATCATCGGCGGCGCGGCGGCGCCCAACCCGAAGTGCTTGGTATCCCCGACGACGCCGACGATCACGTGTTTCGGCGCCTTCTGGCCGCCCCCGATCTGCAATTGTTGATTGAGCGGATCCGCGTTCGATATGTACTGCCGCGCAAAGGCTTCGTTGACCACCGCCACGTTTCCGGTTCCGGCGGCGTCGGTCTCGGCGAACTCGCGTCCCCGCCGCAGCGGAATCCTGAGCGCGCGGAAATATTCGGGCGTAATCAATCGCAATTGCACTGATTCCTGGCGGGGCGGCTGTCCCTCGACGGCGAAGGGCATACGAAATTGCGCCGAAAGCGGCAGGTTGCTCGTTACGGCTGCGGCCTCGACGCCGGGCAGGCTTTTGACGCGTTCGAGCGCGCGACGGTAGAAGTCGGAGGTTTTCGCCGTCGTGTCGTAATTCGGCCCGCTCGGCGAGATTTGGAAGGTCAACACGTTGCGCGGATCGAAGCCCGGCGCGACGCGGCGAAGATTAACGAAGGTTTGAATCATCAACGCCGCCCCGATCAGCAACAACAACGACAAAGCGACCTCGGCCACGACCAATCCGCTACGCAATCGCCCCTGCGCCGCGGCGGTAGTCCCGCGACTCGTTCCCTCTTTCAACGCCCGGTTCACATCCACGCGCGCCATTTGAAAGGCCGGCGCCAGGCCGAAGACCAACCCGGTCGCCAGCGACGCCGCCAGCGCAAACGCCAGTACGCGCCAATCGAGCGTGATCTCGTCAAGGTAAGGCAGCGCGCCTTCGGGGATCAATCGCGTCAAGCCATCCACGCCCCACACCGCCAGCAACAGTCCCGCCCCTCCGCCGACGAGCGCGAGCAACACTCCTTCAGTGATCAACTGCCGCGCGACGCGCGCCCGGCTTGCGCCCAGGGCCTTGCGCACCGCCATCTCTTTTTGCCGGGCCGCCGCCCGCGTCAATTGCAGGTTGGCGACGTTGGCGCAGGCGATCAGCAATACGAAACTCACCGCGCCCAGCAACAACCACAACAGCGAACGCACGTCCGCCGTCTGACTACGCTGCAACGAAACGGCGGCGGCGCTTTCGTTCGGCCGCATCCGGCGCGGAAAGGCCGCGCGATATTTTTCGGCGACGAGTTTCAAGTCGGCCTGCGCCTGCGCCTCGGTGACGCCAGGTTTCAATCGCCCGATCGCGCCGTAATTCGAATCGCTGTCGCCCCCGGGCGAAGGCCGCAACGGCGTGAAGACATCGGCGTCCGGAAGGAACTGAAATCCCGGCGGTAGCACGCCAACGACGGTGTAATTCGCGCTGTTGATAGCGACGCTCTTGCCGATCAATCCCTCGTCCGCGCCAAAACGCCGCCGCCATAGCCCATCGCTGACGATCGCCACACGTTCGCCGCCCGGTTGATCCTCCTCGCGGGTGAAGCCGCGGCCGCGCGACGGAGCGACGCCTAGCGCGCGAAAGAAGTCCAGCGAGACTTTGAGCGCGCTGACGTACTCGGCGTCGTTTCCGCTCGCCAGATTGACGCCGGAGCCGATGGGCTGATAAAGCGCCATCGCCTCGAAGGTCTGATTCTGATCGCGCCAGAAGAGAAACTTCGGCTCCCCGACCGATCCGTCATCGCCGCCCGTCCCGCTCTGCCCGATCTGCATCAGCAGCGCCGGGTCAGGATAAGGCAGCGGGCGCAACAACACTGCGTTGACGACGCTGAAGATCGCCGTGTTCGCGCCGATGCCCATGCTGAGCGTGAGCGCGGCGATCAACGTGAAGCCAGGCTGCTTCGACAACATTCGCGCGCCGTAGCGCAGGTCTTGCCACAGTGTCTGCATAATTCCTCCAAGAGGAAGATGTAAGACGCCAGATGTCAGTGAAGAGGTCTCTCGCATCACTCAACTTTCAACTGACATCTGACATCTGGCATCTGACATCTATTCGGTTCTGAGAGCGACCATCGGGTCCACCTTCGTCGCCCGCCGCGCCGGAATCCAACAAGCCAACAACGCGACGACTGTTAGCAACAGCGTGACCGAAATGAAGGTCAGCGGGTCTGTCGGGCTGACGCCGTAAAGCAGGCTCTTCAGCGCGCGCGTCACGGCCAGCGCGCCTGCCAGCCCTATGACGACGCCCGTCACCACCAGCTTCAGTCCCTGG
>Ga0081455_10008384_pt1 | contig 10749 bp, 10 predicted proteins | sample TabmetS3T2R1_FD_70207 | JGI IMG/M metagenome (GOLD analysis project Ga0081455, IMG submission 70207) | Tabebuia heterophylla rhizosphere microbial communities from the University of Puerto Rico - S3T2R1 | ecosystem: Host-associated > Plants > Roots > Rhizosphere ... | reverse complement strand
GATCAAGAAAGGTCAAAAGGAAGCCGCCGTAATGTTTTCTTGTCTCGTCGCTCCGACCGGCGTGATCGTTCGTAGCGGCACCTATCGAGGTACTAAAGGATCTGAGGTGCTGGAGCAGGAATTACTCAAACGTTTGGCCACTGCCAAATTCATTCCGGCGATTCACAATCATCAGCCAGTGATCGCAATCTTCTATGGGACCGTGAAATTTGCAGTGGTGAACGGCAAACCGCGGTTGCGGATTTTCGCTAATCAGCAATTGGCGGAACTGGACAAGGAAACCGATTTCATTGATCCGCAACCGTACGTCGGACAGGACTCGAAATTCGATGGTCTACATTATCCCGAAACCGGCAGCACGGTGGCTGTCACTGGCGTTGTGGAGCTGGCGCTGAATGTCGACGCGACGGGAAATCTGACGAACTTACAGGTCTTATCTGAGCAACCGCCGCTGCTCGGTTTCGCCGACGCGGCTTTGTCCGATTTCAGCGGTGCGAAATTCATCCCAGCCTTCCGCAATGGCAAGCCGGTTGAATCTAACGTGAAGATTCCCGTTTACTACAAGCCATCGGCTTAACTCCGCGCAATTCGAGCGAAAGGAGTAGGGGATCGGTTCATGAACAAAGTTGTTCGTGCCTCTTTTTTCCAGCGCGATCCGCTGACATGTGCGAGGGGACTTATCGGCACCGAACTGGTTTGGAGCGAATGCTCCGGGGTTGTCGTCGAGGTAGAAGCGTATGCAGCAATCGACGACGAAGCCGCGCACACCTTTACGCGTCCGAGCGCGCGCAACTTTATCGAGCGTAATAAAGCGGGCGCGGCGTACGTTTATTTCAACTACGGCGTTCACTGGATGCTAAATGTGCTCGTGAAAGGCGACGTGAACGGCTTTGTTTTGATTCGTGCGCTTGAGCCGCGCCGGGGGGTCGCACTGATGAAACGACGCCGTGGCGTTAACGATCTACATCAGCTTTGCTCCGGTCCCGGCAAAATCACACAGGCTTTTGCTATAACAGGCCGAGATCATGAGATGGATCTGTGCTCCGATCCGCGCCACTGTTTTGTCTCCAATTCGCGCGCAACTTTCGAGGTTGTGGCCGACAAGCGCATCGGCATCAGCCGCGCTGCGCATCTGCCATGGCGATTTACGCTGCGCGGTAGTCCCTTTGTGAGCCGAGCGGTGAAGCTGTAGCAGCTGTTTGACCGCGGTTACGAAGCTGTGCAGCAGTCCGGAGCTTACAAAGCGTCGCTACAGTTTCATTGACTCAAACTACGCTTGATCGAAGTTTCTGGCTCGAATGAATCGGAATAAACAGCGTGTATTGCTTGGCATGAGCGGTGGAGTGGATTCCAGCGTCGCCGGATATTTGTTGCGGAAACAAGGTTACGAAGTTGTTGGTGTGACCATGAAGGTTTGGCCGCAGGATTGTATCTCTCGCGCGGAAGATAAATGCTGTGGACCGCAGGCAGTTGCCGATGCACGCGCCGTGGCGCATACGCTTGGAATTCCGCACTACGTGGTTGACGAGGCCGATCAGTTCGAGCGCGTCGTTATTGATTATTTCTCTAGCGAATACCAGGCTGGGCGAACTCCGAACCCATGCGTGATGTGCAATGAAAAACTCAAATTCGGGAACCTTTGGACCAAGGCCAGCGCACTCGGTTGCGATTACATCGCCACCGGCCATTATGCGATTATTGAGCACCACGCTGATCGCGCATTGCTCCGCAAAGGCGTCGATCTCCTTAAGGATCAGTCATATTTTCTGTTCAGTCTGCGTCAGCAGCAATTGCGTCGCGCGCTTACACCGCTGGGCACCATGACCAAGGCGCAGATTCGGGAGATCGCTCACTTGTTAGGCCTGAAGGTCGCCGACAAGATCGACAGCCAGGAGATTTGTTTTGTTCCCGGCAACGATTACAAGGTCTTCTTGCGTTCGCATCTCGGCGAAAACGGATTTCACTACGGCGAAATTTACGACGTCGATGGAAATTTTCTCGGTGAACATGACGGTATCGAGTTGTTCACGATCGGCCAGCGCAAAGGACTTCCCGGCGGGTCGCCGCGGCCGCGTTATGTGGTCGATCTCGATCCGGCAACAAATCGCGTCATCGTCGGGGACGCCGACGCCCTGATCTGCGAGGAGTTCGAAATCGATCGCGCTAACTGGCACTTTGTAGCCGGTATCGGTGACCCCGGCCAGTCATTCGAAGCGACGGTCAAGATCCGATACAATCATCCCGGGACGCCTGCGGCAGTTACGTTGCTGCAGAATGATCGCGCCCATGTGCGACTGCACGATCCTCAGCGCGCTGTAACGCCCGGACAGGCTGCGGTCATTTACGACGGTGACGTTGTGCTCGGGGGCGGCTGGATTTGCCGGCGCGAGGCGTCAACGCTGGCCTAATACATGGCTGAAGCAGTCCTGCTCGCGTTAAGCACATTTCCGGACGCGGAGATCGCACGCCGGATTTCGAACCAGTTGGTGAGCGAACGCTTTGTGGCGTGCGCGAATATTTTGCCCTCCGTCGAATCGATTTACCGCTGGAAGGGGAACATCGAATCGGGAAATGAAACTTTGGTCTTCTTCAAAATCAGCGAAGACCGGCAATCAGCGTTTCAGGACAAGCTGCGATCACTTCATCCCTACGATGTCCCCGAGATCATTTTCGTTCCAGTCGCGAGCGGGCTGCGGGAGTACCTCCAGTGGGTTGTCGAGAATTGCGGTTAGGAGCGCTGACGTCTCTTGCCAGCCAGGTAAATGGCGACGCCAATCGCGTTCGCGATTGCTGTCACGGCAATGATTTTCACGGCGAAGGTTAACGGGCTAGGCACGTCGATAATGGGATAGACGGTAAAAAAAATCGCCAGCAGCGAAACAACAAGCCCGCAAAACGCTGCGATATACAGCCAAACGCCTGCGCCAGTACGTATCGCCGTTGCACCAAACAGCGGAATCGCAAACAACGTCGCGTAAACGATTCCGTAGAAAACATTCGAAGCGTTGTCCACCAGTTGAAATGCTTCCTGAATGCCTGCGCCGATCTGGCTCGCGACGGCAATGGTGAGCGTGAGCACGCTGACGAAAATGACCGAGTTGATCGGCGTTTTGAATTTTGGATGCAGATGCGAAAACCAGCGCGGGAGCAAAAAATCCCAGCCGGCGACCATCGGCAATCGCGAGCTGCCGGTGACGTGCACACTAGTGGACGCAATCGTCTTCACCGTCATCAATACAATGGCGATGGACGCGATTGCACTTGCGATCGGAAAAAACTGCAAGCCCAGGTGCAGCGTTTGCGGCACCGGGCCGATGAGATCGATCGGTTTGTCGCCAATAAATGCGAGCACAGAGCTGGTACCAAGGATGAAGGCGAGCGCGATCACCGGTGACGCGATCACGACGGAGCGGCCGATATCGCGTGCCGGCGATCGCGTTTCGCCAGCGAGAATCGCGACGTATTCGAATCCGCTGAGCGCGCCAACGGCGAGTTTGGTGAAAATGTTGACACAATAGAAGATCGACATCGCCGGGGCGGCGAGGACGAGCGGATGATATTCCTTCACATCGCCGCGCAGCAGCGCGATGAACGGCAGCGCGATAAGCGTAGCGTAAACCGCGAGCATGGTAAAGCCGCCGACATTGTGCACCCACTTGCCTAACGAAAGCCCGCGTACGGCAACTAAAGCGAGACCGGTAACCATCGCGCAGCTCACTAGCGAGACAAACCATTTGCTGTGTGGCATCCAGGCGGCGCTGTCGCCGATTGCGTACGAGATGTTCGTGGTCACGAACATTCCGCCGAGCGCGATCACCATGATCGACAGCAACCACAAATTCCACGCCACCATAAAGCCGGCGAATTCGTTAAACGCGAGCTTCGCCCATTGGTAAATACCGCCTTCGAGCGGCATGACGCGGCTGAGGTAAATGACGACGAGAGCTTGCGGAATGTAGAAGAGCAAAATCGCGAGCGACCAGAAGAAGAGGTGGGCTTGACCAAGCTTTGCTGCAGTGCCCACCCAGCTCGAGCCGACCACAAACAAGATTTGTGTCAGAACGAGGTCGCGCAATGCCAGCGGCTTTTTGAGCGCGGCGCTTTGCTGTTCAACCTTGCGTTCTGCGCGATCGAGCTGGCTGATCACGCGCCAAATTGTAGGGCACGCGCTTCGCTTGCCCATCGAAAACTAGCAGGCGTTGCGCCTGCCATGCAACTTCGCAACAACTAATCCGCTTGCGATTTTATCGGCGGCGCCGCTTCATTACGAAATTCGCGGTGGCGAATTTTGCCGCCGGCATAGGCAATATAGCAGCCAGAGACCAACGCGGCCCCTCCGAGCAGCACCACTACAAGGGCTAGTGGCGCGGCAAATTTCGGCCACCGCAACGGGACGATGATGGCTGCCGCGCTTAGCGCTGCGACCACGTAGAAGAAGTAAATCAATTTCTGGCCGCGATCCTGGTGCTCGTCGAGCCAGGCATGACCATCGTCGTCGGTCATGGCCAGGACACGATCGTATCCTTGTTCGCCAAACTCATAGACGGGCCATGCGGAAATCGAGGTGATGAATACGAGAATCAACGTGACAATGAGCGCTCGACGGCTTTTTAAAATTAGAGCGGCGATAAGAGCGATCCAGCTGATAAGCAGCCCGTAAACGGGCAGCGGATTGAGCAACACATGAACGTATTCCGGCTGGCGCAAACCGCGAAGAAAGCCCTCGATCATAATTTACCGTTCCACTGAGTTCCCTGAAGGTGAGCGGCTTGCCGTGCTTCTTCCGGCAAGAATCTTTTCCAGTCCGAGACCGTAAAATGCCACCATTCGGTGCGCATTCCCCAAAACCCGGCGCGATGCATTGCCCATTGCAGCAAACGCAAGTGACCCAGGATTTCGAAAGACGAACCCGTATAATGCCACATCGCAGCAGGAGTAAATTCGTCAAAATCGCTCGGCATGCTAACAGGCCGATTCCATGAATCCACCAGGGTGGCGTCGACGGCAATTCCCCAGCTGTGCAGCGAGCCAACGCCGACTTCTGGGTTGGCAACATAGTCGCTGTTGCGGGATGCCTGCCAGAGCTTCGTCTGTATTGCCGGTGGGCGATAAGCGTCCCAGATTTTCAGTCCGTACTGGTAACGGCGCAGAATCGTTTGCGCTTTAGTCAAAGCGGCGGCGATCTCAGGCCGAGCGAGAGCGCGCATGCCTTGAGGGTAAAGTGGATGTTTGACCAAATTGTTATTTCCAGAGTAGCGCAACTCTACCACGATGGTCGGGTTGACCGATTGAATATCAACGAGCGAGCCATCAGCATTTGCGTCGATCGGGATGAGGATTGCCGGCAAAGCAACAAACAACCAAGTCCAAATCTCTTTGGGAGGCCCGTACATCGTTTGACTAATACTCTGCCACGGCCCCTTCGGGAACGTCTGTGCCAGCCAGGCGTTCGAGGAGAAGGCGTGCACTGTCTTCGGGCATCGTGAAACGCAATTCCAGATTAGAACTGCCCTGTATTTGGATCTCTGGCGGTTGCGAGTAAAGCAACAGCGGCGAGTCAGGTAGACGAAGCCATTGCTGCGGATTGCTGCGCAAATTCCGCGCGACGTCGGTGGCGTTTTTAGGAGCATTCACCTTGATGAGGATTCTGGCTTTTACTGGATTTTGCAGGTTCACTGCAAGGCCGATCAGTTGCGAAGCATCGAGTAATTCACGCGAAAAGATAGGATGGAAAACGCGCGACAAATCCGGTGGATCACGCGATATGAGTCGCAGCGTGCTCTCGCGATCGAGAGCTTGGAAGCGATCGAACAGTTGCCCAGTGATTTTCAAATCCGGCTTCATTCCCAAACGCACGAGCACCAGTTCATCGACTTCTGCCGGTGCGCCAACGGCTAGCGTTGCCGGTCCGACGCGGGCGATCGCAAACTCCGGCTTTACCGTCGCAGCCTCTGATGCGCCGGAGCTTTGCGCAGCCGGCTCTGCTGAGCTCGGCTTTCGTTCCCATACTGGCAAACCATTTTTCGAGCGCTTTTGGAAATTCTTATCATCCGCCACTGTACGAATCACCTTGGCGAGACCGCGACGGGTTTGGACAAGGTTGAACTCTTTTGTCGCGCCCGTCTCGTCCGTCGTGAGGGCGCGGGTAATGCGCGCAGTATCGCGCGTTGGGTTCAACCCCGGAACCGAAGCGGCGGGGCCGATCAATGCCGGCCACAATTTAGGCTTCGTATCGCGCCAGTGCTTTGCGAGATTTGCGCGTTCAAATTGATCCGCGTTAATCGATAGGATGGTGTCGGTTTCCTGCGGGAGCCATTCGCGTCCGCGCGGAGATTGGAAAACGACGAGTAACGTGATCGCCAGCAAAACCAGAACCGAAAAGGCGCTGAAGTAAAACTTCCGCAGCTCCTGCTTATCAATCTGGCTGGAGAGTTGGGCCAGCTCTGCCTGGTGTTTTAACTGCAGATCTACGGCCTCTCTGCGACGATGAGCCTCCTCCAGCAGATGCGGCGCATTTGGCGGAGCAACGCCCTTTTCAGACAAATGCCGGCCGATACTCAAATACGCCGGATTCTTTCGTTCTTCGACGGTTTGATGCCGCGTTCGCGCATCGCGCGCTGCTTGTTGTTGGGTCCGAATGCTCTCAGCCAGTTTCCGGTCGTACGCTTCAAACTCGCTCCGTGCGCGCGCCATGTTTTTTTCCACCGCGGCAAGGTCGGACTCGGCAGTGTTCAACGTTTCCTTCGCTGTACGCACCGCGTCAGTCCCGCCCATGCGTGCTCGCACAAGTTCGGCGCGTTCGTCCGGAAGCCGCGCCCGTTTTGCCATAATGCCCGCGGAGAGCGCTTCCAGGTCGGTAGGAGCCGGATCAAGCGCGTGCAGATCTGAAAGTTGTTTCAAAAGATCACGATCGGCAGCTTCGCTTTCCTGAATGCGTCGCTCCACGCTGGCAAGCTCTCGTTCGCACACCTCGGCGGTGCTCTTCGCCTGGTTGCGCTTTTGAAGCAGCGGCTTTTTCTCTGCTTCGAGTTTCGCAATCGCGTTCGCCTGTTCACGAGCGATTTGCTGGCGTTCTTCTTCAATTCGTTTTACTCCTTCGTCAATCTGCGCGATCCGCAGCGCGACTTCCTTTTGCTCCTGCTCCAGTTTCTTTAGTGCAACGATCTCGTTGCGCAGCTCGGGAAAATTTGCCGCCTGCGCTGTCCCCTCGCGCCCGAGGTTAATTTCACTTCTTTGCAGAAGACGTCGATCGTGCCGAAGCGCTATACGCGTTCTCTGACGCTTGAGCTTTAAGGCGACTTCGCGAAAGCCTGTGCGAATGAAGCTCACGAGAAGACGCTATACGAACCCGGATTTGGAAAAAGATTTTTCGTGTGTGCTAGGACTTGCATTGAACAGAGTCGGCTATTCCTCAGATGCTGCCAGCTTTGCCAGCACACTGAAGTCCTCCAGCGTCGTCGTATCCCCGGTAACCTTTGCGCCGCTGGCAATTTCTTTAAGTAGCCGTCGCATGATTTTCCCGCTGCGCGTTTTTGGAAGGGCTTCGGCAAAACGCACTTCATCGGGTTTTGCAATTGCGCCAATGTGTTTGCTCACGTGATCGCGCAGTTCTTCCTTCAGCGCGCGACTGACCTCAATTCCGCTCTTCACTGTCACAAACGCAACAACGCCTTGACCTTTCAATTCATCCGGTCTGCTGACCACCGCCGCCTCTGCGACTCGAGGATGACTCACCAGCGCGCTCTCGATTTCCGATGTGCCGAGTCTGTGACCGGCCACGTTCAGAACATCATCAATGCGCCCGACGATCCAAAAATAACCGTCTTCATCGCGGCGAGCGCCGTCCCCCGTGAGATAATTGCCTTTGAATTCGCTCCAGTATTGCTTTCGGTAGCGCACATTGTCGCCGTAGATCGTGCGCAACATAGAAGGCCATGGCCGGCGAATGATCAATTTGCCGCCAATATTCGCGCCGACTTCCTGCCCCTTTTGATCGACCACAGCGGGGTCGACGCCAAAGAACGGAAGCGTGGCGCTACCGGGTTTGGTTGGTCTCGCCCCCGGCAGAGGAGTGATCATGATCGCGCCAGTCTCGGTTTGCCACCAGGTATCGACGATTGGACAACGTCCGCCGCCAATCGTTTTGTGATACCACATCCAGGCTTCCGGATTGATCGGTTCGCCGACTGTGCCTAACAACCGTAGCGATGAGAGATCGTGTTTCGCGACCCAATCATCGCCCCAGCGGATGAATGCGCGGATCGCGGTCGGGGCTGTATAAAGAATGGTGACCCGGTACTTGTCGATGATTCTCCAAAACCGATCGGGTTCAGGCCAGTTTGGTGCGCCCTCATACATGACAACTGTTGCGCCATTCGCGAGCGGACCATAGACCACATAGCTGTGCCCGGTGACCCACCCCACATCGGCCGTGCACCAAAAGATGTCTTCATCGCGGACGTCGAAGACGTACTTGGTGGTGCAATACACATTTACCAGGTAACCACCGGTGGTGTGCAGGATTCCTTTCGGTTTGCCTGTCGAGCCGCTCGTGTAGAGAAGGTACAGCGGATGCTCGCTGTCGTGCGGAACTGGCGGGCAGTTTGCATCCACGTATTCCAGTTCTCGATGCCACCAAACATCGCGGCCTTCCTCCATGTGGATGTCGTTTCCCGCGCGGCGAAAAACGATCACGCGGCGGACAGAAGTGCCATCACGGAGTGCGTCATCTACATTTTTCTTCAGCGGCACAATCCCGCCGCGGCGATATGCGCCATCAGCGGTGATGAGCGCAATCGCGCGGCTGTCGTTAATTCGGTCGCGGATGCTGTCGGCGCTGAATCCGCCGAACACGACCGAATGCGCCGCGCCGATTCGCGCGCAGGCCAGCATGGCAATCGCCGCCTCGGGAATGTTCGGGAGATAAATGATGACGCGATCGCCCTTTTTGATGTTGTTCCGTTTCAGCACATTCGCGAACCGGCAGACTTCACGATGCAACTGCTGATAGGTGAGCGTGCGCTTGTCGCCGGGTTCGCCTTCCCAAATTATTGCCGCCTTGTTCCGACGCCACCCAGCGAGATGCCGATCCAGACAATTTTCCGAAACGTTGAGTTTCCCGCCCACAAACCATTTCGCGAACGGCGGTTTCCATTCGACAACCTTCTTCCACGGCGCGCGCCAGACCAGCTCCTTCGCTTCGCGTGTCCAGAACTTGGCAGGCTGCTGGATCGATTCTCGATACATTCGGCGATATTGAGCCAAGCTCTTGATCCGCGCCTTACTGCTGAAACCCGGTGGTGGCTTGAAAACGCGCTTTTCGATCAGGTGCGATTCAATGTTGTCGTGCATGGGCAGTCCCTAATATGCCGAGGAATGTTTTTCGGCAAGAGGGCGTCTGGCAACTGTAGTTAATTGGTTAAAGCAGTTACGGGGGTTACAACCGGATTATACGATGTAACTTTTCTGACCTCCTAACGATGCTCGAAACAGCACCCGACGAATATTTCATGCATGAAGCGTTGCGACAGGCGCAGAAAGCGTACGCAGCAGAGGAAGTGCCGGTGGGCGCGGTGGTTGTGCGCGAGGGCAAAATCATCGCGCGCGCTCATAACCAGGTCGAGTTGCTCAAGGATGCGACCGCGCACGCCGAAATGCTGACGCTAACACAGGCTGAAGCGGCCGTCGGTGATTGGCGTCTAATTGATTGTGATCTTTATGTCACGAAAGAACCATGCGCAATGTGCGCTGGCGCGATCGTGCACACGCGAATCCGCCGTGTGATCTTCGGTTGTCCAGATCCCTCTGCGGGAGCCGCGGGGAGCATGCTGAACCTTCTACAGATGCCGATCTTCAATCACCGATGTGAAATCACATCGTGCGTTTTGCAAAAAGAATGCGCTGCACTGTTGCAGGATTTTTTTCGCCAACGCCGCAGTGGGCAAGCCGGGCCATGAGTTTACGGCTGCCTTGTTGGATTGTTCAATCTCCCTTATGGTGATCTCCGATACCCCGGGCAGGCTCGCGCCTCAAAATTTTACAGTGGCGAAAATCGAGAGCTCATGCGCGTAGTCCAAGTCGCGCTGAATGTCCCCGATCGCATATGTAGCGACGACGGTGAAGTTGCGATTAAGCCGGGCACCAATGGTGTAACGAAATGCGGTGAGGTTATCTTTTGGCAGCGAGAAATCGGAATAGGCATAGTTGATCGTGACGCTGGAAACGAGCCACTCGTAGTGATGATAAAACAACTGCAAGTAGGTCGTAACTTGATTGCCATTGCGTTCGGGCGGGGCGCCGTCCCAAAAGCGGGTGTAGTCAGCCTCAACGAGCAGCGCCCATTTGTTGGATATGCCCCAACGCACATAAGGGCCGATTCTGAAGCGGTCGAAGTTGTCTTCCCAGCCGCTTAATCCCTGCACACCGAGCGCGAGGGTGTTTGCTGGATAACGTTCGTAAAGAAAACCGCCGCCGTACTCGCGAGCGTCCGATTGTTCCTCAAATGTCGGTGCGTATGCAAAAACAGAAGCGAGAGATTTCTCGGTCCAAACAAATCCTTTCACCTGCAAGGGAAAATCATAAATGCCGTCGCGATTTAGATTGAGGATGAACGTCGTATAATCATCGATCTGAATGCCTAGCGGCAGGTAGTCCCGTCCGAATGCGATCTCCTTGCCTGAGGTAGTGCCGTTTTCGTCGATGCGCCATTCCAGCAGTGCCTTTTTTAGAAACACCACGCCGCCGCCGGTG
>Ga0081455_10008383_pt1 | contig 10750 bp, 8 predicted proteins | sample TabmetS3T2R1_FD_70207 | JGI IMG/M metagenome (GOLD analysis project Ga0081455, IMG submission 70207) | Tabebuia heterophylla rhizosphere microbial communities from the University of Puerto Rico - S3T2R1 | ecosystem: Host-associated > Plants > Roots > Rhizosphere ... | reverse complement strand
GACGGCGATCCGAATCCGAATCTCGGAATGGCTCTGGGGTTGAAACCGGAAACGCTCGAAGAGGTGAGATCAATTCCGCGCGGCATTGCCGAACGCAAGACCGATGAAGATGGCAAGATGCGCATGGAATTGAAATATTCGGTCGAAGAGATCGCGGCGCTGCACGGCATCGCCGCGCCCGACGGCGTGCGCTTGCTGGTCGGGGCGAAAGTCGAGGCGCCCGGCGCGGGCTGACTGTGCTCGGCTCACGCTGCCGTGCGCAGCATTATGGGCGAGATCGTTTCCGAGGCCGAAGATGTGACCGTCATGGACATGGAGGCTTCAATCGAACATCTGAGCCGCGGCACTGTCCGTCACGTTGACGCGTTGCTGGTCGTTACTGAGCCATACTATCGCGCGCTGGAAACCGCGCGCCGCACCGCGCCGCTGGCTCGCGGCCTGGGCGTCAACAACATCTTCGCCGTCGCCAACAAATTGCGCAGCGCCGAAGACGAACGGGCGGTAAGGGATTTCTGCCGCCATCACGGCCTGGAGATCATCACCGCGATCCCGTTCGATCAAAACGTCACGCAAGCCGATTTGCGAGGACAGTCGTTGATTGATTTCAAACCGGATGCGCCGCTGGTCGCGGAAGTCATGAGGCTGGCGGCCACGTTGCGCGAGCGCATGTTGAATCACGGTTCGTCCGCCGATAAGTTTTTGTCCAAACCGAACTGTTGAAGTCGCGGGAGGCCGCCGCTCGAAGGCCTGTTGACCGGCGCCTTGCCCGGATTGCCGCAACTGATCCTGCGGCATCCGGTTCTCGCGCAATGGGAGAAACGTCTGTGAAAGTCCTGATCGCTGGCGTCGGCCATCCTAACCTGAAAGACCTGTCGTTCGGGCAGGTGATGCTCGAGCATCTGAAGCGACAAGCCTGGCCTGAAGGCGTTGATCTCGAGGACCTGAGCTACGGCGCCATCGCCGTGCTGCACTGGTTTCAGGACGCGCCGGGCAAATACCAGCGCGTGGTCTTTCTTTCGGCGGCGGAGCGCGGGCGCGAGCCGGGTACGCTGGCGACCTACGCCTGGAGATTCCCGCACCTGGTCGAAGGCGAAGTGCAGGATTGCGTGGCCGAATCGGTTACGGGCATCATCAGCCTCGATAATCTGCTGATGGTCCTGCAACGCTTCGACGCGCTGCCGCCCGAAGTCGAAGTCGTCGAGATCGAACCGGTCGACTCGGGGATAGGTTTTGAATGCAGCCCAGCTATCGCCGCGCGCTTCGAAGAATTCAGCGAAATCATCCGGCGGAAGGCCACGGCTGGAAGCGCTGCCCTTTAGGGTCGAGAATGAAGTCGCCAAATCGGAATTACGAACCTGAAAAGCCGGACATATTCTGGCAGGACGAAATCCTGCAGGTGATGTACTGGATGCGCGGCGAAGGAATCGGCGAGCGGATCACGGTCGCCGCGCTGCAAAGATTTCTGGACGCGCCGGAGGCCGTGCTTGATGGCAATTTGAAGCGGTTGGTGGCCAACGGCCTGGTGACGCTCGGGGGGGACGGAGATTACCTGCTGACCGAGACGGGCGTTCGCGAAGGCGGGCGGAGGTTCGCCGATGAGTTTGAAGGCTTGTTGCAGCAAGGACACTACGAGTGCAACGACCCGGATTGCGATTGCCACAGCCCCGAGTTCACCGGCCAATGTCAGGAGGTCACACGACATCACGCCCATCAATCCGCGTAAATTTCCGCTCTTATAATTTTCTGGCGCTAAAAGATTTTGCGGCGGTGGTCATTACCCTGGATCGGTTTGCAATGCCATATACATTTCGCCCCTCCGAGGCCGGCGCCACAAAATCCGTTGGCGCCAGAAAATTTTGACTGGCAAACCACGGCTCCCTATAATACCCGCGCTCGTAGAGTTTTTATTGCGGCTTCAGCTTCCAAACCGAAGATTGCTCCTAGAGAAGATATGTATGGCTGGCGAAAATCATAGTTCGGCATCGGCCTATTTGATCTGGCTCGGCGGCGCGAGTTGTGATGGATGTACGATGGCGGCTCTCGGGGCGGCGGAGCCGGGCATCGAGGATTTGATTCTCGGCAATGTGCCGAACGCGCCGCCGGTGACTGTTATACATCCGGCGCTGGCGATGGAGAGCGGCGACGCTTATCGCGCTTATTTAGAACGGGCGGCGGAAGGAGAGATATCGCCGTTCATTCTTGTGCTGGAAGGTTCGGTGATGGATGAATCGCTGGCTGGCGAAGGCACGTTCTCGCGGCTCGGCGAACAACCCGACGGGCAACCGATGACCATTGCAATGTGGATTGACCGGCTCACAGCCCGGGCCGATGCGGTGGTGGCAATCGGAAGTTGCGCGACATGGGGCGGAATTCCGGCGGCGGCGGGGGGCGTGGTCGGCGCGATGGGTTTGCAAGAGTATCTGGGCGGCGATTTCCTGAGTCGCGCCGGATTGCCTGTGATCAACGTGCCGGGCTGCGCGCCTTCGGGCGAAGGCTTCATCGAAACGCTCACCTATGTCCTTTACCATTTGATGCGACTGGCGCCGATGGACTTGGATGAAGAGAATCGCCCGGCGTGGCTCTATGCCGACCGGACGCAACTATCGCCGCCGCGCACCGATTACGCCGTGGCGCGCGACCCTGATTTGCCCTCGGTCTGTTGCCCGGTGCCGGTCAAAGGCTGGATGCGCACCTTTGGCGGCTGCGCGCACGTGGGCGGTTGCTGTATAGGTTGTACGGAGCGCGATTTCGCCGACCGCTACATGGAGTATGCGCGCACGCATTCGGCGGCCAAAACGCAAACAGTGGCTCTTTCATAACCGATGACATTCTTGTAGAGTGAGATATAAGGAGTTCACCTCTACTTTGAACTCAGGTCAGTATCATCACCCAAGTATAGTCGCCTACTTTATTCAATCGAAAGCTCGCCCCTAAACGATCGATGTGTTTCAAAAATTTGCCGATTGAGTTCGACACTCATGGACGCGCCTATTTGCGCGAAGGCGGAAAAGGCGATCCATTCAGCGTGGCGGCCGGCTCGGCGCCAGGCTCGCGCGGCGCCGACTGGCGCAACCGCGAAGACGCGCTGGAAGAGCTCGTCCGCAACACGCACGCGCGAGAATTCAACATTGACCCGGTAACACGCGTGGCCGGGGCGCTCTCCTTTCACACGACGATTGACCTGCAGAATCGGCGCGTGCTCGACGCGCGCACCGAGGCCTCGCTCTTTCGCGGGTACGAACTGATCCTGAAACAGCGCGACCCGCTCGACGCGATCCATATCTCCAGCCGGGCATGCGGCGTCTGCGGCGGCGTGCATGCGATCACGGCCTCGCTGGCATTGGAGATGGCTTACGACGTCACGCCGCCGCCACTGGCCATTATCGCGCGCGGACTCGGCGAAGGCGCGGAGTTGATTTACGACCATTCACTGCACCTGTTCCTGCTGGCAGGGCCGGACTATTCGGAAGCCGCGGTGAGCAAGACCACGCCTTCGTTGTGGCGAAGAGCGCAACAGACGGCGGCGGCGGGCGAGAGCGTGCACGGGATGAAGACCGTCGCCGAGATTATGACCGGGTTGAACCCGCTTAAGGGCCATCTATACTTGGAAGCGTTGCAGATCACGCGCGCGGCGCGCGAGGTGGCGACCTTCACGCTCGGCAAATACCCACACCCTTCGACGATCTATCCGGGAGGCGTGGGGATCGAGCCGACCAGGGACACCTTCAATCAAGTGCTGGGCCGCGTCAACCGGCTGATTGATTACTCGAAGAAGGTGGCTAAGCTCTGGGACGATCTTGTCGAGTTCTTTTATGCGGCCCGGCCCGAATACCGCAAGGTCGGCGAGATGCCGGCGAACCTGATGAGCACCGGGATGTGGGACGATCCCGAAAGCTACGACGGTAGTTATGCGCGCTGCAGCGAATGGGGCGAGCGCAGACTGGCCACGCCCGGCGTAATCATAAACGGCGTATTGCGAACGACGCGGCTGGCCGACATCAATCTGGGCATCGAAGAATTCGTGGATCACACATACTACGGCGAGTGGAAAGCCGCGCTGAAGACAGACCCGTTGGGCGCGCCGCTCTCGCCCTATCATCCGTGGAACAAGCAGACAATCCCCAGGCCGGCCAAGCGTAACTGGAAAGAGCGATACACGTGGTCGACCGCGCCGCGTTGGGATCGCGAGGTCATGGAGACCGGGCCGCTGGCGCGCCAGTGGATCAGCGCCGTCGCCGGAAAGCTGCAGAACGAATTCATCCGCGCCGCGCCGGGCGGCCTGGAGATGGATTTGCCGAAGTTTCAGAGCCAGGCGTTGCGGCTGAGCTGGCGCATCCCCGAACGCCCGAACGCGCTGGAACGCAACCGGGCGCGCGCTTATCACATTGCTTATTGCGGACTGATGGCGCTGACCTACCTGCTCAAGGCGTTCGATTACGTGCGGCGTGGCGAAACGCGCATGTCCACGCCTTATACCGCGCCGGATCAGGCCATCGGGGTGGGCTTCTGGGAAGCGGGGCGTGGGACGCTGACGCATCACGTGATCGTCGAGCGGAAAAAGGTGGCCAACTATCAGATCATCACGCCTTCGACGTGGATGGCCTCGCCGCGCGATCCGTTCGGCGTGCCGGGGCCATACGAGATGGCGGTGATGAACACGCCGCTGCTGGAAGAGTTCAACAAGCCGGAGGATTTCACCGGCATTGACATTCTGCGGACGATCCGCAGTTTCGATCCGTGCATGCCCTGCGCGGTGCATCTTTATGCTGGCGGGCGCGTCTGGCATCGTGACGCGACGACCTGTGTCTGTGGCGCGGAAGGTTAAAACCTGTGGGGTTGAGAATTGAAGAATGAAGAAATCAAAGCGAAACCCGCATAAAACAGCGAACCTGCATAAAACAGTGGAGCCGTTGGAGCGCAGCGACGAGGCGCGGCAGCTGCAGGAAGCGGCTTGGCCGGATATGATCGCCAATCTGCAGGGCGCCCACGCCGAGTTGGTTCCGCAAAAAACAGTGGAGCCGTTGGAGCACAGCAACGAGGCGCGGCAGCTGCAGGAAGCGGCCTGGCCGGATATGTTCGCCAATCTGCAGGGCGCCTACGCCGAGTTGGTCAACACGCGCTTCGAGCTGGAGCGGAGTTCGGAGCAGGTCGCCGAAACGCGCGACCTATATCAACAGATGATCGCCTCGACCTCCGAAGCCTTTTTCCTCACTGACCTGGCCGGGCGCGTGATATTGACTAATCCGGCGGCGGCGCAGTTGCTGGAATGCGAAGAAGAAGCGATTCTCAACCAGGAACTGGCGGCCATCTGCGGCGCAAGCGAATTGCCCGCCACGCCCTGGCAGTTGACGCAACGTGAGCGCGGCGGACGCCTGGAAAACCTGGAGGTCGAGGTCACGACGTTCAAAGGCGCGCGCGTCCCCGTCTCTTTTAACTGCACGCTGATGCGTGACAAAAAACGCAAGACCACCGGCGTGCTGGCCGTCGCGCACGACATGCGACGCATCCGCGCCTTGATTGAAAGTCTGGTCGCCGCGCGCACTCGCTTTGAGGAGCTGTTTGAACTTGCGCCCGAAGCGTTGGCGCTGTCCGACGCCGAGGGCCGCATCACGCTGGTCAATTCTCAAACAGAGAATCTCTTCGGCTACAAGCGCGAGGAGTTGATCGGGCGCAACGTCGAAATGCTCTTTCCCGAGACGGTCCGGAGCATGCTTACGGCGCACACGCTGGAAGAGCGCACGGAACTGCCGGGATTGCGTCGTGACTGCGCGGAGTTTCCCATTGAGATCATCCAGCGCCGCGTCGGCGCCGAAGGCGAACCGCTGACGATGAGCCTGATCAATGACATCACCGAGCGCAAGCGCGTCGAACGGGAGCGCGAATTATTGGCGCGCGAGCAGGAGGCGCGCCGGGTGGCCGAACAAGACAGCCGGATGAAAGATGATTTTCTGGCCACCGTCTCACATGAATTGCGCACACCGCTGACCGCTATTCTGGGCTGGACGAAGATACTGGGCTCGGGCGACGTGGATCGCGCCAGCGCCGAACGCGCGCTGGTGACGATTGAACGCAACGTGCATGCGCAGGCGCGGCTGATCAGCGACTTGCTCGACGCCTCGCGCATCGTCACAGGCAAGCTACGACTGGAAGAGCGCTCGGTGGACTTGCGCGAGCTGGTCGAAGCGGCGGTGGACGCGGTGCGGCCGGCGGTCGAGGCCAAGCTGTTGCGACTGCAACTGGTCATCGAACCTTGGGTCGGCTCCTTAATCGGCGATGCCGATCGGCTCAAACAAGCGCTCTTGAACCTGCTCAACAACTCGGTCAAGTTCACTCCCGAAGGGGGGCTGATCGAAGTGCGACTGGAAAAACTGGATCGTAAGGCTCTGCTCATCGTCAGCGACACGGGGCAAGGCATTGATCAAAACTTCCTGCCATACATCTTCGACCGCTTCCGCCAGGCCGACAGTTCCATCAAACGCTCGCAGGGCGGGCTGGGGCTGGGGCTGGCCATCGTCAAATACATCGTCGAAGCGCATAAGGGCGCGATCTACGCCTACAGCCGCGGGCCGGGGCAAGGCTCGGACTTTATGATCACCATACCGCTGGCCGAGGTCAGACAAGGAGGATTGACCGACCTCTGGCTGGCCGGCGGCGCCGAGACATCAGAAACGCCGGCCGAAGCGCAATCGGCGCGCCGCCATGACAGGTCGTTGCAAAGCGTACGCGTGCTGGTGGTGGACGATGAGCGCGACACGCGCGAAGTGCTCTGCGCGATGCTCAATCGCTTCGGCGCCGATGCGCGGGCCGTCGGTTCCGCCGCCGAAGGCTTCGATGTTTTGCGACAGTGGCTGCCCGATGTGCTGGTCTCGGACATTGGCATGCCGGTCGAAGACGGCTACGAGTTTATCAACCGCGTGCGCGCCCTGCCGGCGGAAGAAGGCGGCGAAACGCCCGCCATCGCGCTGACAGCCTTTGCCAGCCCGGACGATCGTGATCGCGCTCTCTCCAGCGGCTTTCAAACGCACGTGGGCAAGCCGGTCGAACCCGCAGAGCTGGCCCGCGTCGTCGCGCGGCTGCTCGGACGCGGCGATCACCAGATTCGCTAACGCGCCGGAATCGGAGTGTGTGTGAAACCAGTGACCTTGATTTGTCCGCGCCTACTGGCCGCGTGGCTGATTCTTTTTTTTCTTCTTCCGATATTCGCGCAGACCGAACAGCCGCGCTACGGCGGCAGCGTTGTCATCGCCATCAACGATGATCCGGGTGGACTGAATCCCGCGATCACGACACAGGGCATGGCGCATTTGGTATCAGGCTCGATCTTCAGCGGACTCGTGGGTATTGATTTCAATCTGCGGCCCAGGCCTGATCTGGCTACGAGATGGGAAGTGGCGCCTGACGGCAAACGCTATACTTTTCAACTTGCGCCGAACGCGATCTTTCACGACGGCAAGCCGGTCACATCAGACGATGTCAAATTCACCTTCGAGCAATTGCTGCTGAAATACCATTCGCGCACGCGCGCCTCGATTGGCGACAAGCTGCGGGCGATCGCGACGCCCGATCCGCACACGGTCGTCTTTGAATTCGCCACGCCTTACGCCGCCTTCCTGCAATTGATTGACGTGGCCAATGCGCCGGTGATGCCGAAGCATCTTTACGAAAATACCGACCCGCTCACCAATCCGCACAACAGTAATCCGGTCGGCTGCGGCCCGTTCAAATTCGAGCGGTGGGTCAAGGGCGATCACGTCGCGCTCCGGCGCAACGAGAATTATTTCAGACCTGGCCAACCTTATCTCGACCGCGCTGTTTTCAAAGTCATGCCGAGCGCGTCTAACGCCGCCATCGCTCTGGAAAACGGCGAGGCCGATTTCCTGCTGAACCCGTCGCCGCTCGACGTCGCGCGTTTCAAACTGCGATCCGACATCATCGTCACCGACAAAGGCCGCGAAGCTTACGCGACGGTCGAGACAATGGTTCCGAACATGGCGCGCGCGCCGCTGTCCGACCTGCGCGTCCGCCAGGCCGTCGCGCACGCCATTGACCGGCAGTATTTGGTGGACAAGGTGCAATTCGGGCAAGCCAGAGTGGCGACCGGCCCCGTCTCGAGCCTGCTCGCGTGGGCTTACAACCCTAACGTCACGAAGTACGAACGCGACCTCGCGCGGGCGAACCAACTGCTGGATGAAGCCGGATACAAACGCGGGGCCGACGGCGTGCGGTTTCATCTGAAGACGCTCTGCTCGTCAGGCTGGATAAAAACTTCCGAAGCTTTGCGCGATCAGTTGCGCGAAGCCGGCATCGCGCTCGATCTGCAACTGCTGGAATTCAGCGCGATGGTCGAGCAGACATACATCAAAAAAGATTTCGACCTGAGCTTCAGCAGCTTCGAGAACGGCCCTGATCCCGACATCGGCGTTAAACGCACGGTGATCTCGTCGAACATCGGCCCGATTCCTTTTTCAAACGGCGCGGGCTATCGCAACCAGCAAATTGACCTACTCTTCAACGCCGCCTCGTCAGAGCCGGATCAGCGGAAACGAGTGAAGCTGTATTTTGAAGCGCAGGAAATTTTGACGAAGGAGGCGCCGTACTTCTGGCTGTACGAGCCGCGCTCTTCTTCGGCTTATCACGCGGCGCTGCGCGGAGTGTTCGCCTGGAGCGCGAAGTCGAACGCGCAATTCGCGAGGGACGCATGGTGGGTGGATGGCAAAAGGCCGGAGCGCGTGACGGCGGGCGCAGGCGGCGGGCGGCGATGGTACTGGCTGGCGCTTGTTCTGGTGGCGACTTTTGCGGTTATCGGGATGCTGGTTAGAAGAAGCGCGGACAGGAATCGAGCTGGCTGAATATTTCAAGTACGGAATCGGATCAACAATGAAAGTCAAACTTCTGAGCCAGATTCTTCCGCCGGCGCTTATGCGGAAAGCGTTGGCTGGCGCGGATCGAGCAGGCGATTCAGTTCATCGGCGAGCACATTGATCGCCACCAGCAACGCCGAGATCGCCAGGATCGGAAAAACGACCATCCACCAAGCGTCGCGCATGAAATGCTGCCCGTTGTGCAGCAGGTAGCCCCACGTGATTTGCGATTGGTCGCCCAGACCGAGGAATTCCAATCCGGCTTCAACCAAGATCACGTTGCCAGTTCTGACAACGCCGCCGACGATGATCAGTGGAGCGAGGTGCGGCAGGATGTTACGGCGCAGGATACGCGCGTGGCTCGCGCCTGATGCGCGCGCGGCCAGAATGAAATCGCGCTCCCTGAGCGACATCGTTTCAGCGCGGATCAGCCTGGCCGTTGTCGGCCAGTAGGTCAGGCTCAGGATCAGAATCAGGTTTGTAAACGACGAGCCGAAGATCGCCGCAATGACCAGCGCCAGAAAAAACCGCGGCGGCGCCAGGAAGAATTCAGTCACGCGCATCAACATATCGTCAACCCATCCTCCGGCGGAGTTGGCGGCGTAGCCCGACAGCATACCTAAGCCCGAGCCGATCAATCCGCTGATCACGGCCACTGACAATCCAATCGCGAGCGAAGCCCTGGCGCCGTGAATCACGCCGCTGAAAACGTCGCGGCCCAGGTCGTCCGTGCCGAACAGGAATTCGCGTGAAGGCGGTCGCAGCGTGGCTGAAGTCGTTTTCGACGGATCACGGAGAACGACGACGTCGGCAAAGAACGTGACTCCCAGGTATAGCAGGATGACCGCCAGCGCCGCCGCCGCCGCCCGATTTTGCCGAAGAGCGGATATGGCAATCCCAACCTGCCGTGAAATTGTTTTCCAGATCCTCAAGCTGAATCACCCGCTGTCCGGATACTTCGCCCCCCACCCTGATTGATTCGCGGATCGAGCATCGAATATGCCAAATCAGTGACGAGATTGGCGACGATCACTCCGATTGAAACCAGCAGCGCCAGTCCCAGCAACACCGGGTAATCGCGCAGCGCAATGGCGTCAATCATCATCCGTCCCAGCCCCGGCCACGCAAAGACGGTTTCGACCAACACCGCGCCGCTCAAGATCATTCCTGCCTCGGAGCCGATGATCGTGATTATCGCCAGCATCGCGTTGCGCAGCGCGTGGCGGTAAGCGATGCGGCGCTCGCCGACACCCCGGGCGCGCGCTGCGGCGATGAACTCTTCACTCAGAACCTGCGCCATCTGCGTGCGTGTCAACCGCACCAGCAGAGCCATCTGCACAAAGGCAAGCGTCAACGCGGGCAAGGCAAGATGACTGAGGACATCCATGCACAACTCCGCGCCGGACATTTCCCGCCCGGCCGAAATCATTCCCTGCGCCGGGAACAAATTCAACCATAGCGCGAAGATGATGAGCGCCACCTGTCCCAAACAGAACGAAGGGATCGCGTCGGAGACTGAGGCGAATGCCGTGACCGCGCGATCAAATAACGACCCCTGCCGCCTCGACGCCTCGACGCCGAGCAAAATCCCGCCGGCTGATGAAATCAGCAGCGCCGCCGTCATCAGCAGCAATGTCGCTGGCGCTCGACTCAAGACCAATCCCAAAACCGGTTGCTGATAAGCCAGCGAATAACCGAAATCGCCGCGCGTTATGTTCAACAAATATTTCCAGAATTGCGCAGTCAGCGGCTGGTCGAGTCCGAACTTCTCACGAATGAAAGCAAAATACTGTTCGTCGCCGCTCTGCCCGGCAAGCAAATGAACCGGGTCGCCGGGCGCCAGATGAATCAGCATGAAGTTGAGCGCAATGAGCAACAGAATCAGCCAG
>Ga0081455_10008382_pt1 | contig 10752 bp, 6 predicted proteins | sample TabmetS3T2R1_FD_70207 | JGI IMG/M metagenome (GOLD analysis project Ga0081455, IMG submission 70207) | Tabebuia heterophylla rhizosphere microbial communities from the University of Puerto Rico - S3T2R1 | ecosystem: Host-associated > Plants > Roots > Rhizosphere ... | reverse complement strand
ACTCCAGGGAGGTGCTTATGCTGCGCGTGCTGGCCCTCGGTGCGGCGTCTCGTCCGGCGAGTGACATACCGCAGGCGCGCGCGAGCTACCCACAGGGGGCTGCACGTGCGCGTCCGCTCGTAGCGCAGGGGAAGCGGCCACCTGTGTGCGTACCAGTAGTCGCACCTCTCCGATGCGGCGCAGCAGGAGCGTTGCCTCGACTGCCAAACAGTAGTGAAAAGGGGCGTTTATTTTTCCTATCCTCGAGGAGGGATATACGATGCGCTTAAAAAAACGAAATGCTCCGCGGCTCCTTATATGCATCATATGCATCGGCTTTGCAATGAGTATGTTCCATAGTGCCAAGGCCCAGGAGATTGTATTGAGTCCCAATCTGCCAGTCGATGTCCCCAGCCCAAATCCACCGCAAAATCCACCGCAAAGTGCTTTCGACACTTTTTCTTGGCAGTCCTTCGTGGCCCTGAATTGGCCTGCCCTGTCTAACGGGACGCCAGATACCTCAACCACGATTGGTGAAGTTCCTAATGCCATACCTGTATGGCAGTTTTATTACGACCCTGCAGATGTGTTCCTGCCCGGTGGGGCTCAACCTTCAAATCCCGCAGACTACCCTATTGCGCAGACGATACCATCTGCTTGCCAGAGTTCGACTGTAAACGCAGGTGCTGGCCAGCAGCAAAGTATTAAGGTGATCAGACAGTTTACGAAGAAGGGAGATGTAGAGGTGCTTCCCCGCGGTTTCTTGGAAGCAACTGGCCAACCGGTGGTCGATCAAGCCGGCAACTATGTCGTATATGAGGTTCGGATAAACCTAGATGAATACACCTACATCTTCGACAACCAGTTGTATGATGCTACGATCCAAGCGAAAGCCACTATTGACTTCCCGGCAAGTGCTAGCCAGTTCGGGCCGGTCGGTGCAATGGAGATAAAGGGCGCGTGGCGGGTATTTCCTCCCAATATATCCGCCAGCATCATGGCACGCTATTTCACCATGCCAGGTTTAATCTTCATTCCAGCGCAGTTCAGTGATACTGGTGCCGACCTCTGCCTCAACGCCACATTGGGTTTGGTTGGCATGCATATTATCCATAAGACCGGCACGCGACCGCAGTGGATATGGTCTACATTCGAGCAGATAGATAATGTTCCTGGGGAAAATGGCGGTGCTGTCTCTCCAACCTTTAACAATCCAAATGATCCACCACCGGTATGTCCAACCATTATAGCTCCAGAACCACCGTACTTGTGGCAAGCCAATCAGCCACATGCAGTTACCCAGAATGCAGTTCCCCAGCCATCTACGCAGGTAGTGCGGTGCACTCCGATCCAAGCATCGCCCGACCTGAACCAGGCATGGCAGAACGCACTCAAAGCAGTGAATCCAGCGTCGCCGTGGCAATACTATCAGCTCGTGAGCACCCAGTGGCCACTGACTCCCACGGATACGGGAAATAACGGGGATCCCGTACCTCCTCAACTGGCGAACACGGTATTGGAGACCTATCTTCAGCAAAACAATTTCTCTTGCATAAATTGCCACGCTACGGCGCTGGGGACTGGCAACCAGTCAGCTGACTTCAGTTTCATGCTCTCACTCGCCCAATCACCGCCACCGCCACTCGCCCAATTACCGCAAGGTAGGGGTGTACGGATGCGGGAGGTGATAAGAAATAAGTAAAGATAAATAAACTAGGCGTTAGTGTCGCGCTTTATGCTGCTGAAGGTAGAGCATGTTCCGGCTCCCGATGATTTTCGGCCATATCCGGGATGAACCGTGGTGTAGGAAAAACGCCGGCCTTGTGCAAGGCTTCGCGACAGGCCCAGACGATGTCGATCTGAGGCGAGGCCGGGCTTTCAGCCAAACTGCACGGGGCAATTGCTCTTGCCTTTGATAATGGGGGCCCCCAGTGCCAGGAGCTGGTGTTCGGTTTGGCTGAATGCCTTGGTGGGACTTTGGCTCTCACGCAGCGGTGGCAGCCTTCCTCAGCCCGCATTGAAAGGCTTCTTCCGGGTGAGTAGCTATTTGGCATAAGAGAAGAGTCCAAAGTGGGTCAGCGTAACGAAGCAAGCCTGTATGTGCCTACGTACTTGACTTCCACAGAGGCCGTAGTGGTAATTCAGTACCATCGTTACCGGTTTCTTGCAGATGCTGATCAGGGGGAATGCTCATGTGGAATGCAGGCAAGGAAGCGGTCGCCGATCTCGTGACGGCAAGCGCATCCGCCGGAAAGATTTCAGACAAACAGCGAGCCGACGCGCCGGATGCGGGCATAGGACGCCGCGCATTCATGTCCGCCGCAACAGCAGGCATGCTCACCGCGTGGTTGCCCGCATTTCGTGTAAGCCCATCGAGCGCACAGGCGACTTGCGCGCCGCCTCCCAACTTCCCATCGACCATTGCACTGTATCAGGAAGCCTATGAGAACTGGTCGCAGGAGATTCAGATCTCGTCGCTCTGGACCTGCGCGCCTCAAAATCCTTCCGAGGTCCTGCAGGTGGTGGAGTGGGCGCGTCACAACAATTACCAGGTGCGCCCGAAAGGCAGGATGCACAACTGGTCACCTCTCACCGTGGCGGCAAGCGCGACGTGTTCCACCAATGTCGTGCTGGTCGACACCACCCAATACCTCACCGCCTATTCCATTGACGCAACCGCAATGACAGTGACGGCTCAGACGGGCATCACGATGGAAGCGCTCCTGACAGCGCTCGAGCAGGCGGGGCTCGGCGTCACCGCGACACCTGCTCCCGGCGATCTCACTTTGGGCGGCGTGCTCGCGATCGACGGGCACGGCACCGCTGTTCCTGCCACTGGAGAGCAAAAGCTCGCGGGCCACACCTATGGATCGCTGAGCAATCTGATCCTGTCTCTTACCGCGGTCGTGTGGGATGCGGCGAGCGGCCAGTATGGACTGAGGACGTTTCAGCGCACGGATCCGCAATGTCAAGCTTTTCTCGCTCATCTCGGCCGCGCGTTCATCGTGGAGGCCACTTTGCAGGTCGGCTTGAATCAGCGATTGCACTGCCAGAGCTGGTTCGACATTCCCGCCACCGAGCTGTTCGCGCCGGCCGGCTCCTCGGGGCGCACCTTCGCGAGCTATCTCGACAGCGCCGGCCGCGTCGAAGCGATCTGGTTTCCGTTCACGACAACTCCCTGGCTCAAGGTCTGGAGCGTTTCGCCTTCTCAGCCCCTGTTCTCGCGGGAAGTCACCGCTCCCTACAACTATCCCTTCTCGGACTCCATATCGCAGGAGATGGTGGACGTGGTGGAGCAGATTCTGAGCGGCGATCCGTCCGCTGCCACGCAGCTCGGCCCCTTGCAGTTCGACATCGTCGCCGCTGGCCTGGTGTTCACGGTTTCTTTCGACCTGTGGGGCTGGTCGAAGAATTTACTGCTCTACATCAAGCCGACCACGCTGCGCGTGACCGCGAACGGCTATGCGGTGCTGATGAACCGATCCAACGTTCAGCGCGCGCTGCATGAGTTCGTGACCTTTTATCAGAATAGAGTCGCCGCTTACCAGGCGAACGGCGATTACCCGATGAACGGCCCGGTGGAGATTCGCGTCACAGGCCTGGACAACGCAGGCGATATCGGTCTCAGCGATGTGGGAGCAGGTCAGCTATCCGCCCTGAGACCACGGCCCGACCATCCCGAATGGGACGTGGCCGTGTGGTTCGACATTCTGACCGTGCCCGGCACACCCACCGCCAATCAGTTCTATCGGGAAATCGAGCAGTGGTTGCTCACGAACTACAGCGGCTCGTACGCCATGGTGCGCCCGGAATGGTCCAAGGGTTGGGGGTACACGGACACCGCGGCATGGTCGGACACCACCATGGTGAGCTCGATGATTCCCGATGCTTACCGCACGGGCCAGCCCGCAAGCGACAACTGGGACACGGCGCGCACGACGCTCAATCAATACGATCCCTATCGCGTTTTTGCCTCGCCGCTGCTGGATAGTTTGCTCCCGTAAGACGCCGGCAAGAGCGTGCTCGTCGAGCACTGCCTACACCAGGTGGCCCAGCTCCCCAAAGGCTTGGTACAGACGATTTTTACAGCCACAGATCTGCACCCCCTTCGTCCCCCGAGCGTCATCCCCGCCAGGGCGGGCGTGGGGAGGCGGGCCTGCGCCCCCAGCCAGGGCGGCGTCCGCTCCCACACCGGCGCAGGCCGCGGTCATCTCCCCTGGCCGGACAGGCCCGGCGGCCGTTCAGTCACACGGCACCTGGACGGGGTGCGAGGCGTCGGTGACCTCGTACGGTTTCCCCTGCCCGACCGTGACATAGATCCGGTGCGTGCCGCAGACGTCGGAGCGGAACTGCACGCGGGCCTGGGCGGTGTCGTGGGGGCGGATGTGGGCGATGCGCTCTTCATCGAAGGCGTGGCCGCCGTTCTGCGGGTCGCCATCGTAGAAGACCACGCGGACGCCCGACGCGCTTTGGGTATGCGTGCGCAAGTGCGCCGCGACTTCGAGGCTCTGGCCGGCGGCGACCTGGGGCTGCGCGAGCTCGATCCGCTCGAGGTGGACGTCGCCGGGGGCGGGCAGCGTCCGGGCGAGCGTGGCGCTGCTGCTCTGCGGAATGACATAGAAGGCATGGTTGTAGAAGCCCAGGTTGTTGCTATACGAGACGGTTTGGCCGCTGACGATTTCTTCGAGCTGCGCGGCGTCGCTAAAGGAGGTCAGCGTGCCGGGCAGGCCGCTGAGCCCGTGGCCGAGCATCTCCTGCCCCAACGAGCCATCGGTGTTCTGTATCCAGGCGAGGACGAAGAAGGTGAAGTATTGATTCCCGCGATTGGTCGTATCCCAGGTCGTGCTGGCCAACACCCAGTTGGGCGCAGTGCTGGAGGCATTGAAGGGCGGAATTGGACTGAGCACGTCCTCGCCAATCAGAAAAGCGTTGCCAGTGGGACTATTGGTGCTGTGGTTCCACAGCACCCCGTAGAAGCGCACGTGGACTTGACCCGCCATCGGCGCCAGGCTGTAATTGTAGACGCGCGCCTGGAGCGAGAGCTGCTCGCCTTCCAGCGCCATTTCACGCTGCGGTCCCGCGCCGGGTTTCAAGGCGCTGGAGATGAAGAACCCCCGCATGAAATGGACGGCGCTGCTCCAGGGGTTGGTGGGGGTCGCCTGATTGAGCGTCACGCAATCCATCTTCGAGCTGTCCGAACCGAACACCAGGCAGTTGAGAGGGATAGGCGTGGGTGCCGTCGGCACCTGCGCTTGACTGACAGCCCACCGGGCCGGGTGGTTGAGGGCGACGTCCGGGCGGGTGTAGGTCTGACTCCACCACCCGCCGGACCCCGGCGCGGTGGGATCGGCGACGAACGCCGAGCGCAGGGGCCCGAAGGTCCTGACCTGCGTCGTCAAATCCACGGTGTCAACGAAATTGGGAGGTTGCACGGTGCCAAAGATGTAGGGGGTGAAGGCGTAGGCATAGAGGCTCTGCTCCGCGAAGGTGCCGGGCTTCGTGAACGTGATCCCCGTGCTCTGATTCGACTCCCCGTGCGTCTGCGTATTGTTACTGAACGCGTCGCTCCCGTAGGCTTCAAAGCTCACTTCCCCGCCAACCGTGAAGACATCACCGACCCCGGCTTTGCCGGCCACCGACAAGGTGTTATCCCCGGAAAAGGTTTTTTCCGTCCCAATGGTCGTGCTCGCACTGACCCCGGACCGCCATGTGGTGTTCTGCTCCACGCTCTGCGAATCCGTAAAATAGGTGCGGTCTTGCGTCAATTTATCGATCTGGACTTTCGCCTGATCGCTAGTGCAGTTGGGCGGCAGACCGCCAATGCACTGCACAAAAGACTGGAGTTGCGCGAAATTGGCCGGATAGGAGAACACGTTGCCCGGCTCCCAGAGCGGTTGATACCACTCAATATTCGGCCCGACCAGACTGCTGTCTCTCGTCATGGACGGGGCGGAGAACTGGACGGTCAGCGGCCGCTGAACGCTCTCCGGGCAACTGGTGCCCTGGCCCTGCGGGCAGACCTTTTGGCCGATCACCTCGTACACCCAGAAATTGAAGGTTGTGGAGCTATAGGAGACGGAATCGCCCCAGCCGGTCGTGATGCCGATGGTCTCGTTGCGGCTTTGGAATATGCCCTGCACTGTTTCATTCGAGTTCTTAATATCCTGGGTGGCTGTGACGGTATCCTCGACTTTCAAGCCCTCGCCTTCGTCGTAATCCCCGACTTCAAAGGAGGCGCCGATGCTCTCTTTAAAGCCGAAGGAATGGCTGACGGTATCGGTCTGGGTTGTGTCGGTGTCATTCTCCACCTCGATGACATATTTGGTGTTGAAGCTGTCGGGCACGGCGCTCAGATTCAGCACGGTGGGGGCGGTTGCGCCACTGGGAATCACGAAATCCACGTGCATCGGCGGCATCGCGGTGATCGCACTCGGCTGCGCATAATCCTCGATGCTAATCTTCGTCCCCCGTCCCAGACGGTGCGACCGTCCTTGCATGTCTCCTCTCGCAATCAACATGTCCACGACATTGTGGCCGCCAAAATCGCCGAGGCCTATCATCTGGTTGTTGGTCCATGTCGAGAAGTCCTCGGAGACAGAGTAAATGTACAGGGCCGCAGTTCCAGAGATGTCATCGTCGGTGTTTACTCTGCGCCCGACCAACGCGATCTGAAGATCAGGATCCCTGATGGGGATGAGCTGATTATTCTGGATACCGATGGTGTACTTGTCGAAGTTGCCTACGGCAATGTCCGTACCGAAGAAAACTGCATTCGCCTGGCCGATTACGTCGGGGACCGGTGCTAAATCGGCTGCTCTGACAAACGTCGAGGTGTTCCTATCGACTTTAAAGAGCGACAACCGCGTACCATTGCCGTATGTTTTTTTGTAGGAGGAAGTCATCCATGCGATCTGATCGAAAGCGTCGCCCCAATTGAACCGGCCAGCCTTTAATCTCAGCCTGTCGGCGGCGTCACCAGGGAGCACACGAATGGCGCTTTGTGGTGTAAGCGAATTCGGGGCGAAATCGTAGAGCGCTAGGTGGATCGGGGCGCCTTGAATGAGCACGACTCCCACGACGATCTGTTGATGATCGGTCGCAGTAAAGCGTCCGGTACAGATTTCTATATAAGAGGTTGACGGGTCCAAAGCGGTCAAATCAGGAGCCTGTCCGCCCTCAGATATCGTCAGCGTAGCAGGATCGACGCTGTAGGTCGCCAGTATCACGTTATGGTTATTAGCGTCTACATAGCCCTGGACGATGTCAGGCTGCCCATCCCCATTGAAGTCGCCCGCCGCGACCTGTCTGATCAAAGAGGCGGAGGCGGGGGTGAACAACGGCCCAAATTTGAATCCCTTTGTAGGATCATTCACGTCAACGGCCGTGGCAATCACCATGCGTGGATTTGCGGGGGTACCGTTATTGCTCCAGGCCATCAACAAGTCATCGTACCCGTCGCCATTGAAGTCCGCCACGGCAGCCGTGAACACATTTCCGCCGGTCACAAAGTTTACCTCCTGAGAGGAGGACAACGTCAAACCGGGACCTGAGTTGATAGTCGTGCCCACCAGGGAGATCAGAAGTGGATTCAGGGCGGTGCTGGTCTGATAAGGGTAGAGAACGAACGTATCCCGGTCGATATTGAAAAACCGACCGGTCCAAAATTTGTTCTGATCGTAATAGTGGAAATCGAGATAACATCCGTTGGGGCACAGGTTGTTGCCGGTTGGGATGACCGGATAATCGCCAAAGCCTCGAACATTAGCGCTCGAGTTCTGCGTCGCGGCAGTAAACAGGACCTGCCTTCCCTCACCGCTCTGGGTTACGTAAATGAAGGTTATGGCCAGATCGTCATCGCGCAGCAAATGCGTTTCACCGTAGAGAACATCGTTGACCTTGCTGTAGTCAGGGTTTTGCCCGCCTGATTGCGCCTGGCTGACGCGTAAGGCGGCACTCAACCCGGCGACGATGAGCGCCGTCAGGATGACGGACAGCGCCACGCTTCTGCCACCACGGCGTCGTTTCATCCCGCGGCCAAATTTCGCCGGGGACAGTGTCAATGTGCTTTTCATGAGACACCTCCATTTCCGTTGGGGCGAACGACACCTTGCTCGGCACTCGCCTGTACTATGGCCACCTGTCTGTTGTGCCGTCAGGGGTCGCGGCGGATGAGCACCGTCCGCACCCAGGCCGCGAGGCGCCGCACACTGCTTCGCCCTCCTTGCTCGGGAGCCGGGGAGGGCTGGGGAAACCCGTCGCCCCCTTGCTCCGCCAGCCCTTGTGCCATAAACTCCCATAGCTCCGCGGTGCGTTCCCTTAGGGGGCCGCGTTGTTGAGGAGGACGCAACCTATGCCAGGGGTCACCAGGTTGCCGCCCGGGTTGTTCTGCGCGGTGTTGTCGTACAGATTGCTGGGGCAAACCACCGAGATCCCGTGAGCGCCGTTGCCGTTGGCGGTGTTGGCCGTCAAGAGATTGTTGGACCCGCCAACGAAGATGCCGTCGCCAGTGGTGTTCCCGTTGGCGCGGCTGTTGGTGACCGTGCTGTTGCCGTTGGTGAAGTAGATCCCAGAAATGCCGTTCCCGTTGGCGATGCCCTCGCTGACCGTGTTGGTGGCACTCTGTTGAAGAAAGGCAATCCCGTACTGCCCATTATAGTTCGCTGTGGTACTGTAGACGAGATTGTTGTTGCCGTAGAAGTACATCCCGTATAGCCCGTTATTGTTCGCTTGGGTGTCGGTGACCACGGCGTAGCTGCCGGCGTTGCTGATCCCAGAGAATCCCGCGTTCACCACCGTGATGTTCGAGATTGAGAGATAGTCGACGCCCATATTGATATTTTGGTTGAAACCCGTGATCGTTCCGTTGGCGATGATGATGTTGGCCCTGCTCTGCCCATCGTCGATGATCCCGGAAGAAAACCCGCTTCCACTGATGGTATGGCCCCCCAGGTCGATGGCGACCCCACTGGCGGCTATCGTGATGCAGTTTGTATCCGCTGGCGCCGTGATGTCCGTGGTGACGGTGTAGGTTCCCGGGGCCGTCACTGGACCGCAAGCCGCAATAGTTTGGGCGGCCGGCGAGGTTACCCCGATGCCGAGGGGCAGCAGGATAGCGAGAACGAGCGTCGTTTTCTTGATCATGATGATCCCCCTTTGTCCACGCGCGGCGCGACAGTCCGCGCAGGCTGCGATGTGCTGACATAGCATTGAGAGGCGAGGCTTCCCCGGAGAAGAGGAGAAAGGCTGTACGGGAAGGCCGTCTGCGTCTCGTCCATGCGACCCACACTCTCATGCATTGCTGCTCCTCACGAGTGGATGAGACGTTGTGTATCGCGAGGGCAATCTGAGAGATGGGCTCCTGGGTTTGGACCGTGTTGCAGGCACTGGCTCGGCTTCTCATGTAACCCGCGTTTTCTGATTGGCCTTGCAACTTCTGACCGCCAAAGGAGATACAGACTAGCGTACAAAATTTCTCCGATGCTGAAGGGAAGCCCAGTTGCGAAGAAAGTCCTCTGGCATTTCACACGTTTACTGTTGCCCTCCTTTCTCGGGAGCCGGTGCGGGTCGGGGCAACTCGTCGCCCCCTGGTACCGCCAGCCCCTGTGCCATAAACGCCCATAACTCCGCGAGGGAGGTAAAGAGGGCCGCCGGCCCCGACACGATATGCGCGACGCGGCCGTGCAGCCCCTCCGGTATCAGCGCCGCCCCTTCCCGCACCTGCACCACAAAGGCCCAGTGGGGCGAGAGGGAGGCATCGGGAGGGAAAGTCGCCGTCATTGGAGCCTCCATAGAGCGGCGTGGCGGGCTTGCCTTGCCGGCCACACTATGCGATAACAGTACGCCGGACGGAAGCCGGAAGTCCTCACGAAGTTCTCACGTTTCTCTCACGTTTCTCTCACGCGCTCCGTATCCGGGGCGCGGTGCTGGGTTATGAGTGCTGTGGCGCTTCACCTCTGCTGGTAAGGGACTTAGATTCCTGCTTACATTCAAGGTCGCACCAATTTTCTTTTAGGAGCGCGTGCAGTTGTTACCTCCTCCTCTTGCTACAGGCCATAAAAAAGCGCAGGTCCACTACACCCCCGTTGCCCTGCGCAACGGCCAACTACGCCTGCACTAGACAGCGTGCAAGTTCGTGTACAATGATCAGCGCCGAATATTGTATACAACCTCATGCATGCTGGGTCAGACATGAGGCCTATGTCGTCAGATCTAGACCAGACGGTCACTCTTTGTCTGGGAACATGGTCAACATTTTTCTTTAGTCACCTCCTTGAAATTTTTTCATGAGGAAATTTCCACCATGTGCTATCCTAATAACAACCTATCTCTCCCTTGTGCTATGAACCTTCAAGAATGTTCCCTTTGTTAGCTCGTAAACGTTAGAAAGCTTGCATTGGCACACAGTAATTCGCCCTGGAAGTATCATTTTGCACATTCTATCGGATGGAACAGCCCACGACCCAGCCCGGCGGGCGGCCGTGCGGTGCCCCTAGTCCTCGGGACGTCGCGGGTGCAGCACACGCGCCATGAACGCCAACAGGTCTTCCACCGAGGAGAAATGCGTGGCCTGCCCTGACACGATATGCTCGACCCGGCCGTGCAGCGCCTCCGGCGTCAGCGCCGTTCCTTCCCGCAACTGCACCACAAAGGCCCAGTGGGGCGAGAGGGGGGCATCGGGTGTGGGCGTCGCCGTCATGATGGCCTCCTGGGAGCGGCGCGGGGGGCTGGCCTTGCCGGCCACGCTACACGGGAATGGTATCCCTGACGGAGGGT
>Ga0081455_10008381_pt1 | contig 10752 bp, 9 predicted proteins | sample TabmetS3T2R1_FD_70207 | JGI IMG/M metagenome (GOLD analysis project Ga0081455, IMG submission 70207) | Tabebuia heterophylla rhizosphere microbial communities from the University of Puerto Rico - S3T2R1 | ecosystem: Host-associated > Plants > Roots > Rhizosphere ... | reverse complement strand
CGGGACGTTACGTCACACAGGAGCAGGAGCTTGCGCTCTTCGACCTCGAAAAGGACGTCGGAGAGACGACGAATGTCGCCGGCAAGAACCCTGACGTCGTCAAAAAATTGATGACGTTCGTCGAACGCGCCCGCGCCGATTTGGGCGACGAGCTCGTGGGCCGCGAAGGCAAGAATGTGCGCGAGCCGGGGCGGCTAGCAGCCTCGCGGAATTGAGCAAGGAGATTCATGAATCATCAAGTCATGGGTGAACAAAGCGGCGCCGAAAAATTCACAAGGCCAAAGCGATTGGTCGCGCTGACTTCATTCCTCAACCTGTACGCCCTGGTCGGGATTGCCTTCTATGGCCCGCCCTACTTTTACGATTTCATGGTTAGCGAGTTCGGTTGGACGCGGGAGCAAGTTACATCAGGCAATACCTACGGTAAGACCCTTGTGTTGCCGCTCTTCGGATTCGCGGCCGGCTGGATCATTGACCGATTCGGGCTACGCCGATTGATGATTGTTGGCATTTTAATGGGCGCGCTTTCAATTATGGGGTTGGGGCAAATAGATACTTTGCCGCTCTTTTACGCCTGTTTTATTTTCAATGCGCTCGGCTACGTTTGCGGGGGCCCATTGCCGAATCAAGTCTTGCTCTCTCGCTGGTTCAAAGAGTCTCGCGGCAAGGCGATGGGGTTCGCTTATCTGGGGATCGGACTGGGCGGAGCGATTACAGTGAAGATGGCGGCCTGGTTGACCGGCAAGTTCGGATGGCAAACGGCGTTGCTGTGGCTGGGCCTCTTGATGATCGTGGTGGCGATACCGTTGACGTGGATGATCAATGACAGGCCCGATGATTTTCAGCAAAAGGACGCTGCGGCGCCGGCTATTCCGCTGGGCGAAATTCTGCGGCGCCGCGCGTTTTATCTACTCGCGATCGGCAGCCTATGTTCGATTGGCGCGGTTGGCGCGACCAATCAGCATTTGAAATTGTATCTGACGCGTGACAGTGGATTTACGCAGGGCGACGCCGCGAACGTGATCGCGCTGGTGCTCTTCACCAGCAATGTTGGCAGGTTGTTGATGGGGTGGTTAGCAGACCGATTCCCGAAAAAGTACGTGATGATCCTGATCTACCTGCTTGTAGCCTGCGGCGTCCCGTTGCTGTTTTTGATCGACAAGCCGGGCGCGATCTATCTGTTCGCTGTCGTTTTCGGCATCGGCATGGGAGGCGATTATATGATCATCCCGTTGATGGCGGCGGAATTGTTCGGCCTTCGGGTGATGGGACGGGTGATGGGATTGATCATTGTGGCGGATGGGTTGGCGGAAGCTTGGGTACCCAAGCTTGTGGGCAGACTTCGTGACCAAAGCGTCAATTACACAAAAGGATTTCTGCTGATGATTGCATTGGCGCTCATTGGCGCGATTGCGGTCTCTATGCTCCCCCGCAAAGCTCTCGTTCACACGGGTGAATCTAGAGAAAGTCTCAAAGGCTAGTTTTAACCACTTAAATCAGGACAGGCGACATTGGCGCATTCATTTTAATTACGACCGTCGGGCGCCAGCGTTTAGAGTACCGGCTTTAGTCGGCAGGGCTTGGAATCCCAGCGCCGCCGACTAAAGTCGGTACTGCGGAACGCTCTCCAGCGGTGGCTGTAATTTCATTCAATTCGCAAATGTCGATTGTTCTGACCTAACAGAGAGAGAGGCGCTCACTATGAAATCATTTCTATTTCTGCTACTAGCCCCCTTCATCGTAATGGCCCATCCACGGTCCGCCATCGATCCGGGAGTCGCTCGCGGATCGCTCCGGGTGAACGAAAAAAACATAACGCTCCGTCATGCCTACGCCCATTTGCACGACAACGCCGAGGGTCTGCTCGAAAACACGGAGAAATTTCGCGTGCTGTTCACCGACCGGGAGGTCCCGGCCAACGCGCTGGACGGAATCGCCTTTTTGCCGGTGATGGAATTGGCGAAACAAGGACGGGTGCAGGGGCTGATGTTTGAAATGGCCCCCGACGACCCGGACAATGTGGTGATGACGCTTCTGCTTCCGCCGTCGGGGCCGGGGCGCTTTCTCATCAGACAGACGATCAACGTCGACGGAGAGGACCTCTTCAAAGACTGGTCGCTGACAGATCAGCGGGTCGCCGGCGCCATCGAACGCAGCGGTGAACGCGAACCGGGCCTCGCCGATTTTCCGGCGATCAGTTATTCCGTCAAGTTCGAAGCGCCGGTATTAAACGAACCGCAGATCTCCGCCGATTTGAAAGGCCGAGCCGCTCTCGACAGTCCCCAGGCTCGTCTCTTATTTGAGAAGGCGGACGCTTTGGCCAAAGGCGATCTCGAGGCGGCGCAGAAGGTCTCCACCGATCGCGCCAACCGCTGGAACCAGCCATTCCTCGCCGGCGAGAAAGTGGATTCACTGGCCAAGAAAGCCGCCGAGATGAAAAAATCGCTCCAGAAAATTCAACGCGTGGTGGAGCGCGGCGACCGCGCCGTCGTGATCCTTCCAGGCAAGAAATGGTTTAGCTTTGTGCGGGAAGGCGGAGAATGGAAGTCTGACGATTGAGAAGAGCAAAGAAGGTCAAACTTCGCGCCGCCATTCAGTTGTTATTGCCGCTTCTGTTCATCGGGTCAGTCACTGACGCCCGGCAGCAGACGGCAAAACAACCGCGGCGACATTCGATGCGCGAGATCAACAAGGTCGCGTGGCCTCAAGGCGGCGGACCGGTTGCGATCGTCGGGGCGACGTTGATTGACGGGCGCGGAGGCGCGCCCGTCGTCAACTCCGTCGTGGTGGTTCGTGACGACCGCATTATGGCCGCAGGCGGACGAAATTCGACGACCGTCCCGAAGGACGCCGAAGTGGTCGATGCGAGCGGACTCGCGCTCCTGCCCGGCTTCATAGATTCGCATTTCCATATTGACGGCGACGACGCGTTGCCGGCGCTCTTTCTGACGCGCGGCGTCACGTCCGTGCGCGATCCTGGGCAATGGATCGAAGCTTATGACGCGGCGCAGAGATCGGGCGCGCCAATCCCGAGGCTGTTTCTCGCCGGCCCGCATCTGGACGCGCCTCCGCCAGCATACCCGGCGGACTCGTTCATCGTCCGCGACGCCGAAGAGGCGCGAAACGCGGTCAATCGTTTCATCGACCAGGGCGCGTCGGTGATCAAGGTCTATTTCCGATTGCCGCTCGGCCTGATCAGGGTCGTGACCGAAACGGCGCACGCGCGCGGCGTTCCGGTGACGGCCCATCTCGAGATCGTCGACGCGATGGACGCCATTCGCGCGGGCGTTGACGGCGTCGAGCACGTCACTTCATTCGGAACGGCGCTCACGCCGCTGCGCGAGGCCGAGAAATATCGGCAGGCGGTGCTCGCCGACAACAACGCCCGCCGCGACGGGCGGTACAAAATGTGGAGCGAAATCGATCTGGGTTCGCCGCGCGTGAAAGAGGCGCTGGATTTGATCGTCAAACGTGGCGTCTACGTCTCGGCTACGCTGGCCGTCTTCGAGCGGCGCGAAGGCGACCGGGACGCTACTGAGACGAGCGTGCGCGGATTCAAAAACATGCTGAAGTTCGTCAGGATGGCGAAGCGGGCCGGGGCGCGAGTGGTCGTAGGCTCTCATTCCAGCGTCCCGCACGCCGAACGCGGATGGGCTTATCAACGCGAAATGGAACTGTTGGTCGAAAGCGGAATGAAGCCGATGGACGCGATTGTCGCCGCGACGATGGAGAACGCGCGCTTCTTCCGCATCGATGACCGTTTGGGCAGCGTCGAAGCGGGCAAACTGGCCGACCTGATTCTGGTCGAAGGCGATCCGCTGAAAGAGCTCGGCGCGCTACGCCGCATCAGGCGCGTGATGCTCAATGGAAAATGGGTCAATCACGATTAGTCCGCCAAACTTCAGCCGGACTTGATCAGCCTCGTTATCATATTATCCCCTTAATCCTTCCCGGCAAGCAATGGTTCAGCTTTGCGCGGGAAGGCGGAGAATGGAAGTTTGACGATTAAAATGAGCCTTTGCGCCTCCGCGCCTGCTGTGGACAAAGAATTTAGCGCCAATATAGTGAAGCCTTCTTTGGCTGGCTGGGAAACATCACTGCCTCATAAGAAACACATCCCATGCCCAACGCCCGACTTGCGCGCCATGAACATCCTTCACCTTTGCTCGATACCTGAACTTATTCCCATATTGGTCTGTCCGTCTCGACTCTTTATAGTCTAAGTCCAATATCGCAACCCCAAGTTCAAGAAGCGAATGAAGCTCATTTGGTTCTGAAATCCCATTGTGGTTGGTGTCTTGCCAGAGACGAAGAGAATTAAAGATGGAATCTCTCATATCTATCTGACCATCTCCGTTACCACCGTTTGCCGGTTTATCATATTCGGCAAGTGCAAGGAATCCGTTTCTTTTTTCTCCTTGCGGAGGCGGGGGCTGCGGAGTTGCACTTCCGAATAACTCATTTCCGCTATCTATCACTCCATTGGTATTACGATCCAATGCAAGCCAAGCATCATCGGAATTGGATGCCGTCCACGCCGTTTGAATAGGAGAACCTCTTCCTCCCAAATCAAATGGTACACCACCTATGGCATCAGTAAGACTAAACCCATTTCCGCTAACATCAATGACAATAGGTGTGTATGCACAAGTTCCCTGAAAACAAACCTGATCCGGCCAAAAGGGACAGTCATGATCAGTTACACATCCGCCGCCACCGCCACCGCAAGATCCTAATGGATTTTGGCATTGGTCAGTTCCACAACCTGCAACGAATGTGCAGATATCGTTTACACACTCCCAATGCCCGGGACAAGGGGGTGGCGGTTGGTTCAATGTGCTCTGATTATATGATCCGGCCGTCCTGCTTGATGTCATATCGCAAGTAGAGAAATCTGTGCGTCCTAGAGACGTGTCGTTAAAAGCGGTTTGGGCGCACTCGTCCCCTATCATAAATTCGCATGGAATCTCTACCATTACAGATCCATTCGTTCCGCATACGCTAGAATTGCACTCATCTAAGCCCAGCGAATGGCCTACTTCATGCGCCAGTGTTTGCTGTAAAGCCGTACAGTTAGTAATCGCCGTATTGAGGTTGATCACTGCGCTGTTTTCATTGGTTCCGTTGTTCCCCTGGTATATGTTTCCTGCGTCAATATCTCCCAAGTCCTGCTTATTGATCTGTAAACCGTTCGTTATCCCAGGTTCGTTGCGAGCATTGATGGTACCGGCGACTATACTAGCCACTTTATTCGGGCCATAGGTCACCGAGAAAAGCACGCCTGACCAGTTACCTTGTGTTCCTCCGTTTTGTAAGTTGACTGTATCAAACAAAGGCTTTATGCAGTTGTCGAACTCGGCTTGCGTAAACGTGCCTGAGTCAACGTTTACCGAAACGAGTGCATTCTGCGCCCAGGTCTGTGTGCTCGGAAAAGTAGGCGGGCACGACTGAGCGCGAGCAGCAGGGATAAAAACTTTAAAGATAATAACTGAAAGGCAAATGACTGCGAAAACGGTTGCGATTGATAACGGGTGATTATAGCGCAGAACCATTTTCTCCTCCTTGAATTCGATCTGATCAAATCAAATTTCCACTTTGGGGGGAAAATCAGTGTCTATACGATACACAAGCCAACGCCTTCTACTGCTGATCCTATGGATCGTTCACAATAGCTATCTGCACCTGATTTAGAAAGGACTGCTCATCAACGCCATAGAATTGATCGTATTCCTTATATTGACGATACTTGCCTTCCTTTAACCTGGTATTTCCATCCAGGGGGGCAACCTTTCCAGCGGCTAGCTCATAGCCGGTGACAATTGTAAAGTCTTCCCCTTCCTTATTGAATTTGAGAAAAAGCACGTACCGACGTCCCGCTAATGGCATCGTCTTGCCACTCAACCCGTGCAGCAGCACCTTTCCGGAAGGCAGCCGCAGCCGTCCGCCATAACGTATTGCAATAACTTGAGTTGCGGAAGGGATGTTTAATGAGGCTCTGGCTTTGAGCGTGTGTTCAATCCCGATAGTAAACTCTGAGTAAATAGAAGTTTCATCTTCAGATATATAAGCCTGCGCATCCGTGACTTTGCCAATGATTATCAGGTCGCTTTGCGATATCGGAAGCGCTGGTTCTACTGGCGAGTGGGGGGGGGGCGAGCCTAAACTTACGGAATTACTGTTGGGATTGTCATACTTCGGGAGCGCAAAGCGCGCAACCTGGTTCTGAGGAAGACCGGTGATATTGAATCGCTTGCTTCTTGCCTGCCGATTGGCGTCAGACTTTGAGGCGAGGGCCAAGGACCTTTGCGTAGTGAGATCCGTCATCGGGAAGCTCTCAACAGACACGCCGTTCTGAGCGGCCTTTTCTAATTCGGTGAGAACCTGTTTCTGCTGCTTCAGGCCGCTTAAAGTCATCGCGCTGACAAGCAGACTCAGCCCCATTATTGCAAGAGCTATCAGTGTGATTTTTCTACGCATAATCTAAATCTCCTTTCGGTCTCCTACTGAGAAATTTTACCCTACTTTGATGACCAAAGAAGTGAACTGCCGAAGAAGTGAACTGCCGAAGAAGTGAACTGCCGAAGAAGTGAACTGCCGAAGAAGTGAACTGCCGAAGAAGTGAACTGCCTCAGCAACACGATCAGCAATCACTCTTCAATTTCAGTCTACTATCACTTTACTTTGATGGGGGATGAGAGACAGAGGCGATTATGCACAAGAAACGTGAAGCGTCAATTAAATTTTTGGTTTTTCTCGCGTTAGCGGAAAAAAGTTTGTAATTCCTTCTTCACTCTGCATTTCGTCAGCCCATAATGCGCAGCCGGCCGCTCGACTGCTATGACATCCTGCTCAGACAGAGATGGAAAGGATTGAACGATTCAGTAGGCGATACCCCAACTTCAAGCAAATCGAGTGTTTGTTCGATTGAAACTTGTGTTCCTCGCAAAAAGCGCTTCGCCGGAGAATGGATGAGACGCAATCGAATACGCCTCATCCCATACCTCATGCGGCGATCCGTTAGCCGTTATTCTTCTGAAACTCATTCATAAACTCGACCAATCTCTCGACGCCCGCCTTCGGAAACGCGTTGTAGATCGATGCGCGAAGCCCGCCCACCGAGCGGTGGCCTTTCAACCCGTCCAACCGGGCCGCGGTCGCCTCTTTGATGAACTTGTTCTCAAGCTCTTCGCTCGGCAATCGGAAGGTGACGTTCATCAGGCTGCGGCAATCTTTCTCGGCGTGGCCTCGGTAATAGCCGTCCGAAGAATCAATCGCGTCGTAAAGTATTTTGGCCTTCTCTTTGTTGAGCGCATGCATCTTCTCGAGCCCGCCGACGTCGTTGATCAGCCATTTGAAGACGAGGCCGCAGATATAAATCGCGTAGCAGGGCGGGGTGTTGTACATCGAGCCGTTCTTGGCCAGGTTGCGGTAATCGAGCATGGCGGGCAGGTTTTCGGGAACGCGCTCCAGCAAATCCTCGCGGACGATGACCATGGTCGCGCCCGCCGGGCCGGCGTTCTTCTGCGCGCCGGCGTAGATCAAACCGTATTTCGACACGTCAACCGGGCGGCTGATGAAATCGGACGACATGTCGCAGACGAGCGGGACGTCGCCAGTGGCAGGCTCTTCATCAAACTCGACGCCGAAGATCGTCTCGTTCGATGTGAAATGGACGTAAGCTGCGCCTATGTCCAGTTTGATCTCTTCGGGATTTGGCAGGCGATTGAAGTTTGAGCTGGCGGTCGTCGCGGCTTCGCGAACCGGGCCGAGTTTCTTCGCCTCTTTGAACGCGCCCTGTCCCCAACTGCCGGTAAGGATGTAGTCGGCGCTCTTGCCCTTGGGCTGCAAGTTCATCGGAACCATTGCGAATTGCAGGCTCGCGCCGCCTTGCAGGAAGAGTATTTTGTAATTCTCGGGGACGTTGAGCAACGCGCGCAGGTCGGACTCGGCATGCTGGATGATCGATTCGAAGGCTTTGGAGCGGTGGCTCATCTCCATCACGGACATCCCCGCGCCGCGATAGTTGAGCATCTCGCTCTGGGCCTGTTCGAGCACGCTGACCGGCAGCGTCGCCGGGCCAGCGCTGAAGTTGAAAACACGATCAGTCATTTATGAAAACTCCTTCTTACGAATTATTTTTGAAATGTAGTTCGATGCCTTTTATCAGACGGTCAATGTCGTGATGAAAATCTGGGTCGGGACGGATTGGAATAGCATTGCGGAAGACTAACGCTTGCAGTGACGGGGGCAGGTCCTTTTCGCCAGGCATTCCGGCCCCCTGGACGAGCAGCGGAATCACGGGGATGTCGCGTCGCATCGCGGCTTCAATCTCGATCCTGACGAAATCGCGCGGATCGTCCAGCCGCCGAGCGCCGCTTTCGCTCTGACTGCTGAGCCACTGCCGCCCGATCACGGCCAGAAATAGGTTGCACTTGCCCACCGCGTCACCCAGGGATTCTCGAAAGTCTATTCCCAGCGGGATCGAATCAACGTCTTTGAAGATCGTCTCTCTGCCGAAATATTGAACTAAACGGTCGTAAATTCGTCCAGTGACATCATTGCTATCTTGTCGTCGATAAGAGATGAAAATCGTCCTCGGTATTTTTGATTCTTGCGGAGAAGGTTGGGAAGAATCGATCCTTGGTGGAGCAATCACCGAAATCAATTTTTCTAAAGGCGCTATAGGTGTTGAATCCTCAGCGCTTTCTGGCTGCGGGCAGTAAGGACAGTGCTGGTAGACTGCGCTGTAAAGATGGCCCTCTGGACAATTGGCCAGCGAGTTGATACCTGATTTTCGAGCCTCAGCGCTTTCTAGCTGCGGGCAGTAAGGACAGTGCTGGTATTTTACGCTGTAAACATGGCCCTTTGGACAATTGGTCAGCATCTGTATTCTCCATTGAACATGCAAGTAAAATCAAAGCACTGGCTGATGGCAATCATTTTCTTCCTCAATCTCGTTTACAGTGCAATTAGATTGATTTCAATGATTTCGTTGTTTCCAGCGCGGATGCGGTCAACCGTCGCCGGTTCGAGCGCGCCGTCCAGCTCAATGCGCGCGACCGCAGCCTCGGCGCCGGCGAAGACTATGTTCTCCATCCGCTGCACGTTGATGTTCGCGGCTTTGATCTCGTTCAAGACATAGGCTAACACACCGGGGCGGTCCTGGTGTCTAACGACCAGCATATGAGTCGCGTGAGTATGGTCGGCCAGATTGACGACGTTCGGTACCTTGCCGGTTTCTTTGAAGGCGCTGATGATGCGGACGGTCTCTGCGGCGATGGCCTCCTGCGCCTGATCGGTCGAAGCGCCGATGTGATGCGTGCCGTAAACGTTCGGCAGCGTCACGATCTCGTCATTGAAGTCGCTGGTCGCCCCTTCCGGCTCGTTGGCGAAGACGTCCAATCCGGCGCGGATGCCTTTGGTCCTGACGGCCCGTTTCAGCGCGGCCTGATCGACCACCTCGGCGCGCGAAGTGTTGATCAAATACGAACCCGGCTTCATCTCATCGAAGACGTCGTCGTTGATGACGCCGCGCGTGTCGGGAGCGAGCGCGATGTGAACGCTCAGGATGTCGCAATCGTAAGCCACTTCGACGATCGTCTGGCGATACGCGATGCCGAGTTCCGCCGCCGATTCGGGCGTCAGGCTGCGGCTCCATCCGGTGACGTCCATCCCGAAGGCCTTCGCGCGGGCGATCATCTCGCGGCCAATCTGCCCGAGGCCGATCAAGCCGAGCGTGCGCCCGTATAGCCCGCGCGCCTTGCCGTATTCCTTCTTGTTCCATTTGCCGGCGCGCAGATCGGCCACGTTGTCAGGCAGACGGCGGTCGAGCGCGAGGATCATCGCGAAAGCTAGTTCGGCCACGGCGATCGAATTTTTACCTGGGCAGTTCGAAACATAGATGCCGCGCGAGGAAGCCGCCTTCACGTCAATCGTGTTGTAGCCCGCGCCCGCGCGCACGACCAGACTTAGTCGTCCGGCGGCGAGCGCGGCTTCGGTGACCTTGGTCGAGCGCACGACCAGGACGTCGGCCTTGGAGTCGCGGATGGCCTCGACCAGCGAGGCGTCTTTCAGGTCGGGGTTATAGACGACTTCGCAGCCATTCTCTTTCAGGCCATTAATTCCGCTCTCTTCGAATTTATCGGCTATGAGTACTTTCATAAGTTTGTGGCGCGTAGACGCGTTTGAACGAGAATGCGAATTCACTCTCACCATGTTTATGCAAATGATCGAGTCGTTCCTTTGCCTCTTCGACGCTCGGAATGTGTCCGGCTTGGACCCACCAGAGCGCCATATACGGGCCATCGAATTTCTCAAACCACTGGCTCCGCCCGCGCATCAACTCGGCGTGGGCGCTGCGATAGACGTACTCTTTAAGATGCTCCGCAGATTCCCACACCGAGAGGTTGACAATAATGCGGTCGTCACCGTAAGGCCTGATGTAGGTCGCGTTGCCGGCTTCGGTCTGCAGCCGCCAGACAAAGCCCGGACTGCGATCCGCAAGCGCGTTGATTTCATCCAACCGCGCGACGAATCCCGCCATCAGCGGGTCTTCAAGCGGCGCGAGCATCCGCGCGATGTTGACCTGGGCCAAGTGGCAAGTAGACATAGGCTTTGGTGATTTTCCGGCGCTGTACAAAAGTAATGCTTAGTACAGGTCGCCATAAATACGTCGAGGTTGATCATCGGTACGGTACGGGGAGCGTAAGCTACCTGAGCGTCAACCAATAGGCCTATTGGTTGACGCTCAGG
>Ga0081455_10008380_pt1 | contig 10753 bp, 11 predicted proteins | sample TabmetS3T2R1_FD_70207 | JGI IMG/M metagenome (GOLD analysis project Ga0081455, IMG submission 70207) | Tabebuia heterophylla rhizosphere microbial communities from the University of Puerto Rico - S3T2R1 | ecosystem: Host-associated > Plants > Roots > Rhizosphere ... | reverse complement strand
GCCTGATCCAGTGATGTGGGATTCAGCTACGTTTCTCGCGAACCGCCCGCAGCCAACCTATCCCCAGGAAGACGATCAGGCAGACCGCGCCTAACACCCAGCGAAGATCAGGAATAACGATCTGTCCGGATGCGGGCACCAGCACGAGATCGAGCGCTGCGAGCTTGTAGGGCGCGAACTTGAGCCACTGCGGATCGCTTAACAGCTCGAAGAACGCGCGGCGGCTCGGGTACCGCACAACCAGAATGCGGCTCCAGTCGTCAGTCGCGGGATCGAAGCCATCGAGGTTACTGTGTGTCTTGCCGTCTGCGGGTATCTCCATGGTTTGGCCTCCGAACAACGGATACGCACCGAGGCGTAACAAGAGCGGTGTCACGGCCTTTTCGTAAGTCGCGTTTGCTTCCCTCGGCGTGCCGCGGACGCCTTCCATCCCGGGGCCGCGCTTGAGTTCCGGGTAATAGCGCATCGCGTTCAGCATGTAGACGGGACGGCCGTCATCCGCGAGACCGAAAGCGCGCATGCGCGTTAAGAACGCGGCCTGCACCGCCGGGTCCCCTGGCAGTTTGCCCTCCATCCGTTGCAAGTAGGCCTCGACGTCAGCAGACGTTAATTTCCGGAGGCTGCCTGGCGTTTGCCAAATCCAGAAAGCGACGAACAGCGCTGCTAGCACTGCACCCAGAAGCCATTCGAAGCGATGTGTTGTTTTCAACGGATCTCTCCTTTCTTAATGCAGGAGCTGCAACAGCAGCGAATTCAGTTTATCAGGGGCGGTCAACTGCAGCCAATGATTCGCGCCGGCGATTCGAAAGTAGCGAAAACCGGCGTCGCAGTAGCGTTCCGAATCGCGCATCTGATTTTCGGTGAGAAAGGTATCGCCGTCACTCCAGATGCCGACAACCGGAATCCCCACGCGCCCGAACGTTTTGCTGCGCAACAGGCGCAGATTCGCACGGTAATAATTAAGGCCCGCCGTTAGTCGCCCGGGACGCAACAGTCGCTTCTGAACTTGCGGAAACTCGATCGGATAGTGAAGCACCAGACGGAATAGAAACCAATTGAAGCGTGTGACGACGAACTCGGTTAGTCCGCGCAGCTGGATGAAGTACAAATAATAACCCTTCAGCTTCTGCGCCACGCCGGCCTTTATATACGCGGCGGGGTGGCCCACCGATAAGGCGATGTAGCGGTCTACGCGCTCTGGATGCTTCATGGCAAAAAACCACGCTTGTACCGCTCCCCAGTCGTGACCGACGAGCCGCACCTTCTCGATGCCGAGTGCATCGAGTAATGCAACCAGGTCGGCCACGAGATTATCCATAACATAGTCGCTCTCGCGCGGCTTGATCTCGCTCTCCCCGCATCCGCGTGTATCGATCGCGATCACTCGGTAGCCGGCATCGACGAGCGCCGGAATTTGATTGCGCCAGAGCGTGTGGTCGTCCGGGAAGCCGTGCACCAGCAACACGGGGGCGCCCTCGCCTTGAATGACCACGTTTAGCTCGACATCGTTGACCCGCATGCGGCGGCTATTGATTGTCATGTCGCTTCCAGTCGTGATGAGCTCACAATCGTCCATGAGCGTCTGCATCGTGTTCATCCACGCTACAGCGCGCTAATGGTGACGTAGTATCCGTCTGGATCCCGGACCGAAAACTCGGGTGTTTGAGTGTTCGGGTTGATATGAGGCTCTTCTTCGAACCGGTCCACGAGACTGCGTGCCCTTTTCAGTGCCAACTCGAAATCGTCGACGCGAAAGAACAAGAGGAGACCATTGCCAGATGACGCGTTGCCCGGGCTCATCAAGGAGGGATGCTCATGTGCGCCCCACTGGTGGAGGCAGAGCAACACGGTTCCATCCGTATCCACGATCTGACCAAAATCGTCATGATCCGGAGTCGTTTCCGGTTGGCCGAAGAGCGACTGGTACCACTTAAAGCTCGCCGGCACGTCTCTCACCCCGATGATTGTCCAGGTGCGTTTCATAATGCGTTCCTGTGGCCTAACGAGCTGAGCTACCCTGTGGGCGGCAGTCTCTTAATTCCCTAACAAGCGTCGCTCAACTCTAAGTCTTCCTAGAACCGCCAGCAATTGACTTAAGCGATAAGTTACCTGGGTTCGCCGCAAAGGCTCAATTCTCTGGGTGAGCCTGTATCAGCCAATGACGTGCTTGTCTGTGTCCTAAAGATTATATGCGAGCTTGTGAGTGGGTTGATAAAGCTGGATATCGTCCGTACCAGGCACGATCAACATGATAACGCGACCGTACTCCCGTTGCTCTATGGCGCCTCGGAACTGCGCGCCCTTTGCCCGCAATTCGTTGACCGTCGTCTCGATGTTGTCGCACATCAGCGCGATCGAATGATGGCGCGGATAATCGTAGCTTTTGCCTTCCCATTCGCTGTGTGTCGGGTGCACGCCCATCTCGCTCGGCCCCGATTGGAAAATGAGCCAATCGTGATCGAAATCCTCGGCGACGTACTTCCACCCGAGGACATCACGCAGAAACGCCCGCGTTGCGTTGGCGTCGTCAGAATAAATTAGCGTATGAATTGAGGTAATCATGTTGTCATTGGTTTTGTTGTTGCTGCTACTGCGCGTTCGTCCGTTAGTTGCCGGTAGACTGCTTCAAGTATTCGCTCAGGGCTTCGATTCGCTGGTTGATTAACTTGAGCTGTGCGTTCGCAAAATCCACCCGCATACTGCTGCCACCAATCGCGCCGCCGAGGCGCGCGATCAACAGTGCTTCATCATCGCGCCACTTGATCCATGAGCGTTCCGCTTCTTTCAAAGCCATTCGTCCATTCCCATCCAGTTTGTCCATCAGACGTTTATAGACCGCGTCGAGGCGGGTATTGGCTTGGTCTACTGCGGCTTTTTCCTCTGTTCCCGGTGGCTTGAAGTCCGGATCCTGGCCTTTGGATTCAAGAGATACCGCCATGATCACAAGAGCAGTCCAAGCTGCGAATAGTGTTAGTATCTTCATTTTCTGTCAGTAGTTTGTTGTCTGCGAAGGTAAGGAAGCAAGCTTTAACCGTCTAACGAGAGCGGGCGGAGCTATCGTTGGCTGGGAAAGCGTGACAAAATGAAGAACTACTTTGTAAAACCAAAAGTGGACATTACAGCGGCGGGCTCCAGCGAGTGGTTAGGTTTCTGGTTCGCTGCCATTCACGCTGGTGACCCTAAAAATCACGGCGTAGTGTTACTCTTCACTGTGACCGGCTCGAGCGACGCGACAATTTTTTCAAAGCGCGGATCACCTCGCAGGGGATCCCAAAACGGATCGAGACGGATTTCGCCATAAGAGACGCCTGCGGGGAGTCTGGCCAGTGTTTGCAGTTGCTGGATCGCTTGATCGCGTTCTCCCGTCCACGCGCAGATCACTGCATAAAAATAAAGGACTTCTGTGCCGTTGAGGGCGTCTTTGGTTGAAGGGAGAAGCTCGACTGCCCTGAGACCTTCGCGCAGAGCTTCTTCTTTTCGCCCAAGCGATGCATCTATCAAACCCAGGAAACAGAGCTTCGAAGCGTCATCAGGCGCTGTTCGGACTGCCTCTTCCTGCTGTACGCGCGCGGCGCCAAAGGCGGTGTGCGCCCCGGCTACGTCTCCTTTCGTGCGAGCGACCAGTCCTTTCGCGTAAGCCGGACTAAATTTGACCGCGCCAATTCCTCTCGCATTCATCACCGGATAATCGAGCGTGGCAAGGGCGCTCTCGGCGGCTACGGGGTCGCGCTCGTACAGACTGACAAAGAAGCGTGCGCGCGTCAGGTCTCTCGCCGATGCAGGATTCTCGGCCACAATCTTTTCGATAACCGCATGCCACGGACCGGTATCGGCTTGTTCGTGGAAGTCGATCCAGACAGGAAGCAACTGCGCATAATTGTTCTTTGTCGGGAGAGCCAGGCCGCGATTAGCAATCTCTCGCGCTCGCTTATAGTCGCGTGCACACAGATAGGTGAAGCCCGTCCCGAAAAGGATATCATCATTGCGGGGGTCCAACTCCACTGCCCGCTCGAGGTTACGAAGGGCATCATTCCAACGCGCCTGTCTTCGGTCGATATATCCGTTCAGCTCAAAGATTCGCGCGTTGTTTGGCAAAGTGCGTAGAGCGACGGCGAGCTCGTCCCGGGCGTGGTCGTAATCGAGGTAACCGTAATAAAAGTGCAAGGCGGAGGCGAAGTGTGCCTCGCCCGAGTCCGGGTTTAGCTGCAAAGCGGAATTGACTGCCGATTTTGCCAATTCAAGACGGCGCTGGGTGTGATCGAGCGCATTCCAATAGATCGCGTCGTGGGCCCTGGCCAACTGGCAGTATGCCAGAAGAAAAGTCGGGTCTCGTGCGACTGCATGATTGAGTAAGTCGACGGCTTTGAAAAGATTCGTCTCGCTGCTGAGGCCATAATAGAGAGATTCTTCTATCAAAGGAACAGCGTGGACATAAAGGTCGTAAGCAACGAGGTCTTTGGTTGGGCGCTCTTCCATCGCTGTCGTTTCGTACGCTGAAACTTTGGCTCCGAGCTGGCTTGCGACCGCTTGCGCCATCTCCGCCTCAATAGCGAACACTTCATTCAAATCGCGGTCGTATTCCTCTGCCCAGAGGTGTGTGCCGGTGCGAGCATTCACGAGACGTACGTTGACGTGCACCTTGCCGCCGTAGCGACGCACAGTGCCATCCAGCAGGTATGAGACGTCCAGCGCTTTGCCAACCTTGCGCGAATCCTGATTACCGCGGTAATGCATGACGCTGGTGTGGCTGATGACCTTGAGCTCTGAAATTCTTGCCAGCTTGGTCAAAACGTCGTCCTGGACGCCATCGGCAAAAAAAGCGTCGTCTTTGTTATCGCTGAGGTTTTCAAACGGCAGGACGGCGATGCTATTTTCCTTTCTTGGCGCGTTCGAGTTTGATCTGCCAGTTGTCGAATGTGTGCGCAGTGACGGAAGAATGAAAAACGCCGTGGCAGCGGTGACCAGGATAGCAACTAGCAGAGCGGCAATGGCACGACGCTCTTTGCTCATTTGATTGTCTTTTGGCTCACGCGGTTTTGGATATAAACATCCCTGCGACAAATCGAAAACCTAACGAAAACAAGGTGAGTTGCAGAGAACGAGGGCGTGCGTGGCAGCCGATTCGGATGAAATCCGGGGTCTCGTGGGAAGGTTGCTCGCGGTCATCGCGTCTGGCGCCTTCCTTTGGCTTCATCGTCTGGCTATGTTCTTGCCCTTATTGCTCTATTATCTAAGGCCTTGGACATTATTTTGCGCAACTTGGGCCAGTCTTTTCTTCTGAGCATCAGTCCGCGACACTGGGGATGCCCGCACCTGCACGGCCCAAATTCCTCACCTAAATCGAAGTTGTAGTCGATCAGGAGCTCTTCACCCTCTTCGATTGCCCGGATACTGGTTAACCAGAGACCTCCGCGTTTCTTTTTGATGGCGCAATTGGGATAACAACCATGATTAACGTGACCTGCCGGGCTCCATTGCGGTCGTGCATCCATGTCATGATTGGCGTCGAACTTGATAACATGGTTCGCCCCGCGCAGTAACATGATTGCGCCTTCTTCCCACGAAATAATGCGGCCTTTGAACTCGACGATCGGCGCGCCCGTTCTGATCGGTGCAGCAGCAAACAACCCGATGCCGTTGACTGGAGATCTTCGCTTTTGCCATAGCTGCTTTCGTCGAGGCCTCATCAGTTTGTTAGGTAAATCTTGCTGTTTTTGAGCAAAGTCAGCTAAGGCTTCCGGCACCACGCCCCGACAGATGCAAACCAGCATGCGACAGTCTTTGATTCTGCAACTTCCGCTTGCAGCCTCTCCATCAGAGTATCAAGGCTACCCAACGACGCGATGGGAAGGTGCAACTGCTCGATCTGGGGTAGCAGACTGCATAACGTATCGCAGTACCATTGTGCCAGGTCGGGTTCCTTCCCGAACCGCAGTTCCATACGCATGGCAGGCTCGGGCAAACCAGCCTCTACGAATGTCCGGTAAAGGTCCGTTCCCATTTCATGATTGGCCGCGGCGGCGCGCATGGCCTGGTCAATCAGAGAAGCCGTTGCGAACCAAAGAGGTAACTTTGCCAAATGTGCAAGCACCGGGATCCAATAAGGCTCCTGGAACGCAAACACTCCTCCCGGCCGTACTAATTGTGAAATTGAGCGCAACGCCGCAACGGGATCGGGAAGGTACATCAGAATAAAACGGCCCACCGCCGCATCAAACGGCTTTCCGTCCGGGATTTCGCCTACATCCGACTGGTTGAAAGTTACGTTATGAAGGCCGGCTTCGGTTACTCGAGCACGGGCCTTGGCAATGGATTTCGGATCCCGCTCGATACCCACAACTTCGCCCGAAGGACCCACTAATTTGGCTACGAGCATTGCCACGTCTCCTACGCCCGACCCGACATCCAAAACGCGTTGCCCGCATTCAATACCGGCCTCACGAAAAAATCTTTCCGTCGTGGGAGCGACACGGAACGCTTGCCTGATCAGTCGGTCGTGCTCGGCGTCAGTGTTTCCTAGCGGATATTCAGGGGAGGAACGCTTCGTTGTCATGGTGGGGGAGAGAGTACCAGCTCTGATTTCAAATCGTGTATCGCCGTAAGAAGAACGTATCAGATTGTTCCACGCCAGAGGCAAATCTGAAATGCAATGAGAGTCGCGATTCTAGATCCGTTTGATCGTCGCGAGCCAGGCCGGTGCACCGTGATCATGGTATCTTGTCTGAACCCGGTCCGATTCGATCGCGACGACATTCCATCCATTCCGAGGGCTGAACGCCGCTCTCAGTTCTGCCTGGCGTACTGGGTGTGGACCAATATCGGGACCAATATCGCTGAAGCACAACACATAAAGAGTTCCATGGCGTTCCGTTACTGAAGCGAGGCTCGCTACGTACCGTGATCGCTCCTCGCTGTCGAAAGTGTGAAACAGTCCGCCATCCAGCACCGTGTCGAACTTGCGGCCCAAATGCTCCAATTCAAACGCATCAGCTGCAGCAAACTCGATTTTGATCTTACGATCGGCCGCCTTCGCTCGCGCGATGGCCAGTGCAGTCTCCGCGACGTCAACGCCAACAACGGACAACCCCAGCGAGGCGATATGAAGCGCGTTCTCGCCAGTCCCGCACCCCGCATCGAGCACTGTTCCCGCGAATCGGCCTTCGGATGCCAGGCGCATGATTGCTGGCTGTGGCTGGCCAATGTCCCACGGTGCAGGCCCATCCTGATACGATGCATCCCATGGCAGCCCAGTCATCCGTTCGTGACTGGTTGGATGGCGACCCCCGAACGGATCGTCAGGCAGAGTTTCTGATCGCTCCGACATCTGGGCATCTTTCCCCCACGTTATCTGGTCTTTTCGCCATTCCGGTTCTCGAGCAAACTTGCGGGGCAGTCATGTACATTCTCCCATGTCGCCTAACGATTGGCTAGGTGGTTCGACGTCGACGAACAAAACGCCATGCCCGCACAATGCCACAAATGATGCCGAACAGAATAGTCGCTGTCACTGCATAAAGCGCGACTGTGATGATGAGACTTAACCCGAAAATGATCAGGCCGTACAGGGACGAATGATGCGACGCATCGAATAGCAAAACGGATCCCGGATACAGTACTAACTCCAAGCTGCGACCGAAGAGACGCCCCAGCAGCAGGGTGCGAATTATCAGAGCAATCGGAACAAGGAGGCCGAGAACTATGGCTACAGCTACAACTTTTCGTAATGACACATCCTTAACCATCTAACGAGAATTAGACGGAAAGCCGTGTCTCACCAACTGGTCCTACGCCGGCGCGCCACCGAGGGCGCCGGGAAGAGGGGGAGTGACGTCTGGCGCGGCCACGACTTGCTTTGGCGGTTTTTCCGCCGGCATTTTTTTGCCGGGCGGCGACGATGGTCCCTGCGGCGGATTGATCAGGCGGCCGTGGTCGACGATCTCTTTGATTTGCGAGCCGTCCAGGGTTTCAAACTCAAGCAACGCTTTTGCGATGACCTCGAGCTTATCGCGATTTGCCGTGAGCGTTTCCTTGGCCAGGTGATAGGCATCATCGAGGAGTTTACGCACTTCCTGGTCGATCTGTTCGGCAGTCGCTTCGCTGTAATCGCGCGCGCGTGAAATATCGCGCCCCAGGAAAACGTAATCTTCGTGGTCGCCGTACTCGACCATTCCCATTTTCTCGCTCATTCCCCATTCGCAAACCATGCGACGCGCGATTGCCGTAGCAGTTTTGATATCGCCGCGCGCGCCATTGGTGATGTCGCCGAAGACAATTTCCTCGGCAACCCGGCCACCCATGCTCACTGTAAGACCTGCCAGCAATTCGTTTTTGCGATTGGTGTATTTATCTTCCTCAGGCAACCACATGGTTGATCCAAGCGACGGTCCACGCGGGATAATTGTAACCTTGTGCAGCGGCTCAGTGTGCGGAAGAAGCTCGAGCAACAATGCGTGACCTGCTTCGTGATACGCCGTGTTTTCCTTTTCTTTTTCGCTCAGTGCGAGGCTCCGGCGCTCCTTGCCCCATCGAACCTTATCGCGCGCTTCTTCGAGCTCGGCGAGCGTAATTCCCTTTAGTCCGCGCCGCGCCGCCAACAACGCCGCTTCGTTGATCACGTTGGCAAGTTCCGCGCCCGAATAACCGGGTGTGCCGCGTGCCACTACTGCGAGATCGACGCCTTCGGCGAGTTTCACTTTCTTTGCGTGAACGCGCAGAATTTCTTCGCGACCCTTTACGTCAGGCAGGTTCACTGTGATCTGGCGATCGAAACGGCCGGGTCGCAACAATGCAGGGTCGAGAACATCGGGACGATTGGTGGCTGCAATAATGATCACGCCTTCCTGTGTATCGAATCCGTCCATCTCCACCAGCAACGCATTTAAAGTTTGCTCCCGTTCGTCGTGACCACCGCCCACGCCGTGACCGCGATGACGTCCCACCGCGTCGATCTCATCGATAAAGATGATGCACGGCGCGGACTTTTTGCCCTGGTCGAACATGTCACGAACGCGCGATGCGCCGACGCCGACAAACATCTCAACAAAATCCGAGCCGCTAATGGAAAAGAATGGAACATCGGCTTCTCCAGCAATCGCGCGCGCGAGAAGCGTTTTGCCCGTGCCCGGAGGGCCAACCATCAGTACACCCTTTGGAATGCGGCCGCCGAGTTTTTGAAACTTTTTCGGATCACGCAAAAACTCGACGAGCTCTTGCACTTCATCTTTTGCTTCCTCAACCCCGGCCACATCGCGAAATGTGATTTTGTTTTTGTCGCGGGCCAGCATTCGCGCTTTCGATTTGCCGAAATTGAGCGCGCCCTTCCCGGCCATGCGGATTTGCTGCCGGAACAGAAAATAAAGTACCAGAAGGAAAAGCGCGATCGGCAGAAAACCGACCACGGTTTGCGCAAGCATGTTGGACTCAGTTTTGATGGCGGGCTGGATGCCGGCTGCGGCCAGTTTCTCCTGCAAATTGTTTGTGAAACTTAAATAAACCGTGGTTCGAAACGGGACCTGCTGTGACGCCGCTGAACCCATTCCCTGCCGGACATAAGCACCCCGCAGAGTCTGCGTGGGCCGCCCATCCTCTACCACCAGCTGAAGCGGAGAATTCTTATCGTTAACGATTTGCTTGTTCTCCAACAGCTCTAGAAACCGGTTGTACGGCACATCCTCGACCGGTTGCATTCCGCCGCGGTAAAAGAGCATCGCCATCGCAATCAGGCTGAAGGCGATCACGATTAAAATAACACCTCGCCAGTTAAAATTGGGCTCGGTCCCGCGAGATTTGTTGTCTCTTTGTGAGTTACGATCGAATTGAGCCATAAGCAAAAAGGGCTTTTACCCTGTTAAAAAGGCTACCATGAACGAATTGCCAATGCAAAGCCGGGGAAGCCCAACCTGATTGGTGATTTGTTATGGCGTTAAACTGGTTCATTATTCTAAACCCTTTTGACGCATCTGAGCGATTCGTCGTTCGGATTTCGTTCGTTTGTTCCCCTTTTATATTCGTGGCTCCGCATTGCGTCGCTCGGCGGTTTCGCGTAAAATTCGCCCCCGAACTCAAACATGACAGAACTTGTCTCCTCAGTCGCAGATAAGATCGATCGCGCGGTACAGCGCGTGACTCCGCTTGCCTATCGGGTCCGTCGGACCGGGCGGCGCTGGATGCGTCGGGCGTTACGCAAGCCGCGCAGTATGTCGGAGGGGCCAAACATGCTTCCGGTGCTAATTCAGGTGCTGGCAAGTTTCACCAAGGCGGATGGCGTTCTGTTGGAGGAAGAGATCGACTCAAGCCTCGGTTTTCTCCGGTACGATTACCCGGAGGCGGTCTATTCCGAGCTGCGGCAACTATTCCGGCAAGCGCTTTACGAGCAGCAGGATCTCGCTGCCATGGCCCAGAAGCTTGGCGTCCAGCTCAGCGCGGATCGTAAGATCATGCTTGGAGTTCAGCTTTACGACCTGATCTCGCAAGCCGGTTTGAAACAGGAACAAGTCGTTGCCTTCTATTCGTTCATGTCGCAGATGGGAATGGCTGCGCAGGCGATCGACATCGTTTATCAACTGAATGCCTCGGAAGATTCCGATCCGTCGATCTATCAGCACGGCGCGTCACCGCTGGAGTCGCTTTCCTTTGGTCCCGACGGGAAAGCCGACGTGACGCTAAAGAATCTGAACGAGGCCGATCGCCTGATGGCTTTTCGCTATCACGAGCTCATTTTGCTGAAGAATTACAGCGACCAAAACGTGTCGGT
>Ga0081455_10008379_pt1 | contig 10753 bp, 8 predicted proteins | sample TabmetS3T2R1_FD_70207 | JGI IMG/M metagenome (GOLD analysis project Ga0081455, IMG submission 70207) | Tabebuia heterophylla rhizosphere microbial communities from the University of Puerto Rico - S3T2R1 | ecosystem: Host-associated > Plants > Roots > Rhizosphere ... | reverse complement strand
CGATGCTGCCAAGTTGAGGACCATGCGCGACCGCTACGTCGCGCTCCGCGGAGCGAAGCGGCTCGTGATCAAGAACCCCTACGCTCTTGCCCGCGTCGACATGCTGAGAGGTATGTTTCCTGACGCCCTGTTCGTCTTCTCCTTGCGCGCGCCTTGGCCGACCATCCAGAGCGCCACGCGCAAGGGCAACACGGCCTTTCTCCTGCCCACCGACTTCGTGAATAGTGTGGCAGACGACCTCGTTGTGCGTGCGGCCGCAAGCTGGGCCGAGTCGATCGATGTCCTGCTGCGCGAGCGCGACGAAAACTGGATCGTGGTCCGGCATGAGGAGCTTGTGGCCAGGCCCCATGCAATGATCGCCGAACTTTACGCCTGGGCCGGCTTGGCCCCGGCTCCTCTCGCCCATGCCGTGCGTCTGCCCGAGCAGCGCGTCAAGGATTGTGCCTTCATCAAGTATCAGATGATGCGGCACCCCTATCGCGCCGAGATCTTCGCGCTGTTGGAGGAACGGGCACGCGCGGTGGGCTATGACGCGAGCCTTTCGGCGCTGCCCGGCAGCGGCCTGCGCTATGCGGCCCAATCCTGGTTGAGCCAGCTGCGGCAGGCGAAGCAGCCCAAGGGGAAGCAACGAGTCATTGGGCTCGCCCGCGCCTGACAGGCGCCCACTCACATCATCCCTTCGCGGCAGCCTTGGCCAGCAGCTCCTCGACCTTGGGCAGGATGCCCTCGACAATGCGCTTCACCCCCTCGGCATTGGGATGGATGCCGTCCTCTTGCATGAGGCCGTCGTTGAGCGCGACGCCGTCGAGGAAAAAAGGATAGAGGATGACGCCGTAACGCCGCGCGAGATCGGGATAGATCGCGGCGAACGCTTCCACGTAGTCCTTGCCCATATTGCGCGGCGACTCCATCCCTGCGAGCAGCACCTTGAGCCCCTTCGCTTGCAGGCGCTCGATGATCTTGGCGAGCGACGCCTTGATCGCCTCCGGCGGCAAGCCCTGGAGCGCATCGTTGCCGCCAAATTCCACGATTACCGCGCTCGCGTCGGGCGGCAGCGCCCAGTCGAGCCGCGCCAGCCCATCGCTTGCCGTATCGCCCGAGACGCCGGCATTGACGACGCTGACGTTACGCCCGTTTGCCTTGAGCGCCGCCTCGAGCTGGGCGGGGAACGTGTCGCTTTGCGGCAGGCCGAAGCCTGCGGTCAGGCTGTCGCCGAGCGCCACGATGGTTGCGCCGCGCGGCTCTGCCTCGACCTTGGGCAGAAGCGAGACCGCAAGCAGAGCCAAGCCGATGGTGATGAAGGCGAATGCGCTGCGTTTCATCTTTTCGACCTCTTTGCCCTTCTCTATTGCCGATCGTCGTGCCATCTGTCAGCGGAATCGAAAAGCCTTCGCATGGATCGCCCCCTAAAGCACCCTCCCGCCATCACGCTCGAAGAACTGCATGTCACGCTGCCGTCGCGCGCCGGGCCGGTCGCGATCCTGCGCGGCATCGACCTCAGCGTGCCGGCCGGCGACGCTATCGCCGTGGTGGGTCCATCCGGGTCCGGCAAATCGACCCTGCTCATGGTCATTGCCGGGCTCGAGGCTGCGACGAGCGGCCGCGTGTCGGTGCAGGGCATCGATTATGCCACCCTCGATGAGGACGGCCTCGCGCGTCTTCGTGCCGCCAATATCGGCATCGTATTTCAATCCTTCCACCTCGTGCCGACCATGACCGCGCTCGAGAATGTGGCGCTCCCCCTTGAGTTTCTCGAGCAAGAGGGCGTCTTCGAGGCGTCGCGCGCCGCTTTGGCCGAAGTCGGCCTGTCGCATCGCGAATCGCATTTCCCCGGCCAGCTTTCGGGCGGCGAGCAGCAACGGGTGGCGCTTGCCCGTGCGCTCGCGCCGCGGCCAGCGCTCATCCTGGCCGACGAGCCGACCGGCAATCTCGACCTCGCCACCGGCGCGCAGGTGATGGACCTCCTGTTCGAACTCAAGGCGCGCACCGGCGCGACGCTGCTTCTCATCACCCATGACCGCTCCCTTGCCAAGCGCTGCGACCGCATCGTGAGCCTCGCCGATGGCCGCATCGTGAGCGCGGGCGCCAAGCGCAAGGTTGCTGCATCGTGACCACCGCCGGCGCAGCCGCCGCGACCGAAGCGGGCGGCTTCAGGCTGCCGCTCGCGCTTTCCATCGCCTTGCGCGAGCTGCGCGCCGGCGCCGGCGGGCTCACCGTCTTCGTACTGTGTATCGCGCTCGGCGTTGCCGCCGTCGCCTCGATCGGCTCGCTTGCCGCCTCCTTCGACCAGGCTCTGGCGCGCCAGGGACGCCTACTGATTGGCGGCGACCTCTCCTTCGAGCTGATTCACCGCCAAGCCGATAGCGCCGAGCTGGCGGCGCTCGAGGCTTTGGGCGAAGTAAGCGAATCGGCGAGCTTCCGTGCCATGGCGCGCTCCGCCCCCGGCAAGAGCGCGCTGGTCGAGGTCAAGGCCGTCGACGGCGCCTATCCGCTCTACGGCGAGGTGGCCATCACGCGTGCGGAAAAGGCCGGTCCCCTCTGGCGCGACCGAGGGACCGTTCTCGTCGAGCGCACCCTGCTCGACCGGCTCAATCTCGACGTGGGAAGCCCGCTCACCATCGGCGAGGCCACGGTCACCATCGGCGGCATTCTCGGCGAGCAGCCCGACCGCCTCGCCGATCGTCTCGCCTATGGGCCGAAGCTGCTCATGTCGCGCGAGACGCTTGCCCGCACCGGGCTGGTGCAGCCAGGCAGCCTGATCCGCTGGACGTACCGGGTGAAACTTCCCGAGGCGCGCGCCACCGACAAGCAATTCCTTGCCCAGGCGCGCGACGGCATCGAGAGAGAATTCCCGCAATCCGGCTTCGCCGTCCACGACTGGACCGACCCTGCGCCCGCGCTTCGCCGCGACGCCGACCGCTTCACCCAGTTCATCAGCTTCGTCGGGCTCACGGCGCTTCTGCTTGGGGGCATCGGCGTCGGCAATGCCATCCAGAGCTATATGGCCAAGAAGCGCGAGATCATCGCCACCTTCAAATGCCTCGGCGCCACGAGCCGTCTCGTGCTCACGGTCTATCTGATCCAGGCGCTTCTGCTCGCTTCGCTCGGCATCGCCATCGGGCTTCTCCTCGGCGCGCTCACCCCTGCCCTGCTTGCCGCGCTCTACGCCGACTCTCTTCCCATCGCGCTTGCGGTCGAGCCGCATCCAATGCCGCTCTTGACCGCGGCGCTTGCCGGCCTCCTTACCATGGTGCTGTTCGTGCTTTGGCCGCTCGGCCGCGCCACCAGCGTCTCGCCCGCCGTGCTGATGCGCGCGCATTTGACCGAGGAGCGCGAGCGCTCGTCATGGCCTTATGCGGCCGCCTCCGCCGCGGCAGGCATCTTGCTCTTCGTGCTCGCCATCGCCGGGTCCGAGGAGCGCGGCATCACCGCCTCGATTTCCGCCGGCATCGTGCTCGCCTTTCTGCTGCTCACCGGCTTTGGCCTCCTCATGCAGCGCCTCGCGGCGAGGCGGAGGCGTACCAAGCCGCCCTCTCTCGCGCTTGCGCTTGCGAGCATCGGCGGGCCTGGGTCGCTCGCGCGCTCGATTGCCGTGTCGCTCGGCTTAGGGCTAGGCCTGCTCGTCGCAACCGCGCTCATCCACCGCGCCCTTCTCAAGGAGATCGAGGGCAATATCGAGGTGGACGCGCCCGCCTATTATTTTCTCGACGTCGAGGAATCCGATGTCGGCACCTTCAACGACACGGTGCGGGCGATCGCGCCCGACGCCAAGCTCGCCGACGCGCCCATGCTGCGCGGCCGCATCGTCGCGGTGAAGGGCGTCCCCGTGGAGCAGGTCGAGGCCGACCCGGACGCCCGCTGGGTGCTCTCCGGCGACCGCGGGCTGACCTATACCGACACCGTGCCGCCCGCCTCGACCCTCGTCGAGGGAAGTTGGTGGGAGAAAGGCTATTCCGGGCCGCCGCTCGTCTCCTTCGACGCCGAGATCGCCAAGGGGCTGGGCTTGAAGCTCGGCGACAGCGTCACCGTCAACATCCTCGGCCGCAACGTCGACGCCAAGATCGCAAGCCTGCGCAAGATCGACTGGGAGTCGCTCGCCATCAACTTCGTCATGGTGTTCTCGCCCAACACGCTTGCCGGAGCGCCGCACCGCGCGCTGACCACGCTCGAGCTGCCGAAAGGCACCGACCCGGCGCTCGAAGGCAAGGTGATCCAGGCGCTTGCCGAGCGCTTCCCGCTCGTCACCGCGATCAAGGTCGGCGATATCGTCGAGGCGGCCAAGGAGTTGCTCGCCAAGGTGATGACCGCGATCAGGGCAACGGCGGGCGTTACCCTTCTGATCGGCGCCGCCGTTCTCGCCGGCGCCGTCGCCGCCGGCCAGCAGCAGCGCAAATATCTCGCCGTGCTCTACAAGACGCTCGGCGCGACGCGCGGGCGCATCGTCCGTGCCGAGCTGCTCGAATTCGGCCTGCTCGGGCTTGCCACAGCCGTGCTTTCGCTTGCGATCGCGACGATCACGGCCTGGGCCTTGTGCAAATGGGCCTTCGAGGTCGCCTTCGTGTTCACGCCGCTCGCGGCGATGGAGGTCGTGCTACTTGCGCTGGCGCTGGTTTTGGCCGTCGGCGCCATCGCCACGTGGCGCGTGCTGTCCGCCAAGGCCGCCCCCTATCTCAGGGCCGAGTAGCTCAGGCTTGCTCGTCTCGACGTCGTCCGAGGCCGCCAAGCGCTTGGGCACCTGCGAGAGGATGGCTTGAACTTCGCTCGCCTGCACCGGCTTGCTGAAATAGAATCCCTGCACCTCGCAACCGGCGGCTGACACCGTCCGCAGATGGTCGACGGTCTCAACACCTTCGGCAACCGTGTTCATTTGCAGCTGCTTTGCCAAAGCGACCACTGCATTGATGATGGCGACGCAATCGGGGCGTTGCGGATCATTGAGATCGCGCATGAAGCTGCGATCGATCTTGATCGTATCGAACGGGAAGCTGCGCAAATAGCTGAGCGAGGCGTAGGCCGTGCCGAAGTCATCGAGCGCGATCTGCACACCGTGTTCCCTCAGCTTGTGGAGCGCATGGTGGACCTTGGCTTCATCGCGCAGGAGGACCGTTTCGGTGATCTCGAGCTCGAGCCGGCGGGGATTGAGCCCGCTGGCATCGAGGGCGCCCTCGACGACCTTGTATAGATCGCCGCTCTCAAACTGAGCCGGCGAGACATTGACGGTGACCTTGACCTGTTTCGGCCATTTGGCGGCATCCGCGCAGGCCTGGTGCAGCGCCCACTTGCCCATCTCCACGATCAGGCCGGTCTCTTCGGCGAGAGTGATGAAATCGCCGGGCATGATCACGCCGAGCTCCGGATGACGCCAGCGCATCAGGGCCTCGAAACTTGTCACGCTCTTCTGCTTCAAATCGACGATGGGTTGGTAGTGAAGCTCCAACTGATCCTTGGCGAGCGCCGACTTGAGATCGTTTTCGAGCTGGCGGCGATTTCCGGCTGGCGTGTGCGCATGCTCGGGCCGGAAAAAGGCGTGAGTGCAACGTCCGGACGTCTTTGCACTGTAAAGCGCCAGATCGGCGTTCTTCATCAGCTCTTCGGGATTGAAACCATTCTTGGGTGCCAAGGCGATGCCGATGCTGGCGCCCGCGATGACCCTGTGCCCAAGCACCTGATGCGGTTCCGCCAGCGCGCGGATCAGCCGTTTGGCGAGTTTGGTGGCCTGCGCGCGGCCTGCATTGGCCTGGAGGATGGCAAATTCGTCGCCGCCCAGGCGAGCCACGATATCGCAGTCGCGCAAAGCCGCGCGCAAACGCTTGGCGACGCCCTTCAGCAGGGCATCGCCCACCGGATGCCCAAGCGTGTCGTTCACCTCCTTGAAGCGATCGAGATCGATCCAAAGAAGGGCAAAGCCCCCTCCGGCTTGCTGCATCCCGAACCAGCTTTCGAGCTGCTCGCGGAAGTGATGCCGGTTGGCAATCTCGGTGAGCGTGTCATGGCGCGCCAACCAGTCGATTTTCTGCTCGGCCAGCCGCTTCTCGGTGATGTCCTCCTGAAGATCGACCCAGCCGCCGCCGGCGAGCGGCTGGTTGCTGACCAGGATAATGCGTCCGCTTTTCAGGAACTGGGTATGCGAGAACGACTTTCCGCGCGCAAGCTCGGCGACGTGGTGCTCGATCCAACTCCGCTGCTTTTCCAACTCCTCCGGATCGTCACGTCCGTTTTCCCTCTTGACGTGGTAGCGGACGATTTCCGCCAGCGTCGTGCCCGGCCGCGTAAGCTCCTCGGGCAAGTCGTAGATCTCGCGATACAATTTGTTGCACACGATGAGCCGCGCCTGCGCATCGAACATCGATAGGCCGCGACCCATGTTGTTGAGCGCGACGTCGAAACGCCGGTTCAGTTCCTCGAGCTGCTTCGTCTGCTCGAGAATCAGCTCGTCGTTGGGCCGTAACGCCGCGAGTGCACGGGCGAGAGCCGCATATGGCACTTCTTCCAGATCGGAGGTCTTCTGCGGTTTCGTCGCGAAATCGTGTGAGCGCAGCCTGTCTGGCTTTGCGGCTTGAGAGGTCTTACGCACGGGTCCAATCCCGTCGATGGCAAAAGCTGCCTAAATCCTATGCCGTCGAGGTAAGGGCGCCGTTAAAGTCGTGGGGCTCAGCTCCCAAGGCGCCCCCGTGACGGCTTAGATTTTGTTAAGAAGCCCTCGTCCGGTGACAGCCGATTGGAGGCATACCAGGCTCCGCTATGGCCTTCTTGCCTGGCCGACCGGGGCCATGCGGCCCTGGCAGTCCGCCAAGGCAACGTCCCATTTGCGCGCGGAATGGGCGCAGGCCTCGGTTACGCCGCCACGCTGGCGTCACCTTGCGCAACTAGGCTTAACCCCCCATATTCGTGGCCAAAATGCCTTCTCTGAATCGTAAGCGCAGCTAGGGGAAAGGACCCTTCATACACATGGCTGAACTCGACAGACGTTACGCGCAAGGCGCGACTGCCGGTCGCGTGGAAGCGATCGACCAGGGCCTGCGCGCCTACATGGTCCGCGTCTACAACTACATGGCTTCCGGCGTGGCGATCACCGGGCTCGTGGCCTACCTGATCTACGCCATGTCGGTGACGCAGTCGGCGGGCGGCGAGCTCGCCCTGACCGCGTTCGGCTCGTTCATGTTCGCGAGCGCCTTCAAATGGGTGGTGATCTTCGCGCCGCTCGCCATGGTGTTCTTCATCTCGGCGCGCATCAACGCGATGAGCCTTAACGCCGCCCAGATCTCGTTCTGGGTATTCGCGGCGCTGATGGGCGCGTCGATCTCCTCGATCTTCCTCGTCTACACCGGCGAGAGCATGGCGCGGGTGTTCTTCATCACGGCGGCCGCCTTCGGCGGTCTGTCGCTGTGGGGCTACACCACCGGCCGCGACCTGTCCGGCTGGGGCTCGTTCCTGTTCATGGGCCTGATCGGCATCATCATCGCCTCGCTCGTGAACCTGTTCGTGGCCTCGACCGCACTGCAATTCGCGGTCTCGGTGATCGGCGTGCTCATCTTCGCCGGTCTCACCGCCTACGACACGCAGCAGATCAAGGAGATGTACTATGTCGGCGACGACGGTTCGGTCGCCGGCCGCAAAGCGGTGATGGGAGCGCTCAGGCTCTATCTCGACTTCATCAACCTGTTCATGCTGCTGCTCCAGCTGTTCGGCAACCGCCGCTAGGCGCGCAGTGCAAACAACAGGGCACTATGAGGCCCCGGCTCCGGCCGGGGCCTTTTCTTTTGACGCACTCTAGCAGGGCGCGCAGCGGCACCTTTGTCCATAGGGGGCGGCGTAGGCTCCACACACCCATTTGAAGCCGGCCCGGCAATGTCGGCCGGCAAAAATACACCCGGTCTTTTGGATGGGAGAATAGGCCTGCCCCGCTCCGGCTCCGGCGGGTGGCGCCGCGCGGGCGTTCCAGGTTGAAAATGCAGCCAGCAACGCTGCTGTAAGAGTCAGCGCAACAAACATCCTGCTCATCTCTCTCCTCCTCGCTATGAAGGCAATCGGGGTCGCAGCAGGGTTGAGCGGAGAACGCGCATCGTCCAAGCCGCTTCGACGCAATATCGCGTTCGGCGTGTTCCCCTGCAGGGCTCGACCATGATCTTCTTGAAAGCAGAGTCGGACAATCGTTTTCCTCTGCCAATTCGATACAAACTCTTAACGATGCGCCGAGGAGGTTGGCGCTATTAGAATGGTCGATTCAGGCGTCTAGCAAAACGCCGTCATGGCACATCGAAGGAAAAAGCGCTTGGCCAATCGCGCACCGGTTCTCGTCGATCTGGCGCTGCAAGGCGGGGGAGCGCATGGCGCCTTCACCTGGGGCGTGCTCGATCGGCTGCTCGAGGAGCCCTGGCTCGAGATCGACGGCATTTCCGGCACGTCGGCCGGAGCGATGAATGCCGCAGCCCTCATCGACGGCCAAGTGAAGGGCGGCCCGCAAGGCGCCCGCGCCGCATTGGAGGCCTTTTGGCGGAAAGTCTCGGCGGCGGCCCTCCTCAGCCCCTTCCGTCGCACACCGCTCGATATTCTCCTCGGCCGATGGACGCTCGATTATTCGCCTGCGTTCATCGCCATGGATCTCATGTCGCGTCTGTTCTCGCCTTACGAGCTTGCGCCGCATGGCGCGAATCCCTTGCGGCAAATCCTCGAGGACTGCATCGATTTCGAGCGTCTCGTCGAATCGCCCATCAAGCTGTTCGTCACCGCAACCAACGTGCGGACCGGTCGTGGGCGTGTGTTTCGCAACGGCGAGCTCACGTCTGACGTGCTGCTCGCTTCCGCCTGTCTGCCGACGCTGTTTCAAGCCATCGAAATCGACGGCGAGACCTATTGGGATGGCGGCTACTCGGGCAATCCAACCATCACGCCGCTGGTTCGCGAATGCAAATCGAAGGACACCATCCTGGTCCAGATCAATCCCGTGGAGCGCCCTGGCACGCCGCGCACGGCCCGCGACATACTTAACCGCCTCAACGAGGTATCGTTCAACAGCGTGTTGCTGAAGGAATTGCGCATGATCGCCGTGCTTCGCCAGGCGGCCAATCCCGGCGGTGGCGAGGGAGCTCTATGGGCTGGCATGCGCATCCACCGCATTGCCAACGAGGCTCTGGCCGATCTCGGCTATTCGTCGAAGTTGAATGCCGAGTGGGACTTTCTCTGCATGCTGCGCGACCAAGGACGCTCGTCGGCAGAGACGTTTCTCGCGACGCATTGGGACGATCTCGGGCGGCGATCGTCGTTCGATCTCGACGCATTGACGCAAGGCATATGATCTTCGGCCTCATCGGTATCCTGCTCGGCCTCTGCCTCTTGGTGTGGCTTGCTTTCAGAGGCTGGAGCGTCCTGTTGCTTGCGCCTGCGGCTGCGCTGATCGCCGCCGCTGCTTCCGGCGAGCCGCTGCTTGCCCGTTGGACGCAAACCTTCATGGGAACGGCCGCCGACTTCCTTGCACGGTTCTTCCCGCTGTTCCTGCTCGGCGCCGTGTTTGGCAAGCTGATGGAGGATTGCGGAGCTGTCCGCTCGATCGCTTCCTTCATGCGCGAGCGGCTGGGACAACACCGCGCCATGCTTGCCGTGGTGCTTGCCGGCGCGGCAGTCACCTACGGCGGCGTAAGCCTGTTCGTGGCGTTCTTCGTCCTCGCCCCCATGGCGGAGGCGCTCTTTCGCGTCGCGGCGATTCCTCGCCGTCTGATGCCGGCGACGATCGCCCTTGGCACCTCGACCTTCACGATGTCCGCCTTGCCTGGGACTCCATCGATCCAGAATGCGATCCCGATGCCCTTCTTTGGCACCACGACCTTTGCCGCACCTGGCCTTGGCATTGTGGCGTCCGCCATCATGCTGGGATTCGGCTTGTGGTGGCTCACTCGCGCCGAGGCATCCGCTCGCCGCGCCGGCGAAGGTTCTGGCGAGACCCAGGCGGCCGCACGCTCCTTAATCGCCGACGATCAAATCCTGCGGGAGCGTGCTTCTCTTGCGAGCGCGTTCGATCCCGCCGAGCTCAAGCATGGGCGCCGCGGCGAGAGCCAGCCGCCATTCTTTGTCGCCGCATTGCCATTGGCCACCGTCATCGGCGTCAATTTCCTCATGAGCCTTTTCGTTCTGCCTCGGCTGGATACCGCCTTCCTCGCCGAGGAACACTGGGGCTCAACCTCGCTTTCCGCGGTCGGAGGTGTCTGGGCGGTGGTGGTCGCCCTCGCTGCTGGAATCGTAATTCTCATCCTCACCAATCGCGGCCGGTTGCCGAGCTTGCGCGAAAGCCTCGACGCCGGCGCCAACGCGTCCGTGCTGCCAGCGTTCAGCGTCGCAAGCCTGGTCGGCTTCGGTGCCGTCGTTGCGGCGTTGCCGGCCTTCGCATTGGTGCGCGATTTCGTGCTTTCGATGGGCGGCAGCCCGCTAGTCTCTCTTGCGGTTGCGACCAACATTCTCGCAGCCCTCACCGGCTCCGCTTCCGGAGGGCTCACCATCGCCCTTGAGGCGCTTGGCGAGACTTACATGAACCTCGCCTCGAGTCTCGGCATCGATCCCGCGCTGATGCACCGTGTCGCCGTGATTTCTTCCGGAACGCTCGATAGCCTTCCCCATAACGGTGCGGTGGTCACGCTGCTTGCCGTCTGCCAGTCGACGCACCGCGAGAGCTATTTCGATCTGTTCATGGTGGCGATCGTCAGCGCGCTGATTGCCCTCGCGGCCGTCCTCGTGCTCGGCGCGAGCCTCGGATCATTTTAGC
>Ga0081455_10008378_pt1 | contig 10755 bp, 5 predicted proteins | sample TabmetS3T2R1_FD_70207 | JGI IMG/M metagenome (GOLD analysis project Ga0081455, IMG submission 70207) | Tabebuia heterophylla rhizosphere microbial communities from the University of Puerto Rico - S3T2R1 | ecosystem: Host-associated > Plants > Roots > Rhizosphere ... | reverse complement strand
TGATCTACCAGTGGCAGCCGGGTGCGCTCAACGAGTCGTACTCCGACATCTGGGGTGAGACCGTCGACCTGATCAACGGCCGGATGGACGAGGACGAGGGCGACATCTCCGCCAAGCGTGCCGACGGCGCATGCTCGACGCACAGCCCGGCGCGTCCGCTGCTGACGATCAACAGTCCGGCTGACATCGCCAAGGACTGTGCGACCGGCGGCGCTGCCTTCGGCCCGCAGCTCGACGGCACCGGCATCACCGGGGACGTCGTTCTCGGCCTCGACGCGGACGAGGACGGCGACAACGATCCGAACCCGTTCGACCTCGAGGGCAGCAAGTACGACGGCTGCAGCACCTTCACCAACCCGGCCGACCTGGCCGGAAAGATCGTGATGGTCAACCGCGGCCTGTGCGGCTTCGAAGTCAAGGCCCGCAACATCGACGCGGCCGGCGGCGTCGCAGCTGTCATCGCCAACCGTGATCCGTTGCCCATCACCATGTCCGGCGACGCCGACCCCGACCCGTCGATCTCGAGCGTCTCGATCGGCCGCGACGACCGCACCCTGATCGCCAACGCGATCGAGGGCGACGGCGCCACGGTGAACGTGACGATGAAGGACGCCGGTGGCGCGCGGGAGGACTCCTTCCGCTGGCTGATCGGCGAGGACGCCACGGCGTTCGGTGGAGCGATCCGCGACATGTGGACGCCGACCTGCCACGGCGACCCCGGCAAGGTGACTGACGCCGAGTACACCTGCTCGACCGACGACGGTGGCGGCGTGCACAGCAACTCCGGTGTCCCGAACCACGGGTACGCCTTGCTCGTCGACGGCGGCGACTACAACGGCGTGACTGTCCCGGCGATCGGGCTGACCAAGGCGGCCGCGATCTACTACCGGGCGATGACCGTCTACCAGACGCCGACGACGAAGTTCCCCGACCACGCCGACTCGCTCGAGGCGGCCTGCACCGACCTGATCGGTCAGCCGATCAACGAGCTCAGCACGGACGAGAACGACAGTGCCGTGTCGAGCCAGGTCATCGACGCCTCCGACTGCGTCGCCGTCGCTGCGATGACGCAGGCGGTGGAGCTTCGGACCGACCCGGTGCAGTGCAACTTCCAGCCGTTGCTCGACCCGGACACCCCGGCGCTGTGCGCCTCCGGCAAGCCGAAGACGTTCTACCGTGAGGCGTTCAGCGACAAGCTCAACGGCTGGACCCGGACGGCCTCGGCCGTGTTCGACCCGGATGGCGCGATGAACTGGGAGACCAGCACCAGCCTGCCGGGCGGACGGGGCGGCAAGGCCGCATTCGCTCCCGGCCCGGACGCGGGCGACTGCACCGGTGCCGAGGGTGACATCTCTGGTGTCTCCCGGATCACCAGCCCGTTGATCCGGACCCCGGACAAGTCCGGTGTCTTGGCGCTGAGCTTCCAGCACTACGTCGCGACCGAGACTGGCTTCGACGGAGGCAACCTGAAGATCAGCGTCAACGACGGCCCGTTCGAGCAGGTGCCGGTGAACGCCTTCATGTTCAACGACTACAACACCACGCTGACCTCGGCGGCCGGCGGCAACACCAACCCGCTCGCGGGTCAGCCGGGCTTCAGCGGTACCGATGGTGGCGAGGTCCACGGAAGCTGGGGCGAGTCGCAGATCGACCTGTCGATGATCGGTGCCAACCCCGGTGACCAGCTCCGGCTGCGCTTCGACTTCGGTCGGGACGGCTGTGGCGGCCTCGACGGTTGGTATGTCGACGACATCCGGATCTCGACCTGCAAGGCGACCTCCGGTGTCGCGGCAGACAGCCCGAAGGGAGTGCGTCAGAGCCGATAGTTCCGGCGAGCCGCGATATCGCGGTGAGCCAGTGGGCCCCTGTGCCGTCAGATCGACGGCGCAGGGGCCCATTACTTTCGTCATGACCGCCGGTCGAACCCGCTCGTCGATCTCCGCCTGAGCGAGGTCGAGGCAGCACGGCCGGAGCCCGGGCAGCTCCACCTGGCCCACCGTGGCGACCTGCGGGTCTCGACGGATGTCCTAATCGGGCGCTCGAAGTCTGTTCAGGTGTCGGGTGACCCGGGTCGGCACAGTGCCTAGCGTGGCTTTCGGTCCGAGCCGTGACCTGTGCCGAGGCTGGGAGGCGACGTGACGTACCGATCACTTTCGAAGAGGCGGATCGGAGGCGCCGCCGGAGCGGTGACGCTCTCCCTGGGAATGTTGGTGACGCTGGGGCCGATCTCGGCGTCTGCGGAGCCGCAGGGCCAGGGCAAGCCGGATCCACTCGCTCCGGTCGACCCGCAGGTCTGGGAAGAAGAAGGCGAGATGACCTGGGACGACTACGTCCCGATCCGGCCAGACGCCTGGAACTCGGCCGCGACGAGCCAGGGCAGCGAGGTGCAGTACAACACCGCGGTGATCCTGGTCGATTTCGAGGACCAGCCGTTCCTCGTCACCGAGGAGCCGGGCTCGCACCCGTTCGGCAACCCGCAGAGCGGATGGGACCCGGTGCCGGAGAGCGGCGTCAACAGCTGGTTCCAGGACTACTACACGGTCCCTAATCAGTACAACGGTGGCCAGACGCTGCACTCGTACTGGATGGAGGACAGCCACGGTCGGATCGGCGTCGACGCCCAGGTGTTCGGGCCGTACACGATGGACCACCACTGGTGGCAGTACGGCCTGAGCGAGTGGGGCGCCACCAACCCAGACACCAACATGTGCCCGGCCCAGACGGATGTCGCGGCTCCCGGTACGAACGTCACCAACCTCGACGTCGAGACGACGGACTTCTTCTACGAAGGCGATCGGGTCCGGATCCTGCACGACCGGCTCGGCCAGGGCGCGCCGCCGGGGGCCACACGCACCGTGGTGGACATTCCTAACGACCACACTCTGGTCCTCGACCAGCCGATGCCGGAGATCCGCGACGGTGCGCGGGTCCACGACTGCGCCCTCGACATCCGTACCGACGGCGGCGCCGCCTGGCGGTCTGACGTCGGCTGCCCCCAGGGTCTGTGCGGCTTCGACAACGCGTTCTATGTGACTGCCGGTCACGACGAGTCGTCGACCTGGCAGGAGTTCGGGCCGATGATGTTCGAGGACGCGGAGGACGTGACCGACGCGTTCGGCAACCCGAACCCCGCCTTGCCCAACTCCTCGGTCACCAGATACGTGCCGTGGACGTCATGGCTTGCTGCGGCCAACCACTGGCCGAACGCGGGCGGCGGCACGTCGACCCAAGCGGAAAGCTCCGGGCAGTCTGTGTTCGCCCACGAGTTCAGTCACTTACGCAGCCTGCCGGACAACTACAACAACCCCTTCGCCGACGTCGACCGCAACTACACCGGCTACTGGGAGATGATGAGCCGCGGCACGTTCAACGGCCCCGGCGGCACCCACAACCGATGGCAGATCCCGAACGCGGGCGGATCGGCGCTCGGCGCTCATCACATGCTGCACTTCAAGAGTGTCGGCAGCCAGCGGCTGGGCGTCGTCAAGGACGACGAGCAGGTGATCCTGGAGCGCAACAGCCTGCCCCAGCAGGGCGTCGCGGTCACGACGATCAAGGCCCGGGAGTACGTTCCGGGCAACGACAACGTCGGTCTCACGGTGAATCTCGGCGACGGTGGGTACACCCCGGGAGCCTGCCTGGCACGGGCACCCGGCAATGACCCGTTCTGGTGCCCCGCCGCCACCAACTGGCAGCGGTTCACGATGGAAGTCGTCGACCGGGTCGGGAACGACTCGTTCGTCGCCGGTCACGGTGTCCTTCTGGCGCAGACCCGCAACAGCGGGTCGCCGCGGGAGTGGCTCGTCGACGCCAACCCGGAGAACATCAACCGGATCGACTTCTACCGGCCGGACGGCACTCCGGTCCCGGTCGTGCGTGGCGATCCTCGCCAGCTCGACGACGCGACCTTCCATGCTGGCACCGACTCCGGCAGCGAGTACGAATACGTCGACGCGCCCAACCGCCTGCACTTCTACGTCCTGAACATTCACCGCGATGAGAACGGTGTGCTGTTCTACGACGTGGCGGTCCGCAACCTCGACGGGGCCGGCGCCTTCGCGCGAAACGTGGCGCTCCGCACCCAGAACGTCCACTCGGTCGGCGATGGCACGACCCGGATCAAGGCTCTGCTGCGCAACACCGGGCAGGCGGGTACGGGGATCTTCGACTCCGACGTCTACCGCTTGTCGGCGACCGTCGAAGGCTCCGGCTGGAGCGTGCACCTGCCGTACGAGGTGCGGGCCGTGCAGGCTGGCGAAGGACTGCCGACGCTGACCTACGCGACGGCCGGGGACGGAGCCTCCGACTCGGCGACGGTGACGATCACCGCCACCAGCGAGACGGACCCGTCCAAGTCGGCGACAGTGGAGGTCGAGCTGACCAACTGAGCGATCAGGTCGGATCCGACGACACCGTCGGATCCGACCTGACCTACCAGCGCACCCGACCCCCGAGGACCCTGTTGGGACTCGAATGGACTGGCGGCGAACGACTACGCCGCGTAGTGAAGTCTCCGGGGCCGCAGCCCCGGTCCAACCAAGGAGGTTGCCCGTGCAAATCGACTTACTCAAAAGTAGATCGCGTCGCGGGGTGATGGCGGCCATGCTCGGCGCGGCCAGCATCGCCCTCGTGGCCCTGTCGTTGGTCAGTCCGTCCGCTGCGCAGGAGGAGCCACTCGGCCCGGACGAGATCTCGCACAGCAGCAACATCAGGCATGTCGCCAACATCCCGAGGCAAGGCGCGAACGACGGCGTCTTCCACAGCGACCTCGCGTTCTGGCGCGACACGGCCATCCAGGGCAGCTACGGCGGTCTCAACTTCTACGACATCGGGGACCCCGAGAATCCCGAACTCATCAGCCAGATCGCTTGCCCCGGCTCGCAAGGCGACCCGACTGTCAGCGAGGACGGCTCGCTCGTGTTCATGTCGGTCGACGCTCCGCGGTCGGACGACAGCTGCGCGAGCACGGGCTCCAATGCGGCCAACCCGAACGCGTGGGAAGGCATCCGCATCTTCGACACCAGCAACTTCAGCAACCCGACGTACGTCAAGTCAGTGCGGACCGACTGCGGATCCCACACCCACACGCTCGTTCCGGACAACAGCGGTGAGGCGGTCTACCTCTACGTTTCCTCATACTTCCCGAACGCGGCGTTCCCCAACTGCCAGCCCCCGCACGACTCGATCTCCATCGTGAAGGTCCCGCTGGACGACCCGACTTCCGCGTCGGTGATTTCTAAGCCGAACCTCTTCCCCGCGGGTGGAGCACCCGGCACATCCGGCTGCCACGACATCACGGTCTTCCCGGAGAAGGACCTCGCGGCCGGCGCCTGCATGGGCGAGGGCGTTCTGATGGACATTTCGAATCCTGAGGCTCCGTACGTGATCACTACTGTTTCGGATCCCAACTTCGCCTTCTGGCACTCGGCGACGTTCACCAACAACGCCAACGGCGTGATCTTCACCGACGAGCTCGGTGGCGGCGGCGCGCCGACGTGCAACGAGGCGATCGGGCCGCAACGTGGGGCGGATGCCATCTTCGACATCGTCGGCGAGGGCGACAACCGCGAGCTGGTGTTCCGGAGTTACTTCAAGATTCCGCGCCACCAGCAGAACACCGAGAACTGCGTCGCGCACAACGGCTCGCTGATCCCGGTCAACAAGCGCGACATCATGGTGCAGTCGTGGTACCAGGGCGGCGTCTCCATCTGGGAGTTCACCGATCCGAATAACCCGGTCGAGATTGGCCACTTCGAGCGCGGCCCGCTGGCTCCGACTCAGCTCGGCGGCTCGTGGTCGGCGTACTACTACAACGGCTACATCTACTCCAGCGACATCACCAAGGGCCTGGACGTCCTCAGGCTTGAAGGCGCCGGAGGCCTAGCCAGCGCCAACCGCGTCAAGCAGCGCTACTTCAACGCGCAGACCCAGTACAGCCTCAGCCAGGGGTGGAACTGATCCTGTGCACGGGCCCCGGTGGTTCGTCCGTCGGGGCCCGTCCCAACTCAATCGTTCAGCCGTCACGTGGGCGTCGATACCTGATCGTCGCGTGGCGAGTGAGAAAGGAACGGAGCGCACAATGAAGTATCGCAAGACTGCAGGTGCGCTGGTCATGGTCGCGTGTGTGGTCGGCGTGGCGAGCACATCGGCGACAGCGTCACAGCCTCAGGCCGTGTCGGCGGCGGTGCAGGCCTCAAGCGCCGACGAGGATTTCGTCATGATGATGATCCCGCATCACTTCCAGGCGATCGTCATGAGCGAAATGGCTGCCACGAGGTCCAACAACCAGACCCTGCGCGCGCTGGCTAGCCGGATCGATGTCGAGCAAGACCTCGAGATCACCATGATGCAAAACTGGCAGGGATGGAACGGCCTCGAGGTCACCGACGCCGAGGCGGCCTACCAGGAAATGCTGCAGGATCCGATGATGCTCCACCACATGGGGATGGCCACCCCCGCGGAGCTGAACGCCCTGAGCGCGTCCTCGGGTGCGGCCTTCGACCAGATGTACCTCGAGTTGATGATCAGGCACCACCAGGGTGCGATCGACATGATCGTCGATGTCCTCATCAACGGAAGCGACTTCATCTTGCAGCAGTGGGCGAACGACATGGGGGTTGCGCAGGAGACCCAGATCGCCCAGATGCAAGCGATGTTGTCCTAGGCCTGTAGCTGGTTCAGAGCCCGATCCATCGACCGGCGCATCCCGCCATCAGGGTGGGATGCGCCGGCCACTTGTGGCGGCCGAATCCGGATCGCCGGACGGATCGGCGTCCAACCTTCGTGCGACGTCGTCTCGTCAGGTTGGGTAGGGCCCGGTTCGACGACTCTCCTGGAACGGTCGGCTGACGAGCAGATCCCGGTGGGGCCGAGAGAGTCTCGGCCCCGCCCGTCGCTGTCAGGGCTGGATCCGGGTCACCCAGTACGGCGTGTCCGGGGTCGGTGGCGTGGTGAACCGCGCGTTGGGCAGGTACAGCCAGGGCCCGAACGCCGCCACCGTGGTGGGAATGTCGAAGTCCGGACTGGTGTGGATCGCGATCAGCGTGCCCGCCGTTCCGGCCAGGTTGAGCCGGATCTCGGCCACCTGGTTGAGCTGGTTCTGCACGGCGTACAACGTCCGGCCGACGACGAGCAGCCCGTCACCGGCGGTGAGGAGCGTGCTGCCGAGGTCGACCTGGGTCGCCTCGCCGCTCGACGGGTCGACCCGGAACAACTGGCCAGTGCTCGACTGGACGACGAGCAGCGCCCGACGGTTGGGCGTCTGCGCGATCCCGTTGGCGTTGAAGCCAGGCGTCTGCACCCAGTCGCCGGTCAGCGGCACCGCCTCGGCCTCGTCGGGCAGGGCACCGTTGCGGCCGAGCGGCAGTCGGTACAGCTCGGCCCGGCTCGAGTCGGTGAACCACGCCGCACGGCGGGTGAGGACGACGTCGTTGACGAAGCTCGGCTCCGTCGTGAACTGGTAGCTGGCCAGGATCTCACCGGTGCGCGCGCTCACGACCCGGCCGTCGCCTCCGGTCCCGCCGGCGACGAACAGGCGCTTGCGCAGGTCGACCTTCAGACCGACCGACGGCGTACCCGGTCCCTGGCTGATCACCTCGCCCTCGCCGGTCACGAGGTTGGCCCGGTAGATATCGCCGTCGGCCCGAGAGCCGAACCACGCGGACGGCCCGGCGCCGATCGCGATGCCCTCGGGCAGGAACCCGTTGGGCAGCTCGATCCGGTCCGGGAAGGGCTCCTCGGTTGTCGTGTCCGGCGCGGCCGCGGCCGGGGCGAGTGCCGCCAGGCCGATTGAAGCCACAGCGCCGATCAGTGCAGTACGAAGCATTGATGCCTCCCGTGGGCGGGCATTTGGGGACTACATCACCGTAGGTACGTCACGGAGTCGGATGGAGATGCCGTCCAGGCGCACCCGGATAAATCTCCCGTTGCGCGTCGGTCGTCGACCCCCGTTGCGACAGTGGACGGACGCCGGTCACTGAAAGTTCCATCACCTGTCCGGTGCCGGGTGGCGCCCTCCATGGATACCGTCGCATCGTCCGGGCCGCTCGGCGGCGCGACCACGCGTGAGCGCGGGCGGATTGTCACCTATCCGGTGAGGTGGAATCGATGAGACGTCTGGCCTCGATCCTGGCGGTAGTCGCACTGCCGGTGGGTTTCCTCAGCGCCGTCCCACAGGCGGCCGCGACGGTCAACAGCGCCGCGCCTGAGGTCTGCCAAGCGGATCCAGTCAATCCGCCGTTGCCGCTACCCGACCCGAAGGTCCATGAGATCCAGGTGACCGGACCGCCGGACGAGCGGCTCAATCTCGTCATCATGGGCGACGGCTACCAGTACGATCAGCAGAGTCTCTTCTTCGGCGACGTGGACCGCAACCTCGCGGTGATGTGGTCGACCGAGCCGTTCCGCACCTATCGCAACTACATCAACGTCTACGCGGTCGAGATCCCCTCGATCGACTACGGCGTCCGCCGTGACCCGGACGGCCGGTGCCGCCACCCAGACGGCACGATCCGTGACACCGGCGTACGGGAAGGGCCGATCGACGCCAAGAACACCGCCTTGCGGCTGTGGTACTCCGACGGGTTGACCAACCCGCTGGCGCGCGGCACGACTTACGGTCCGGCACCGCTCAACTGTGCGGACTACGCGGAGTACTACCAGCCAGGCGTCAATCCGTGTGAGACGGGGAACCAGGCCCACAACCGGATCCTCGACAACTTCGTCGAGCCGGTGCTGGGCATGGATGCGACGCCAGCGAACGGCGTGCAGACGCTGGCGATCTTCAACACCTTCACCTACGGCGGCATCGGCGGCACCCAGGCGACCACCTCCGGTGGCTCCCCGCAGGGCCCGCTGATCTCCCTCCACGAGATCGGCCACTCGCTCGGGACGCTGTCCGATGAGTACCCATACTCGTCGCGCGACGTCGTCCGCCCCTGCTACACCGGCGGCGAACCCGGGAGTTTCCACCACACCATCTACGACGACCCCCAGGAGATGGTCGCCGACCAGCACAAGTGGTGGCGATGGATCGGCGAGGAGAGCATCTCCGGCGGAACGATCGGGTTGCACGAGGGCGGCAACAGCTTCCCGTGCGGGATACGCCGGCCCAGCGAGCACTCGATGATGCGGTGGATTGGGTTCGACCTGGACCAGGTCGGCCTGGAGCACATGGTCGCCCGGATCACCGGCCTACGAAACAAGGGCCAAATGCCACTGGTCAGCACTCCCGAGGGCACGGTGCCACAGGACAGTGTGCTGTGGGTCGATCCCACCCATCCCCGGTTCCACAATCTCGACATCACGTGGCGCGTTGGCGGTGAGGTGATCGACACCGACGACAGCGACAGCCTCGATCTGGGCGAGCTCGACGTCGCTCCCGGCACGGTCGTGGCGGCCGAGGCCCGCGACCCGGTGGGTCCGAACGGCCTCGACTGGGTGCGCAACCCGTCGACCAACAACACGTCCACCGACTCCGGCTACAACGGGCCGCGATTCGTCCAGACCCGGCAGTGGACGGTCGGAGACACGACGGTCGCGCCGTCCGCGCCGGCGGCCGAGATCACCCTGGCGACGATGAACACCCAACCGGTCGCGGGTGACGAGATCGTCTATGTCGAGACCAACCACCCGACCGACCGGGTCGTGGACGTCTCCTGGAGTCTGAACGGCACGGAGATTCCCAACCCGACCAACAGCCGGACGCTGGACCTCGGTGAGCTCGGCCTGGCGCCGGGGACGTACTCGCTGACGGCGACGGTGACCGACCCGGCCGATCCGGGTGGCGTCTCCGCCACCGAGGAGTGGACGGTCGACAACGCGCTGCCGACCGCTCCGCGTGACCTGTCCGAGCCGCTGACGACACTCGAGGACGACCTGGAGCACCCGGTCTACTTCAACGGGTGGGACATGGTCCTCGAGCCGCAGGATGACCAGACCGGCTATGACGAGGAGCGGTTCGTCGTCGGTCAGCTCCGGCTCGACCGGGACGGCTGGTTCAACTACTTCGGCTTCCCCGAGCAGGAGAACGCCCCGTTCCAGTTCCGTCACTCCGGCACCAACATCAAGGCGCTGACGTACGGCAACCTCGGCACTGGCGGGCTGTCCCGGGCGACGTTCGAGCAGACCCTGCCCGACGACCACCCGAGTGGCGGCTTCATTCCGGGATTCGGGACGCACTTCGTCGAGCACCGGGCGATCGACCCGGCGGGCAATTACGGCGACGCCGGGTCCTACCGGGCGACGGTGCTCCCCGGCGGTTCGCCCGAGTGCACCCGTACGCTGACGGGCCTGCAGATCAACCTGACGGTCACCAGCGGCGTCACCTGCCTGGAGAACGCCACGGTGGCCGGAGCACTCACCGTTCGGTCCGGAGCGTCGGTCGTGCTCACCGACAGCATGGTCGCGGGACGGCTGCAGGCGACCGGCGCCGAGGCCGTGCAGTTGTTCGGCAGCTCGGTCAACGGGCCGACCAGCATCTCCGCTACCACGCGCGACGTGACGATCGCCGGCAGCACCTTCAACGGACGGTTCACGCTGTCCAACAACACCCAGGTGACGGCCAACGAGCGTTACAGCCGTCTCGCCGGTGTGTACGGTCCGGTCCTGGCCGGCAACACGGTGAACGGCGAGCTGGCCTGCTCCGGCAACAGTGCCGCCGCGAAGGACTTCGGCGCTGACAACCTGATCCGCGGATCGCACACCGGCGACTGCGCGGATCTGTAGGGCGAGACCCGACCGGTCAGCGGGGCGCCG
>Ga0081455_10008377_pt1 | contig 10757 bp, 12 predicted proteins | sample TabmetS3T2R1_FD_70207 | JGI IMG/M metagenome (GOLD analysis project Ga0081455, IMG submission 70207) | Tabebuia heterophylla rhizosphere microbial communities from the University of Puerto Rico - S3T2R1 | ecosystem: Host-associated > Plants > Roots > Rhizosphere ... | reverse complement strand
CCAATACGTCGCGTAGCGTGTCCCTGATCACGCTGAAGAACGCAACAAAGAGCTCGCGCGTCTGCGTTTACGGATCGCCTAGAGCTAGCGGCTGGAGCTCTGCTTCTTGGCGGCGACGAGCTTGGATGTGCCGAGCACCGCGCCGTTGCCGTCGACGACGCCGCACCGGACGTTCGTGCCGCCGAGATCGATCCCGAAGGTGAGCGGCGGGGCGCCCGCCTGTTTGCCCGCCAAGCCTTGGACGAGCGAGTCGAGCCACTCGCTGAGGGGTTCGACTGATCCTGGCTCCGTGTCGTGGGAGGTTCCACCAACCAACCCGTAGTCGTTATCGGCGATGACCCTGACCGCCTCGCGCACCGCGGCAACCAAGAGTGCGACGACCAGGCTCAGCGCAACGATCAAGAACCAGCTGGCGACGCTCAGGGCATCTCGCCCGTGGCGCATGGTGATCCAGATCATGAGGCCCAAGGCGGTGACGCCGACCAGGGCGGCGATGGCCGTCGCCCGGACGCTGCCCGCTCTTCGTACCGTTGCGAACCGGCCGGCCGCCACGAGCAGCAGCACGGAAAGTCCCAAGAAAGCGAGGCCCGACAGCCAGTGATCCTCGATTACGTCCCAGAGCCCCAGCGCCAGGAGGGCCCAAGGCCCTGCACCTTCCTGGTGGTCACGAGCAGTCGGAACACCCGTCGGCAGGAGCGCTGGGGCAGGAAGAGCTCCGCCAGCTCGGCGCCGAGGCGGGCTGGCAACTCGGCGACCTCGATGAAGCCCTGCGGGCCGCTCCGGTGCTCGGCGGCGGCCGCCGCCGCCGAGATTGCGCCAGCCAACGTCCCGCCGATGTTTCGGAACCGGTAGGTGGTCGCCAGCTCCGCCACGGCCAGCGGATAGACGACGCCGGAGGTGATGCCACCCTTCATCACCAAGTCCCATACCAACGGGCGGTGGGCGTAGGACGCCGGATCGCTCAGATCGACACGCTCGATGATGGACCTTGCATCCGTCATCTCGGTCACCCGCCTCTCGCCGACGCGTCGTGCCGCGAGCGACAGTGCGACCTTACTGCGAGCTGGCGATTGCCACCTCCCGTGCTGCCACGGCTACGGCCCGCCCAGCGGGTGGGCGCTGTCCACCCGGCCAGCTGGTAGACGCGGCCCGCGCCCTTGAGGTTGCCGATGCAATGGCGTTCGGACACGACCGGACCGAAGCTCGTGCCAGGTCGCCGGGCGCTGGGCAGCCGTGGTTGCCGCAGCGGTAAACACGGTCGCCACGATCGGGCACGTGGATGTGCGCAATGTCGCCGGCGGCGCCGTGGGTCACCTCCACGTGAGCGTGGGTAGGAACTCCTAACGCCGAAGGAGTCCCCGAGATTCGCGCTCACGGTTGGCTGGCGGCCTGACCGCCAGGTACGCGGCCCGCTCGGACACCCGGCGAACGCGCTGGCGTACCGAGCTGTGCCGCCGAACGGCGCCTGCGGGCGACGCCCATGTCGATATGCACGCGCGTTCGGTGACGCTCAGGGCCCCGCCTTCGCGCAACCAGAGCCGTCGATCTGTACTGCTGCTGTCGGATCTGTCAGACGGTCGGGTCGATCACCCTGCCGATGAAGAGGATCTCACTGGACGGCTCGTGCTCGATGGCGAGCAGGAACGGCCGGTCGACGCGCAGGTCCGCGGGCGGGACGATCCGCATGCTCACGAGCTTGATCACGACTGCGGTTGCGGCGGCCGCCTCCGTACCGCGCTCGTCGACCCCAACGAACGCCTTGTGGAACACCTCGCTGACGAACAGCTCCGGCACCGCGGTCATCCCCGTCAAGTCGGCCCGCGTCGGGTCGAATGCGTCGACCATCCCCAAGGCCCGCAGCGCCGCGCCGAGTTCCAACGCGCACGTGAGCTCGAAGCGGGGCAGCACGAGATGGAGCCGCCGCGGCTTGAGCACTGCACGCACCTCGGTCAGCAGGTCGGAGCGGAAGCGAGCCTCGACCTCGTCGAAGTGCTCTTCGTCGGGCACGATCACCAGCATCGATGCCCGCCCTTTATACGGAAGCCGGGCCGCCCGCCAGCCGTCGCCCTCACCGTAGGGGAACTCGTTGGTCTGCTCCATGAGCGGCACCTCGTGAGACTGCCCGTCGAGCAGGTGGAACGGCCCGCTTCGGGTTGATTCCGGGTCGAACTGGTGCGCCCACGTCCCGTAGAAGTAGATGGCGTTCACCAGCACCAGCCGGGTCATGGCGTCGAGGGCGCCGGGTGGAACGAGATCGCGGATCTTGCCCTCGGTGTGCTCCTCGACCCAGGTGTTGATCGCCAGTCGGGCCGTTTCGGTCGCCTCGATGTAGTCGATGACCTTCACCGCCGCCGCGTAACAGCGATCGACCAGTTCGAGGAACTCGTCCCGGAACGGGTACCCCGTCTGGGGCCACAGCGAGTTCGCCTCCCGGAGTACGAGCGACTCGTCGGCCGCCGCCAGGTCGACGTCGAGCTGCGACCGGACCTCGTGCACTCGGTCTTGGGTGAACGGGAGGTGCAGCGCCCAGGCCATCTGCTCCGCGGTCAGCCCGCGAGCGCCTGCATATGTCATGGTCAGGGCGGTGGCGATCGGGTATGGCGAGAAGAACGCGTTGACCCGCGGGCCCGGCAGCTGGTGGTAGAGGTCGAAGGCGAGGGCGGTGTCGGCGTCGACCATCCGCGCCTGCGTGACCGTTTCCATGGGGCAGCAGTATCTCGCCTCGAGCGTCGGCTCAGCGTGGCGTCTGTCGGCTCGCTCGCTCAGGCGTGGTTCCCCACACGGTGATCTTGACCTCCAACACCGACGGATGGGACTTCGTTGGGGAGGACCACGCAGGAATGGCCGGCCCGAACGCCCGGTAGCCGTGTATTGGGCGTTCTGCGTAGCAGTGAGCAGAGCCGCGCTGGTGTCACAGAACACCCGGCGCGAGCCGACACGCCGACGTCACAGCTTGGTGGTGCGGGACTGGCGACCGCCGGCCCACGGAGCGCCGGAGGTCCCTTCGCCGCGCGGGCTCACCCGCGTGCTACGGCGCAGCAGTGTCGTTGCCGTCGTCGGAGGAGCGGCCGATTCGGATCGTGTTGCCGTCGGGGTCGCTGAGGGTGAACTCCGTCATTCCCCACGGCTTGGCGTCAAGCGCGGTCACGGGCAGGTCGTCGGTGCTGAGGCGGGTGTGCCAGGTGTCGGTGTCGGGGATGACCAGGTAGCAGCCAGCCTTGTTGGCGGCACGGTCGAGCGGGGGCTCGGCGAGGTCGAGGTCGAAAACGCTCTGGTCGTCGTAGTGGACGAACGCGTAGCCACCGCCTTCGTAGCGGTGGATGGCGAACCCGGCTCGCTCGTAGAACGCGACCGCCGTGTCCATGTCGAGCACGGGCAGGAGGGGCGTGCTGTCGATCACCCCGGCGTTGGACCGGAGCCAGCCGATGCACACGCGGCACACCTTGACCTCGTCGTGGCAGAGCAGTCGCACGACGACATCGCGCTCCTCACCGCAGCACGAGCACTTGACGGCTGCCTCCTTCCCGGCGGGTCGGACGATGTGCTGGCAGCGCGGCGGCCGAGCAGCGACCGAAGCCAGGCCGGTACCTCCATCAACCCGGAGACCCGTGGGCCGCCGGTGGGTCCGTGCCGATCAGTGTTGTGGACATGCTGTGAGTGTCGCGTCGGTCGGCCAAGGCGTCGGCGGCGTCGGCCCAGGTCGCGCGGCCGATGGCGATCACGTCAGGGACGGTCAACGCCCGCCCTGACGCCTTGGTGGCGGTCGCTGTGAGGTGGTCGTTGCTGCAGTACAGGTTGGCGTTGTTGCAGAAGTCTTCGACGAGGTGATCGCATCGCCCTTCGGGCAGCCAGAGCCGCCAAGCCGCGGGCGTGTCGACGGGCTTGCCGCCACGCAGCACGACCTCGAGCTCGATGCCGCACCTCGGACATGACGTGAGCGCGGTGGCGTCGATCGCCAGCGCGGCGGGGATCCCGATGGCATCCAGCGCGCACCACGTGTGCACTGCCGCGTCGCCGCACTCGATGCGGTGCCGGGTCGGGCGCGCAGTCAAGCCGTGCACGCCCACAAGAACGCCGGCGTCGTCGACCTCGAGCCGGCCTGACCGCACCTGCGCGTCGATGACCATCGGTTCGTCGCACAGATCGGTCACCATGACCCGCTCGCCGCGCCACAGCGCGACGAACCCCTCAACCCCGAGTCGGCGCGCCGCGGCCTCGCTCACGCCGAGCGGGACCGGTTCGCGGCAGTCGCACGGCGCATGCCCGAGATCGGTGAGCGCGGCAACGAGCTCCTCGACGCTGGGTGCGCCGTCGTAGCCGTTCGGGGTGCGGAACAGGCGGCACGAGACCGAGGGTTCGGTCCCCGATTCGGCGAACGGGTCGTGCCCGTCGACCAGGATCGTCGGCGATCCGTGCATTCCCGCCGCAATCGCCTCCGCCGGATCGTCGATGACGCGCTCGGTCAGGACCACGTCGGCCAGACCGGCTCGGTCCAGCGCGGCACGGAGCCGGGCCAAGGTGAGACCACGGTGCCGGCAATCGGTGACCGTGAGCACCTCGACGTCAACGCGGTGGGTCGTCACTGGTGGGCGCTTTCGCGGCGCGCCGCCTCGGCGGCGTCGATCGGGCTGAACAGCACACAGCCGACCTGGTCATCATGCCCGAGCAGTGCGTTCGACACCGCCGTCACCTCACAGCCGCCGCGGCGTCGGAGCGCGGCGACGAACATCGACACTCCGTAGAACAACAAGGCGCCACCGGCGGTCGCCGGGATGAAGAACAGCGGTAGGAACAGCACGACGTTCAGGCAGTGCGCGGTCGGGCTAATCGCCTCCAGCCGATCGGGACGCACGCGGGCGCGCCAGCCCAGCACCGCGATCGCCGCGGCCGGCAACACCACGAGGCCGACGATGACATCGGCCCACGTCGGGTCTCGCCACCGCAGCGCCGCGGCGACGAACACGACACCGACGGCGACGCGGGCACCAACGCCGAGCGGCCCGATCGCTCCGACCGGGCTGGGGCGGGAGGTGTGCGTGGGGGATGTCGCAGTGTCCATGTCGACGATCGTGCACCTTCCCGCCCGCGGGAAGGTCAAGGGCTGGCGCGACGAAACGTTGCCGGCGGCCCGGCCTGACAGGGGGAGTCTCGTCAGGTCTCGGCGGTGATGATCGAGCACAGCCCGCGGCACTCCGTTGCGTCCTGGGCGGCGGCTCGCTCGGCCAGGCGGCGTAGGTGCGCTCGGGTTGCGCGCAGCTCGGCGAGGCGGTTCTCGATCTCGGCGAGCCGCTCGGCGACCACCGTGCCGACGTGCTCGCACGGCGGGTTGCCCTCGTCGCTGATGTCGAGCACCTGGCGGATCTGTCCGAGGGTGAGCCCCGACGCCTGCGCGCAGCGGATGAACCGGGCGCGATCAGCCGCGACGGCGTCGTAGTCGCGGTAGCCCGAGGCGGTGCGTTCGGGCGGGGGCATCAGCCCCTCGGCTTCCCAGTACCGGATCGTCTTGGCCGGCACGCCACTACGGGCGGCGAGCTCACCGATCTGCATGGAACTTCGTGACCTTCCAGTTCGCGGGAACCCACGGTAGCGGTGGCAAGCGAGGCCGACGACGCCGGACAGATCTCTCGCCCTGCGCGTGCGCGCTCGTCACACTCTCGAACACCACGTTCCCACGGCTCGCTGCGCACTAGCCACGACGTGATCACGTCTCCTGGAGACGGCGCTCGATGGCCTCGACCTTCGATCGCAGCCGTCCTGTCTTGCCGGGCCGGTGGTCGATCTTGATGACGACGCTCACGCGTGGCGCTGTCTCCGCGACATGGTCGACACACTGCTTGATGAGGGGCATCACCTCGTCCCAGTCGCCCTCGACATTGGTGAACATGGCGTTCGTCTCGTTCGGGAGCGCGCTGGCGCGCACGATCGCCACGCAGTCAGCGACCGCGTCGCCCACGGACTCGCCGGTGCCAAGCGGAGTGATTGAGAAGGCTGCGATCATCGTCTGATCTTGCCGCTCGCCTCCGGGGGCCGCTGCTTCAGCGACAGTCGACCGGACGTCGACGACGCACGTGGGGCATGGTCAGCGCGACGTGACTGGCCTGTTGGCGGCCTGGTGCCGTCGGTAGCGTCGGCCGGGGATGAATCGCGTCGACCGGTTGTACGCGGTGGTGGAGGAGCTGCGGGCCGCGGGCCCGGCGGGCCGCAGCGCCCGACGGTTGGCGGAGCGGTTCGAGGTGAGCGTGCGGACGATCGAGCGCGACATCCTCGCCTTGCAGGAGGCCGGTGTGCCCATCTCGTCACAGGTCGGCCGGCGCGGCGGCTACCTGCTCGACCGGTCGATGACGCTGCCGCCGCTGAACTTCACGCCGGCCGAAGCGGTCGCCACCGCCATCGGGCTGCGCCGGATCGACGACACGCCCTGGGCGCGCGACGCTCGTACCGCCCTGTTGAAGATCGTGGCCGCCATGCCTGACGCCGCCGCCGACCGGGCCCGGAAGCTGGCCGATGGTGTCCGCCTTCTCACCCAACCGGTCAGCCGACCCGATCAGGCGATCGCCGATGCCGTGGTCCAGGCGGTCGAGAACCAAACACCGATTCGCATCGAGTACTTAGACGTCGGCGGCCGCGAGACAGTCCGGGTCATCGAGCCCCACCAGGTCGTGCTCGGGCCCAACGGCTCCTATGTGGCCGGGTGGTGTCGCCTGCGCGAGGACGAACGCTGGTTCCGCCTCGATCGCATCCACACAGTCGAACCCCGCCCGGGCCCGTTCCGGCAGCCGGTCCGAGACCACGGCGTCGAGGACTACGAGGCTCGGGCGCTCGCGTTCGAGTAGTTCGCGAAACACCGACATAGGGCTGTCGCCGGACTGTCGGAGAGTGAGGCCATGACGAACCCCACCAACACTCTGGCCTGGTTCGAGGTCGCCACCGACGACCCCGATGCCGCGGTTGCCTTCTACACCGACCTGTTCGGCTGGGCCTTCATGCCCTTCGCCGATCCCGAGGAGGCCGGCGTCGACTACCGGGTCGCCTCGCATCCCGGCGGCGGCCCGCCGTTCGGAGGCGTCGTCGCCACCGGCGGCGCCATGGCGCCCCACGCCGTCTTCTCGATCGCCGTGGCCGACGTGGGCGCCATCTGCCGGGCCACCGAGAAGCTGGGCGGCACCGTCGTGTTCGAGGACCTGTCGCCGAAGGCCGGTCCGCCCAACGCCTACCTGCGCGACCCGCTCGGCAACCTGTTCGGCGTGTTTGCCCCGCCGCCTACCTGACGGACGGAAGACTCGTGGTCGTGACCGACGACGTCAGCCCGGCCCGCAAGCTCTACGACGACCTCACCGACGACCTGCTGTACGACCCGGCCGTCGGGCGGTCGACGATGATGGGCCACCCCTGCGTGCGGCGGGCCGGGCGCTTCTTCGCCTCCTTCGACCCAAAGGCCGACTGCCTCGTCGTGAAGCTCCCCGCCGAACGGGTCGAGGCGCTCATCGACGCCGGCAGCGGCGAATCATTCGCCCCCAACGGCAAGGTCTTCCGCGAGTGGGTGTCGATTCCGACGTCCGACCCGTCGGGTTGGGCCCGCCTACTCGCCGAAGCGCTCGACTTCGCCGGCCCGGCCCAGCAACAGGCGCGGCGCCGCTACGACGAGGACCTAGCCGACCGCATCAGGGCGCTGCTCGCGGACCTCGGCGTCGGCGTGCGCGAGCAGAAGATGTTCGGCGGGCTCGCCTTCCTCGTCAACGGTCACATGGCGGTCGCCGCCAGCGGCGAGGGAGGCGTGCTCGTCGGCGTCGACCCGTCCGCCGCCGCCACGCTCCTTACCAAGCCCCACACCCGACCGATGGTGATGCGGGGCCGCGAGATGCCCGGCTGGATCCGGGTGACCGAGATGGGCGTGCGCACCAAGCGCCAGCTCACACCCTGGGTGCGCCGCGGTGTCGACCACGCCCGATCCAAACCCCCGAAGCGACGCAACAGCTGACTCGGGGCCCGGTGACTGCGCCGCCCGCGTCGTCGAGGGCGGCTAAGCACCCCGTCGCGTGAGCGACGGCCATGCGACGCAGATGACCTTTGACGAGGCGTCCATCTCGACCATGAGGAGGATGCACGCGCCCGTGTCAGTCGTGCTGGCCCGCGTCGCAGACGCAGAACTCGTTGCCCTCGGGGTCGGCCATCACGACCCAGCGGTTGCCGAGCTCCTCGATCGCGTCGGCCCGCGGCTGCGTCGTCAGGGATCGAGGGTGGTATGTCCGATGATGGCTTCGGGGAGGCACGGCCAAAGGGGCTCCGGGCGGTCGTGGCCCATGTCGGGCACGAGCGGCAGTTCGGAGTCCGAGATCAGTGAGGCCGTTCGTTGTCCGCCGCCCGGCGTGACGATGGTGTCGTCCAGGCCGTGGATGACCAGGGTGGGCACCCTGAGCACGCGTCTTTCGTTTGTGAGCGACCCGGTTGCCAGCAGCGCGCCGAGTTGTCGTGCGCGCCCTCTCAGTCTCGCCGCCGGCGGTTGGTGATCACGAGGCTCGTCACACCGGCGACGAGGAGGACCACAAATAGGCCGATCATGAGAGCGGTGGCGCTCGTTTCTCCTCGAGCAGTCGGGCCATCCGGGTCGTTCCTGGCCATCCGACGCGCAACCGGCGCGAGGTCAGGACGGGTGGCGGGGAGGGGGACCGTCGTCGTCTCGTTCTGGGCTAGCCGCCGACCACTGGCTGCAAACCGCAGGTGGGCTCGCGTCGCCGTGGGACGGTACGCGGACTTCGGAATCGGCGCGCATCAGCCAACTCCGGCGCCCTGCCCCAATGGCCCCTTGACGACGTGGCGCCGGTGCGCGGCTATGCAACGGCGTCCACGGCGCCCACCACGCAGGCCTGGCGACCTGGTGGGCGTCACGGCTGCAGGGTACGTTCCCGGCGATCTACGACCCACCCGACGTAGCCGGCCTGCACCCCTCGTGGAGGTCGCTGACCGGCTCCTCGGATCGCTAGAGATGACGCATGGCTTAGGCATAACGAAACTGCGACTGCTGCGTCGGGTCGTCGAGCCCCGAGGAGGTCACATCGTGCGGAGCTACGGGTGTGGCGAGCGTGCCTCTCGTGGTTCTCACGATGGCGCCGCTCCGTCGAGGCGTTGGCGTAGTTCTGCTTCGGCGGCGGCGGGGGCGACGGCGACTATGACGTCGCCGGGCTGCAGCGGGGTGTCGGGTTGGGGGGCGATGAGTTGGCTGTGGTGGTCAATGCTGAGTACGACGGTTCCGCGGGGCCAGGGGGCGCTCGCGACCGTTGTGGCGCCGAACGCTGAGGCTTCGCCGATGGGTGCTTCGACGAGAACTGCGCTGCCCTTGATGTCGGCGAGTTGGTGCAAGGAGCGTCTGAGGGCCCGTTGGTAGCCGGCGACGACCTGGTTCATGGCGACGATGCCGACGACGCGACTGCGTTCATCGATGACCGGTATCCAGCCGATGCCAGCGGAGACCATGGCGTCGAGGGCGAAGTCGAGGCCCCGGTCGGTGGGAACGGTGGGGTAGGAGCGGTCGATGCCGTCTTGGGTGGTGACGTCGGCTATGAGCGTGGTCCCGTCGGCGGACATTACTCCGACCAGCGCTCCGTTGTCTGCGACGACGGGGGCTCCTGTGATGTTCTGGGACTTGAGAAGACGGGGCGCGTCGTCGAGTGGCGTGCCGACGCGGAGGATGAGCGGTGGTTCGGTCATGGCGTCGGTGACGGGCACGCCGCTCAGCAGCGGTAACCCGAATGCGGCCCGGTGGGCGGGTGCGTCGGCTCGGCTGCGGAGCTGGCTGCGGTAGATGGTGTCGTTGCCGACGACCAGGGTGGCCAGTCCGAGGGCGACCATGGCCGGGGGTAGCAGTGCGAGGCTGCCGGTCATCTCGGCCACCATCAGCATCAACCCCAGGGGGGCGTGGGCGACGCTGCCGAAGCAGGCGATCATGCCCACGACCATGAACGGTGCCGGCACGCTTGGCATGCCCGGGGCGACCGCGTGCAACAGCCGCCAGATGCTGAGCCCGAGGAAGCCGCCGATGACCATACCGGGTCCGAAGATTCCGCCGGAGCCCCCGGATCCGATCGACAGGGAGGTGGCCAGGATCTTTATGAGCGGCAGGGCGAGCACCACCCAGAGGGCCATGTCGGGCAGGCCGTTGTCCATGCCTCGTTGGAGCCAGCCGTAACCGGTCGCCAGGGCGGCGGGGAATGCCAGGCCGATCAATCCGACGGCGAGGCCGGCGACGGCGGGCTTGAGCATCTCGGGGCCGGGGACGCGGTGCCTGAAGGCGACGGTCCCGTAGAAGCCGCGGGCGTAGAGGCGGGCGACGAGCCCGGCTGCGACGCCCAGGATGGCGTAGTAGACGAGCTCGACCGGGTGGTCGAACAGGGCGGTGTGCAGGGTCCCGAAGATGGGTTGGAAGCCCTCCACCGCTCCGAAGATCGAGAACCCGACGATCGACGCCACCAGCGACGGGAACAGCGCCTCGGGTTCGAGGTCGTCGCGGTAGAGGATCTCGGTGCCCAACACCGCACCACCCAGCGGGGCCCGGAAGATCGCCCCGATCCCCGAACCGATGCCGACCGCCACCGCGATCCGGGCGTCCTGCGGGCTCAGCTCCAGGCGCCGTGCCAACAGGGAGCCGAAACCGGCGCTGATCTGGGCAGTGGGCCCCTCCCGGCCGGCGGATCCGCCCGAACCGATGGTGGCCGCCGAGGCGATCAGCTTGATGAACGTCACCCGCCCGCGGATGCCCCGCG
>Ga0081455_10008376_pt1 | contig 10758 bp, 9 predicted proteins | sample TabmetS3T2R1_FD_70207 | JGI IMG/M metagenome (GOLD analysis project Ga0081455, IMG submission 70207) | Tabebuia heterophylla rhizosphere microbial communities from the University of Puerto Rico - S3T2R1 | ecosystem: Host-associated > Plants > Roots > Rhizosphere ... | reverse complement strand
CGATTCGGCGGCGGCTCCGGCCGGATGATTCACGATCGGCGCGGGGGGCCCGGAGGCAAATGTCTCCTTAATCTCTTTCATCGCTCTGTTGATAGTCTCAATGAAAGACTCCATCAATTAACCTCCTGCCCCTTCAACCCCCAAGCGCTCGCATCGTATGCCTGTCTTACCGCCTCCCAGTTCTGCTCAGTCGAATCCTGAATGAGCTTTTCCAATCTGCCGTTCGGATCAGTGTCATTATCGAGCAAAGCTCTCTTCAGCAGAGGGTGATCGTCGAAGTTGGGGGCAGAGATGAACATAAGCGATACAAAACCGGCCAGAGTAGAGCTCGAGGTAATGCCGTATTCGCGCCCGCGGGCAATCCCGCCTCGGACCATGACTGATAGGATCTCATCGGATATCTCTGCGATTGTGGTCGGGCCGCCGGGAAGACGAACGACCTCCTGAGGGCGCGTCTTTCTCAGGTAGTCAACGACTTCCGCCACAAAAGCGGCTTCCGCCACCGGTTGAAACGCCTCCGATTGTTCAGGCCGAATCTTTAACATCCTTCATCTCCCATCGATTGTTTATCCCCCTATGATGACTGTTGGGAAACCCGTCACAATCACCCCGCCATGCGCCGTCAGGTCTCCGATGCGCGCCGCCGGCAGGAAGCCGATCATCACGGTCATTGATCCCTTTACAATCACGTCCGGCGGACCGACGCAGATCGCCATGTCGGTCACGCGCGCCGCCGGCAGGAATCCGATTAGCACTTGCGGGCAGCAAGGCGGGATGATTGGGCCGCCGACGTGGGGGACGACCCCAGTCACCATGGGGCATGTATGCATGTCAGTTATTCTAGCTGCTGGAGGCATAAATTTTCCTTTCAGTTACTACAGGTTTTGTCGTCTTCGCGCCTGAGATGTCACGGCTGAAGGCGCGCGTCCAGAATTTCTTTTGTATCAGGGTCGGTTGTCACCAATACGACGGATTGGTTTTTCACGCTCTCGGTCAGCAACTTTCGCATCTCCTCGTAACCCTTCCGGGTCGTCTTCAAAAAATATAGCGAAGGCGCCATCAATAGAGCGACATCCAACTTCCCATCTTTCGGTTGATCCGCAACATACTCAATTCGGCGTTTCGACGGAAGAAAAATGTTCAAGACTTTCTTCTCGATCGGCTCGAATTCGACGAAGAGCGGCTTCCTTTCCGCCTTGTAATCTCTGATGACATTTGCGTACCAGTCGTACTTCGGGTCTTTCTTGCTGATCTTATACTCCCCCTGATTAAGCATACGCAGCGTGTCGCTATCGCCGGCCGGAGCGACCTCAAACTCATCCACCAAACCCACGACATAGCTTGAGCTTTCCATTTTCTTCTCCTTATTGCCACAATTGGCTTGAAAACCGGCGCCGAAGACGCACAACGAAATCAGCGGGAGAACGCAAAATTGTAATCTGCTCCTGGCGCCCTTAAATTTCATAAGAACCTACTTGCCTTTAGAAAGCTTGCGCTTGTCACGGTTCCTGGTGTGTTCCGCAAGCATCGCTTTGGTTTCAGAGCCGTCCTTGTCTTCGATCATCGGGTTATCGCCGGGCCCCCGAAAATAGGGTTTGTCATCCGTCGTCTCGATTTTCGATTTGTCGTCCTGCTGCCTCTTTTTCCATTCGTCAATGGTCACGGGGCCGCCGAACAGCGACGGGTCCATCACCATATCCCTGGTTTTGCCGTCACTGCCACAAACCTTGACCGTCGGCGCGACGTGATAGCGCCAGTTGACATGCCCGTCAGGATGGTTGGGCGTGTCGGCTTTAAGTCCGGCGCCGCCCGGATAATCGTGCGCGTAATTCCACACCTTACCGCAATTGACCCCTTTCTCGTTCATGATCCTGCACATCTCGTTGGCGCGCGAATAACAGCAATCGTCCGGGAAATCGAAAGGAATGTGTTTCTGATTCGCCAGTTCCTTGAAAAGCTGGCTCGCTTCCGCTTCGGTGACGGCGCCGGGGGGACACTTCACAACCGGACTGGGCGCCGCAGAGGCGAATTTCTCCTTAATTTCTTTCATCGCCTTGCTGATAGTCTCAATGAAAGACCCCATAAATTAACCTCCTGCTCCCGCAGCCCCGAGCGCTCGCGCCGTATCATCACCTTAACTTAATCCCAGTCTTGAGTTGAAACAGAAGAGGCCAAACCACGGGGAGCACGGGGAACACGGGGATAAGCTTGGTTGTAAGATATGCTGAACCTTTCTTCCATAAAGCCTTTCCCTCTTTTTTCCCCGTGATCCCCGTGATCCCCGTGGTTCTTTTTGCTCGACCCCAGACTGGAGTTAACTTAGGTATTCAGGGATATTTTCTCCTGCCTTAACTCTCCCGAGTCATTGCGAAATCGTAGGGCCGTCTTCGAGTCTTCGTCTTCCAGCAGGTAATGGTCAACCGACCCGAAGAGTTTAGACAGATCTTCGACATTACACGTCGGTAGATAAACTCGCATTACTCGCGGGTCGTAGTAACGAAAATAGACCGGTTTGTTTTCGGGAGTGTAAACGACCAGAATGGCGCGAAAATGGCGGCGCATCGCGCTCAGGCTTTCGCGGCTCAGCGCGAAGATTCCCCAATGCTCTCCCCAGCCTTTTTCAATCAGCCAGTCGGTAAAATCCGAGTCCTTCTCCAGCCTCACCAGATAAGGCGCGACTTCGGCCATATCCGGCTCCAGCTCGCCTCGGTAAAGGCAGACGTGTTGCGGCTGTTGTTCATAAAGCCGTTGGAGCAGGTCGGGGATCGACGCGCCGTCGAGCACGGCGAAAACATTCAATTCCTCGTTCTTGAACAGTTCGCCGCTGATTGTCTGTATTATCGCCTCGTTTGTTATGGCCATATCCTCACGGGATTGTTATCACGCCGCTCATATTTCGCAAAACGGCATTCCGCTCTGCGCCGCCTGTTTTAACGCCAATGCGCCGGGGCTGTAAATTTTCGGCTTGACCGGCGTCTTCGGCTTGGGCATTTCGGGCTTGGCCCCCGGGTCGGCCTTGTCGGCCTCTTTGGGGGCTTTGGGAGCTTCGGGCGACGCGCCTGAACCAGAACCTGCCATGCCACCGCTGTTGATCATTACCATCGTTCCCTGAATGAAAATGCCGGTCTGATTCAAGTTGATGAAGTTGCCCCCGACTTTGAGCGTCAGCGTCATGCCTGATTCGACGACCAGGTTCACTCCCGCTTTCAGATGAATCTCCACCCCGGCGTCGAGCGCGGACTTCATCCCGACTTTCTGCTGCAAATCCATTCCGGCTTTGAGCGAAACCGTGCCGTCCACTTTCTCGTTCTGATCGCCTTTGATTTGCAGATGCTTGTCGCCTTCGACTTTTTCCAGTTGGTCTTGCTTGACGATCAGATGGCGTTCGGCCCCGACCCATTCGAGAGAATCTTTTTTGACGCGATTATCTTGCTGCTTTTCTGCGTGAATGAAGACTTGCTCTTCGCCTTTCTTGTCTTCAAAGCGAATCTCGTTGAACCCGCCTCCGCCTATCGATGAATTGCTTTTGATCGTGCTCTTGGTCTTCTCGTCAGGCAAGGCGTAAGCCGGCATCGAATCGCCGTTGTAAACCCGGCCTGTGATGATTGGCTGATCGGGATCGCCTTCAAGAAAATCCACGATAACTTCCTGACCGATGCGCGGGATGAACATCGCGCCCCAGCGCTTGCCGGCCCAATTCTGCGACACGCGCATCCAGCAGGAACTGTTTTCGTCGTACTTGCCTTCACGGTCCCAGTGGAACTGCACTTTTACGCGGCCATACTTGTCCACGTAAATTTCCTCGCCGGCCGGACCGACGACGATGGCGGTTTGGGAACCGTGGACGACCGGCGTAGGCGTCAGCCGCAGCGGGCGGAACGCCGTCGGATGAGGGACGCATTGGAAACGATTGGCGTAGTGGAATTCGGCCGCAGCCTGTTCGTAGGAGCTGCGGTAATCGGTCCCCTGATCGGCCGAATGGGAGACCGAAGTCAGAACATAGCTCGTATTGAAATCACGCCGGTAATGATCGCGCAGATCGAAACGATAACCCGGCGTAAAACCCGCGCAAGCGCCCGACCCGCTGATGACAATCATCGGGGTCTGCTCCTCTTCCATCCTGATGCCGGCATATCGCTCGCCCTGGCCTTTCTCGCGGTATTCGCCCGGATAATCGTAGATCTCCAGCTTGCGTTCGTCCATGCCGATGACTGTCGCCGTCAAATCGAGGGTCGGTTGTTGGAAGTTGTAATCGGTCATCGTCCATTGGCCCGGGCGCACTTCCTGGCTCTTGAACCAGTCGTTGATCACATCCTCATTACGCTTTTCGCCGATGACTGATTTGTAACTGACCTCTTTGTGCAACGGCGAAGGCTTGAATTCGTTGGAGCGATTGGCCAGCACAAGTATATGTTTGTCCTGGGTGTGCTCGAAGAAGTAAAAGATTCCCTCTTCCTCCATTAACCGCGAGACGAAATTGAAATCGGTCTCGCGATACTGTACGCAATATTCGCGCGGCTCGAAGGCGCCGTAGAGGCGGTTGGCGAAATCGGAGAAGCCGTGTTCTTTGAAAACCTTCGCGATGATGTCGGGCACTGAGAGGTTCTGAAAAATGCGGCAATCGCTGGTGCGGGTCAGCGCCCAGAGCCAGGGGACGAGCGTGGCGTAATAAGTGGTGAAAACGCTGGGGGTCACTCCGCCTTCAAGCGGCGAAGAGCCGCCTTGCGAGAAAGAGCTGATGATCCCATTGATGTATCGCTTCGATCCGTCGGGGAGGAAAACGGTGACCGTCGCCTTCTTGCCGACTATCGAATCGAACTGAATCGAGCGGTTCTCGGAGTGCATCGCCAGCTCGAAATGAAAGGGCCTGGAGATCCCCTCTTCGCCGTTGAAGCTCTGCAACAGCAATTCATCCACGCCGAGCGTCGTGTCTATTCTGATAAACCGGTTGTCCTGTGTGTATGTCGGCAACTAAGACCTCCATTGGTTGGCTGGCTGCTGTGGGTTGGAACGCCCTTCGTTCACTTTCTCTTCTTCCCGGCCGCTAACTCAAAGTGATGCAAATCAATATTACCCGGATAGAACGTGGCCCCCCATCGGAAATGATGTTTGTGCAATTGTTCGACGAGCGCCCATTCCAGCGTGAAGAAACCGTTAGCCCATTTCCTGAGCTTCTTAATTTCGCGGTCCCCTTTGAAAATCTCGGCAAGAGCATCATCCTTATCCTTTGGCGCCTCATTGTCTTTCTGAACGCGCGCAACCTCGGCCTGGACTTTAGCGACGAATTTGTCGTTCAAATCTTTGACGTCCTGCCACATATCCTTCGGATTCTCCCACCAGCGCGCCACGCTCAGGTCAACCGTCTTTCCTGCAAGCTTCTCGATGAACTTCCATTGGGAAAGAACCAGTTGAGGATTCTTCTGGTCCTCGACGTCAATGGCCATCCCCGTAGCATGTTCGCTGATGGTCCCGAGCCGGTACTTGCCGTTTTTCTTCTTAGGTCGCGGATTGAAACCGCCGGCATGGAAGCCATGGCCATAAGCCGTTCGGACTTTCGCCAATTCCTGCCGTAGCTCATCGGATTGTCCGCTCCTGATAACGTTCGGGACATCCTCGACCCCAACGTTCTCATAAGCCTTTCTCACCCAGCGATAAAAAACTTTCTCAGCGTCGTCTCTAAATTCGATCTGGTTTTCCCTATACTTGGACTCTTTATGTTCTTCATCCGATATTGCCGCATATGCGTTGTAAGCGGCGGTCGAACCGAAAAACTCTGTTCGATGTTTGACATATTCGGCGACATTTCTGTCTTCGATTTTGCCTTCGAACAGACTGAATTCAGCCTCGTCGGCTTCGGTTACCAGGACAGTATTGGCCGCAAATGCGCCGATCTTCCAGTACGCCTCCTCAAGAAGGGGGTCCATCCGCAGTTGAGCTGATTGAGATGACGCCCCAAAGGGCTTGCGCAGATTCGGATCGCCATGATCGTTTATTCCCAACGGCCCGGGCGTGTCGCCGAGCAACAGGCGTGGGCGGTTCGGATGTCCGGCGTCATTGTGGCCGAGGGGGCCCGCCGTCAACGACGGCAGGTAAATGGGGATCAGGCCAACAGGTTTAGCTTTTCTTGATTTAGCCATGGCTTCCACTACTCTTCGACCATTTCACGGCGCCCAAACGCCCGTAAGCGCCGAACTACTGCTTGCCCTTCTTCCGGCATTTCTTCATCCACTTCGTATAGTCTGCGCGCTCCTCCGGATTAATGTCGGAAGGAAGAGTCAATCCCTTTTCATAAGCTTCCGCCGCCGCCCTCCATCGCTTCGAATCATCGTAAATCTGGCCCAGATATAAATAGGCCCTCCCTGAATTCGGAAATTTAGCGATGATTTCATTCCCTAACCGTTCGGCTTTCTTATACTCGCCTCTTTGCATATGGATGAGCATGATTTGCTCCTGGGCGTAGGAATAGCGAGAGTCGATGCGGGCGGCATTTTTAAATGACTCCTCGGCCACATTCAGGCTGCCGCCATCCCGATAGAGAAATCCCATTTGTAAATGCGGCAGCATCCAGGAAGGCGCGAGCTCCGCCGCGCGCTTGAAAGCGTCAAGCGCCAGGTCATCTCTCTTGATATTGCGGTAGGCCATCCCGAGCGCGCTGAAGGCATAGGCCGCGCGGGGGTCGGTTTGAGTCGCGAGTTTGAGTCGCTCTACGGCCTCCTGATATTGCTTGTTTTCAAAACTCGCTTTGCCTTCGCAGAAATTCAGTTTCGCCTCGATGCTCTGATCGGTGTTCGGCGTCACAATCTTTAAGAACCGAAACGCCTCGGCGGCTTCTCGAAACATTCCGGGCCGAACTTCCATGCCCGAAGATTGGACGTAAACATTGATCGCGTTTTGACCGATCGATTCGTACACGGCGCCCAGCGCGGCTTCGATGTTGGCGCGCTGCCGGTCCTTCGGCGACCGTATGACAAGCTGCTGGTAGAGATTGAACGCGGCGCCGACATCCTTGTTATTGAGCGCCTGTTTGATTTGCGCGGCGAGCGGGGAATCGGGCGAAGCGCTTCCGTTCACTTCCAGAATCGTCGTCGCCGTGGTTAGCCAGAGTTTCTGGTTAGTCGGTTCAACATTCGGCGAGCGCACTACAAGGTCGTGGCTGCCCAGTTTGAGTTGTCTGATCACTAGAGAGCCGCTCTGCGGCAAGCGCCCGCGAAACGAATTGTCGAGATAGATTGCGAGCCCCGGGGCGCCACGCACCTCGAGTGAAACCAGCTGAGGCGCGGGTTTCGGAATTCGCTTGGTTCGATTCGGAGAGCGATCGCCGAGCGGCGCGCTTGGAAGCGTCGTCGACGCGATGGGAACATCTTCTTTAACTTCCCGGGCGGCGGCGCTTAGCACCGCCATCGGCATCTGGGGGTCGATGTCTCCGGCGGCGCGAGGGTGCTGCAACGATTGGGTCTCCTTCGGTACGGTTTCGGAAAGATAATTGAGCAGTTCACCGACGCGGACGAAGCCGTCTTTGTCACCGTCAGCCTTGCCCCCCAACCCTTCCAGCAGAAACCACGTGAAGACGCCGTGCCCGCCGCCCCAATTTTTCCCCTCGTAGCTGCGCTGATCCTGCCGTGAAGCGAGAAGCCGAAAGACGCCTTTGCCGCTCTTGCCGATCTCCTCAAGATAACGGTTGATCATAATGTCGTCGGCCAAGCCGCGCGAGGTCCAGCCCAACTGCCCCGAGTGGCAGGCGTCGGCGATCAGAATCACGGTTCGCGCCTTCAACCGTTCGGTAATGATGCGATTTAGCTCAGAGAGCTGGAGCGCCGTCGCATAAAGATTTTGCGGGTCGGAATCATGCGCCAGCAAATACCCGTCGTGCTCGCCTTCGACCACGCCGTGCCCGGCGAAAAAAATGACGACAACGTCGTCCGGCTCGGCCGAACGTGGCAAGGTCGTGCCGAGCGCGCTACGAATCGCCGACAGCGTCGCCGCCTGATTGGTCAATAGTGTGAGATGACTCGATGGGTAACCACCTCCATTCGGACTGCGCAAGAAAGCGGCGAACGCTTCGGCGTCGCGATGCGCAAACTCGAGCTGAGCTTTCGGCGCCAGATTTTTGTATCTGGACACGCCGATCACCACCGCCCACAATTTGCCACGCCCGTCGAGCGCGGCGCCGCTGCGCATCTGCTTGACAAGTATGTCACGGGTTTGAGGCTGCGCTTTTGGACGTTGCGGCGTGGAGGGCTGGGCGGACGCGTGGGAAAATAACGCGACCTGAATCCCCAGTAAAACCGCGAAATTGAATTGTCTGAACATATTTTACCTCAAATGTTCGCTACCCAACTGCGGAAAAGCCGAACTAGCAGGACAGGAAACTCCGGTTTCAATCTCATAGCTGGTCGGCTCGTGATTGCTGAGCGCCGGGCCTGAACGACGATCACAAACTGTCCTATTCTGACCGTCGGCGCATAGATGCCCATTTGATCCGTTGAGGTTGCCACAAGAAGCGCAGGCGCCATTTAAACGCCCCAAAATCAAATAAATCCCGGGTCATATTAAAGCTTCGACTTTCTGTAGAACTCAATCTCCTCCCTGACCTTCTCTGGCGGATCATAACGCTCAACTGAAAAACGCCGTATCACACTACCTCATATTGAAAATTCTTTTGCTCATCCACCATTACGCGGACTTTCGAGATCGATTTTCCCTCTGCCATCCGCGACAAAAACTCGCCCGACATTTCCGGCAACAGCGTCCGCGTCAAAATGTGATCCACATTCCGCGCGCCGCTTTCGACCTCTTTGCAGCGGCTGGCGATCTCGTCGACGACCGGCTCGTCATAGCCGAAATCCGCGCCGTGGTTCTCTTTCAAACGATAGGCGATGCGGCCGAGTTGCAATCTGATGATCTGGCGCATGACGTCGTCGCCGATGGGGTAATACGGCACGACGGACATGCGTCCGAGCAGGGCGGGTTTAAAGACCTTCAGCAATTCAGGGCGAACCGCATCGATCAACCCGTCCGGCTCGGGCCTCGTTTCAGGATCGGCGCAGAGTTTGTGGATGATGTCCAGGCCGGCGTTCGACGTGAGCAGGATGACGGTGTTTTTGAAATCGATCTCGCGACCTTCGCCGTCTTCCAGCATTCCTTTGTCAAAGACCTGATAAAAGAGCTCCATCACGTCCGGGTGCGCTTTTTCGACTTCGTCGAGCAAAACCACCGAATACGGCTTACGGCGGACGGCTTCGGTCAACACGCCGCCTTCGCCATACCCCACGTATCCCGGGGGCGAGCCCTTGAGCGAGGAGACCGTATGCGCCTCCTGATATTCGCTCATGTTGATCGTCACCAGGTTCCGTTCGCCGCCGTAAAGCGTGTCGGCCAGCGCCAGCGCGGTTTCCGTCTTCCCGACGCCGCTGGGGCCGACCAGCAGGAAGACCCCGACGGGCCGGCGCGGGTCCGTCAGATTGGCGCGCGAGGTGCGGATGCGCTGGCTGATCGCTTCGAGCGCGTGATCCTGACCGATCACGCGGCTGCCCAGCCTGTCTTTAAGTCGCAGGACCGTGTTGATCTCGTCGGTCATCATCTTGCCGACCGGGATCCCCGTCCACCCCGAAATCACTTCGGCTATCGTTTGCGAAGTTACGACGGGATGCATCAACGGCGTTTCGCCTTGCGCAAGTCGCAATTGCCGGTTCATCTCCGCCAATTCCGCGCGCAGCGAATGCGCATCGACCTCGGCGGCGCCCGGCTCCTCAGCGGCGCCGGCTTGCGACTCGAGTTGCGAGCGAATCTCGCGCATCCTGTCGATCAGACCGCGCTCTTTGGTCCACTGCTCGTTGAGTTGGGCAAGGCGTTCTTCCTCGCCCTTTCTGGCCGCGCGCAATTCGGCCATGCGTTCGGCGTGATCCGCGCCGGTGGCGGCTTCGCGTTCCAAGGCTCCGAGTTCGACGTCGTATTGCGCGATCCGGCGAGTGGCGTCTTCGATCGCCGGCGGAGTCGCCCCCTGTCCGATCGCCACTTTTGCGCAAGCCGTGTCGAGCGCGCTGACCGACTTATCGGGCAATTGTCGCCCCGAGAGGTAACGGTGCGAGAGTTTAACGGCGTCGGCGACGGCCTCGTCCCAGTGCGCCGTGAGGTTCGCGCACCACTGGGTCAGCGTCTTCGCGTAGTGCACCCTCAGGTTCTCCTGGTGCTGCACTTCGAGGCCGGCGTTCTCGACCGCGCGCACGATGTCGCCGGACCCGGTCAGCTCGCCGTCCGGGAAGACGTAGCGGTCGATGAACGCACCGGTCTCCTGGTGGCGGTTGTGCGGGCGCGTGATGCAGTGGTTGAGGAGCCGGCCCTGCGGACGCAACCGGTCACGGAGGAACGAGAAGTACGACGGGTAGTTCTTGACGCCGATGTGCTCGGTGAGGCCGATCGACGAGACGGCGTCGAAGCCGCGCTCGGTGACCTCGCGGTAGTCGCTGTGACGGACCTCGGCGAGGTCGTCGAGCCGTCCTTCACGTGCTCCGACGCGCTCTCCGGCGTCGCCGCGTGCCAGGGCAGCACGAATGGTCAGCCGATCGACACGACGACGCCTGGCTATCACACGTTCGGCGTGTCGATCACCGATCGCGCGGGCAATCCGGGCTACGCCTCGGTGGATTACGCCGTCGGGTCCGGCGTCTGCGCGTATCCGCTGCCGGACATGGTCGGGTGGTGGCGGATGGAGGGGGATACCTCAAATGCGCGGTCCAGTGCGACGACGAACGCGACGCG